>OLQE01001610.1_pt1 | contig 11677 bp, 9 predicted proteins | sample 1643161 | NCBI WGS metagenome assembly OLQE01 (sample SAMEA3136650, study PRJEB25190) | human gut metagenome | reverse complement strand
GTGATCTTCAGAAGCGCGGTCATAACGCCGGGATTCGCGTTGACCGCCTCTCCCATGAGGCGCGACCTCTCGGCGATGAGCGCGAAGGCGTCCTCCTCGGCGAGCATGCCGCCGAGCACCATGGCGGAAACCTGCCCGAGGGAGAACCCGAGCAGCGCGTCCGGCACGATGCCGCGCGCCTCAAGCGCCCGCCCCATGCCGACCGACAGCGCCGCAATGGCGATCTGGGCGTTGCGCGTGTCGTTCAGCTCTTCGGGCGACGCGTCGCGCACGAGGGCGGCCACGTCGCGGCCGAGCACGTCCGAGGCGCATTCGAACACGTTCGCCACCTCGGGGATGTCCAACAGATCGGCGCCCATGCCGGGCTTCTGCGAGCCCTGGCCCGAGAGCATGAGCACGGGCTTCCCCGCGGAAATCGCCTCGATCATCGCGCTTCCCCGCGCGCCGCGTTGCGCGCCGCCAGGGCCTCGAGCCCCAGTCCCCCCAGCTCCTCGGCTTCGGCCACCAGGGAGGCGATGGCCTCGGCCGCCGTCGCGCGCTCGCGCACGAGCGCCGCCGACTGGCCCGCCATCATGGTGCCGTTGTCCACGTCGCCCTCGACGGCGCGCTTGAGCGAGCCGACGTACATGGCCTCCAGCTCGTCGCCGTTGGCCGCCACGTCGCCCTCGAGCTTGCGCACCGTGCGGGCGAACTTGTTCTTGAGGCAGCGCACGGGATGCCCGCTGCCGCGGCCCGTGACGATGGTGTCGGCGTCCTTGGCGGCGATCACGCGCTCTTTGTACGCGTCGGAGATGGTGCACTCGTCCACCGTGAGGAAGCGGGTGCCTGCCTGCACGCCCTCGGCGCCCAGCGCGAAGGCGGCGGCCATGCCGCGCCCGTCGGCGATGCCGCCTGCGGCGATCACGGGGATGGACACGGCGTCGCACACTGCGGGGATGAGCGCCATCGTGGTGAGCTCGCCGATGTGGCCGCCGGCCTCGGTGCCCTCGGCCACCACGGCATCGGCACCGAGGCGCTCCATGCGCGCGGCCAGCGCGCTGGAGGCCACCACGGGTACCACCTTGATGCCGGCGTCCTTCCACAGCTGCATGTAGTTCGCGGGAGAACCCGCGCCCGTCGTGATGACGTCAACACGCAGCTTCGCCAGAAGCTCGGCCGTCTGGGCGGCGTTCGGATCCATGAGCATGACGTTCGCGCCGATGGGCTTGTCGGTCATCGAGCGGGCGATGCGCACCTGCTCCTCCACCCACTCAAGCGGCGCGCCGCCGCACGCGATGATGCCGAGGCCGCCGGCCTCGCTCACCGCGCCGGCCAGGCTCGCATCCGCGATGCGCGCCATCGCGCCCTGCACGACGGGCGCCTCGATGCCCAGCAGTTCCGTAATCCTCGTTTTCATGCCCATGCTCCCTTTCCTCGACCCGCGCCCGAGCCCGCCGGGCGAACATTGCGAACGAGCCGCATTGCGCAGGGCCCGTCAAGCAAGCAGGCCCCGTGACGGGGCCCGGTCAACGCGCCTTTACAGCGAGTCGATGTGCGCGACCAGCTGGCCCACCGTCTCGATGCCCTCGGGCTCGCCGAACTCGACGTCGCACTTCTCCTCGAGGTCGCAGATGAGCTCGACCATGTCCAGCGAGTCGATACCGAGGGACTCGAAGGTCGCCTCGGGGGTGACGGTGGCGGGGTCGATGTCGAGGTTGCTCTCGAGAACGCCGGCGATAGTGTCGATAGTGGCCATGAACTAATCCTCCTTTTGGGTGAGCAGACCGTAGCCGCCGTCCTCACGGCGGTACAGGATGTGCACCAGATTGGTGTCGCGATCAGTGTACGCGAAAAAGTCGTGGCCCAGAAGATCGATCTGGACGAGCGCCTCTTCTTCGGTCATGGGCGTGAACTCCGTCTCCTTGCGGCGGACGATCTCGTCCTCGGACAGCTCGTCCATCAGGCGATCGAGATCCAGCTCGCTCTCCGGGTGGGCGTCCTCGTGGGCGTAGTCGACGATGCGCTCCGTGGCGCGAACCTTCTTGTCCAGCACGCGGGTCTTGTACTTGCGCAGCTGGCGGGCGACCTTGGCGGCAGCCACGTCGATGGCGGCGTACATGTCCTCTTCGCTTTCCTCCACGCGCACGATGTGGCCCTTGACGCGGACGGTAACCTCGCAAATAGCCGGCAGCGGGTTGGCCGGGTTCTTCTCGGTGTAAAGAACAATTTCCGTGGAGACGGTGTCGGCGTCCACAGCCTTGATCGCGTTACCGACCTTTTCCTCAGCGTACTGACGAAGGGCGTCGGTGACGGGCATTTTGCGTCCGGACACGGTGATCGTCATGATTTCCACCTCTTTTAGCTCGTTGCTTGCACAATCAGCGTGGAAGGCGCGAGCCCGCTGGGGCGCCTGAGCGCACCATGCGTAAAACGCACCCTTCCAAACTGGAAAAAACAGCATAGCGCACTTTTCGCGAGATTGACCGAGCAATTTGAGGTTGCAAGAAAACGATTGCCGTCTGAGGACTGTTTTCGGAATGCAGCGCCTTTGAAGTCGAACGGTTCTCGTTTTCGTGTGAAAAAGGCTGCTACGGGGACTTTACAGATAGGGATTTTCGCTGAAGCGAAAGGGAAAGCGGTTACAATTAACGGATATCTGTGAAGCTGCCTTGCTCGCAGGCGGCTGAGTCGGTAAGAGAAATTGAGGATGTAAGGCATGGAACCCACTGCGAAGAATCCCGATCCGCATCATATCTTCATTGATGAAGTCCAGGGGCATCAGCGTCGCTGGTTGAAAGTCATCCAATTTACGAGTTCGTCCACGAAAGCGGCGGCCATCATGCTGGCGGCGGCTATTGTGGCCCTCGTTATCGCGAACTCGCCGTTCTTCGAGCCCTTTGAGGAGTTCTGGCACACCCATGTGGTGGTGGGCGTCGGCGGCTTTATCGGCGAGATGTCGCTGGCCCATATCATCAACGACATCTTCATGGCGGTGTTCTTCCTGCTCGTAGGGTTAGAGATCAAATACGAGATGACCGTCGGCGAGCTCACGAACATCCGTCAGGCGGCGTTGCCCATCATCGCGGCCTGCGGCGGCGTTCTGGCCCCTATCGTCATCTACTCCATCTTCAACGCCACCAACCCTGAGACCTCCCACGGCTGGGGCGTGCCGACGGCGACCGATATCGCCTTCGCCTTGGGCATCATGGCGCTGCTCGGCAACCGCGTGCCCAACGGCGTGCGCGTGTTCCTCTCCACCTTGGCCGTGGCCGACGACATCATCGCCATTCTCGTCATTGCCATCTTCTACGGCCAGAGCCCCTCGCTCATGTGGCTTGCCATTGCTGCGGCCATTCTCGTGGTGCTCGTACTGATGAACCGGGCGCACGTGTACGCCCTGACGCCTTACATGCTGGTGGGTTGCCTGTTGTGGTTCGCTGTGTTCATGTCCGGTGTTCATTCCACCATCGCTGGCGTGCTGCTCGCCTTCACGATCCCCACGGGGTCGCGCGTCGATCTGCAGAAGTTCATGACCTGGTCGGGCGACCGGGTTCGCGAGGCGCGCGCCGCCTATGTGGAGACCGAGCCGGTGACGCTTCAGAAGGATTACATGTTCACCGTCACCCGGCTCTCCAGTGTTGCTCGTCAGGTGGTACCCCCGGCCACGCGCTTGGAGCATATGCTGTACCCGTGGGTGTACTTTGCTGTGCTGCCCCTGTTCGCGCTGACCAACGCCGATGTGAGCTTCCTTGGCGGCGATGTTCTCGCTATGGTCTCGAGCCCGGTGTTCTTCGGCGTGTTCTTCGGATTGCTTTTGGGCAAGCCCATCGGCATCCTGCTCTTCAGCTTCTTGACGGTGAAGCTGAAGATTGCCAACCTGCCCGATCATGTTAACTGGATCCATATGCTGGGCGCCGGCATTCTGGGCGGCGTGGGCTTCACCATGGCCATCTTCGTGGCGAACCTCGCCTTCCCCGAGGCTGTGCTCATCGCTGACGCGAAGATCGGCATCTTGTCGGCCTCGCTTCTGGCCGGCGTGATCGGCTTTTTGTTCCTGTTCATGCAGGCGAAGGCCGCCGAGCGCCAGGGCATCTCGTATGTGTCCGCCTCGCTGGATGAGGTGGTGCGCCAAACGGCCGGGGAAGAGGCCGCCGACATGGCCGACGACGTGGTTCTCGGCTGCGGCGACGAGGATCTGGTCGACGATGTGCGCGAGGTGCTGGAAGCCGAGGGCGGCGTGGCGGAGTTCGTCGTGCACGAGATCCGCGACGAGGCCGAGGCCGAGGAAGCCGAGGACGTCACCGGTACGCGGCCCTAGGGGACGCGTCGGTCCGCGGGCTTTTCGTACTTTCGGAGGGCGCTCTTTCGGGGGCGCCCTTTTTCATGCATCAAGTCGTTTTCGCAAACAGCAAGCTCGCTACAGCGCGGCCATGAGATCGGCGATGGCGTAGAGGGTGCCGAAGGCGACGGCGCAGCCCTCGGGTCCGGCAGCGGCGCGGGCTGCGCGCAGGGCATCGGCGGGAGCGCCGCACGCGCGCACGGGCACGTCATCGGCCCGGCCCTCTTCCACCATAATCTCGCGCACGCAGCCCTCCAGCTCTTCGGCCGCCAGGGCGCGAGGGCTTTTCGGGGCGTACACCGAGAAGCTGCGGGCCCACGGCGCCACGGCGCGCACCATGGCCGGGTAGTCCTTGTCGGCCAGCACGCCCAAAGCAAAGTCGACCGAAGCGCGTCCCTCCTCCCCCAGAAGATCGGCGAGCGAGGCGGCCAGGGCCTCGGCCCCCTGGGGGTTGTGACCACCGTCCACAATGGTAAGCGGCGCGGTATCCACCACTTCGAAACGGCCGGGCCAACGGGCGGAGGCGATGCCCGCGAAAGCGGCCTCGTCGGAGATGGCCCACCCGCGCCCGCGCAGCACGTCGACCGCCGTCAGGGCCAGCGCCGCGTTGAAGGGCTGGTAGCTGCCGAGCAGACGCGTCTCGAATCCCCTCCCCTTCCACGAGAACCGGCGCAGGGCCGCTCCCGCGAGCGGCTCCACGGACAAGTCAGCGAAATCGGGCACGAAAAGTTCGCAACCGCGCTCGGCGGCCACGGCCTCGATGACCGCCATGGCCTCGCTCTCCTGGGGCCAGCTCACCACGGGCGCTCCCGCCTTCACGATGCCGGCCTTCTCGCCGGCGATGGCGCCCAGGGTATCCCCGAGCAAATCGGTATGGTCGAGCCCGATGCGGCAGATCACGCTCGCCTCGGGAGCCTCGATGACGTTGGTGGCGTCCAACCGCCCCCCGAGCCCCACTTCCAGCACCACGATATCGCAGCCCACGGCGCGGAAATGCTCGAAGGCCACCGCCGCCATGAGCTCGAACTCCGTAGGATGATCCCCGCACGCCGCCTCCACGGCCGCGGCCGCCGGGCGCACCGCCGCCACGGCCCGGGCGAGCTCCTCGCCCGTGATGTTCTCCCCGTTCACGCGGATGCGCTCCTCGAAGCAGAGGATGAACGGACTCGTGAACAGGCCCACCTTGTAGCCGGCCGCCTGCAGCACCGAGGCCACATACGCGCACACCGACCCCTTCCCGTTGGTACCCGCCACGTGCACGAAGCGCAACTCGTCCTGGGGGCGCCCCAAGCGCTCCAGCAGATCCACCATGCGCGAGAGCCCCAGGCGCGAGGCCTGCCAGCGCGGGGTGTTTATCCAGGCGACGGGGTCGAATCGGCACACGTCTTCCACAGCACGTTCTCCTTCAGGGACGCGGCTACCGTTTTCTTACAAAGACGGTAACCGATAGAGCATATCACGGCTCCATTCTATACTAGGTTGCGAACATGAGAGGCCGCGCGACGAGAGGAGGAGCCCATGGCAGCCATTTACGACCTGAATCGGCCGAACCCGCTGGCGGCGCCGTGCGATCCGGAAAGCTGCAAGCCGCCCTTGGTCAAGATCCTCACCTCCCACGAGTTCAGCCAGCTCACGCATATCGCTCCGGAGGCGCGGGCAGAGCTGGCGGCGCTCGAGCTGGCGGCGGCCAACTTCGTCGAGCTGTACCCCTCCTACATCATCGGCTCGTTCTCGGTGCCGGACAAATCCGACCCCACGGGCGATCCGGACACCATGTCGTTCTACCTGGAAGCCGACCACCTCATCCTCATCGACGACGGCGACATCGCGCAGAAGACCCTGGACAAAGTGGCCGCCACGGGCATCCTCACGAAGCCCACCACCTCGCATACCCTGTATGCCTTCATGAAGACGCTCATCGCCGACGATTTCAGCTGGTTCTCCTCCATGGAAGACGCCATGGAAAGCCTCGAGGACGCCATGATCGGCCACCATGCCGACATCTCGTCGCAGACCATCATGAGCTACCGGCGCGCCGCCATGCGCATGGGCTCCTACTACCAGCAGATCGGCGTCATGGCCGACCTCATCGCCGACAACGAGAACAAGGTCATGAGCCGCGAGGAGGCCCGGACCTTCGGGCACATCACCACCCACGCGAACCACCTGTCCGACCGCGCCGATATGCTGCGCGAGTACAGCCTGCAGCTTTACGAGCTGCACCAGACGCAGATCGACTTGAAGCAGAACTCCACCATGCAGATTCTCACCATCGTCACGGTGATGTTCGCGCCGCTCACGCTCGTCACCGGCTGGTTCGGCATGAACCTCACCGTGCTGCCGGGACTCGATTGGCCCTATATGGCGGCCACGATCATCACCCTAGCCCTGGTCATGATCGTGGTGATGGTGCTGTTCTTCAAGCGGAAGAGATGGCTCTAGGCGATTTTGGGTCGCCTTAGACCTCGCCGCGCAGCAGCTCGCCTAAGGTGGCGAAGTCGTTTTCCAAGGCCTCGCGCTTCTTGCTGTCGTAGAGGGCCGCAGCCGGGTGGAAAATGGGGAACACCTTGAAACGCCCCGCCCGCTGCAGCGTGCCGTGCAGGCGCGTGATGCCCACGTCGGTCTTCAGGATGAACTTCGTGGAGAAGTTGCCCAGCGTGACGATGTACTCCGGGTTGATGGTGCGCGTCTGCTCGCGCAGAAACGGCGTGCAGGCCTGAATTTCCTCGGGACGCGGATCGCGGTTGGAAGGGGGACGGCACTTCAGCACATTGGCGATGTAGACGTCCTCGCGAGACAACCCGGCAATGGCCAGAAGCTCGTTGAGGTACTTGCCGGCCGCGCCCACGAAGGGCTCGCCCTGCAAATCCTCGTTCTTGCCCGGGGCCTCGCCGACGATGAGAACCCTCGCATTGGGATTGCCCACGCCGAACACCGTCTGCGTGCGGCCGTCGGCCAAGGGGCACTTGCGGCACCCTTCCACCTGCGCGCGTATCTCGTCGAGCGGAATATGCGGCTTGGTCATGCGAATCCCCTTTCCTACACGTACACGCGCGGCATGCGCAAGCTGAACCCGCAGGCCAGCTCGTAGTTGATGGTGCCCAGCGTGTTCGCCATGTCGTCGAGGGTGATCACGGAATCGCCCTCGCGCCCCACCAGCAGCACCTCGTCGCCGATCATCGGATCCAGTCGGCGCCGGCTGCCGTACACCCGCAGATCCACCTCGAACATGCACTGGTCCATGCAGATGTTGCCCACCTGATGGCAGCGCTGCCCCTTGAGGATCACGTCGGTGCGCCCCGACAGGCCGCGACGCAGGCCGTCGGCGTACCCCACGGGCACGGTGCATATCTTCACGCTGCCGGGACTGCGGTAGTTCATGCCGTAGCTCACGCCCTCGCTCATGGGCACGGTGCGCACGTCGGTGATGCGCGCGTGCACGCTCATGGCGGGGTGCAGGTCGATCATCGGGCGCGTGACGCCCGACGGATGCAGGCCGTACATGGCTATGCCCAGGCGCACCATGTCGAACTGCACGTCGGGGTAGCGGATGGCCGCGGCCGAGTTCGCCGCGTGCACGATGCCGGGGTTGACGCCTGCCGTACGCAGCGCCGTGACCGCCTCGATGAACCGCTTCACCTGGATCTGGAAGTCCAACGTCTCCGCGGAGTCGGCCGTGGCGAAGTGCGTGAACGTGCCCACGAGGTCGAGCGCGCGATGGAAGCTCACCTGCCCCATGAACTCGACCACTTCGTCGTGGCGCACGCCGATGCGGTTCATACCCGTGTTCACCGCCAGATGATACGGCGCGCGCACGCCGAACGCGTCGGCAGCCTCGGCGTACTGGATGGCGAACTCGGAGGTATAGACGCTCGGCATGACCTTGTAAGCCAGAAGCAGCGGGATGGCCGTCTCGGGCGGCTGCGATAGAACGAGGATGGGCGCGTTTACCAGCGCCTCGCGCAGCTCGATGGCTTCGTTCACCGTGGCCACGCCCAGGTAGTCGGCGCCGGAGTTGAGCGCGGTCTTGGCGCAGCGCACCGCGCCGTGGCCGTATCCGTCGGCCTTCACCACGGCCATGAGGCGCACGCCGTTGTCGATGCGCTGCTTGACGGCGCTCGTGTTGTGACGGATGGCGTTGAGGTCGATCTCGGTCCACGACCAGCGGCGGTCGACGTCGGGAATGAGGCGCAGCTTGTCGGGATCGAATTGGGCCGGCTCGCCGTCAGGCCGCGCGTGGTCGCGCGCGTACTGGAACGCGCCCTCCGCTCCGCTGCTGAACGCCGCCGTGGCCGCCTCGTACGCGCCCTTGTTGGCCGCGTTGCCTGCCGGAGGCTGCGCGCCCACGTATCGCGGCGTGCCCATCGCCGCGCTCGCCGACACGAAGCCGTTGGGCCTACGTTGCGAGAAACCGGTGAACCCGTTGGGAAGATCCTGTGCCATGCTCTACGCCTTTCAGTCGATCGGGCATCAGTATAGCACTTGGGATCGTGGCGAAGCCCGCCCTCATTCATGCAGCATATCCAACAGCTCTTGACGACGGTGGATGTCGAGCTTCGTGTAAATGTGCTTCGCGTGCGTGCGCACGGTGTTCTCGCTGATGACCAACCGCTCGGCGATGGCGGCCATGCTGTTCCCGCGCGCGATGAGCTCCATGACCTCCGTTTCGCGCGTCGACAACCCGTGCGCCTCCTGCAGCATGAGACATTGCTTCGACGTGCGATCGCGGATGACGCCCGCGTCTTCGGATGCCGAAGGGCGATTCCGTCGGCGCTTTGCCGCAGGTTTCGCCGCCTTCTGCTGCCGCGGTTCCTCCGGCGTGCCGACCGCCAGGAACTCGATGGGATCGGCCGTCACCGTGCCCTTCGCCGCCAGCGATTTGAACAGCGTGCCCGTGGCCGCCAGCAACGTGAGGCCCAGCACGTAGCTCGACACCATGGCCACGATGAACAACCACTCGCGACCGCCGATCCACATGAAGTCGCTCACCCAGCCCAGCAAGAAGCCGGCGCTCTGCATGATGTAGGCCACGCCTCCGAAGAACCCGTAGATGAACACCGGGTTGATGCCACGGTCGCGCGAGATCTGCGCGCACTGCATCATCATGAGCATCTGGACGAGCGAGAACACCATGTACGTAAGCGCCGCGAACAGGTTGAGATAGGTCGCACCCAAAAACGGCAGCAGCAAGAACCCCGTGATGATGAGCGGATACACCACACGGAACACCGAGGTCAGCCCGAACCGGAAGCTCATGCGGTACCACAGCACCAACAGCACCACCGCCGACACCAACGAACCCAGCATCGACGCGCTGTTCACCACTGCGCCGACATCCTCGTGCAGAAGCGCGATGCCGCGGATGACGCCGCTGGCGAACGCGAGCGACCCCACGCACAGCGCGCTGCGCCAATAGTCGGCCACCACCTGCCGATACACGCGCGGATGCTGCTGCGGCACGTCCTCGAACATAGGCTGGTCCACGTGCATCTCGCGCACCGAAAGCGCGATGCAAAGGCCGCACAAGGGCACGAACACGAGTGGTATGAGGAAAGCCGTCAGCGCGATGGGCACGAGGTACAGCGCAAAGTAGATGAGCGGCGCGATGGCCGTGCCCACGATGAGCCGCAAGTTGCCCTCGGCCGACGGCAGCGACGCGAAGTAGCGCTGCCATAGCATGAACATGCCCGCGCACCCGATGCCCAGCAACACGCCACCGGCGAACACCAGCGGGAGCGTGGCCGTCTGCACGTACATGGCCGCGATAAGGCAGGCCGACCCGGCGAACACCAACAGCGCGCTCAGCGACACCAGCATCACACGCGCGCCGCGCGGAAAGTAGTACGATCCGAGCATGCTGGCTACGAACGCGCCGCCGAACGCGAGCGCCTGGGCTAGGAAGAACGTGAGGGTGATCTCCGCCGTCTGGAATTCGAGCGGCAGAAACGGGAAGACACCGCCCCAAATGGACGTGGCGTTCACCGTGAGAAAACATGCGTAGCCCCAACTGGACACATGCATGCGCGATGAGCTTTGCTCCACGACCCCTCCTATCCCAGCTTGCACGACGCTTCGCATGGTAGCATAGCCGTCGGCTCCGAAACGGGGGATTCAGAGAATAGTGATGACTCCTACCTGGGGTTTTGTTCTTAAATCACATGACGAGTGTGATTCCCCCGCCAGCTGTTTCCGGTACTTTGGAACAGGCGAGAGGAACAATCGAAGCAAGAGGAGGGAACCATGACCATGAACGAATCGAGCGTATCGCGCCGCACGTTCGTCAAGGGATCGCTGGCCGGCCTGGCGCTTGCCGGCGCTGCCGGATCGACCGCGCTGTACGGCTGCGCGCCGAAGGACGAGAAGGGCGCCGCAAGCGAGGGCGCGGGCGCATCGACCGACCAGATCTCGTGGAGCCAGTGCAACGTCAACTGCGGCGGCAACTGCGTCTTCCAGTGGCACTCCCAGGACGGCAAGATCGTCTACATGGAGTCCGACAACACCGGCGACGTCGATCTGCAGGCGCGCGCCTGCCTGCGCGGCCGCTCCATGCGTCGCTGGATCAACAGCCCCGACCGCCTGACGAAGCCCATGAAGCGCGTCGGCAAGCGTGGCGAGGGCAAGTTCGAGGAGATCAGCTGGGACGAGGCCATCGACACCATCGCCAGCGAGCTGAAGCGCGTCATCGACACGTACGGTAACGACGCCATCTACGTGAACTACGCCACCGGCATGTACTCCACCACCGGCAAGCAGCCGGGTCTGCGCCTGCTGGGCCTGTTGGGCGGCTACATCAACCAGGCGTACGACTACTCCACCCACATGCTGCAGGTGGCGCTGCCCTTCATGTACGGCAGCAAGTGCAGCCCGTACGACAACGTGCACGCTTCCTCGTTCTCCGAGGCCGAGCGCGCCTCCGACCTCGTGGTGATGTTCGGCAACAGCCCGGCGGAAACCCGCATGGGCGGCGCGAACGCCGTGTGGGACTTCGCGAAGGTGCGCGAGTCCGTCACCGGCCGCGGCGGCAAGATCGTCAACATCGACTACCGCATGAACGAGTCGTGCTCGGGACACCCGGACGAGTGGCTGCCCATCCGTCCCGGCACCGACGCCGCGCTGGCGTCCGCCATCGCGCACGAGTGGATCGCGAACGACCAGGTGGACAAGGGCTTCCTGGACGAGTACTGCGTCGGCTACGACGAGGACACCATGCCCGAGAGCGCCAAGGGCCAGAGCAAGTCCTACAAGGACTACATCATGGGCACCGGCTACGACATGGTGGAGAAGACCCCCGAGTGGGCCGCCCCCATCTGCGGCATCTCCGCCGACCGCATCAAGGAGCTGGCGGCCGAGATCGGCGCT
>OLQE01001607.1_pt1 | contig 11691 bp, 10 predicted proteins | sample 1643161 | NCBI WGS metagenome assembly OLQE01 (sample SAMEA3136650, study PRJEB25190) | human gut metagenome | reverse complement strand
AAACAAGTTTGCATAGTCTGATTTTTCATTTCGCTGATGTTCTGAACTGTTACAAATATAGTATAAAAAAAGAAGAAATGCTCTGCCATGGTTTTTGCTTACATTTCTTCTTCCATTTCTTACATCTGCGTAAGAAAAGCCTTTGCCAGTGTCCGGCATCCGGCCTCTTTTCACTCTGCCTCCAGTTCTGTCCTCCGAAGATCCAGAAACACCTCCGTTCCCTCTCCCAGAACGGAGCGGATCTCCATTTTGTTTCCCAGCATCTCCATCACCTGCTTCACCAGTGCCAGACCAACCCCGGTGGAACGCTTGTCCAGGCGGCCGTTGTAGCCCGTATAGCCCCATTCAAAAATCCTCGGAAGATCCTCCGGGCGGATTCCGATCCCCGTATCGCGGAGCACGAGCAGCCCATTCTCTTTCCCGATCCGGACACTGCCGCCCTCCTTTGTATATTTGGAAGCATTGGTCAGAAGCTGTTCCAGCACAAAGACCAGCCATTTTTCATCAGTCAGCACCTCACCCGACAGATCACCTGCTGAAAACGAGATATGCTTGTGTATCAGAAGCGGGCTGACCTTTTTCACTGCCTGCATCACTACCGGCCGGAGTTCATACCTCTGGATCACCAGATCATTGCCGTCTCCTTCCATCCGCTGATAAGAAAGTGCCATCTCCACATACTGACTGGTTTTCAGAAGCTCCCTCTTCAGTGCCCGGACATCTGCCGGTTCCTCCTGAAGCAGAAGTTCCATCGCTGCAATGGGCGTTTTGATCTGATGGCTCCAGCGCGTATAGTATTCCCTGGACCGTACAAGCTTCTCCCTGCTTTCTTTCTGCTCTCTCTGACAACGTTTTTCCTGATCCTGGATGATTTCCTGATAGATTTTCTCCAATGGTGTCTCCGCTTTCGGAAGATCTGCGTTTTCAAGAGACTGCTCTGCCTGCCTTTTCAGGATCAGCAGCTGCCGTCTTTTCCTTTTCCATCTGAAAAATCCTGCCATCAGAAATCCCAGTGTCACAACTGCTGTCACCAGGCAGGTATAGCCGGCCGGTCCCCAGGGCAGCCCGTAAAGACCATAGATCAGGCAGAGAGACCCTTCAAAAAACAGCAGAAAAAAGAGAATCTGGCGTTTCTCGCTTAAAAAATCACACAGTTCTTTCATATATCAGATAACCCACACCTTTTCTGGTAGAGATCAGTTCTTCCACACCGATCTGTTTCAGTCTCTGCCGAAGCCTGGCAACATTTACCGTCAGAGTGTTTTCATCAATAAATTCTTCCGTATCCCAGAGTGCCTGGATCAGGTCTTCTCTCGGCACCACATTTCCTTTTTTCTTCATGAGAATTTCCAGGATTTTATATTCGTTTCTGGAAAGCTCCAGTTTTTCTTCCCCAAAGGAAACCACTCCATCCCCCAGGTTCAGGGTGACTCCCCGACAGTTCAACGTATTCAGATCTCTTCCAAAATCGTACGTTCTCCTGATAATCGCCTGGATCTTTGCCAGCACCACTTCAAACTTAAAAGGTTTGGCAATAAAATCATCTGCTCCCATATTGATGGCCATGATAAGATTCATATCATCCGATGCCGAAGAAAGAAAAAGCACCGGTACCCGGCTGATCTTCCGGATCTCCGTACACCAGTAATAGCCATTGAAAAAAGGGAGCGACAGATCCATCAGCACCAGCTGGGGCTGAAATTCCCGAAATTCTTCCATCACCCGGTCAAAATCCTGCACAGCCCGGACAAGATATCCCCATTTTTCCAGCTGACGGGACAAGATATCCACAATGGTGGCATCGTCTTCCACAAGCATGATCCGATACATATCATTCACCTCCTCTTGATCTGACACCATTCTATCATCTTTTTTTTAATTTGGTATTTTTTTCTGAAAATGACGAAAGCGTTCATACTGGCATGGTTATTTTTTTCAGAATTGGCTATTTAAATCCATCCACTTAAAGTATAAGATAGCGATAACATTCCAGTAGATGGAAAACAAAGAAAAGAGGAGAAGCTTATGAACAGTAAATCACACGATCAAATCCAGAAATTAGCCCTGACGGCACTTTTCGCCGCTCTGTGCTATGTTATCTTTACCTTCCTGCAGATCAAGATCCCCATGCCCGGCGGAGATGCCACTTCCCTGCATCTTGGAAATGCCTTCTGCGTTCTGGCCGCACTGCTTCTCGGAGGCGGTTACGGCGGACTGGCCGGAGCTGTCGGCATGACGATCGCCGACCTGATGGATCCGGTTTATATCACCGGAGCTCCCAAGACGTTTGTCCTGAAGTTCTGCATCGGTCTGATCACCGGTCTGGTTGCCCACAAGATTGCTCACATTAGTGAGAGCACGGACAAAAAATACATCTTCAAATGGAGCCTGATCTCCTCCATCGCAGGTCTTGGCTTCAATGTCATCTTCGATCCGCTGGTTGGTTACTTCTACAAACAGTACATCTTAGGCCAGCCCCAGGAGATGGCTTCCGTCCTTGCAAAATGGAGCACCGCTACTACTTTTGTAAATGCCGTTGCTTCCACCATCCTGGTCGTTATCCTTTATAATGCCCTTCTTCCGGCCCTTAAAAAATCCGGGCTGAAAATTTCCAACCCGGCATGGTGATGTGAAGCGGATTTCACGAAATCCGGTGAAAGGTCGAAAATCCGATTAACCACCCTATAAAAACTTCCCGGACGAATAAGATGTCAAACCTTATTCGTCCGGGAAGTTTTACTTTGTTATTTTTTCAGTATTCCACATTTTAACCTGTTTCGGTCTTGGATATACCTTTGCCAAGGATAAAAAGCCACAAAAATAGAGAGGCATCTCTCACTCTTCATCTCCCCACCACTATGTCCCAGTCTGACGTACGCCCCTTATTTTCTGGCGTGCCCTGGAAGGGGGAGCCTGAGGGGGAAACACGGGCTACGCAACTCTGAGTGCTTCCCCCTCAGCTATTCTTTTATTTTACCTTGGAAATGATCAATTCTTTCATCTGGCCCGGATTGCATTTTCCTTTCATCTCTTTCATGATCTGACCGACCAGAAAGCCAAGTACTTTCTCCTCGCCGTTCTTATATTTTTCTACAGCATCCGCATTAGCTGCTAGGATCTTATCCACTACAGCCTCCGCCTCCCCGGCAGACTGGGAAATTTTCAGACCGTGGGCCTCGATATAAGCCATCGGCTCCACATCTTCATCAAAGATCTTCTCAAAGACCTCCTTCGCGCCCTGGTTGTTCACTTCGCCTTTTTCCACAGAAGCGATCAGGGCTGCCAGATGCTCCGGTGAAAACTCAACCTCTTCTTCCTCCAGTCCTCTCTCTTTCAGCAGACGAAGCGTCTCTCCCAGGAACCAGTTTGCCGCTTTCTTGGGATTGCCGCAAAGGTCCGCCGTCTTCTCGAAAAGCTCTGCCAGATGACGGGACTGGGTCAGCTGCTTTGCGTCATATTCGGAAAGACCGTAATCCTTCTGGTAACGGGCCGCTTTTTCCGGCTGCATCTCGGGCTGTGCTTTTTTCACACGGCTGATCCACTCATCATCAATGTAGACGGAGGGCAGATCCGGATCCGGGAAATAACGATAATCCTTGGCATCCTCCTTGGAACGCATTGCATATGAATACTCTTTGTTGTCGTCCCAGCGGCGGGTCTCCTGAACCACGCTCTTTCCTTCCTCCAGAAGCTCGATCTGACGGGCGCGCTCGCCGTCGATGGCACGGGCGATGGCTTTGAAGGAGTTCAGGTTTTTCATCTCGGTACGGGTGCCAAGCTTATCGCTGCCCACTTCCCGTACGGAGAGGTTGACATCGGCACGCATGGATCCTTCCTGGAGCTTACAATCCGATACGCCGAGATACTGACAGATCATCCGGAGTTTTTCCAGGTAAGCAATGACTTCCTCAGCGGAACGCATATCCGGCTCAGAAACGATCTCCACCAGCGGAACGCCGCTTCGGTTGTAGTCCACCAGGGAGCAGTCCTCCCACTCGTCATGGATCAGTTTACCGGCATCCTCCTCCATGTGCATCTCGTGAATGCGGATCTTTTTCTGGCCCACGGAAGTGTCCACCATCAGCCAGCCGTCGTGGCAAATGGGCACATAAAGCTGAGAAATCTGGTAGTTCTGAGGGTTATCCGGATAGAAATAGTTTTTCCGGTCAAAACGGCAGTGCTGGTTGATCCCGCAGTTCGCTGCCAGACCAAGTGCCAGCGCATATTCTACCACCTGTCTGTTGAGGACAGGAAGGCTTCCGGGCATTCCGGTGCAGACCGGACAGGTATGGGTGTTTGGCGCACCTCCGAACTTTGTGGAGCATCCGCAGAAGATCTTGGTAGCGGAAGCCAGTTCTACATGAACTTCCAGACCGATGACTGTTTCATACTGTTTCTCCATCATGCTCTCTCCTTTCCATGCTTTTTCTCTACCTTTGCCTGAAAAGCCATGGGGAAGCTTCCACGCAGCTTTTCAAGGCCATAAGCCGCATCCAGCAATTTCTTCTCGCTGAAGCAGTTTCCTACCAGCTGCAGGCCAACCGGCAGGCCTTTGGAATCCATTGCCACCGGAATACTGATTCCCGGGAGTCCTGCCAGATTCACAGCCGTGGTATAAATATCGCTGAGATACATTTTCAGAGGATCCTGAAGACTCTTTCCGATCTCCGGAGCCGTAGTCGGGGAAGCCGGAGCCAGGATCATGTCATATTTGTAAAAAGCATCATCAAAGGATTTTTTGATCAGGGCCTTTGCACGAAGGGCTTTCAGATAATATGCATCGTAATAACCGGAGCTTAAAACAAAGGAACCAAGGAGGATTCTTCGTTTTACTTCTTCGCCAAAGCCTTCCGCACGGGTCTTTTTGTACATGTCGTGAAGGCCGTCGGCCTCCGGGGTGCGGTAGCCGTATTTGACGCCGTCAAACCGGGCCAGGTTGGAGCTGGCCTCCGCAGAGGCGATGATATAGTAGGCAGGGATCACATAGTCCACCATACCCAGCTGAAAAAATTCGACAATCGCGCCGTTTCTGCTCAGGAGGTGAATCGTGTCCACCATGGCCTTTTTCACATCCGAATCGAGATTTTCTGCGAGATCCAGATATTCCTTTGGCACACCGATGCGGACACCGTGAAGATCACCTCTCAGAGAATCCAGAAACTGTTCCGGCTTCCTTTCCATGGAGGTAGAATCTTTTGGATCATAGCCCATGAGCACATCCAGAAGAGCCGCGCAGTCCGCCGTATCTCTTGCCACCGGTCCGATCTGATCCAGAGAGGAGGCATAGGCAATCAGGCCATAACGGGAAACGGTTCCGTAGGTGGGTTTGATGCCCGTAACGCCGCAGTAAGCGGAGGGCTGACGGATGGAACCGCCGGTGTCGGAACCCAGGGCCGCAAAGGCTTCTCCTGCCGCTACAGCCGCACAGGAACCACCTGAAGAACCGCCGGGTACATGGTTGGTATTCCAGGGGTTATGGGTGATGCCAAAGGCGGAAGTCTCTGTGGTGCTTCCCATGGCGAACTCATCCATGTTTGTTTTTCCAATGACGATCATGCCTGCCTCGTTGAGCTTTTCTACAGCAGAGGCATTGTAGGGCGGAACGAAGTTTCCAAGAATCTTTGAAGCGCAGGTGGTTTTCTGACCCTTCGTGCAGATGTTGTCTTTGACTGCAATGGGCACGCCTGCCAGCGGGCCTCTGTAGCGGCCGGCCTTGATGCCTTCCTCAACTTCTTTTACCCGCGCGTATACTTTTTTCTCATCCACATCCAGAAAAGCGTGGATCTTCGGCTCCTGTCTGTCGATCTGGTCAAGGGAAGCTTTTACGGCTTCTCTCACACCGATCTCCTTCTGCCGGATCTTTTTCCCCAGTGAAAGGGCTGTGTTTTCCAAAATCTCCATATCGCTCCCCCCCTACTCGACTGTCTTCGGTACCAGATACTGGCCGTCCTTCTTGCGGGGCGCCAGATCCACCAGTTCATCTCTCATGTCGCCGTTTACCACTTTGTCCTCGCGGAACACATTTTCCACGGGAAAAAGAGAGATCAGCGGCTCCACGCCTTCGGTGTCGAGTTCGTTCAGTTTATCTACATAACCCAGGATTTTTTCCATTTCCTGGCGGGATTTTTCTCTTTCTTCATCGGTGAGGGCCAGCTTGGCCAGAAGCTCGGTGTTAGCCATAACCTCATCGGAAATCTTATGCTCTGCCATTTTTCTTCCTCCTTTTTTACGGCTCCAGTCTGTTCAGATCGCGTGGGAACAGGCAGGCTTCTCTGACGTTTTCTTCGCCCAGAAGCTGCATGGTCAGACGTTCCATACCGATTCCGAGACCACCGTGAGGCGGCATGCCGTATTTGAACGCATCCATGTACTGCTCCATGCCCTCGTCGGTCATTCCTCTGGCTGCGATCTTGTCCTCCAGCATATGATAATCGTGAATACGCTGACCACCTGTCGTGATCTCAAGGCCGCGGAACAGGAGGTCGAAGCTTAAGGTATAACGGGAATCTGCCGGGTCATCCATCGCGTAGAACGGGCGCTTCTTGGAGGGATAATGAGTGACAAAAACGAAATCTGCGTCGTATTCCTCTTTGAAATACCGGCCGATGAGTTCTTCCTCCTCCGGCTCCAGATCGAAGGGGTTACGGATCTTCCGGTTATATTTTTCAGCTACCAGCTCTTTGGCTTCGCTGAATTTTACAAAGGGGATCTGATCCGTGTTCGGAAGAGCAACCTTCAGGATCTCAAGCTCCGGGGCATAGTCTTTTTTCAGAAGCTCCATCGTGTACTGGAGAAAACCGGTCTCCATCTGGCAGATTTCCATGAAATCCTCGATGTAGCCCATCTCAAAATCCAAGCTGGTGTACTCGTTCAGATGTCTTCTGGTGTTGTGCTTCTCCGCACGGAAAACCGGACCGGTCTCAAAGACGCGATCGAAAACGCCCACCATCATCTGTTTGTAAAACTGCGGGCTCTGGGCCAGAACGGCCGGTTTGTGGAAATAGCTGAGCTTGAACACGTTGGCTCCTCCCTCAGCTCCTTTGGCTCCGATCTTCGGCGTATGGATCTCTGTAAAACCGTTCTCATGAAGAAATTCACGGAAGCCTCTCACGATGCCTTCCTGGATGCGGAATCTGGCCCGCTCCCGGACGTTCCGAAGGGAAACGGAGCGGATGTTCAGCTTGGCCTCCAGAGAAGTGTTCAGCTTCCATTTATCAATGGCAAGGGGAAGGGGTTCTGCTGGAGAGGAGAGAATCGTGATCTCCTCCGCACGGATTTCTTTTCCGTGGGGCGCTCTCTCTTCTGCCCGGACAGTTCCTTTTACCCGGATGCAGTCTCCCTCTTTCAGCTCAGAAATGGAAAGATTTGTTTTTCCCTCTTCCCAGACCGTCTGCAGAAGACCGTCTCTTTTTCTCAGGATCACGAAAGCGATCTCACCCATGTTCCGGATGCTGTAAATACTTCCGTCTGTCAGGACCTCCTGGTCCAGTGATTCCGGAGCAAGCACTTTGGAAAGCTCCAGAGTTTCTTTTTCTCTGACTCCTGTTACAAATTCCATATCACATTTCCTCCAAAAATTTATCTTTTTAAAAGAGAAACACCGGCTGGGTCTGCAAGCATCCAGCCGGTGTTTTTTTATACAGTTACTTCATACGCCGGCCTTTTCTGCCTGCCTTCATCACATCTTTGTGATTCTCTCAATGGCCTTCAGCGTATTTTCATAGGTTCCAAATGCAGTTAGTCGGAAGTAGCCTTCGCCATGCGCACCAAAACCGCTTCCCGGCGTTCCCACGATATTTACCGTGGAAAGCAGGTGATCGAAAAACTCCCAGGAGTTCATGGAATCCGGAGTTTTCAGCCAGATATAGGGGGCGTTCTCGCCGCCGTAAACCGTATATCCCGCATCTTTCAAGCCCTGAAGAATGGTCTTCGCATTCTTCATATAATAATCGATCTGAGTCTTCAGCTGCGCCTTTCCTTCCGGGGAATAAACGGCTTCGCCGGCTCTCTGAACGATGTAAGGAGCTCCGTTGTATTTGGTGCCATGGCGTCTTGCCCACAGATCGTTGAGCTTCACGCCTTCGCTGCTTTTTAAATCCTTTGGAACCACCGTGTAACCTAAGCGCACACCGGTGAAACCTGCATTTTTGGAAAAGCTTCGAAGTTCAATGGCACATTCCCTTGCCCCTTCACATTCGTAAATGCTGTGCGGCATATCCGGATCGGAAATATAAGCTTCATAAGCGGCATCATAAAGGATCACCGCACCGATCTTTCTCGCGTAGTCCACAAATCTCTGAAGATTTTCCTTACTGATCCCTGCTCCCGTGGGGTTATTGGGGAAGCAGAGATAGATCAGATCCGGCTCTTCCTTCGGAAGCTCCGGAACGAAATTGTTCTGGGAAAGGCAGGGCATATAGATGACTCCATCGTAATTCTCATTGGTCGGATTATAGAGTCCTGTACGGCCTGCCATCACGTTACTGTCCACATAAACCGGGTAAACCGGGTCGCAGACAGCGACTTTATTATTCAGTCCGAAGATCTCCTGGATATTTCCGCAGTCACATTTTGCTCCGTCAGAAACGAAGATCTCGTCCTCATAAACTTCACAGCCTCTCGCCTTGTAATCATTCTCAACGATCGCATGGCGGAGGAACTCATATCCTTTATCAGGGGCATAACCGTGGAAGGTCGCTGCATTGCCCATCTCATCCACTGCTTTGTGCAGGGCTTCAATGATGGCCGGGGCCAGCGGCTGGGTTACATCTCCGATGCCGAGACGGATGATCTCGGCGCCCGGGTTTCGCTCCTGAAAGGCGGCTACTTTTTTAGCGATATTGGAAAACAGATAGCTTCCCTGCAATTTCAGATAATTATCATTGACTGTAAACATGTTTCTTCTCCTAACATTCATCATAAATCAGCATCAGAATCATCTGCGCTGTCTCCACCATGTTGGTTGCATTGTCCATACTGCATTTCTGTATATAGCGATGGGCCTCTTCCTCACTTAAATGATTCCGGTCCATCAAAAGGATTTTCGCGTTGCGGATATAGTTTTCCTCACGCTCACTCCTCTTTTTCGGTTTTCTTTTATCCTGCTTAAAGCGGCGATCGATTTGGCGGACCATCATCTCCACGGTATTCACCAGATCAAACACTTTTAATGGTGTGGTCAGAGACATAAGTCCTGACGGATTATCGCTTACCACAGCTGCCGAACCGATCAGCAGCATATCAAAATATTTCGGAAGATTTTCGGAAAGCTCCCGGTAATACATATCCGAAAGACGGTAACCGCTTACTACAAGACCTGACGGATATTTGTTGATCTCGATCAGCGCACCTGCTCCGGTCGGGCAGAAAACGGTATCCGTAAATCCATGACTGACCAGGATTCTGCGGATTTTTTTGGCATCTTCCACTTTCGGCATAACTACAATGATGATGCTCATGACCTCTTCGCCCTTTCTCTTTATTCTTCCGAACGTTCAGAATAACAGACCGCAGTTCTGTGCGCTGCTTTTGTCTGATTTTTGTAACTGTTCAGAGCCAAGCAGATTTTCATGCAAAAGTTTGAGTCATGCTTGCATGAATGAACACTTTTACAGGGAAATCTATTTGGCGGATACGCCACACCGACGAAATGCGTAGCATTTTGGAGGTGGTTCTGAACAGTTACGATTTTTTATCTTTCTGATACTCTGAACGATTTCTAAATTTTATATAAGTACTGCTCCAGTTCCCACATGGAAATCTGTTCCATGTAACTCATCCACTCTTTTTCCTTGGCCTGATTGTAAATCTTCAGGAATCTTTTTCCCAGGACCTCTTCCAGAAGCCCATCTTCTTTCATGGCCTTCAAAGCCTCACTCAGATTGGAAGGAAGCAGTTCTGTCTCTTCTGTTTTTCCTTCTTTCTGTGGTTTCAGATGATTTTCAATCCCTTCCAGTCCAGCCGCCAGGCACAGAGCAAATACCACGTAAGGATTAGCTGCTCCATCAGGACTTCTCAGTTCCAATCTGGTTTCCTGCCCTCTCTGGAAAGGAACCTTTACAAGAGAAGCTCTCTCCGACTTTGACCAGTAGATCTGGGAAGGTGCTTCAAATCCGGTGGTCAGCCGTTTATAGGAATTCACCAACGGATTACAGAAGGCTGTCATTCCTTTGATATGCTTCAGGATACCAGCCAGAAATGCATATGCATCACTGCTCAGGCCATCCTCGGAATCCGGATCATAAAATACATTTTTTCCGTTTTTAAAAAGAGACAGATGGATGTGCATACCGGAACCATCCACACCGGCCTTTGGCTTCGGCATAAAAGTTGCATGAAGACCATGGCGCTTCGCAATGGTACGGATAGCGGTTTTCACCGTCATGATCTTGTCCGCTGTCTCCAACGCATCATCCATGGAAAATTCTACCTCGTGCTGACCGGGAGCGATCTGGTGTCTGGAGGATTCCACCTCGTAGCCCATCTCTTCCAGCGTCAGTACGATATCCCGCCGGGCATTTTCCCCCAGATCCACCGGACTCAGATCAAGATAGCCTGCCCGCTCGTGGGTAATGGTGGTAGGGATGCCGTTATCATCCGTGTGAAACAGAAAAAATTCACACTCCGTATTTACTTTCAGTTTATAACCCAGGCTTTCTGCTTTTTTCAAAACTTCTTTCAGAAGATATCTGGGGCTTCCCTCATAGGGAGTTCCATCTGTACGAATCAGATCACAGATCAGCCGTGCAACCTTTCCCTGCTGAGGTCTCCAGGGCAGAATACTGAATGTGGACAGATCCGGGCGAAGATACATTTCTGCTTCTTCCGTGCGGATAAAGCCTTCAATCGAAGAAGCATCAATGATACACCGGTCATCCATGGCTTTCGGAAGCTTTCCCGCCGGAATGGCGATATTCTTCATCGTACCGAACATATCGGTAAACTGAAGGCGGATAAATTCCACATCCTCTTCCTCCACAATATTCAGAATCTCCTCCCTGCTGTATCGTTCCATATCACAATCTCCTTTTCCTAAACACAACTATCTGATAATACGACAAAAGGGCGAACTTACCCACTCATTTTTGTGAGGTAAGAACGCCCTTGTTCTATAGTTTCGTATTATAGCAATGGGATTTTTCTTTGTCAAGGAAAATATGTGTATGCAAAATCACTCCTAATTCTTCAAAAAGAATTTAGAGTGGGTGTTAAAACAAGTGCCATCTGACTATTTCGGCGAGTCGATGGATTATTCAGCGTTTACGAGTCAATTGCCTCAAAATTCAGAAAAGCCAAATAGAGTCATCGGAATCGAAGGGATCAATTGCCTCAAAATCCAGGAAAGCCAAATAGAGTCATCGAAATCGAGGGGATCAATTGCCTCAAAATCAAAAAAAGCCGAATAGAGTCATCGAAATCGAAGCGATCAATTGCCTCAAATTCAAAAAAAGCCGAATAGAGTCATCGAAATCAAAGCGATCAATTGCCTCAAAATCAAAAAAAGCCGAATAGAGTCATCGAAATCGAAGTGTTCAATTGCCTCAAATTCAAAAAAAGCCGAATAGAGTCAACGGAATCGAAGCGATCAATTGCCTCAAAATCCGATTGCACTAGTTGAAAAAGTTTCAGCATAGCTAGTACAGTGAATATTAAGTAACTGCCACTTTGACTTGTCTGATTTTTCATCAATGT
>OLQE01001602.1_pt1 | contig 11711 bp, 8 predicted proteins | sample 1643161 | NCBI WGS metagenome assembly OLQE01 (sample SAMEA3136650, study PRJEB25190) | human gut metagenome | reverse complement strand
TTTCCAATTCTCTCCAGTGCATACTGAACAGATTTCGTGATACCCTCTCCGGATTCTGTTAATGTTCCATCTAAATCAAACAAAATTACTTTGTACATAGGTTCCTCCTGTCTCAGAAAAATTGATATAATATGATAAATTATAGCATTGTTTTCCTGAAGCGTCTATGAGGAAAAAATCCGGGGACTCATTTTTATCAGCTTTCCGCCTTGAGAGATAACCAACAATTCTATTTCTTTTACATTTTCATCTTCCGTATCCGGTATGATCCAGTCTCCTTCCCAATGCCAGGGACATTCTGTTTTGTTAAGCCGAAAAGAAAGAATCTGAACAGAGCCCCGGGATATTATCTGAATTCGCGGGGTATGGAAACTATCTGTATTTTGTGTGCAATGAAACTTAACAGCTTCATCTTTTACATGCGTGTATTCAACAGTATCCCCCTGGTTTTCTTTATTCTGAAACACTTTGGAATTACCTGTATTCTTGTTTTCTTTTTCTGTTTTCTTTGCTTTATTTTGTTTCTTCTTATTTTTCTTTTTTGACGGCTTAGGAGTTGGGGGCTGAGTTGATTTGGGTGTTTTTGTCGGCTTCGGATTTTTCGCAGGTTTAGGTGTTGGTACAGGTATTGATGTTGGGGTGGGTTTTTCTGATATCTTAACAGCGGATTCATTATCCGTCCGGGATGTTATCTGCATATTGTTATCTGTCTGAGGTTGAGCGTTCCATGCAGAATTATTATTCCGGGCATTATTACTCTGAACGTTATTATTCTGGGCATTATTATTCTGAGAATTATTATCCCACTGAGAATTATTGTTCCATTGACTGCTGTTATTCCAGTCAGTGTTATTCTGCTGTACACCATTCCATTGCTGTATATTATCCTGTGTTCCGTTTCCTGTATCAGAATCATACTGATATCCATTGTCCTGCGTCTGATCGTTCTGTGCAGGAGTTTCTGATGTGTTGTCTCCAGTCTGCCGGTTATTTTCCCACGTATTCTCCCAACTGCTCTGATTCCACTGCTGTTCCTCATGCCATTGCCAGCTGCTGTTTTCTCCATTTCCTACATCAATATCAAAACCTCCCATCTGCATGGCAGAGATAGTCGAAGTCGGACACAGACATAAACATACAAATGTCACAATCCAGAGTCTGTTATGATTTTTCTTCACTCTTAGTCATCTCCTTTTCCCACAATCTCAGATTTCTGCTGACTGTATCGTCTAACATTGTTTCTTTCGACTTATATTCTGTCCATAGTGCCTGACCGGCTTCCTTTTTCCCGGTACGGAACAGGAACATTCCATATTCACCGTATCCGGCTCTGTAAGTTTCATCATAAAGAAGCATTTGCTCATAATAGAATCCTGCATTTTCATAATTTTCCTGGTACTCACTGTTTACTGCCAGAAGCTGTAATATCTTTCTGGACTCCTCTTTTTCAGTGCATTGTTTTTGTAATTTCCGCAGTCCGGTATCTGCCTGTTCACAAATTTTTTCCCTGTCCGCTTTACTGCCGTTTTGAAATTCTTCCTGATAATAAAGGTCTGTAATATCAGTTAGCTCTTCATAAAAATCAAATGTTTTGGAGCCGGATACCAGATCAGAACTAAACAGAAGAAAAACAGTTATTACTGCAAAAGCAATACTGCTCCCTGCCAAAACCAACATGTTTTTAATTTTACTCTGATTTTGTCTCTTCTGGATTCTGCTTAGTTTTTTCTGTACAGTCTTCATATTTTGATAACGCATTTCCGGTTTCTTCATGCAGCATCTGAAAATAAGCCAGAATAATGACATGTTTCGGATGAATAACAGACAATCTGTTTTTCCACATAAGGCAGATAATGTTTTTCCAAATGTATAAATATCTGTTGCTGCATTTATCTTTCCCTCATATTGTTCCGGCGCAGCAAAACCGGCAGTGCCTGTACATACTTTATGGTGATATTTATATCCGTTTACAGCACCGCCCAGATCGATCAGATATAATCTTCCATTCTCACCCAGCATCAGATTGTCAGGCTTCAGATCTCCATAATAAACCGGTGGTTTCCGACCATGAAAATAGGAGAATACATCTGAAATCTCCATTCCATATTTAACGATTTCATTTATGGAAAAATGTTTTCCGCCTCTTAAATACTCACCCAGAGATTTTCCCCTGACATATTCCATAACAAGGTAACATTTTCGGTTATCTTCTATGTAATCTATCATCTTTGGCAAAGACGGATGCGAAAGTTTCAAAAGCATACGGGCTTCACTTTTGTCGGATACCGGTATTTCTTTTACCGCCCACAAAACGCCCAGTTCCAGGTCTCTGGCAAGGTAAACTTTCCCTCCGCCGCCTTTTCCAACAGGATCCAGAATACAGTAACGCCCTTTTAATACAGTTCCAGATAAATTCACTGGTTCACCTCCTGTTCAATTGTCAAACAGATAAAATCATCCGTTTCGCTGCTTACTTATAATCGAATAACTGCTCTGCAGTTTATCTGAACCAAGCAGATATTCACTTCATAATTAATTTAAAATAAAAATGGAAAATATGATGAAAGAATTTCATCACGTATAGATTAGATAAATACAGGATAGCACATTTCGTTCTTTTTGAAAAGCCCCATTTACATTATATGTAAACAGGGCTTGGGTTTATTGATGAATCTTATTTTTACATTCTGTCCGGTGCAGAAAATCCAAGAAGATCGATACATGTCTCCAGAACTTTCTTAGTGAGTTTCAGCAACTGGATGAAGGAAGCTTTCTGTGCTTCGTTCTCTTCGCTGAGGATCTTTGTCTCATGATAGAAGCTGTTGAATGCATTGGATACTTCGTAAATATATGCACAGATCTTATGCGGTGCTTTTTCTTCAAAAGCGTTCTCTACGGTTGCACCAAAACCTGTCAGCTGAAGCATCAGGTTCTTCTGGCTGTCGTTTACAGGATCAAGGATTGTACCTGCTTCAAGGTTGCCGCCCTCTTCTGCAAAACGGTTCAGAATAGATTTGATACGAACGATCGTATAAAGGATATACGGACCTGTATTACCTTCAAATGATGTAAATCTGTCAATATCAAAAATGTAATCCTTGGTAGCCTGATTGGAAAGGTCACCGTATTTGATCGCGGAAAGCCCTACGATCTCTGCAGTTTCTTTCGCATCTTTATCTTTCACGCTACGATTCTCAACAATCTTGGTAAACATCTCTTCGTTGATGTCTTTAATGAGAGTTTCCAGACGCATAACGCCGCCCTCTCTTGTCTTGAACGGTTTTCCGTCTTTTCCGTTCATGGTTCCGAATCCAAGGAAAGAAAGCTTTGTATCATCTTTTACAAGCCCGGTCTTTCTTGCACAGCGGAATACCTGGATAAAGTGAAGTTCCTGACGTTTGTCTACCACATACAAGATCTCATCCGGGTTAAATAATTTCATTCGCTCTACGATTGTTGCAAGGTCTGTAGTTGTATAAAGAGAAGCTCCGTCTGATTTCAGAAGCATACATGGAGGAATCTCTTTTGTGTCGTTCTCTTCTTTTACATCTACTACAAGTGCACCCTGGTCTACATAAGCGAATCCTTTTTCTTTCATCTCCTCAACCATTCCAGGAATATATGGCTGTGCATCGGATTCCTTTTTCCAGAGATCAAAAGACACATTTAATTTGTCATAGTTGCGCTTCAGGTCTGTAACGGATACGTTCATAATATGGTTCCAGAGAGCCATGTATCCCGGTTTGCCCTGCTGAAGAAGATGAGTTGCTTCCAGAGCTTCGTTTCTGTACGCTTCATCCTCTTTGGACTTGCCGCTTGCACATGGATAGATTTCTTCCAGCTCGCTGATCGTAAATGGTGCTTCCTCCGGATACTCTCCTGTGTAAGAATCATCAAAATAAACCAGCTCCGGTTTTCTGTGTTTCAGTTCTGTAATGATCAGCCCCATCTGAAGACCCCAGTCTCCCAGATGAACATCACCGATTACTTTATGTCCTACAAAGCGACCGATTCTCTTAATACTTTCTCCGATGATTGCAGAACGAAGGTGTCCTACATGAAGAGGTTTTGCAACGTTTGGTCCACCGTAGTCGATGATGATCGTCTTCGGCTCTTTTGCTGCAGATACGGAAAGTTTCTCGTCTGCTGCCATTTCCTTTAAGTAATCTGCAAGGAATTCACCTTTTACTTTTAAATTGATAAATCCCGGTTTTACGACTTCTGCCATGGAGAAAACCTGGCTGTCTTTTAAGTATGCTACTACATCATCAGCGATCATAAACGGTGCCTTCTTGTATGCTTTGGCTCCTGCCATAGCACCGTTGCACTGAAATTCGCAAAGATCCGGTCTGTTGGATACGGTTACTTTTCCGTAGGATGGGTCGTATCCGGATTTTTCAAATGCTGCGGAAAGTTCTTCCGCCATCTGTTCCATAAGTTTCTTCATTCTTTCCTAACTCCTCAGATTGTTTTATTCTACTACCACTTTTCTTGAACATGCAACTGCAATAGCACCATGTCCGATATGGCATGCAACACTTAATGATAACGGATTCTGCACAATCTCAATTCCGGGGAATACTTCGGCAATTTCTTTCTTAAATTCCTCTGCTTCCTCCTGATTTCCTGTATAAGCAGACTGCAGACACATTTCGCCACGTTTTACGTATTCTGTGAAGCGGTTCTCCCAGTCATTCTGTATAGCCTTGAGCATGACACGTTTTGCCTGCTTCTTGCCTCTTGTTTTGGAATATGCATCCAGCTTCTCACCCTGGATCTGAAGCACAGGTTTCAGGTTCAGAACTGTTCCGATTGCTGCTGCTGCAGGAGTAATCCTTCCGCCTTTCTTAAGGTATTTCAGAGTTTCCAGAGTAATATAGATACTGGAATCCAGCTTCTGCTCTTCCAGAACCTGTTTGATCTGTATCGCATTTCTGCCCGCATCTCTTAATGTGAGGGCATCCAGTACAGATTGTCTCTGCGTAACAGAAATTCTCTGATTGTCTACTACATGTACTCTTCCGTCATATTCCTGAGCCAGTCCCATTGCTGTATCGCAGGATGCACTCAGTCCGCTTGACATTGGAATGTGCACTACTTCATCATACTTTTCCAGTAATGTATTCCAGAGTCCGCATACGTCTGCCGGCCCCGGCTGTGAAGTAGAAATAGCCTCATCATTCTTAAGTCTCTCATAAAACTCTTCCTGTGAAAGAGTGATTCCTTCAAGATAAAGCTTCTCGTTAATATAAAAAGGCATTGGAATTACGCTGATTCCAAGTTCTCTTGCCTGGTCCTGTGTTATGCCGCTGTTACTGTCTGTGACAATGGCAATTTTTCCCATATTCATATCTCCTTTGCTTCTGATCCACTTCAGATTTTTTATGTATCAATTATCTTTTCATAAAATTACAGACTATGTTCAGTTTATCATATTTTTTTATGTATCACAATCAGGAACCGCTAATTTATCGCAAAAAAATCCCGCATAGATTGACCCATGCGGAATTTTGACTGCCTGTTTCTATTCTTTTGCGATATTTATGCCAGAATCAGTCCAGTTCCCTTACAATCTTACGTACCGGCAGAACAAATGTAGGTGATACAGATAATTCATCAATCCCCATCTGTATAAAGCGTTCTGTCAATGTAGTATCTGCTCCGAGCTCTCCGCAGATTCCTGCCCAGATTCCCTCTTTATGTGCATTATCAATGACCATCTGGATCATACGAAGTACAGCTTCATGATGAGAATCATAAATATTATCCAGTTTTGCATTCTGACGGTCGATTGCCAGTGTATACTGTGTTAAATCGTTAGTTCCGATGCTGAAGAAATCAACTTCTTTTGCAAGAAGATCACTGATCATAACTGCAGCCGGTGTCTCGATCATTACACCCTGCTCTACGTCATCTTTAAACGGAATGCCCTGCTCTGTCAGCTCTTTCTTAACCTCTGCAACAATAGCCTTGATCTGTTTTACTTCTGTTACAGAGATGATCATCGGATACATAATGGAGATATTTCCGAACATACTTGCTCTGAACAGTGCACGAAGCTGTGTCTTAAATACTTCCGGTCTGTCCAGGCAGATACGGATTGCACGATAACCCATTGCCGGATTCTCCTCGTGTGCCATATCAAAGTAATCAATCTGCTTGTCTGCGCCGATATCCAGTGTACGGATGATTACTTTCTTTCCTGCCATATTCTGTGCTACTGCTTTATAAATCTGGAACTGCTCTTCCTCTGTCGGATAATTATCTTTTTCCAGATAAATGAATTCACTTCTGAAAAGACCAATACCTTCTGCATCATTAGCCAGTACACTGGCTACATCGCCTGTGCTTCCGATGTTTGCGTACAGATGAATCTTATGTCCACTCTTTGTCTCTGTAGTTTTGCCTTTTAATTCTTTGAGCATTGCTCTCTGGCGCAACTCCTCGTCTTTCTGATCCTGATATTTCTTCAGGGTATCTGCATCCGGTTCCACAATAAGAGAACCGGTCTTGCCGTCTACAACTGCCATTTTTCCATCCATGCTGTCATCATATTCAATATTGATCAGCGCCGGGATATTCATAGTTCTTGCAAGGATTGCTGTATGGGAATTGGAAGAACCTTTCCTTGTAACAAATGCAAGAACTTTGCTCTTGTCCATCTGTACAGTTTCACTTGGAGCCAGATCCTCAGCAACGATAATAGATGGTTCTGCAGCATCCATATCTCCCTCATCGTGTCCTGATAATACACGTACCAGACGATCTGAAATATCCTTTACATCTGCCGCTCTTGCTTTCATGTAGTCATCATCCATCTGCGCAAACATGTCTGCAAAATTATCACCTGTTGTTGCTACTGCATACTCTGCATTTACATTCTCCGTACGGATAATGTTATCAATAGAATCCAGATAGTCCTCATCATCCAACATCATCTGATGCACTTCAAAAATAGCAGCACCTGATTCTCCTACTTCCCGGAGTGCCTTATCATACAGTTTCTGAAGCTGTTCAACTGCTTTCTCTTTTGCTTCCTGCACACGTGTAATCTCTGCCTCCGGATTTTCTACCTTCGTACGCTTTACACTTGTGTCTGCTTTCTGCAAAATAGAAATCTTTCCAATTGCGATTCCTGAAAATACGGACTTACCTTCTAATACTCTCATTACTCCAATTCTCCTTATTAAAGATTATGGCATAACTGTCTGACATCTTCACAGTTACAGATTATTTTTCAAAAACTCTCTCATTACTTCGGCATCTGCCTCTTCATTCTCGCCTTCCACATGTACTGTTATCTGATCTCCCTGTTTTACTGCAAGATTCATAACACAGAACATCCGCTTCGCATCACCACTGTCTGTTCCTTTAAAAATAGTGATATTGCTCGTAAGCTTTCCGGCTTCCTGCACAAGAAGCAGTCCGGGCCTTGCATGTATTCCAAATTTATCTTTGATGATATAGGTAAATGATACCATCCGCGAACTTCCTCCTGTATAAATAATTCTTTTTGAGATACTTCATTATAGCACAACCTGTATTTGTACTTCCATATTTTTTTATTTTTTGTACAAATTTTAGCACATTTCTTGACATCTATACAAATTTGATTGTTTTTCTGTTTAAAATCCACAGAAAAATGGTTATTGTTCACTTCGTTTTCAATAACACGCTTTGCAAGATATTACCAGTAAACAGTAACTAAAAATGTTACAGAAAAACAGACTCAATATACAAAGGTATTGTACATCAAGTCTGTTTTATCTGTGCAGTGTTTATTCACTTCTCAACGCATCAATAGGATTTAAATTTGCTGCTTTCACAGAAGGAAGCAGTCCAAATACCACGCCTATCACTGTAGAAAACAATACTGCGATCACAATTGATGGCACACTGATCGCAGTAGGCGAACCGGTAACCTTTCCCACCACTTTCGACAGCCCGATTCCTGTTATTACTCCGATAATACCGCCAATACTGGTAAGTACGGAAGCCTCTGTCAGAAACTGTCCCAGAATCGTCTTCTTACGTGCCCCGATAGCCTTTTTCAATCCAATCTCTTTGGTACGCTCTGTAACAGAAACCAACATGATATTCATGACACCAATACCGCCTACAAGAAGAGAAATACTTGCAATCCAGATCAGCTGATTATTCGTACTCTCACTGAGTTTCTGCATATTCTTGACCTGCTCCATAATATTATCGGCTTTGTATTTCATGGTTGTATTTCCGTCTGTATTTAAGGCTGCAATTAAATTATTCAGCACATCTGCTGCTGCATTTCCCACCGAACTCATGGTATCTGTGCTGTCTGCTTTCACAATTACATTCTGAGGAACATCAAATTTAAAGGAAATCGGCCAGCAGCTGTCCGGAATCATTACACTTCCTACAATCGACTGATAATAAGTGTAGTATTCGTCAATACTGTTGATCGTCGGCTGATAATTCTCATCCTGCCGGATCACTCCCACAATCGTATATGGTTCCTGATTGATCTCCACAGTCTGCCCTACTGGGTTCTGTGACGGGAACAGATTCTGTGCCGCATTATCATCGATCAGCGCAACTTTATTGTAATTTTTGTAGTCATCTTTTACAAATCCCCGTCCTGACTGAATTATATATCCGCAGGTAGCCAGATAGTTCACATCAATCCCGTAAACACTTCCACCCTCCAGACTGTTATTGTTATTATAAATAGATGCGCTGGTACTGTTATAATAAAAGGTCGCATTCTCAACATGATCCAAATCTTTTACTTCTTCTTTTACATCATCTGTCAAAATCGGTGTTTTTGAAGAATTTCCATATTCCGCATCATACTGGTTATCTCCATCATACAGATAAATCTTTACCGTATTGGAACCTGCACCTATCAGATCTTCCTTAATCTGTTCACTGGTTCCCTTGATGGTAGAAACAATTGCAATAATAGATGCAATACCAATAATGATACCCAGCATGGTCAGGAAGGATCTCATCATATGTGACCATATTCCCTGAAAAGCCAGGCGTATATTTTCAAGCATAAAATGTCTCCTTTCTCAATTAATATCCATACATCTGATCCAGAGTAACTTCTTTTGTCTTTGCGCCCTCTTTCACATCTTTTCCATAAGGAAATGCGATCAGATCATCTTCACTGAGCCCACCTTTGACAATCACACTGTAACCGCTGTCTACAGCTGCACCCACTGAAATCTCCTGTTTCTTCAGGATACCATTATCATCTTTATACACATAGTTTTTATTATTGTCATTTCTGACAAAAGCTTTCTGAATGACCATAATGTTCTCTGCAGCAGATGCTTCATAATTGACAGTAACCCAGTCCTGATCTTCCAACTGAAGTGTCTTGTCACTTACCACTGCTGTAAATGCATAATAAGACACATTTGGATTACTGCTTCCATAGAAGCTGTTTCCGGTTACAGGATATTCCGAAACATCCATAACATCTGCCTCAAAAGATCCGCTGGTATAACTTGTACAGTTAAGCTTTGTGCCTTCTTTAAAATCATCGAGCATCAGTTCACTCACAGAACCTACAACATAAAAACCATCACTGCTTTTTATCTTGATCAGAGCCTTACCGTCAGTTGTCTCACCGCTTCCGGAATCCCCCACATAAGTAACCGTACCATCCAGTTTTGCAGTGATAAGCTTTTTATTCGCTTTCTTTTCCAGCTGTGATATCTTGATATCGCTTTCCTGAAGATCCAGCTTAAGGCTGGCAATCTTACTCTTCTGATACTTGATGGCATCTGCTCTGGAAACAGGAGTTCCGGTAGGTTCATCATTCCCACCAGGATTATCATCTCCTCCATCATCCGGATTCTCATCATATTTATCTGCATCTGCCAGTGTGAATTCCACCTCTGCAAATTCATATACCGGTTTCTCCAGAAGACTTCCGTTTACCAGATAATAACCTGTGCAGGAGGTTTTCAGATCATCATAGTCCGCTATTGTATCATTCTGATGAAATTCCAGACGGTACCAGTAACCACCCTGATTAACAACTTTGGTTCCATCAGGACTGTATCCTGCAAGTTTATTAAAGAATGAACCCATTACTGTTACTTTTTCTTTTGCACTGCTACACAGATATACATATGGATCGTCCTCTGTGCCACTTCCTGTAAACGGAACAGAATCTGCATCCAGTTTCTGATAAAACGGCTCGTCACCATCAGTGATATTCGGATCACCTTTTCGGTAATAAGGATCAAAATATGTGGTACGATCATCCAGTGTTGGCGTTGGCGTTGGTGATAATTCCGGTGTATCATTTTTTCCTGAATTAAAATCATCCTTCTCTCCGTCGCTGAATCCATTCGCTGAGGGATCCGAATATACCGGAATATCATTATCCGCAGATGTTCCACCTGATGAACCGCCTGTATTTCCGGTATCTGTTGAAGCATCATCTCCCGGTAAATCTGACTTGGATGAAGAATTGTCTGAGCCCGCATTATCCACTGCATCTCCATCTGTAAAAGCAGATAATAAAAACGGATACATGGCTGTTGCCAGGTAACTGCCGGACATATCTGCTGTGGATGATAACGTATCATCCGGTGTCATATCATCATCGCCTGTATCATTATCAGTTTTTCCTGTTTTTGAATTCAGGTTATCGGCGTCTGTACCCGCATCTGTTTCCTCTACAGGTCCACCATTCTGAAGGCTGTTCAATCTGTTCACTGCTTTATTTAAATCCTGCTCCAGTTTCTGTTTTTTCAGCTTTGCTATATTCAGTTCCATTTCCACCAGAGTAGTATCAAAAGAAACCAGAGGATCCCCTTTTTTTACGGCATCTCCCTTTGTCACATAAATCTGATCAATAATCAGGTCTTTATCACCGTTTACTGTCTGTGTTGCACTGGATGTAATGGTTCCGTCAAGCGTGGTGGAAGGTGTATAAAATTCCTGCAGTAATCCGCTCACAGGAGTAACCGCCACTGTTTTCTGGCTGTTTTTCTTCAGCTGCATCAATCCCGCTGTAATTCCGCTTCCTGCGATTACCACCACAAGCACTCCTGCGAGGATTTTCTTTACTTTGCCCATGAAGATCACCTCTTTTCCTGAAGGATACCATCTTTGATCGTAACCACCCTTTTCGCATGTGCGGCAATATCCGCATCATGGGTGATCATCAATACAGATACCCCCTCATCATTCAGTCTCTGGAAAAGTTCCATAACCTGCGCACCGGATTTACTGTCAAGAGCACCTGTAGGTTCATCTGCAAGAAGAAGTTTCGGGTTATTGACGATCGCCCTGGCAATGGCAACCCTCTGCATCTGACCTCCTGAAAGCTGATTTGGCTTAAAATCCACTCTGTCCGCCAGGCCCACTCTGTCAAGTGCCTTCAGAGCGCGTTCTCTTCTCTCCTTCTTAGGTACTCTCGCATAATTTAATGGCATCTCAACATTTGCCAGAGCACTCTGCTTAGGGAGAAGATGAAAACTCTGAAAAACAAACCCTATCTTATTCAGCCGGATATCTGACATTTCATTCTCCGAACACGCCTTAATATCCACTCCATCCAGAAAAAAAGTCCCCTCTGTCTGCTTGTCCAGACATCCGATAATGTTCATCAGAGTAGTTTTTCCCGAACCGGATGGTCCCATAATTGCCACGTATTCTCCTTCTTCCATGGAGAAATTCACATCTTTTAATACCGGAACCTTCATTTT
>OLQE01001601.1_pt1 | contig 11726 bp, 9 predicted proteins | sample 1643161 | NCBI WGS metagenome assembly OLQE01 (sample SAMEA3136650, study PRJEB25190) | human gut metagenome | reverse complement strand
TCTTAAAAATCAAAAAACAGGTCAACCTTAACCTCTGAATTGTATGACTGTAATCTTAAAAATCAAAAAACAGGTCAACCTCAACCTCTGAATTGTATGACTGTAATCTTAAAAATCAAAAAACAGGTCAACCTTAACCTCTGAATTGTATGACTGTAATCCTAAAAATCGAAAAACAGGTCAACCTTAACTTCAAAATTGCATGACTGTAAATCCAAAAAGTCTCAAAGCAGTCAATTCTACAGCCAGTACAGTGAGAATCAAACTGCTGCTATGTTAATAATGGATGATTTCTTCCCGCAGAAATTTCCCTGTATGAAGCCAAAGCTCTGACCACGAAAATGGTTGATGTAAAGTGAGAACTTTTAATTCCCGCTGGCAAAAGTATCCCCCTGCCCCACTACTTAGTGTCCCACGCACTGGAAGCGGGGGAAGCGTTACAAAAAGAGAGACTGTCGCACAATCATCAAAATAGATGATTGTGCGGCAGTCCCCACACATTTCCTATCTCAGTCAGCTCGCATCAGTACCTTCAGTACACGCTCCACGCAGATCTCCAGATCTTTTCTGGTAAGGAGTCCTTTTTCCAGAGCCTCCATCAGGCGCTCCGGATAGCCGGTTCCCATCTTGATGTCGTTTCCGGCCAGTGTCTCTTTGTAATGCTCTCCCTTGGTCCACCAGTCTGTCGTTACCAGTCCCTGGAAGCCCCACTCGTCACGGAGGATTCCGGTGAGGAGTTCTTTATTCTCGGAAGCCCGGTGGCCGTTGATCAGGTTATAGGAAGACATGATCGCCCAGGGATCTGCCTTTTTCACGATGATCTCGAATGCTTTCAGATAGATTTCACGGATCGCACGCTCAGAAACCCGGGAATCACTGTTTTTCCGGTTGGTTTCTTTGTTGTTGCAGGCAAAATGCTTCACGGTGGCTCCGATCTTCTGAGACTGGATACCGGTTACCATAGCAGAAGCCATTTCTCCGGTCAGATAAGGATCCTCGGAATAATACTCAAAGTTACGGCCGCAGAGCGGACTTCTGTGGATATTTACGGCCGGTGTCAGCCAGAAGGAAATATTGTTCTCTTTTACCTCTCTGGCTGCTGCCGATCCGACCTCCTCTACAAGGCTGCGGTTCCAGGTGCAGGCAAGCATGGTGGAGCAGGGCCATGCGGTAGTGCAGACGCCGCACTGAGGAGCAATACGAAGACCCGCAGGGCCATCGGCTGTCATCAGGTTCGGCACGCCGTACTCCGGCAGATTCCCGAAACCGAAGGTGTTTGCCACGCCGGTGTTCGGCTGTCCGCCCAGGAGCTCTGCCAGCTCAAGATCCGTCAGCTGAGCCATGAATTCATCCAGGGAAGCTCTGCCTTCTGCCACATCGATGAGCATGATCTTCTCTGTCTCCTGTCCCCAGAGCTTGTAACGGGCTCTTGCACGGACTGCAGGGGCATCTCCTTCCACCTCATACTCCGGCCAGCCAAGACCGTTCTCCATGAAGTCATTCGGTGTTCTCTGCGGAAGCTCTTCAAAGCTTCCGTCAGCCAGCATTCTTTTCGTTAACCGGGAGGGAGCCATTTTTTCTGTGAGCTGGAGCGTCACCTGATCCTCATCGAGGGTCCAGACAAAATCCAGCAGACCTGCATCACGGACGGAATTTCCCAGATAAAAATGATAGTCTCCTTTTTCCAGGACATATGCCGATTTCTGTACCTTGCCAAGGTCATCGTAGGAAGCCATGGCTGCCGTCGGGAGCGTAAGGACAAGCGTCTCTGTCTCACCGGGCTTCAGCTCCTTTGTTTTCTCAAAGGCCCCAAGGACACGGGCCGGTTTTCCAAGAAGTCCCTGCGGTGCGCCGTAATAAAGCTGCACGACTTCTTTTCCCGGAAAATCACCGGTATTTGTCACCTGTACATTGACAAACACGGTACCGTCTTTTTCTCCGCTCCAGACAGGTTCGATGGAAAATTCTGTATAGGAAAGACCGTAACCGAAGGGGTAGTTGACCTTCTCTTTCGCCCCCTTAAGGGTCTCAAAATAACGGTAGCCCACATAAATATCATCGGTGTACTCCACATAATCGGGAGACTCGTGGAAGTTTGCTGTGGAAGGATAATCATCCAGACTTCCTGCAAAGGTATCGGAAAGTTTACCGGAGGGACTGACTTTTCCCATAAGGACGTCTGCCATGGCAAGACCGCCCTCCATGCCTCCCTGCCATGCCAGAAGCACAGTCGGAAGCTTTTCATCGTCGATAAACCAGGAGGTGTCTACCATACCGCCCACATTCAATACCACAACGATCCGTTCAAACCGTTCTTTTACTTTTGCAACAAGTGCTGCTTCTTCATGTGTCAGGCAGAAATCACTGTCCTGAAAGATTTTTTCACTGAGTTCCGACTGACGTCCCTCATCAGAGACCTGTCCTTCATAACGGACACTCTTCCTGTCCCAGCCCTCGCCGGAAAAACGGCTGATCACGATCAGCGCCGTATCTGTAAACTCTGACGCACCGTCAAAAAGTGCTTCTGGAACTGCAGGTTCCACGGTCATCCCCGGAACGGCTCCGCCGGCGTACTGCTCCTTCACATTTTCCCGGTAAAAATCTGCCAGCGGCTGATAAACCTCAGCCAGTCCAGCTTCCTCTGTAAGGCCGTCATAAAGATTTCTCACATGAGAAACCGTCACATCGCCGCTTCCTCCGCCTCCTTTTACATAATCAAAAACGCCTTTGCCAAAAAGCGCCAGTCTGGAGCCTTTTGCCAGAGGAAGAAGCTTCCCTGCATTTTTCAGAAGCACCATGCCTTCCGTTCCGGCTTTTCTCGCCAGAGCCAGATGCTCCGCACAGGCTGTCACCTTTCTGCCGTCTCCGCCCAGCGGAAGATTCGGCTGATAGTTTGCTCTTGTCCATTTTTCCATTGCTGTAAACCTCCTTGTAAGTCTATGATGATACAGATCGTTTCCGACTTTTTAATGGAAGCTTTCAGCCCCCAGAAAGCCTGCAGATCCTGTTGTAAAGCGGACATTCGCAATCCGCTGCCCTACCGCTTAGTGCTCCGCACACTTGAAGCAGGGGAATGCTTATTTTATCTTCAGATTATCACAATCCTGCGGGAAAAAACAGTGTCTTTTTTTTCGTATTTCATGACTTTTTTTGCACTTTTGCAAGGCGGATCCTGTCTGTTTATGCCGTATGCGTCACCTTCGCCAGCATCTCTTTGGAAAGGATCTTCCGGATGTTCAGAAGGAACAGCGTTGAAGCGATCGCCACGGAGATCAGATCAGCCACAGGCTCTGCGTAATACACGCCCATCACACCGAAAAAGTGCGGCAGGATCAAAGCCATCGGGATCAGCAGGAACACTTTTCTGAGAAGAGCAATGCAAAGAGAGATCTTCGCCTGACCAAGTCCCAGGAAAGAGCTCTGGACACCGCTCTGGACGCCAAAAACGGACATGCCTGCGATGTAGACGGGCAGGACTTTTTTCACCAGGGCGATGAGATCCTCATCCGTCGTAAAAAGTCTGGCAAAAAGACCGGGCCGCAACATGGCGAAGACCACATAGACGAAGGCCGCCAGGAAGGTGATGGAGATCATTCTCTTGATGGTCATTTTCACCCGGTCAAATTTTCCCGCGCCGAAGTTGTAGCTGATGATGGGCTGCACGCCGTTGGTAAAACCGCTGATCGGCACGAAAACCAGCTGCAGAACGCTCTGGAGAATCGTCATGGAACCGACATAGAGGTCGCCCCCGTAGACCTGCAGGCCATGGTTCATCACGATCGTGATAGCGCTCTCCGTGGCAGACATGACAAAGGGCGACACGCCAAGGGCCATGATCTGGCCGATCAGGGAGAAATCCGGCTTCATGCCTGCCTTTTTCAGACGGATTCCGGATTTTTCCGAGCAGAGAAAGCGTAAAACCCAGGCGGCGCTTAAGGCCTGAGAAATGATCGTGGCCACGGCCGCGCCTGCCACGCCCATGTGGAAAACGAAGATGAAAATCGGATCCAGCACGATATTGACCACGGCTCCGATCAGTACGGAGAACATGGCGGTCCGGGCCTGGCCCTGGGCGCTGATAAAAGTATTGAGGCCTACAGCCAGCTCCACGAAGACTGTGCCGAGAAGATAAATGCTGATGTAGGTCGAGGAATAGCCGATCGTATTGTCACTGGCCCCGAATACATAGAGCAGTGGCTTCTGGAACACGAAGAAAAACGCCATCAAAATCACGGTAAAGAACAGAAGCATAGAAACACAGTTTCCCAGGATCCTTTCTGCCCGTTTCCGATCTCCCTGTCCCAGTGCAATGGCCGCCAATGGAGCACCCCCGCCGCTTGCGAAGCCGGAAAAGGCGGAAATGATCGTGATGATCGGGAAGGTGACGCCCACGCCGGTGAGGGCCACAGCCCCCACCCCCGGAATCCGCCCGATGTAGATCCGGTCCACAATGTTATAAAGTACGTTTACGATCTGTGCCAGCACCGAAGGGATGGCCAGCGAGATCATCAGCCGGGTGATGTTTTCTGTACCCAGGCGGTTGTCTTTTGTTGCCTGCATAAAATATGCCTCCTGATTTTAGTTTTCTTTTATTTCCTCCACCACAACTTTCCTGCTCGTTCCGCTCTTTTTCCAGCGCATCACATAGACTTTGCCTTCGATGGAATCCCTGGCGGTGGTGAAGGGCTCTTCCCGGATGATATCGGCGTGGATTCCCTGGGCTTCCAGAAACTGGCGACGTTTTTCGGCCAGAGCGAGACGGCCTTCCATCTCGGGGAAGGATCGCCTGGGGTAAAGCGCCGCCGCTGCTTTCAGGCGCTCTGCGAGAAGATCCACGAGCGGTGCGTGAGCGTTTTTATGAAGCCGGTTCGCGAGAAAACGGGCCAGAAAGCAAAAAGAAAACCGCCGATAAATGCCGAGCCAGAAAAGAAAGCCCCTATCTCCCACTTTTTCCGCCATTCCTTCCATCACAGCCAGAGCTTCCTTGTTGGGCGTCCAGGGTTCTTCCCGGGGAACGATATATTCCTGGGAAACAGAAGGATAACAGCAGTAATTCAGAGGCGGGAAAGCCGTCAGCTCAGAGAGCGCAACCTCCTCCTTGCTGCAAAAGCTCTCCCCCAGGTAGTCCCGCTTATCCCGGAGAATGGCAAGCCGGTACTCCAGAAGCCGGAGATATTCCCAGCCCTTCATCCAGAAATGACCTACCTCTCCGTAATCGTAGCAGTTTACCTCCAAAGAGAGCGCCTCGAAAAACACCGTCACCACAGTCTCTCCCTGATGAACCACGAGAACATAACGGGGCCCCGGAATCTCGTCCTTTTCTTTTTCACTCAGGGAAGAGACCAGCTCCCCCTCGTACTCCTTCCGGTACTCTCCCGTAAGCCTGGCCTCATGAAAGACCAGAAAACTCTCCACTGCGTCGTTCATGAGATAGACCAGACGAATCTTCTGCTTTTCTTCTTTTTTCTCTTCATCCAGAAGCAGCTCGAACTGATCCTGGGTCAACAGTTCTTTCAATTTATCAAAAGTATCCGGCAGTGCCATTTTTCTCTCCTTAACGTCTCCAGCGCCGATATTTTCACTGGATGACCGTGAAGATCCCGCGCATGAACTACGGTTATTATAGTCCACAATCCGTCAGAAAGCTACGCTTATACAGAAAAAAGCCATTCTTCTTTTTACGGAAGAACAGCTTTTATTCTCAGATTACCTGGAAATATCGCTCTGCCTGGGGAATGTCTTTGCTCCCATGCACTGGCCGATAACCGTGCTAAAAGGCGGACCTATGGCCGCGCTGATGAGGGCCAGTGAAAAGCTCTGCACTCTCCGTTTTATTTTTCAAGACTTTCGTACTGTTCATCGCTCACCGGTTCACACCACTCATTGCTACACTCTTCGCCGGGAACTTCCACAGCCAGATGGCTGAACCAGCTATCCTTCTTTGCCCCGTGCCAGTGCTTCACTTCTGCGGGAATCGTCACTACATTGCCGGGTTTCAGGCTTCTGGCGGGTTTGCCTTCCTCCTGGTACCAGCCCTCGCCGTCCACGCAGATCAGAAGCTGGCCGCCGCCTTTCTTCGCATGATGGATATGCCAATTATTCCTGCATTAAACTGGACTCCCTCTCCGCAATCCCTTGTAGTTGCTGGCTTTAACGGCATACACGTCTGTGCTTTGTGCGAACTTTTCGTGACGAGCAGTTTTGTCAGGTTATTCCTCTGTTTCGTCCTCGTTCCAAACCTCTTTTGCAAGGTTGAACACTGCCCAGCCTTTTGGCCAGCCTGCATAGAATGCTACGTGAGTGATGATTGCTGCGATCTCTTTCTGTGTTACCCCATGATCCTTTGCATTCTGTAAATGGAATTTCAAAGAGGAATCTGTGATTCCCTGTGCCATCAGTGCTACAACTGTGATGATACTTCTTGTTTTTAAATCAATATCTTCGTTATTCCAGTTCTCTCCGAACAGAACGTCATCGTTAAAATGTGCAAACTCCGGGGCAAATGTTCCCAGAGCATTTCTTCCCGCTGTCTGTGTGATCTTTGCCATGATACTAAACCTCCGTCTTTCTTGCTTTATGGTAATTTGTTATACTCTTCTTCTGGTAAAAACTCCAGCCATTCGTTGGAAGCTCCCTCTGCCGGAACTTCGACAGCCAGATGCTGGAACCAGCTGTCTTTTGCTGCTCCGTGCCAGTGTTTTACTTCTGGTGGAATATTTACTACATCTCCGGCTTTCAGCTCACGAGCCGGTTTTCCTTCTTCCTGGTACCATCCTTTCTTCATAAGGAGGGATCCTATGGCAAAAGAGACAAAAAACAAAGAAAGTCAAATCAGCAACACACTGATCTATCTGATTGCCACCAGTCAGAAAACGATTACGCGCACAGACCTTGCAGAAAAAACGGGATTAAGTAAGATGACAATCAGCAATCATATCAATGATCTGATACAGATGGGAATTATCTCCGAACAGCCCACAAACATAGTTTATGATCATTCTGCAGGAAGAAAAGCCATTCCTTTGCAGATTTCTTCTTCTTCCCCTTGTATTTTAGGCATTCTGATCAAACGAGAATTTTGTCAGTCCATTCTGGCCGACGTATCTGGAAAAATCATCGATATGACCCAGACTCGCTTTTCTCCCCATATGACCAGGGATGAATTTATCCAGATTCCAATTGCTCAGTATGAAAAACTGTTTTCCCGTGCCAGAAGACCTCTGATCGGATGTGGAATTTCCTGTGTCGGCCCCGTAGATAACAAAAGCGGATATATTTTAAATCCTCCTAATTTTTACGGCATTACAAATGTTCCAATTGTTTCCATTCTCAAAAATGTAACCCACCTCCCCACATTTCTCATTCATGACGCTGATTCCGGTGCTCTGGTAGAAAAACTTTACGGACGTGGGATTCCCTATGATAACCTGATTTATATCCATATCGCCTACGGGATCGGAGCCGGTTTCATCTTAAATGGCAAACTTTTCAGTGGATTTTCCGGAAGGAGCGGAGAGATCGGCCATACTTCCATAAACTTCCATGGACCTGTTTGCAGTTGTGGAAAGAGAGGCTGCCTGGAATTATATGCCAGCATCCCGCAAATGCAGAAAAAGATCGCAGAGCTGCTTCCTTTTTTCAAAAATTCTCCGTTCCAGAAAATTACAGAACCTTCCTGGAACGATATCCTAAAACTTTCATTAGATGGAGATCCCATTGCTTCTATCGCTCTGGACGAATTCTGCACTTACCTCAGCTATGCTCTGGCAAATACGTTAAATCTTCTGGACTTTTCAACCATTATCATCGGATATGACTCTCCGGAAAATAGCGACATTCTGGAAAAAATCTTATATGAAAAGTTAAAAAGTTCTCTGAATATGCCAGGTTCCAAGCTGGAAATTTTTCATTCTCGCTTCAATGGGGAGGCTCCGCTTCTCGGGTCCATTGCCGTTGTCGCCAATGAAATTTTTTCACACCAGCTGAAACTACTTCCCTGATCCGTTGCCTTTTTCCCCACGCAAAAAAAGAACAGCTGGCACAACTGTTCTTTTTTTGCTATCGTTTTGAATGTATTACCTGCAGGATGCCAGATACCAGCAGCCCTGTCCTTTTTCCAGATAAGGCTTCTTGCTGTCCTCAATCATCAGATCCTGATCCAGCATAAGCTCACAGCTTACAGTGTCTGGGCATTTTACTTCCAGATAAATCCGTTCACCCTCTCTCTTCCAGTAGACAGATACTTCACCGTCCGGAAGCTGATGGCTGGCTTTTGCATAGGTCAGGCTGCTAATGAAGGTCGGCCGGATCAATACTTTTTTGCTGTTTTCCACATGAATGCCTCCGGGGTATTTCATGTACCACTGAACCACATCACAAAGGAAGTGGTGATTCAGAGAAGCATTTCTATATTTCATGTCTGACAGGATCGTTTCCGGCATGGAGGTCTCGCCTGCTTCTACAAAATAGCCATAACTCGGATAAGAAGGTCCGGTGATCATCCGATATGCCAGTTCCGCTTCTCCGTAATCAGAAAGCACATGAAACATTACCCGCAGTCCCAGGAAACCACAGTTCATCTTATCACCATCCCGATGGATGATCTCCATTAAGCGCCGGAATGCCTCCGGTTTTTCTCCCGTATCAAAAATATCATAATAAATCGCCAGCGCCTGAGCTGTCTGACAACTGCTCTTTACCAGCATCCTGTTCAAATCCAGGTACTGGTTCCGGATCGCCTCACGCAGTTCCCGTCCAAACTGTACTGCATAATCACGGTTCAGTGACAGTCCTGTCTTGTCAAACATAACCTCTGCTTCCCGGCACATCAGGTATACCATCACCGTATCCGTAAATCCCAGAGGCGAAACATAATCATCCGCTGCCCGGTCTACAGGAACCCAGTCACCCAGTCCGATGGCAATAATGCCATTTTCATCTCTCTGTCTGGAAACATATTCCAGATAGCTCATCATTGCATGGGCATTTTCTTTTATGGGCTCTGTATCACCGCGATACTTGTAAATGATATAAGGCAGTTCAAACAATACCTTATCCCAGGCAGGTCCATTCCCCCATGCAAAGCCCCAGTCGCCAGTAGGAATGATCCCTGGAATTCTTCCCATGGGATCCTGCGCAAGCCGGATGTTATTCAGCCATTCCTTCCAGCTCTTTTCCGCCCCCATAGTCAGAATCATATGCTCTGCAGATATCTGGGCGTCCCCTGTCCAGCCGTTCTTCTCGCGATGCGGACAATCTGTCGGAAAATAGTAGAAATTCGCCCGGTCACTTACCCTTGCTATATGATAAATCTCATTCGCCAGCTTATCAGAACACTCAAAGGATCCTCTGTTTTCCAGATCGGAACTCATCACCAGATAAGTAAACAAATCCTCCGTTGCCTGTTCTTCTTCAATTCCGGTCACATAAAGATACCGATACCCATGGTATGTAAACATCGGTTCAAAAACTTCTTCCTCTTTGCTGCCTACGATATAGATGTCTCTCTGAGAATAGCCATCCGGATAAAAATAAATATTCTGATAACTTAAAGCCCCGTTTTCCAGCAGTTCTCCACACTGGATATCGATGCGCTGTCCTTTATGCCCTTTGATTTTCAGGCGGAAAATTCCGGCATTGTTCTCTCCAAAATCATAAATGTAACCGCCCCCTTTTTCCAGTCCGCTTTCCGGTGTGGTCTGCCCGCACAGCCCTTCCGGCACATCTCCCCGTGGAGTATAATCTGCCAGAGCGCCCTTCCAGATTTTCACCGGTTTTCTTTCTTCGACCACTGCAATGGGCTCTGCTTCACACAGCTTCGCTTTTCCTCTTGGCCGATCTGCCAGAATGGGTTTATGCCAGTTCTCATCTTCCTGGAAACCTGGCTGATCCCAGCCTTTTTCTTCTTCTCTTTTATCAAAAAAGACTCCTGACCGCAGATCATTGAAAAATATCGGGCCCTTCTTACAGGAAAAATCCATTGCATCAAATTCCTGTTTTTCTCCGTCACTTTCCACTTTCATGGAAAGAGCCAGTTTCGGAGCCGAGTTGAAGACATTGTCCATAAAATCCCAGACACGGGTCTTGGAATTCTGGAAGCCATCTCCCAGCATCACGCCAATGACATTTTCTCCGGCCTTCAGCCAGGGCGTCAGATCATAATGATCATAATAAACAATATGATCCGTATTGGAAATATAAGGAGCCAGATAGCCCTTTGTAATCTTCTCTCCGTTAATAAATAGATCATAAAAGCCCAGTCCGCAGATCAGGATTTCACCGCTCTGCGATCCTTCTTTTAACACAAAGCTCTTCCGGAAAACAGGAGCTTTTACATGCTGTACATAAGAAGAATATTCTCTGCATTCACTGACAAAACGATTTGAAAAATCCATACAAACCTCCCTATATAGTCAAGTCTTTTTTCCTTGAAAATCAAGGATTTTTTAGTGTTTCATCAATAAATATCTCAGAAGAAGGAGCCATAGGAATGGACATTTCTCTGTATCTGGTACGAAAATAGTGGATTTTGGGTGCACGAAGTAAAACGTCTTCTTATTTCGTTTTACATGGCCTTGTGTGTACCCATCCATCTACGGCAACGAACCTCCCATGTCTACCAGGATCATCAGTCTATGCCGAGTCCTAACTTCTCTCGTCCCGCCTGTCCATAACCAGGGTGTCAGCTCAGCTCCTTTACCGGGTCATGCCCTCTGGAATATATTCCTGCCGACTACTGGCTCATTCTTTGTTTGTTGTATTACTGACTTCTTTCCTGTAACAGCACCTTCCGGTGGACGTTTTCCTGTTACATTCCATTTACTTCTTAATTCCAGCTATCATGGCTGGTCTCAGCCTTCCACTTCCCTCTCTGAAGGGCTCAGACCGGCCATGATACACTGTTTCTTTCTCTTTATGCTGCTGGCTGTATTTCTGGTCTTACGATGTCATTCAGCATCTTCTGACCATCATAATCCACACCTTTGGTTAGTATCGTATAAAATATCCGGATCAGCTTACATGCCACCGCTATCACTGACTGCATCTTTTTCAGTGGATTTTTCTCCCTTGTCCGGTAATAACTATGGATCTCTTTAAACTCCTTGTTTTTCCGATCACGGATATCGCAGCTTCATATAATGCATATCTCAAACGCTTTCTTCCTCTGTGACTGATCCGGCTTTCTCCGTTGTGTTTCCCAGAGCTGTCCGCAACAATCGCATAACCGGCAAACTTCTGCACCTGTTTCGGATTATCAAAACGTCTAATGTCTCCTACTTCTGCAATAAAGCAGCTCACCGTCTTTATCCCTATCCCATTGATCTCCATCAGCTTATCTGAAAGCGTTTTCTCTATCTCTTCCATAAGTTCATCCATCCGTTTCTTATATCCTTCGTAATCTTCCAGCAGGTTTCGGATCTCTTTTCTGGCACTTCTTGGTGCTTCCGTATTTCCAAAGCTGTGCTCCGCTGCTGTTACCAGGGTCGTTGCCCTCTTAATCCCAGCGCCTTTCAGCCTTGCATCTCTCCATATTTTGTTTACACCTTCCACTCCAAGTTCCCTGATATCACAGGGCAGCGGTGCCTGTTTGATTACCATCAGTCCGCTTACTGCATCCGAATTCCTGTAAACGTCTTTGATCTCCGGAAAATAAATGCTGAACCAGCGGGCCATCCTGTTTTTGATCCTTGTGATCTCTTCCTGTGTCTGAATTCGAAGGTTAGACA
>OLQE01001597.1_pt1 | contig 11776 bp, 12 predicted proteins | sample 1643161 | NCBI WGS metagenome assembly OLQE01 (sample SAMEA3136650, study PRJEB25190) | human gut metagenome | reverse complement strand
TTAGCCAGGTCAAAGTGAATCCCTCACTTCCACTAATGGTTCTGTGTATGTTGCAAGAATACTCTTGAACTGATCTAACTCAACCACAGCTTCACCTTCTTTCTTTATATTTGTCAAGACAGTGCCGGTTCCGAAAAACCGGTACGTATCAAGTGTTCCTAGCATACCATATCCTGCCCCAAACTTCAAGAGAAGCCGGAAATGACAGTCTTTATATTTCCTGCCTGCAGACCTTAATTCCGCAGGGACCGGCGGAATGTTCCTGTTGCTGCGATCTGCAGATCAATGGTCTACAGATCAATGGTTTCCAGATCCTCCGGAACAAAAATATTTCCCCGGAAGTATTTTTTTCCTTCAGAAGTGTACAGTTCCTTTCTTCTGGAAATATTTTTATCCTCTGTGTGGTACAGAATAAGATTTTTCACCCTCAGACTTTCTGCCAGCTCACAGGCATCTTTCGCCGTGGAGTGATGCTTTTCATAAGGATGAAACTCCTCTGCCTGGTCATAAAGACAAAAAGCCTCATGAAGGAGCCATTTGCTGTTTTCTGCATAGTTTCTTTCACACTCATTGTAGGGCTCGTCCCCACAGCAGGTAAGCTTTTCTCCATCTCCCATATCCATGCAGAATCCGTACTGCTTCGCTTTGGTGGAGCCAATATCAAAAAAAGTCACCTTTTTCCCTATAAGAGTGCGCTCTTCCCCGTCTCCGACCACTTCCATATGCAGCCTGTTCCCTATAAAACACGTCTCTTTTCCGGAAAGAAGCCTGTCTGCCATTTCTTTCAGAATCGCTATTACCTCGTCATGTCCGTAGATCCATGCCTCACCCTGATACTGCCCCTGGCGCATATACTGACAGATCATGCGGATCATCCACACAATTCCCATAAGATGATCCACATGCTTATGGGTTACGAAAATCTCTCTCATATCCATCCAGTCAAATCCGGCATGCTTCAGCTGAGCCAGCAGAGTATTTCCTCCGCCGCCATCCACAAGCAGATGTTTTTTTCCATTCTGAACAACAAAACAGGTATTGTAACACTCTGTCACAAGTGCGTTGCCTGTACCAAGCATTGTAAGCTTCATGAGCTCTCCTCCGTTTCTCTGTAATCTTCCCATATACCGGATGATAATTATGTATATTTTAACATGGACCCTGAAAATCTTCAACGAAAAACGCCGGTTTCTGCTCTGAAGAAACCGGCGCTCTGCAGCACTTGTTTTTTATTGTTTTGTCTTATCGTTTTACCCTGGCTCCTGCGCCGCCCATAACTGCTTCCACTTCTTTTTTATTTACCATAGTGGTATCGCCCGGTGTTGTCATTGCCAGGGCTCCGTGAGCAGCACCGTAATTCACCGCAGTTTCTGCATTTCCTGTAGTCATAAGACCGTAGATCAGTCCGGAAGCAAAGGAATCACCGCCGCCTACACGGTCCATGATCTCCAGTCCCTTATATTCTCTGGACTGATAAATCTGTCCGTCTGCCCAGCAGATGGCGCTCCAGTCGTTGACGGTAGCTGTTTTTACCTCACGAAGTGTAGTTGCCACTGCCTTGAAGTTTGGATAAATTTCTGCCGCATGATTGATCATCTTACGGTAACCGTCCAGATTCAGTTCTTTCAGCTCCGCGTCATTGCCCTCTACCTCAAGTCCGAGACATGCGGTAAAGTCCTCCTCGTTACCGATCATTACGTCCACATATTTTGCAATTTCACGGTTGACCTCCCTGGTTTTTTCCAGACCGCCGATGGCGCTCCACATAGAAGGACGGTAATTCAGATCATAAGAAACAATGGTGCCGTATTTTTTTGCAGTCTTGATAGCTGCCAGAACAGTTTCACAGGACTGTTCAGACAGCGCTGCGTAAATACCACCTGTATGAAGCCAGCGTACGCCCAGCTCACCGAAAATATACTCAAAATCAAAATCCTCAGGTGTTGCCTTGGAAATAGCTGTGTTGGCACGGTCAGAGCAGCCGATGGCTCCACGGATACCAAAGCCTCTTTCTGTAAAGTTCAGACCGTTGCGGCAGGTTCTTCCGATCCCGTCCGTCTCCATCCATTTAATAAGTGAGGTATCCACACCGCCCTGCAGGATAAAATCTTCCATAAGCATTCCCACTTCGTTGTCTGCAAATGCTGTGATCACTGCTGTTTTGAGACCGAAGCAGCGGCGCAGGCCACGGACAACATTATACTCTCCGCCGCCTTCCCATGCGCGGAAGCTTCTTGCTGTGCGAATTCTTCCCTCGCCCGGATCCAGTCTCAGCATAACCTCTCCCAGAGATACTGCGTCAAATGTACATTCTTCTTTTGGTCTTAAATTCAGGTTCATCTTCTCTTCCTCCATTATGATCTGCGTGCCGCTGCAGCAAGTTCTGCTGCTTCTCTTGTCATTTCTGTGATTTTGTCAAATTCTTTATTTTTAATCATATCGCCTTTTACCATCCAACTTCCGCCACAGCAGAGAATTTTGGAAAAACCAAGATACTCCTTCAGATTCTTTGTATTTATCCCGCCGGTAGGCATGAACTTCAGCATGGTATAGGGCGCTGCCATAGCTTTCAGCATAGCAAGTCCTCCGGCCTGCTCTGCCGGGAAGAATTTTACCACCTTCAGCCCACGTTTTACTGCCTGCGCCACCTCGGAAGGAGAAACGCATCCGGGAAAAACAGGAATATTTTTTTCCATACAGTAATCTACAATCTCCGGATCAAAGCCTGGGCTTACAATAAATTTTGCGCCTGCTGCCACTGCCCGGTCCACCTGCTCTGTGGTCAGAACAGTTCCTGCGCCAACCAGCATTTCCGGATATTTTTCGCTCATAATACGAATAGACTCTTCTGCCGCCTCTGTGCGGAAGGTCACCTCTGCACAGGGAAGACCGCCTTTTACCAGAGCTTCTGCCAGAGGAGCCGCATCCTCTGCATCATCCAGAACTACTACGGGAACTACTGCATAATCATAAAACTGCTCTTCAAGTGTTTTCATTATTATCCATTCCTTTCTGTTATCTTTTTATATCAAAGCTCATATCCATCAGACTTCGGATAGTATCTGCATCATCGGTAATATTTCCATCTCCGTGAATGGTATGTTTGATGGCGCTGCTGGCAACCGCAAAGTTTACCATATCCGTTGGCTCATAATCTTTCATCATGGCATAGATCAGACCACTGGCAAAAGCGTCGCCTCCACCTACACGATCCAGGATCTGAAAGGTAAACATCCGGCTCTCATAAGTGCGTCCCTGATACCACATATAGGCCTTTAAGCTGTTTTCGCTTCCATTATGGGCATAACGCACATGTCGGGCAATACATTTCAGGTTGGGATATCTGCGGACAAATTCCTCAAACACTCTCTCCTGCTGTTCAAAATCCGGCTGCATGGGCAAACCGTCTTTCACATCTCCCAGACTGTGATCCTTTTCATCTTTCCAGAGATGATAGGGTTCAATTCCCAGAAGCACATCCACATAGGGCAGACACCGGGTACAGAAATCCCTGGCCTCCTCCCAGGTCCACAGGGTACTGCGGAAATTTCCGTCAAAGCTGACTGTCAGCCCTTTTTTACGGGCAATTTTCAGACAGGTAAGGATCATTTCACGACAGCCTTCGCCAAGAGCCGGAGTAATCCCGCTTAAATGCAGCCATGTATACCCTTCCAGAAGTCTTTCAAAATCATAATGACTGAAATCATATTCTGTAATGGCACTGTGCTTTCTGTCGTAGGTAACCTTGCTTGCCCGGATCCCGTACCCGGTTTCCAGGTAATAGCAGCCCATACGGTGAGTGGGCGTCTCCTCAGGTGTACTAAAGATCACCGGAGCACAGTGCACATCATTGCTTCTCAGCATCCGGACAGCGCTTTTTCCCAGGCTGTTATTGGGAACAACGGTAAAAAAAGTGCTGTCTATGCCAAGGTTCGCAAGCGCCAGCGCAATGTTTGCTTCACTTCCGCCGTAGCTTGCCTCAAAACTGGAGGCCATTCGGATTTTTTCATGGTTGGGAGGGGTCAGGCGAAGCATGATCTCTCCTATGGTAATGAATATGTGCGTATTTTGACCAGAATTTTTTACTTCCATAATTGCCTCCTGTAAAAATCTATTCCAGATAAGCGCCCTTCATGGGGCTTACCGCATGCTGACTGAATAAACGAAGCACGCCTTTTTTGTATTTGGGTTCACGGGGCTGCCAGTTTTTGCGGCGTTCTTCCAGAATCTCATCAATTTCTTCCATAGATCTGCGCTGACCTTTGACTCCGATAATGTTCAGCTTACGGGCCGGAACATCAATCTCGATCAGATCTCCTTCCTCTACCAGAGCAATGGGACCGCCTTCAACAGCCTCAGGGCTGCAGTGTCCAATAACCGGTCCTGTGGATGCCCCGGAAAAGCGACCGTCTGTGATCAGGGCAATGCTTCTTCCAAGTTCTTTATCGCTGCTGATCGCCTCAGAGGTATAAAACATTCCGGCATTCCGCTTCCTTTCGGACCCTCGTAGCGGATAAATACTGCATCGCCTTTCTGTACCCTGTGATGAAGCACTGCATCCAAACACTCTTCCTCACTGTCAAAGGGTCTTGCGTTCAGAACTGCCCGGAACATTTCCTTTGGGCATGCAGTGTGCTTGATCACTGCTCCCTCCGGAGCCAGATTTCCTCTGAGAACGGCAATGCTTCCGTCCGTTCCGATGGCATTATCATAAGAACGGATAATATCCTCTCTGGTAAGATTTACATTGTAGCGTCTGTTAAATTCGTGAAGCCCTCTCTCACATTTTTCATAGAAACCGTTTCTTCGGAGTTCCTCCAGGTTTTCACCAAGGGTTTTGCCTGTAACAGTCATAACGTCCAGATGCAGATGCTCCTTAATTTCTTCCATAATTGCAGGAACACCTCCTGCATAGTAGAAGCACTCTGCCGGCCACCGACCGGCCGGACGTACATCCAGAAGATAACGGGCATTTCTGTGCAGCCGGTCAAAGGTATCTCCTGTGATCTCAATGCCAAACTCATGGGCAATGGCCGGAATATGAAGAAGGCAGTTGGTGCTTCCGGATACAGCCGCATGAACCAGAATGGCATTTTCAAAACTTTTTTCTGTGACGATCTCGCTTGGACGCATCCCCGGCATAGTTGCAAGCTTTACTGCCTGCTCTCCTGCCTGCCTTGCATATTCCAGAAGATCAGGACTTGTTGCAGGCATCAGAGCACTTCCCGGAAGAGCAAGTCCCAAAGCCTCTGCCATAATCTGCATGGTGGACGCAGTTCCGATAAAAGAACATGCGCCGCAGCTTGGACAGGCGTTGCACTTGGCCCACTCCAGCTTTTCCTCATCAATTTCTCCCCGTTCATATTTTGCGCTGTACATGCCAAGCTGCTCCAGAGTAAGCATCTCCGGTCCGGCATTCATGGTTCCGCCCGGAACCACTACCGACGGTACATCTGCTCTTGCCAGACCCATCAGATTTCCCGGCATCCCCTTGTCACAGCTTGCCAGATAAACGCCTGCATCGAAAGGAGTTGCATTCGCATGAATTTCAATCATATTGGCGATCATTTCCCGACTTGCCAGACTATAATTGATTCCGTCTGTTCCCTGGCTTTCTCCGTCGCAGATATCAGTACAGAAATAACGTGCGCCATGACCTCCGGCCTTTTCAATTCCTTTACGGACTTCCTCCACCAGAATATTCAGATGTCCGCTTCCCGGATGGCTGTCTCCAAAAGTACTTTCAATAATCACCTGGGGCTTGGAAAGATCTTCCGGCTTCCAGCCTGTTCCAATACGAAGAGGATCCAGCTCAGGAGCTATTTTTCTCATTTCCTGACTTACTAATTTCATCACAATCTTCCTTTCTTTTTCCCTGACAGAAAATCTGTGTTCAAACAGTTTCCGTCACTTTATTATGCAAACATAGAAATAATCAACGCTACGATAAATCCGGTCACACCTACCAGGGTTTCCATAATAGTCCATGTTTTCAGGGTTGTCTTTTCATCCATTCCCACCAGCGATTTTACCAGCCAGAAACCGGAATCATTAAAGTGGGAGCAGACAGTTGCACCGCCTGCTACTGCCGCTGTAGTACATGCAAGATACAGCAGGGAAAGCTCTGCAATTCCCGGAAGGGCTGCTACGATCCCTGCTGCCATTGTCATGGCAACTGTAGAAGAACCAACGCTGATCCTTACAAGAGCCGCTACCACAAAGGCTACTACTACGATCGGAAGGTTTGCAGAAGAAACTGCGTCTCCGATTACTTCGCCAAGTCCGGAATACTGCAGCATATAGCGGAGCACACCGCCGCAGGCAGTTACCAGAAGGATAAGACCTGTAGGCTCCAGAGATTTTGTCATAACCTTTTCCAGCTCTTCGGTTGTATAGCCGTGTCTGATTCCAAGAATAAACATTGCTGCCACTGTTGCGATCAGAAGGGCTACAAACGGCTCTCCCAGAAAAGAGAACACCGGTGCCAGCGCGCTGAGCGCCGGAACAACTCCACAGACAGAGTCCATAATAATCAGTACAAGAGGAATCAGAATGATTCCGACAATAGTCCAGAAATTCGGCAGCTTTGATTCATCAATATCGTTCTGCTCTGCCACATGTTCCGGAACAGGGATCATATATTTCTTTCCGCAAATGGAACCCCACACAGGACCTGCTACGATCATTGCAAAAACTCCGCAGAAAATGCCTACTATAATAACCCATCCAAGGTCTACGTTCAGCATGGTTGCCACCAGGACCGGCCCCGGTGTAGGCGGAATAAAGGCATGACCAACTGCAAGTCCGGCAAGAAGGGGAATTGCATAAAACAGAGAAGAACGACTGGTTCTTTTTGCAAGTGAAAATGCCAGCGGAATCAGTATAATAAGACCGGCGTCAAAAAATACCGGCATTGCGATGACCAGACCTGTAATTCCAAGCGCCCAGGCAGCCTTTTTATCGCCAAAACGTCTGACCATTGTAACTGCCAGCGTCTGGGCTCCGCCCGAGACTTCCAGTATTGCGCCAAACATAGATCCAAGACCTACCAGCAGCGCAATTCCTTTTAATGTGTTTCCGATACCATCATTGACAGCTGTAACAATATCCTCAAACGGCATTCCGGCAATAAGGCCTATGGAGATCGCGCCAATGAGGATGGCTACCATTGCCTGGATTTTAAACTTAATGATGAACGAGTAAAATTACCAGTCCAATCAGTGCCGCTGCAACCAGCCGTACAGGGTTCAGTGCAGTACCTTCTATAGACATAAATAAAATCCTCCTTTGTTGATATAACGCATTTTTCTCGCTCAACATCTGACGTCTTATGTTGTTTGCCCTCATTATAGGATTCCCCATTTTTCCCGTCAATATATGTGATGTATTTAAATTCTTTTCTGTTTTTTACACAAAAAAAGCGATTATTTCCAAGAATAATCGCTTTGTTTTTTGTACATTATGTCCATATACTTTTTTAAGTCGTCTTTCCGTCCTTTTAAACGTCAGATGTTTTTTCCATATCCTTACTGTTCCGCTCACAGATGATCTTCATGATCGTCTGCCGGTTATAGGTCAGATGAGTGATCATTGCACATCTGGCCCCTACAGAATCCCGGGCAAGAATCGCTTCCGTAATGGCCCTGTGGCTACGGATTGTTTCATCTCTCAAAAGTCTGTGTGTAACATTCGCAAAGGTAAGCACTGCTGTATGAATCACCGGAAGAAGAAGCTCCACTACCTGATTTTTGCTACATTTAGCAATAAAAGTATGAAATTCAATATCCTTTTTTATGTGGTTATGCCCGCCCAGATACAATTCTTCCGTCTCATCACAGAGCTTTTTCAGCTGAAGGAGGTCCTCTTCTGAGGCGTTTTTGCAGGCAATAGAGGCAATTTCCGGCTCAATCATGAGTCTTACCTCAAACAACTGCAATGCCAGCTCATATTTGTCTTCTATTTTCCCAAATCCTAAAGGATCCTCCGCCAGAGAATTGGTGTTGATCACATAGGTTCCGGAGCCTCTGCGCACCTCCAGGATCCCTCTGGATACAAGTCCTTTTACTGCTTCCCGGACAGTACTCCGTCCCACACCGAATTTCTCTGCCAGCTCAAATTCATTGGGAATTTTCTGTCCTGGTTTTATAGGTTCCTGAAGGATGTATTTCATCAACTCATCCTCTGTCTGAGCGCCTAATGATTTTCTGTCCTTTTTCTCATAGTGATACATTGTTTCTCCAATCCCTTATACATATCTTTCATCTGTTTGTCTGATAACAGTATAGCATAAACGATCAGGAGAAAAAACTCTCCGCAACCCTCATGTCAGCAATATATCCAACACTTCCGGTCATATAAATGTCCCCGTTATCAGTAATATCGATCTGGATCATTCCGCCGGGCTGGTTCACATTCACACGACTCTCCACCATTCCCAGACGATAGGCGGTCACTGCTGCGGCGCAGCTTCCGGTACCGGAGGCTTTTGTATAACCGGAACCTCTTTCCCATATCTCAATATCCAGATTTCCTGTGTCAATCTTACGGCAGATCTGGAGATTCATTCTTTCCGGAAATTCGTCTGCATTTTCCACATAAGGACCCAGATCCTTTACCAAATCCTTGCTGACCTTATCCATAAAGATAATGCAGTGAGGATTTCCTACTGTCAGACAGGTTGCTTTATAATCCTTTCCATGGAAAGAGAAATCCTCATTGATAACTTCACGAACCTCTCCTGTTACAGGAATTTCCTTTGACAAAAAGGAGGCCTTCCCCATGTTTACACGAAATTCTGTCGCGCGGCTGTTCAGACATTCTACCTCGATGGGACCGGCCAAAGTTTCAATGGAAAACTTCTTTTCTTTTACATATCCCTGATCCATAAGATATTTTGCAAAAATCCTTACGCCGTTTCCACTGATCGCAGCCTCGCTTCCGTCTGCATTAAAAATATGCACGCCTGTTTTGCCATTGATTTCTACAGGTCCGTACAAAACACCGTCTGCCCCCAGACCAAATCCTCTCTGACACATCAGGGCAATCTTTTTCCCCTGAAGCTGTACACGATTTTTATTAGGATCCAGAACCAGATAATCATTGCCAAGTCCCTGATATTTCACCATTGTAATGCAGCCTGCCATCTTAAAACCCTCCATTGAATCTTATGTTCACCTTTATTCTGTTATTATTATATCTGATATTTTTTTCTATGTATATAGGATAAAATGCCTGTTGCATTGCAAAAACTGCTTTTATATTCCTGCCCCCTGCCCCTGTCAGTGTGATTGATGCTTACTACCTTCACAGTAACTCAGTCTGATCCTCATCTGGTTTTTTCTCTTGCAGTCATTCTTCATCTGCGATAAACTGACTGTAAATAACACTAGGAGCTGAAATATATGAAAACCTCTTCATACCATCCGGATACCCTTCCCGTTTCCCGGGACTCAGAGCAGGAAAACAATTATTCCATACCTGTCCAGAAAGAAAAAACAGGATATTTAAAAGAGGATTTCCGGTTGTTTCATATTAAAGACCAAACTGAAAAAGAATATTTTTACCATTATCATGATTTTCATAAAATCATTGTTTTTCTCTCCGGAAAAGTCACCTATCATATAGAAGGAAAAGCCTATCATCTGAAGCCCTGGGATATTATCCTTGTAAGCCGGGGGGCTATTCATATGCCTGAAATTGACTTTTCTCTTCCTTATGAACGGTTTATTCTGTGGATCAGAAACGATCTTCAGACATCCGAACTGAATACCTGCTTCCAGAAAGCAAATGACCGCAGCTTCAGCCTGATCCGTCTGGACACCCGGCTTATGGAGCAGATAAAATCCATTCTCTATGAACTGGAAACTGCGATCTCCGGCACTCAATTCGGAGATCAGCTTCTGAAACAGGCTCTTTTCACTGAGTTCATGGTTCATGTAAACCGCATTTTTCTGCAAAAACAGTACATTACTGATCAGAGATCCTATTCCTCTGATTCCCATGTGGAACAGCTTGTGGCATATATCAACCAGAATCTTGAGCAGGATCTTTCCATTGACGCTCTGGCAGCCCGGTTCTTTTTCAGCAAATATCATATGATGCGGAAATTCAAAGAAGAAACCGGCTGCACCATCCACAGCTATGTTACAAGCAAACGGCTTCTCCTTGCCCGTTCCCTCATCGCCCGGGGAACACCTGTTATGAAAGCCGCTCTTCAGAGCGGCTTCAGGGATTACACCACTTTTTCCCGGGCCTATAAAAAGCAGTTCCGCCAGCCTCCTGCCCGGAATCAGTAGCCTATAACAGCTTGCGTGAAATAGCCTGGGAAGTTGCATCTCTTGCTGCTGAATTTTCATCTGTATTCTGGCTGCAGTATGCATTAAATAAGCAGTCGATCAAAAACATCTGACCGATTTTTGCCGCTATGGAGCCGGACTGCAGAGGATTTTCATTATAGCCGCAGATAAGAGAAACGTTTGCATAACTGGCAGCCAGTGATTTACGAAAATGCGTAATAAGAACAATGGGAATATGGCGTTCTTTTGCCAGATCCAGTACTTCCTGCATATCTCTGGCAGAACCGGAATAAGAGAAAAACAAAATCACATCTCCGGGAGTGAGAAGCGCAGTCGCAATGGTCTGCATATGGGAATCCTCAATATGAATAAACTTTGGAGTTACTGTTGCAAACAGCGCCCAGGCTTCCTTTGCAGTTACCATACTTCCCCCCTGTCCAAAACAATACACATGTCTTGCCTGCACAAGCAGATCCACTGCCAGTTTCAGAGAAAGAGTATCCAGTTGAAAAATCGTCTCATTAATAGACGAAAGATAAGAGTCTCTCAGGTTACGGCACATCTTTTCCAGAGACCCACTGTCGCTGACAGCCAGAAGCGCATCTTCAGAATCAGCGGCCGTATTCGCCCGTTCTGATTTTGCAAGAGCCAGTTTCAGCTCATGATATCCATTTAATCCCAGCATACGGCAAAACCGGGTAATAGTCGCTTCCGATACACCGGAATTTTCAGCCAGCGACGTAATAGATAAATATTGAGTTTCTGCAGTATTAGACAAAATATAATTTGCCAGCTTCTTTCCGGAACGGGTCATAGAATTATACTGTTCTGTCATTGCGTCTAAAATAGAATCCGTCATGAGTCTGCCTCCTGATTTCTTTATAATAAATCTCCAAAACCTTATTTTCCTAACAAAAAGTATAATATAAATTATTTTCCTCCGCAACTGATAAAGAAAAGTATTTTCAGAAATCATAAAATTAATTATAATATTGATAAACAATATTATTGGAGGGTATGACTATGAAAAAACATGTAGTTTGTTTTGGTGATTCCAACACTCACGGCTATTGTGCCAAAACCGGAGGACGATTTGATGAAAACCAGCGCTGGACCTGTCTTCTGCAAAAAAAGCTGGGAGACCAGTGGCTGATCCTGGAAGAAGGTTTAAGCGGCCGTACTACCACCTTTGACGATCCGATCCACGAGGCGCTCAGCGGTCTGGACTATATTTATCCATGCCTTATGAGCCATGAGCCTGTAGATCTGCTGATCATTATGCTTGGTACAAATGATACCAAAGAACGTTTCGGCGCTTCTGCCGAATGTATTGCGCTTGGCCTGAAGCGTCTGATCTCCAAAGCAGTTTCCACAACTGACTGCTGGAAAAACGGCAGGCCTTCTATCCTCATTGTAACGCCTCAGAATATTGACAAACGCTATGAAACTTCCGAGGTAGGAGGAACCATGGGAAAAGGCTG
>OLQE01001595.1_pt1 | contig 11797 bp, 10 predicted proteins | sample 1643161 | NCBI WGS metagenome assembly OLQE01 (sample SAMEA3136650, study PRJEB25190) | human gut metagenome | reverse complement strand
TCGATGACCAGGATGCCGGCGCCCCGAAGTTCAAGCAGCTGCAGGAGGAGTACTCGCACGTCCGCATCGAGGAGGTCGGCCCGAAGCTGCGCGCCATGTTCTCCTGGAACAACGACGGCGTCAAGGATGCCGACGAGGCCAACTCCTTCACCGGCAAGATCGCCCGCGCCCAGGTGCAATGACAGAAATTCCCGCAGGGAATTTCACGGGTCATTGCACGTGAGGCGGCGTAAAGAAAGCCCTGCGGGCTTTCGGGCCGCCGGAGCCAGCCTAATATGACATAAGTTAGGCCGCCAGTCGCAAGACTGGCGGCCTCATACGTATTCGCCATCATCGAAAGGGGCCTACATGGAATTGTCCATCAGCCGCGACGGCCTGTGTCTGCACGCCCTGCTCGAACGCCCCGACCATGACCGGTCGTGCCCCATCGTGATCATGTGCCACGGGTTCGGCGGCAGCATGGACGCCTATCCAGGCAGCCTGTATCAGAGGATTGCCGAGTGTCTCGTAGCCCGCGGTGTGGCCGTGCTCCGCTTCGACTTCAACGGTCATGGGCGTAGTGACGGCGAATTCTCCCACATGGACGTGCTCAATGAGATCGAAGACCTCATCGCCGTGCTTCGGTACGTGCGCTCCCGTGCCGATGTGACTTCCATCCGTCTGCTCGGCCACTCCCAGGGCGGCGTGGTGGCCGGCATGGTCGCGGGCTTCTACCACGACGTCATCGACCGGCTGGCGCTTCTGGCGCCCGCGGCCACGCTCAAGGACGATGCGCTCGTCGGTACCTGCATGGGGCGCTCATATGACCCCGACCACATCCCCGACGTCGTCAAAGTGCCCGGTGCCGGCGAAGTCGGCGGCCACTACTTCCGCATCGCCCAGGTGTTGCCGATCTATGAGACGACGGCCCGATTCACCGGGCCTTCGTTGGCCATCCACGGGCTTGCCGACGACATTGTGGATTCCAAGGCTTCGCGCCGCTATGGCGAGATGATGCCCAACTGCGCGGTCAGCCTGTATCCGCGGCTGGACCACGGCATCAACGGCGCGGATGGCGACAAGGCCGTTGATGAGGTCATTGACTTCTTAAGTGTTTGAATAGGGGGTTCGCACTACCTCAAGGATTCGCATGCGCAGGCCCGGTTTTTCAGCCCTCCTGATTGCGTAACGCGAGGTAGTGCGAACCGCCCCTACGCCATCGGCCGATAGAATGCGTCCAGCTGACGCTGGTTGCGGATGATCACGGTCCTGTCCGGCCACCGGTCGCGAATGGCCCGCAGCGCCTCACGGTGGGAGCGGCTCCGCCCCTCATGCAGCACCCACCAGATGAATTCAAGGTCGATCTTCTCGTCGCACCCCTCGGCCATCGATTCGCGATCCCGGCCATGATATCGGAGATACCGCGCCAGCACACGGCGCAGACACGTCCAGCGTCCGAACGCCAGGATCACGATCCGGTCGCTCTCCTCCAGTCGCCGCTCCTGCAGCAACGCCGCATAGTTGCCGTCAATCACCCAACCGCCATCACCATGGCCGTCCAGGAACCGCTGCACATCCGCAACCTTCGCGTCCAACGGCCGTTCCACCCATCCGGGCGCGAACTGCACCCGGTCCAGGTGCAGCACCGGCACCCCGTATCGCCGCCCCAACGCACCGGCCAGCGTGGATTTGCCACTGCCGCTGAATCCCAGCACGCTGATCTTCATTCCTCTCCCATCCATCGCCGAACACCGGACATGACGCCGCCTTCATCAATCCTACGGAATCATACCCGCACGGCCGCGCCGCCGTGTGACCTCGCTCACAACTGGTTTTACGCACAGCGAACAACCCCGCCCTGCCCGCCGGGAATTCCCAGCATTACCAAGGCATCGCGACGCCGTTCGACCATCGGCGCCCCAGCCCCAGCCGTCGCGGCGATTCATGTTTACTTGACGGAGGTATGACAGATCGTGGAGGTGATGCCGATGGACACCCGAACCGCGCCGCAGGTCACGGCGACGCCCACGCCCCGACGAACCCTCATCGGCATGCTCGGGCCGGCGTTCGTGGCGGCCGTCGCGTATGTGGATCCGGGCAACGTGGCGGCGAACATCACGGCGGGAGCCCGGTACGGTTATCTGCTGGTGTGGGTACTGGCGCTGGCGAACATGATGTCGGTCCTCATCCAATACCAGTCCGCCAAACTCGGCATCGTCACCGGCAAATCGCTGCCGCAGCTGCTCGGCGAGCGGATGGGCGACGCGGGACGGTTCCTGTTCTTCGCCCAGGCCGAGGTCATCGCCATCGCCACCGATCTGGCCGAACTGATCGGCGGGGCGATTGCGCTGCACCTGCTGTTCGGGCTGCCGCTGTTCATCGGAGGTTGCATCATCGGCGCGGTCTCCACGCTGCTGTTGCGATTCCAAGGCGGGCGCACGCATCGACTGTTCGAACGGATCGTCATCGGTCTGCTGCTGGTTATCACGCTCGGTTTCGTGGCCGGCCTGTTGGTCGACCCGCCGGATCCGACCGCGGTCGCGCAGGGACTGGTGCCACGGTTCACAACCACCGACTCGGTGCTCACTGCCACGTCGATGCTGGGCGCGACGGTGATGCCGCACGCGATCTATCTGCACTCGACGCTGGTCAACGACCATTACGCTGACGGACGCATCAGGCCCGACACACGCACGCTGCTGCGCGGTTCGAAGATTGACGTGCTGTGGGCTCTGCTGCTGGCCGGCACCGTGAACCTCAGCCTGCTGGTGCTGGCCGCGCACTCGCTGCACGGTATGGCCGGAACCGATTCAATCGAAGGCGCGCAACAGGCAATCGCGGCCGCGCTCGGGCCGGCGGTCGGCACGATCTTCTCGATTGGACTCCTGGCGTCCTCGCTGAGCTCCACATCGGTGGGCACCTACGCCGGAGCCGAGATCATGCGCGGACTGCTGCATCTCACCCCGCCGATGTGGGCGTGCCGGATCGTCACCCTGGTGCCGGGCCTGTCCGTGCTGTGGTTCGCACCGAATCCCACGCAGGCGCTGGTGGTCGGTCAGGTGATCCTGTCGATCGGCATCCCGTTCGCGATCATCCCGCTGCTGCGCTACACCCACGATCGCACGCTGATGGGCGAATACGCCGATGGTCCGGTCAAACACGCGGTATTCATCGCCGTCACGGGACTGATCATCGCGCTGAACGCGGCGCTGATCTTCCTCACGCTGTAGGACGGCTCACACGTTCAGACATCACCGCTGGGTGAGCCGCCGGCACCGCGCTAGGCGAACCAACTCACCGAGGCAAACCCCGGGCCGATTCCTCCGGCTACCAAGTCCGGCCCAGGCTACCGCACCAGGAACACCATGGCCAGGATCATCGCGAAACCGACCAGATCAACCGGAGTGAATACGGCGCCGGTCAACGCCACGGCGGAGATGGTGGCCAGCACGGGCTCGCTGGTGCCGAGCATCGTGGCGCGCATCGCACCGATTCGCATCACGCCGGACATATACAGCCAGTAGGCGCCGAAGGTGCCGCCGACCACGGTGAACACCATCAGCGCAATGCCCAGCGCATCCAGCTGCGGCGCATGCGCCCACGGCCGCACGACCGCGCACAGGATCACCCCCGAGATCAGGAACATCAGGCCGTTGATGGTGAAGTTGCCGTAGCGGCCCATCACCTTGACCGGCAGGATCGACATCGTGGCCGTGGCCAGCGCATCGCTCAGACCCCACATCAGGCCGGCGAGCGGCAGGGTCAGCGTGGTCAGGTCGCCGCCGGTGGCGATCAGCACGGTGCCCGCGAACGCGAGCGCCACGCCCAGCGTCTCCCGCTTGCCGGGCAGCCGCCGTCCGCGCAGGCACACCCAGGCGAGCACGAACAGCAGGTTCAGGGTCTGCAATACGGTGGCGGTGCCGGAATTGGTCCATTTGATGGCGTTCAGGTAGGTGACCTGCGTGGCCATCACGCAGATGAGCGCGCCGAGCAGATAGACGGGGTAGGAGCGCACGTCGCGCACGGCTCCGGTCAACAGCTTCGGCTTGGTCGCGCCCGCCGCGGCCAGGAACAGCACGCCGGCGCAAAGCTGGCGGATGCTGGCGATCCATAGCGGGTCGGCACCGTAGTCGGACATGAGGATTTTGGATACGGTGGCGTTGACACCCCACAGGGCGCCGCCCAGCAGGGTTACGCCGATGCCGATGAGCAGCGATTTCGGGGTTCGTTCGAACGTCGCACGACGCATCGCAGGTTCCTTCTTCTCGCGGTCCGTAAAACTCCGCGTGCGATTCTACCGCCGTCCGCCGTCCGCCGCGCCCACAGGCCGGCATGCCTCCGGCGGGGTTTCTCCCGCGCCGCCGCGCACGCCCCGGTCGGGGCAGGCCGACGGCTATGGTTGCGCGGCGACGCGGACCGTCACGCCTCCGGCTTCCGCGCGAGCGTGGCCCAGAAGGTGGGGATGCCGAGCTCGTGTTGTCGTATTACCGCTCGTTATGCAATCCCCCATCGTACGGCACCAGTGGCACGTCCCGGACCGGACCGGCGCAACCGAGCGCGGCTGACCGAAGCCGCCCGTGCAACCCACCAGTCCGCGCAGCCAAACCGCCCTGATGCGTCCAAGGTCAGGTGGGATTATCCGATCTCACCGCCCACATACGCGTGATGCGCACCCGGAATCCCGGATGCGCATCATGTAAACGCTACGTATGGAACGGTCAGGTTCAGGCCTGGGCGCCGTTCGTGCGCTTGAGTTCGTCGCGAATCTCCTGCAGCACCGCCAGCGTCTGCTCCTCGGTGGTCGGGCCAGCGGCGGCAGCCTCCTCGGCCTCCTCCTCGGCCAGGGCGGCGGCCGACAGGTCACGCAGCTTGTTGATCGGCAGGATCACACAGAAGTACACGGCCACGCCGATGAGCAGGAAGTTGATGATGGCGTTGAGGATAGCGCCGAAGGAGATGGTGGAGTTGTTGAAGGTGATGGTCAGCACGCCGGACATATCCGGCACGCCGCCGATCATGCCGATCAGCGGGCTGATCAGGTTGTCCACGATGGAGTTGACCACGGTGGTGACGGCGGAGCCCATGACCACACCGACGGCCATGTCGATCATCGAGCCGCGGGAGATGAACTTCTTGAAGCCGCCGAGCGGGCCCTTGTCGGTCAGGGCCACGACGTTCTTGGCCATACCACCGGTTACATTGAGCGCGGCCTTGGCCGCATCATTCACGCTGGGCATGAACGCCCTCCTTACAATCTTCTGGTTTCGTACAAAACTCCGTCATCCATTATCACGGTTCTTCGCCGACAACCCGCGCCGCCCCACCCCCGAATACCCCATAGGGGCAAGATGTGCGGAAGTCGGCATGGCGCAAGAGGGACATCGACACAATGACTGCGTCCGAACGCCCCGCACCCACCCGAAGAAGGGTCTCAGCATGACCGCAACCGCACCGAACTACGATCGCACCGTCGTCGCCTGCTTCAACGGCTACATCACGCAGGCCGTGATCAACAACTTCATGCCGCTGCTGTTCGTCACGTTCTCGGCCTCCTTCGGCATCGACATGGCGCAGCTGTCCACGCGCGCGGCCGACCCGTATCCGGCGCTGATAGCCGCCATCGTGCTGTATGCGATCGGCGGCGGCCTGATCGAGGTCATGGTCTCCCCGATTGTGAACGCCTGCCCGTCCGAGCATAAGGACAAGGCGATGAGTCTGCTGCATTCGTTCTACTGCTGGGGGCAGGTGGGCACCGTGGCGGTCTCCACGCTGTTCTTCGCGCTGGCCGGACGCGACGCGTGGCCGGTGATGGCCTGCCTGTGGGCCATCGTGCCGATTGTGGGCATTGTGCTGTTCGCCGTGGCTGGCGATCTGGGATGCACGGCCGGCCCCGCCATCGTCGGCACCGTGGCGGCGGCCAACGGCGACAGTCTGCAGGCCGGCCTGCTGGTCGGCGCATTGTTCCCCGTCATTCTGCTCGTCGGTGTCATCGCGCTGCGTCAGATCCTGTACATCACGCGCCGCAACGGCTAGGCGACCGCGCCCTCATCGCCGCCCAGAACATCCATGGACCCGTCGAGGAACGCGAAGATGCGGCCGTAATAATCTTCGAGCACGGCGTTCGGCATCGAGAAGATCTCGTGCACCGAGTCGGGGAACCGTTCGAACCGCACCTGCCCGCCGCCATCGCGCACGCGGCGCACGAACAGGTTCTCCGGTTCGTTGAGCACCCACACGTCACGCCCGGCCTGGAACAGCTGGATCGGCGTCTCGATGCGGGCGCAGGCCCGCGGGTCCAGGATGGACCTGGACAGGCGCAACGCCTCGCGCACCCACTGGTAGCTGGCCGCGTTCGTCCGGTATTCCGGGGTTTCGCAGCGCTGTCTGTGGTACCAGCGCACGCGGGCCTCGCTGGCGCCCCGATACGCGGCCATATCCAACTGGTCGGAGAAACGCTTCTGGCCGACCACCCGGCTTTTGCCGAATCCCATGCCGCAGACCGCTTCGGCCGCGGCCGCGGCCACCGTGTTGGGGATGCCGGCGGTCACCGGGGCAATCATCGGGCAGGAGAGCACCGCCTTGTCGAACAACGTCGGATGGTTCTCCAGCAGGGCCGCGCCGATGCCGCCGCCCATCGAATGCCCGTACAGCACCATCGGCCGCTCACCCGCGTACTGGGAGGCCACGGTTTCAGCGAGCTTGGCCAGGTCGGCCACGTACCGCCGCCAGTCGTCGATCCACACCACGCTGGGATCGTCCACGTCGCGCGCGGAGAACCCGTGCCCGCGGTGCTCGAGCACGCAGACCGAGTATCCGTCGAGCAGGAGGTACCAGATGAGCTCCGAGTATTTGCGCGCGTTCTCGGTGAACCCGTAGGAGATGACGGCGACCCCGCGGAATGTGGCGGTGGCGCCGTCCTCGCGCAGGTCGTCGAACCTGGCGGCGTCATAGCACAGGTAGTGCAGCCGTCCGGGAACGTCGAGATCGGGCAGTCCGGCCGCCTTGGCCGGCGTCATCCACCCCTCCTCGCAGCAGGCCGCGAGCGCGGGCAGCACCGTCGCGCGCATCTGCTCGTCGTATCGGGTTTCGTCGATCAGCCTCATGGTTATGACTGTAGCGGCCTGCCCGCCTGTGCGCGGCCCGCCAGCAAGACACGCCGAGGGTGGTGGCAAAGCACCCCGGAAAGTTTGCCGAGTTCCCCGGAATATCAAGGAACTCGGCAAACTTCGGGTATAGGTTTGCCACCACCCTCGGCGTGTTGCGTTGCGTGCCGGCCAAGGCCGGACGTATGCGGGCCGGCCGGGGCCGGACTGCCCCTTTCAGCGCATGCCCAGCGCGTCGTAGAGGAAGTCGCGCTGCAGGATGAGCAGGTTCTCGGCCACCGTTTCGTCGTTGGTCATGTGGGTGATGCCCGTCAACGGCAGGAAGGTGTGCGGGCGGCCCGCCGCCATCAGCGCCTGGCTCAGCCGCAGCGAGTGGGCGATGGTGACGTTGTCGTCGGCGAAGCCGTGGATGAGCATGAGCGGACGGTTCAGCTTGGGGGCGTCCTCCACGATGCCGTTGCGGCGGTAGACCTCCGGGTCGAGGCCCAGGTAGCGCTCGGTGTAGTGGGTGTCGTAGAGCGTCCAGTCGGTCGGGGGCGCGCCGGCGCAGGCGGCGTGGATGACGTCCGGGGCGTCGAGCACCGCGAGCGCGGACAGGAAGCCGCCGTACGACCAGCCGATCATCGCGACCTTGTCGAGGTCGGGACGCGGGCAGTCGAGCGGGCCGTCATGCCGGGCGATGTCGAGCGTCGCCGACGGGTCGCCGTCCCGCGGCGTCCAGCGCACCGACGGCACGGCGCCGTCCGCCGCCCACAGCGCGGGCAGTGCGCGCACGGCTTCGACCTGATCGGCCAGGGTCACGTCCTTCATGGTTTCGTAGATGGCGCGATCCCACTTGGGGCCGCGGCCGGGGGTGCCGCGTCCGTCGACGGTGACGACCAGGAAGCCCTGGTCGGCCCACCACTGGGATTCCCAGTAGTAGGCCTGGCTGAACAGCACCTGCTGGGCGCCCGGACCGCCGTACGGTTTGAGCAGGACCGGCAGGGTTTCGGCCTGCGCGTAGGGGCTGGTCTCGCTCGGCGCGGTGATGGCGGCGAGCAACCGGTGTTCGGACGGCAGGGTGACGAACATGGTGTTCGGCGTGAAGCCGGGTTCGGCCGCGTGGTTGTCGAGCACGGCGATCGCCGAGGCTTCCGGATCCGCAGTTTCCGGCAGCCGCAGGCTGTGGGTCATCACCGCGTGCGGCGAGCGCATGTCGCGTCCGGAGACGACCATGCCGCTGCCGCTGCGGGATGCGGTCCACACGCCGGGATGCGGGGTCAGCGGGGTTGCGGCGCCCTGATAGTCGAAGCTGACGATGTCGAGGCTGCGGGCGTCGTGCAGGTCGAGGTCGTCGCCCCACGTTCCGGTATCGGTGTCGGCGGCCAGCCCCGGGGTGCGGGAAACGACGACGAGCACGTCGGTGTCGGTCACGTCGAGCACCTCGCGCACCTGCCAGCCGGCCGGGGTGAACGGCGCGCCGTCCACGGTCAGACGGTTCGTGTCGTGCTCCATATCATTGCATGCGCAGATCAGGCGGCCGTCCGGCGTGAAGGCGGGGGTGCCGTGGATCAGGTCGAGCCACTGGGGGTTCTCGTGCTCCTCGAGCACGCGGGTGGCCACCGGTTCGCCGATGACGGCCTCGGTGTCCACACCGGCGTGGAATCCGGCGGCCTTGAGCTGCACCTCAAGCACCTGGTCGTGGTGCTGCAGACGGTCCTGCACGAGGATGAGCGGTTCGTGGCCCTTGCTCCAGTTCACGGCGGCCAGGTATTCGTAGGTTTCGTGGTCCCAGTTGATGTCGGCCACGTTGCACACCTGCACGCGCGGTTCGACGTACTCGTCGCATTCGCCGGCGTCGGCGGGCATCGGCGCCGGGGCGTCGGCGTCGCGGACGGTGAAGTCCACGTAGGCCAGGGAGACGATCGCGTTGTTCGTCAGGGCGCGGGCGTAGCGGCGTGCGACGGCCGGCTTGGACGGGTCGGCGGGGTCGCTGATGTACCACATCGGTTCCGGTTCCTCGTCGGTCGACTGCACGAGAAGCGCGCGCGAATCCGGCGACCACCAGAAGCCCTCGTACCGGTCCATCTCCTCGCCGGCCACGAATTCGGCCAGGCCCACGGACTGGTCCGGATACGTGCATTCGTCCTCGTCGATGCCGATGACGGCCCAATCCTCGTCCTGGGAGGCGTCGACGCCGAGCGCGATCACGCGGACCTCGCTGCCGGTGGTGTAGGCGATCAGCTGGCCATCCGGGGAGATGCGCGGCATGATGACCGACAGCTGCGGGTCGGCGAGCGCCACTTCGCGCGTCACGCCGCCGGTGGCGTCCCCGTTGATCTCGGTCAAGAACAGCTGGCCGTTGATGGTGAAGACCACGCGGCGGCCGGCGGCGTCGACCGAGTAGGAGACGATGCCCTGGCCGCCTTCGCGGGCGCGTTCGCGGCGGGCCTTCTCCTCTTCGGAGACCTCCTCGTTGTCGGCGTCGGCCAGCAGCTGGCGCGGATCGGCGAGGAGCGCCTCGCGTCGGTCGCCGTCCGGCGACAGGTCGCTCAGCCACAGCGCCGTGACCAGGTCTTCGGGACCGTCCGAGCGCAGGAACAGCGCCCGGGTGCCGTCGCCGATCGCTTGCGCGGAGCGCGGGGCGCCGGAGGTGAAACGCAGGGAACGGGCCTTGCGGCGGGGGAATTCGGCAATCGCCTGTGATGCAGTCAATTCGTTCATACGCCCCAACCTACCCGCCGCCCCGCCCATCCGGTGTCCGGCCCGCCCCATGGGCGAATTTTGCAAGTATTGACGCCGATATATAGGGACGTTCGCGCCTTTGCGTAGGATAGGGGAGGAATAGAAAGGTGTGACTATGAGCGTTCTCGACCGTTTTGAGAAAAGCGTGGAAAGCGCGGTCAACGGAGTGTTCTCCAAGTTCGGGTCCAAGGACCTGCAGCCTGTCGACCTCTCCAGCGCCCTTGAGCGCGAGATCGACGCCGAGGCCATGCCGGTCGGCCGCGACCGCACCGTGGCGCCGAACGAGTACCGGTTCAAGCTGAGCACCCCGGACTTCGACCGCATCGAACAGTGGGGCTCCGAGGCCCTGGCCAACGAGCTGGCCGACAACCTCACGCAGTATGCCAAGAGCCAGCACTACGCCTTCGTCGGGCCTGTGGTGGTGATCTTCGAGGAGGATCTCGAACTCAACAAGGGCAGCTTCAACCTGAGCTCCGAGTCCGTGCAGGGCAACGCCGTGCCCGTGACCACCGACACCCAGACCGAGGACAGCCCCGTACTCGAGGTCAACGGCAACCAGTATCTGCTGACCAAGCCGCAGACCGTCATCGGCCGTGGCTCGGGCTGCGACATCGTCATCGACGATCCGGGCATCTCGCGCAAGCATCTGGAGATCGACATCACCGACAACGGTGTGATCGCCCGTGACCTGGGATCGACCAACGGCACGTACGTGGAAGGCCATCAGGTGCCGGCGGCCACGCTGCTGGACGGCAACACCATCACCATCGGCCGCACCCGCATCCTGTACTGGGCCTCCTCTCAGGAAACGGAGTAGGCCGCCGCCCAGGAGCCACAATCTGCCTATGCTCACCGAACTGACATTCGCGATCCTCAAGTACGGGTTCCTCGTCCTGCTTTGGGTGTTCGTCTGGTTGACGGTGCGCTCGCTGCATAAGGACATCGAGACGCTCAGTCCGCGCAAGTCGCGCGCGCATCGCCGTAAGACACGTCTGGCCCGCAAGGCGGCGGAGTCGCCCACGCCCGTTTCGGTCGTGCCCGCGCCTGCGACCAACGAGATGCCCGCCGCGGCCGATACGCCGACGCTGCTGGTCATCATCGACGGTCCGCTGGCCGGCACCTCGATACCGTTGAGCAACGGCGCCATCACGTTGGGCCGTGCCGCGTCGAACTCCGTGGTGCTTGACGATGAATTCGTGTCCTCCCACCATGCCCGCGTCTATTTCGACGCCATGTCCGGGCAGTGGGCGATCGAGGATCTCGGCAGCACGAACGGCACCGTGGTCAACCAGCAGCGCATCGCCTCGCCGACAGCCCTCGCGCCGCGCGTTCCCGTGCGCATCGGCGCCACCACCTTCGAATTGAGGTGACCACTGTGCCTTCCGACACCCCGCAGTCGCTGTTCCTGTATTCCACGACGGTTTCCGACGTCGGCACCGTCCGCAGCAACAACCAGGATTCGTCGTTCGCCGGCGAGCATCTCGCCGCGATCTGCGACGGCATGGGCGGCCATGCCGGCGGCGACACGGCTTCCACGATTGCGATCCGGTCCCTGGCCCACATCGAGCGCGACGACGCCTCGCTCGGCGTGCAGGAATGCGCCACGATGATGGAGACCTCGGTGCTGGCCGCGCATGACGCCATCGTCGGCAAGGCCAAGCGCGAGCGCAAGCTCGCCGGCATGGGTACGACCGTCACCGCCATCGCCCTGGTCGAAGGCTATTGGGTGCTCGCGCATATCGGAGATTCCCGCGCCTATCTGCTACGTGACGGGCATCTGGTCCGGATGACGCAGGACCACAGCTACGTGCAGCACCTCATCGACACCGGCCGCATCACCGAGGCGGAGGCGCGCAACCATCCGCAGCGCAATGTGGTGATGCGCGTGCTGGGTGATTTCGACATCGACCCCCGGCCGGACATCGCGGTGCGGCAGGCCCACGCGGCCGACCGCTGGCTGCTGTGTTCGGACGGCCTGTGCGGCGTGCTGG
>OLQE01001593.1_pt1 | contig 11802 bp, 6 predicted proteins | sample 1643161 | NCBI WGS metagenome assembly OLQE01 (sample SAMEA3136650, study PRJEB25190) | human gut metagenome | reverse complement strand
GCCGAGGCCGAGGGCGGCGAGCAGGGCGGAGAGGGTTCCCAGGACGGGCGCAAGCCGGCCAAGGCGCCGGCCTCGTCGCCGTTCGAGAGCCTGGCGAGCCAGATCGAGAGCGAGAAGGAACGCGTGGCCCGCGAGGCCGCCGAGGCCCGCGCCCGCGCCCGCCAGGCCAAGATGGCTGCAGAAGTGGCCAAGAAGCAGGCGGTGGAAGAGGCGCTGCGCAACCGCAACGCGAAGGGCTCCAAGAGCGCTTCGAGCGCGTCGGCGCCGAAGAGGCCCGCGCCGGTGCTGGGCGCCAAGAAGCCTGCGTTCGACTCGCTGCTGTCGCAGATCGAGGCCGAGAAGCAGCGCATCGAGGCGCAGAAGCAGGCTGCTCCCGCCGCCCGCGACGCCGCGCGCAAGGGCTCCAAGCCCGAGCGTCCGGCCAAGAAGGGCAAGCGGGGCGGGCACGTCGAGCAGATCGTGCCCGAGCTGGAGGTCCAGCAGCAGCCTGCGGGCGAGGACCGCTACGCCCAGATGGCCGTGCAGGCCGAGAAGCTGCAGCGCGACAAGGTGCTGGCCGAGGCCCGCGCCGCCGTGGCCGCCGCCTCCACGCACGAGGGGGAGGGTCGCCGCAAGAAGCGCAAGGAGAAGCGCGAGGCCGAGAACCGCGAGCGCCTGGAGATGGAGGCCATCGAGAAGGGCCTCGACCCCACGCTCGTGCTGGATGACTCCGTGGTGGAGATCCCGCAGGGTGCCACCGTGGCCAAGTTCGCAGAGCTCATCGGCGTGCAGCCCAACGACGTTATCAAGCGTCTGTTCATGCTGGGCCAGGTGCTCACGCTCACGCAGTCCATGGGCGACGATTTGGTGGAGCTCATCGCCGACGACATGGGGCGCAAGGTGCGCGTCGTGTCGCCCGAGGAGGAATACGCCGTCGTCTACCACGACAAGGACGAGGACCTCAAGCCCCGCCCGCCCGTCGTCACCGTCATGGGCCACGTCGACCACGGCAAGACCTCGCTTCTGGACGCCATCCGCGATACCGGCGTGGTGGCCAGCGAGGCCGGCGGCATCACCCAGCACATCGGCGCGTCGGTGGTGAACATCGGAGATAGGCAGATCACCTTCATCGACACCCCGGGCCATGAGGCCTTCACCGCCATGCGCGCCCGCGGCGCCCAGGTCACCGACGTCATCGTGCTCGTGGTGGCCGCCGACGACGGCGTCATGCCGCAGACCATCGAGGCCATCAACCACGCCAAGGCCGCCGAGGTGCCCATCGTCGTGGCCGTGAACAAGATCGACAAGCCCGGCGCCAACCCCGACCGCGTGCGCCAGGAGCTCACCGAGTACGGCGTCATCCCCGAGGAGTGGGGCGGCTCCAACATGTTCGTCGAGGTGTCGGCCAAGAAGAAGCTGCACATCGACGACTTGCTGGAGACCATCATCCTGCAGGCCGACGTGCTGGAGCTGAAGGCCAACCCGGACGCTTCGGCCTCCGGCTTCGTCATCGAGGCGAACCTGGACAAGGGTCGCGGCCCTGTGGCCACGGTGCTCATCCAGCGCGGCACCCTGCACACCGGCGACGTCGTCGTGGCCGGCACGAGCTACGGCCGCGTGCGCGCTCTGGTGAACCCGCGCGGCGAGCACGTCGCCGAGGCGAAGCCCGCCGACCCGGTGGAGATCCTGGGCCTGAACTCGGTGCCCACCGCAGGCGACGAGTTCCGCGTCTTCGAGGACGAGCGCGATGCCCGCAAGCTTGCCGAGGAGCGCGCGCTGCGCGCCCGCCTGGCCGAGCAGGAATCCAAGAGCCACATGAGCCTGGACGACCTGTTCAACCGCATCGAGGAGGGCAAGCAGACCGACCTGAACCTCATCGTGAAGGCCGACGTGCAGGGCTCCATCGAGGCGCTGCGCGACGCGTTCGAGAAGATGGACCAGTCCGAGGTGCGCATCAACATCGTGCACTCGGCCGTGGGCGGCATCACCGAGACCGACGTCACCCTGGCCGCCGCCTCCGACGCCATCATCATCGGCTTCAACGTGCGCCCCACGGGCAAGTCGAAGGTGCAGGCCGAGAAGGAGAAGGTGGACATCCGCCTGTACCGCGTCATCTACCAGGCCATCGAGGACATCAACGCCGCGCGCGTGGGCCTTCTGTCGCCGGATATCGTGGAAGAGGACACCGGCATCGCCGAGGTGCGCGAGACCTTCAAGGTGCCGAAGGTGGGCACCATCGCCGGCTGCTACGTCGTGGAAGGCGAGATCCACCGCGACGACAAGGTGCGCATCGTGCGCGACGGCACGGTCATCTTCGAGGGCCACATGGCGTCGCTGCGCCGCTTCAAGGACGACGTGAAGTCCGTGAAGCAGGGCTACGAGTGCGGCATCGGCATCGAGAAGTTCCAGGATCTGAAGGTGGGCGACACCATCGAGGGCTACCAGGTGAAAGAGGTCGAGCGCACGGAATAACTCGACTGTCCGGCGTCGAGGAAGCCCCGCATCCCCGTGCTCAAGCAATGGCTCGCTCGGCGGAACAGTCCACTGGACTGTTCCGTTCGCTGCGCAACCTGCGCGCGGGGACACGGGGCTTCCTCGACGCCTACTGTTACAGTTTTGCTTAGTTTTCCACGACTGGCGCATGGCTCTTGGTTTCAACTCTATACTAAAACTATCTGTCCGCCTCGATTGAGGAGATGACGTCATGAAGCAGAGCGCTTCCAACCGCAAGGTCAACGAGCAGGCCCGCGAGGTGATCGCGAGCATCCTTCTTTTCGATGTGTCCGACCCGCGCCTCCATCTGGTCACCATCACCGGCTGCGAGGTCAGCTACGACCGTTCCGTCTGCAACGTCTACTACACCACCGATCCCGAGCGCTATGCCGGGGCTCAGGCTGCCTTCGAGGCCGCTGCGGGCCATATCCGCTCGCTCATGGCGAAGAAGCTCTCCTGGCGCGTGGCGCCGGAGCTGCGCTTCTACGTGGACACGTCCGTCGATCAGGCCGAGGCCATCTCCCAGGCGCTGAATTCCGAGCGCGAGCATCAGGAGAAGCGCATCGAGGAGGAAACCATCGGAGAGGATCGGGAGTACTAGTTTCATGACGGTGACGCCCCAGACCAACACGACGCTTTCCGAGATCGCCTCCGCGCTCGCCGAGCGCGACCACTTCGTCATCGGAGGCCATGTGAGCCCTGACGGTGACTGCCTTGGTTCGGCGCTGGGGCTCGCCTGGGCCTTGCGCCAGCTGGGCAAACAGGTCACGTGCGTGCTTGCCCGCGACGAGGAGCCGCCGAGCGATCTCATGTTTTTGCCCGGGGCCGACGGGCTCGTTCCCGCCGCGCGCTTCGAAGGGCCCTGCGAGTGCTTCATCGCCGTGGACGTGCCCACGCCGGAGCGGCTCGGCGATGGGGCGCGCCTTCACGAGGCGGCGCCCTTCACGGTCACCGTGGATCATCATGCGGTGCCCCGGGCCATGAGCGACCTCAGCTACACCGATCCGGACGCTGCCTCCACGTCGCTGCTCATTTGGGAGCTGGCGGCGCTTTTGGGCGCCGATCGCGAGCGCATTGTCGCCACCTGCTGCTACACCGGCCTCATGACCGACACCGGCCGCTTCCAGCACGGCAACACCGACGCTGCCGCGTTCAAGGGGGCGTGCGAAATGGTGGCCGCTGGTGCACGGCCTGGGGATATCGCCCGGGAGTTCTACCAGAACCGCAGTCTCGCCTCCATCGAGCTTGAGGGGCGCACCGTGAGTCATATGTGCTTGTCCGGCGACGGCGAAGCGGTGCTCTCGTGGCTCTCGCTCGCCGATTTCGCTGAGTGCGGTGCCGTGAAGGCCGATGCCGAGCCCATGATTGATCTTCTGCGCTCCTTGCGCGGCGTGCGCGTTGCCTGCATGCTGCGGGAGCAGGACGGAGAGGTGCGCGGCAGTCTCCGTTCCAAGGACGACACCGACGTGGCCGCCATCGCCGGCGAGTTCGGCGGCGGCGGGCATAAGGCCGCGGCCGGATTCACCATTCACGATGATTTGCGCGGGGCCGTGGAGACCGTCGCGCGCCGTTTGGGCATCGAGAGCCCGACCTTGCCGGAGGAGCGCCTGTGAAGCGGGGGACGACCGATCTGTGCCTCGTGCTGGCCGTGGACAAGCCGAGCGGCATGACCTCCCATGATGTGGTGAGCCGCGCCCGGCGCATCTTCGGCGAGAAGCGCATCGGTCACACGGGCACCTTAGATCCGCTCGCCTCGGGGGTGCTGCCCCTGTGCGTGGGGCCGGCCACCCGCCTCGACCAATTCCTCACGGGCCACGACAAGTCCTACGTGGTCTCGGTCGTCTTCGGCGCCGCCACCGACACCGACGACTGCGACGGCGAGGTCATCCGCACGGGCGTTGTGCCCGATGAGGTGTTCGACCCGTTCTTCGCCAGCGTTTTCGTGGGCGGTTTGGTGGGGAAGTCCAAGCAGCTGCCGCCGGTGTACTCGGCCATCAAGGTGGGGGGGACCAAGGCCTGCGATGCGGCTCGCAAGGGGCGCGTTATCGATCTGGCGCCGCGCGACATCGAGGTGTACTCCGCCGAGCTTCTGGGCATCGGGGGCGCCGACGGCACGGAACCGGCCCGCTGGGACATCGCCTTCAAGGTGTCGAAGGGCACCTATATTCGCGCGCTCGCCCGTGACATCGGCAACAGCCTGGGGTGCCCCGCCCATGTGGGGGCGCTGCGCCGCACGGCGGCCGGCGCGATCGGCATCGCCGACTGCGTGACGCTGGAGGTCTTGGAGGAGATGGGGGAGCGCTCCGCTCTGGATCCGCTGAAGGTGCTCGGCATGCGCTTCATCTACCTCGACGATGCCGCCGCGGCACGGGTGCGCAACGGCAACCCGCTGGACGGGCGCGCCGTGGAGCTCTTCGAGCGCCGCAGCGTCGACCCGGCGGCGGAGCTGTGCGCCTGCACGGCCGGGGTGCGCCCCAGCTGCGAGCCGCCGCAAAATGGCGAGGTCGTGGCCCTTGTGGCCGATAACCGCATCGTGGCATTATATGAGTATCATGTCGACAAGGGGCGTTTCGCCCCCCGATGCGTGTTTCCGATAGGAGTTTCCCGTGGCTGCAGTGATCTCTAGGAACGATCCCGCCTTCGACGAGGCCCTGCTCGATCGCGCCTCGGTGGCCTTCGGCGTCTTCGACGGCGTCCACGAGGGGCACCGCTTCATCATCGGCGAGGCGGTAAACACGGCCCGCGAAGAGGGGCGCGCGAGCGCCGTCATCACCTTCGACATCGATCCCGACGAGGTGTTCGCGGCTGATCGGCTGAAGAAGCTCATGACCAACGAGGCGCGCATCGCCAAGCTGGCCGAGCTGGATGTGGACGCGGTCGTGGTGCTGCCGTTCTCCCGCGAGTTCGCGGCCCAGAGTCCCGAGGATTTCCTTAACGCCTGCTTCGGCGGCGGCGTGCCGAGCCACATCCACATCGGCAGCGATTTCCATTTCGGTCGCAAGGCCTCGGGCAATGTGAAGAGCTTGCGCGTGTGGGGCGCCGAGCGCGGCATGGAGGTGCACGGCCACGAGCTGGTCGCCGAGGGCGGCCGCCCCGTGACGGCCACGCGCATCCGCGGCCTTCTGTCCGAGGGCCGGGCCCGCGAGGCGGCCGACCTTCTGGGGCGCCCCTACGAGCTTTCGGGCCTCGTGCGCCCGGGCCGCGGCGAGGGTCGCGACTTCGGCTTCGCCACGGCGAATCTGGAGGTGCCGCCCATGCTTCTCGCCGTCGGCGAGGGGGTGTACGCCTGCTATGCCGTAGTGGAAGGCGCCCGCTACAAGGCGGCCGTGAACGTGGGCGTTCCTGCCACCTTCGCCGACACGGCCAAGGAGAACATAGAGGTGCATCTCCTCGATTTTGATGAGAACATCTACGGCCAGGACATCGAGGTGGAGTTCATCGAATGGCTGCGCCCCATGCGCGCCTTCGAGAGCACCGACGAGCTCATCGCCACCGTCCAGTCCAACATAGCCTGGGTACGCGAGAATCTGTAGCGAAATCGGGTCGAGTCGGGGCGAACCTATCGGTTCGAGCGGTCTTTGAAGAGCTGGTCGTACTGGACGATGGCGTAGGACTTCAGGGCGTCCTCGGCCTTCCGCTGGGCGTCGGTTTCCACGGTCTCGCCGAACCAGTGCCACGTTCCCTCAGCATCCCGGTATCCGTTCAGGTTCACGGCGGGCAGCGCCTGGCGCAGAGCCGATCGGTACAGGGCGCGGGAGTCGCGGGGCAGCCCCGTTGCATCCAAGAGCAGGCTTGAAAGATAGTTCAAGCTCGTGACGTCGGCGTTCTCGATGCGCGCGAGCGTATCCCCGTACTTCCCGCGGGCCGCAGCGTTCGCCCAGATGAAATACGGCGTCCGGTAGCGTGCCTGCACCTCTTCCAAACTGGCGCTCTCCACGGGCTTGCCGAAGGTTTCCTCGAAGAGCCAGTCGGCGAAGCCGGGTTGGTGGTCGCCGAAGAACACGACGATGGTGGGCTCGTTCCGCGCGTTCAGCTCGTCCACGAGCCAGCGCAGATCCTCATCCGAGCGCCGGATGGCCGCCAGAAACTCGTCCACCTCGGGGTTTTCCACCTCGTCCGATTCCAGATGCACGGCATCGGCGGCGGGAACGAGTCCCGTGTCGTAGCCGCCGTGGTTTTGGATGGTGACGTCGAAGACGAACTGGGGCCCCTCTCCCTCGTCGATCTTCTCCAGCACGCGCTCGTAGGTGGCGCGATCCGTGACGAGGTCGCGGAACGCGTCGGCGTCTTCCATGGTGGTGATGTCGTCGAACGTGTCGAATCCGAGCTGCTCGTAGATGCGGTCGCGCCGCCAGTTGGCCGCCTCGGCCGGGTGAATCGCGTGGGTGCCGTACCCCAGACCGCGGAAGTAGGAGGCGAGGTTGTCCACCCCTTCCAAATCGTAGAGCACATAGGGGTACACGCCGCCGCCCATGTTGCCCATGGAGGCGCCGGTGAGGAACTCGAACTCGCTGTTGCAGGTGCCCCCGCCCATGGCCGAGACGTACACGTCGCCCGCGGCCAGAGAATCGTCGGCCACCTCGTGGAAGAACGTCGGCGCGGCGTTTGTTCCCTCAAGGCCGGGGTATTCGGAGAGATCGGAGAACGTCTCGTTCATGATGGCGATGACGTTGGGTCCGTCGTAGGGGAGTGCTTCGGGCTGTTCCGGTGCTGCATCGCCAGTGGTGGGCGCCGCTGAGTTTTGGTTGCCCGTTGTGTCGGGCGAGGGGGACTCTGCCACCGTGCCGTCCGTTCCCGTCAGCGGATCCTCGGCGAAGGGGGCCAGGATGGCGTCCACGGCCTCGGCGGAGTAGCCCTCCGGAGGCTTGGGCGTCAGCTCTTGGGCCCGCGAGAGGAAGCAGAGCGCGGTGCCCTGGGTGGCGTAGGAGCCGCGCGCATCCCATACGTCCACGGTTACGTCGCAGTCGCTCTTGATGTCGATGGCTTGGTACTGCATGGTGCCGAGGCACACCAGCAGGGCCGCCGCCAGCACGTTGGCGGCTACGTCCCAGCGAGCGCGCTTTCGTTGGGGGCACAGCTTCGCCAAGGCGACGCAATAGGCGGCGAACAGCGCCCAGCAGAGCACGAGGCGACCGGTGAGAAACAGGCTGTAACCACCGGCCACGGAGGCGGCGGTGCCGAGGGCGAACAGATCCGACGGCACGATGGGCTGCCCCTTGAAGGTAATGATGAAGAAGTTGGCGGTGCCCCACAGCAGGCAAAAGCCCGTGAAGACGGCCAGCGATGCGCGGGTGCGCTGTCCTGCCAGAAACACGATGGTGCAGCCCAGACCCAAGATGAGCAGGTTGTCTACGACGTAGCGCTGTGGGATGGCGAAGACGCCGTCGTTCCACGGCAGCTCGAGGAGCAGGAAGCCTAAAACGACGGCGAGTGCGAAGAAGGCGCCGCGCCGCAGCGCATCCGTCGCTCGCGAACGGCCAGTGGCGCCCAAGCTGGTTTCAGTTCGTTCCCTATTCAAAAGACCCTCCGGTTCAAGTGCAAAACAACAACTTACCACGGCTATAGGCGTTTCTCTTCAAGCGGTACGGAATGTTCAGACGTCTTGGGAAAATCTCCATGGCGATTTTTTCTGAAAAATTTCGATTGTTAGCAGAATGATCGATGCTTTCTCTCCTTCGCGGAGCAGATCAGGTTTTAAATAGTCGCGAAACGTTATATGTCGTGGTGAGATCTTCGCAAGAAAGGCCAATACCAACTGGATGTCATCCTCGTGATGCTAACAATCGCAATTTTTGGCGAAAAAATGGGTGAGAAATCGTCTGGAAGGACACAGGCTGGAATCTGCGGGTATACTGCACCCATGAGTAAAGAACGAATTTCCTGGGAAAACGAATACCCCGACGAGTTGGAGCGCGAGGGCCGCATGAGGCCGACGCTCGCCCGCGCCGTGCGCGATCATGAAGCCGCGGGCAACGCTGTTGACGAGGCCGTCGCGGAGGCAGTCTGGGCGGACGGCGAAGGCGAGGCGGCCGCCATGGACGTCGTCGACGACGCGCCCGCCATGGGAGCGGTCGACGAGGCAGCCGTCGCGGAAGCCGTGGGCGAAGGCGGTCGCGTCAAGTCCGGCCGCCCCCGCGAGACCCAGCAGCAGAAGCTCGCGCGCATCAAGCGCGAGCTGGAAGCAGTGCCCACCGAGCCCGGCGTGTACCTATGGAAAGACGCCGCCGGCGAGGTCATCTACGTCGGCAAGGCCAAGCAGCTGCGGGCGCGCATGCGCCAGTACGTGAACTTCCAGGACGAGCGCGCGAAGATCCCCTTGCTGGTCGACCAGATCGACAGCTTCGACTACATCGTGGTGGAGAACGAGCACGAGTCGCTCGTGCTGGAGAAGAACCTCATCAACCAGCATGCCCCGTTCTTCAACGCCGACTTCAAGGACGACAAGTCCTACCCGTTCATCGCGCTCACGAAGGGCGATGTGTTCCCCGCCATCAAGTACACGCGCGAGAAGCACCGCGCGGACACCAAGTACTTCGGCCCCTACACCGACAGCCGCGCCGCCCGCGACATGGTGGACATCGCCCGGCGCGTCGTGCCCCTGTGCGCCACGTCGTGCGCCGACTTGCGCCAGCTCAAGCGCCGTTTGGAGAAGGATCCGCTCGCGCTCATGTCGCACGACGCCCGCCCGTGCTTCGACGCGCACGTGGGCCTGGGCCCCGGCGCCTGCTGCGGCGGCATCACGCCCGAGGAGTACCGGGTCAACGTCAAGCGCATCGAGCGCTTCCTTGCGGGCCAGCACCGCGAGTTCGTCGACGAGCTGACCGAGGAGATGCAGGCCGCCGCCGCCGAGCTCGACTTCGAGCGCGCCGCGCGCATCAAGGCCCGCATCGACACGATCAACAGCCTCACCGACAGGCAGCACGCGGTGTCCACGCGCAACCTCGACGCCGACGTCGTGGGCCTGTTCCGCGAGGAGACGGTGGCGGGCGTGCACGTGTTCATGGTGCGCGAGGGACGCATCATCAACTCCAACGAGTTCGTGCTGAACCGCGGCAAGGACGTGCCCGACCAGGACCTGCTGCACATGTTCCTCCTGCGCTACTACGACGCCACCACCTCCATCCCGCACGAGGTCATCCTGCGCGACGAGCCCGAGGACAAGGCTGCCATGGAGGCATGGCTCACCGAAAAGCTGGCCAGCCCCTACGGGGCGAAGGTGCGCATCACCGCGCCGCAGAAGGGCGAGAAGGCCGAGCTCGTTGGCATGGCCGAGACGAACGCGAAGCACACGCTCATGCGCTACAAGGTGCGCACGAACTACGACGACAAGCGCATCAACAACGCGCTTCTGCAGCTGGAAAGCGCGCTCGCCCTCGACGAGCCGCCCATGCGCATCGAGTGCTTCGACATCTCCACCATCCACGGCTCCTACACGGTGGCCTCGATGGTGGTGTTCACGAACGGCAAGCCCGACAAGAACCAGTACCGCCGCTTCAAGATCAAGACGCCGCTCGACGAGGCGAACGACTTCCTGTCCATGCAGGAGGTCATGAGCCGCCGCTACGCGCCCGAACGCATGGCCGACGAGCGCTTCGGCAGCAAGCCCGACCTCATCATCCTCGACGGCGGCAAGCCGCAGCTGTCCGCGGCGCTCGAGATGTTCGACCGGATGGGCATCGACGACATCGCGATGTGCGGCCTGGCCAAGCGCGACGAGGAGCTGTTCGTGCCTTGGCAGGACACGGGACCGGTGGTGCTGCCCTCAGGCTCGGCGTCGCTGTACCTGGTGAAGCAGGTGCGCGACGAGGCGCACCGCTTCGCCATCACGTTCCACCGCGAGCTGCGCGGCAAGGGCATGACGGCCTCCATCCTCGACGACGTGACGGGCATGGGGCCGGTGCGCAAGAAGGCGCTGCTGAAGGCGTTCAAGTCGTTCAAGAACCTGAAGAGCGCCACGCTCGAAGAGATCAAGGAGGCGCGCGTCGTGCCAAACGAGGTGGCCGAGGAGCTCTACCGCGTGCTGCAGCAGTATAATAGGGAGCGGAAAGACGAGCGCGTGGTGGGCGGCGAGGCCGGAGAGGCCGTCTGCCCGCCCGCAGGCGAGGGCCCGGCGGCGGTCGAATCCGCCGCGGTGGACGCGGCGGTCGAGGCTGCCGTGCAGGGCGAACGCACGCGCACGGATACGGAAGGATAGCGCTATGAGCGAAGAAACCGCAGGCAAGACGGCAGACCAGTCCGTCGATCTGCAGCATATGCCCGAGCTGGTCATCGTCACCGGCATGAGCGGCGCCGGGCGCACCGAGGCCATGCACTCGTTCGAGGATCTCGGCTACTTCTGCGTGGACAACCTGCCGTCCAGCCTGATCGGCAATCTTTTGGAGCTGACCGGCATGCCCGGCCAGCCCGACGAGAAGCGCCGCCTCGCCGTGGTGTGCGACGCGCGCAACCGCGACTTCTTCGCGAGCCTCGCCGGCGAGCTCAAGAAGTTGAAGGGCCTGGGCATCGACTACCGCATCCTGTTCTTGGACGCCGCCGACGAGAAGCTCGTCGCACGCTACAAGTCCAGCCGACGCCGCCATCCGCTGTGCGCCGACGGCGCGTCCATCGCGCAGGGCATCGAGCGCGAGCGCGACCTTTTGTTCGAGGTGCGGGAGAACGCCCATCACGTCATCGACACCACGTCCATGCTGCCGCCGCAGCTGCGCTCGACCATCCGCGCGCTGTTCGCGCCGGGCGAGGAGCGCGCGGGCCTGTCCGTCACCGTGTACTCGTTCGGCTTCAAGCACGGAGCGCCGCTTGACGCCGACCTGGTCATGGACGTGCGCTTCCTGCCGAACCCCTACTACGAACCGCAGCTGCGCAGCCTCACGGGCCTCGATAAGCCGGTCAGCGACTTCGTGCTGTACCGCCCCGAGACCGAGGAGTTCCAGGAGAAGTGGCGCGCGCTTCTGGATTGCGTCATGCCCGGCTACGTGGCCGAGGGCAAACAGCAGCTGGCCATCGCCGTGGGATGCACGGGCGGCCAGCACCGCAGCGTCGCGCTGGCCGAGTCCACGGCCGACTACCTCAAGGCGAAGGGCTACCGCGTGAGCATCGCGCACCGCGACCTGTCGCTGGCCGAGGGCGCCGACGCCTCGGCGCGCTCCGGCGCTGCTGCAGGCCGGTAGGGGAGCGACCATGGTTGCCCGTCCGTTCTCCCACGACCCCTCGGCTACGGCGGCGTTCGCCGCGCTGCGCGAATCGCAGCCCGTCGTCGCGCGCGACGAGCGCTTGCGCGTCGTCGTCATCGGCGGCGGCACCGGCGCGCCCGTGTCCATACGCACGCTCCTG
>OLQE01001586.1_pt1 | contig 11841 bp, 9 predicted proteins | sample 1643161 | NCBI WGS metagenome assembly OLQE01 (sample SAMEA3136650, study PRJEB25190) | human gut metagenome | reverse complement strand
TCGTTCGACCCCATCGTGGGCACCGGCTCCGACAAGGTTACGATGCACTCTTGCTTCGACAACCTCTTCATGTTCGATGGCGAGGGCAACGTCGAGCCCATGCTCGCCGAGAGCTTCGAGCAGAACGGCAACACCGTGACCGTCGTGCTCCGCGAGGCCAACTTCACGGATGGCTCGCCCGTCACGGCCGACGACGTCGTCTTCAGCTGGGACACCCTCGCCGCCGATCCGCAGCAGGGTCCCTACATGTCCAACTACATCTCCGGCGTCACGAAGGTCGACGACAAGACCGTCGAGGTCGGCGTCGTGCGCGACGACACCTCGTGGATGAACATCCTTGCCGAGACCCTCTACGTCGTGCAGGCCAGCTCCTACGACCCCGAGGCGAACGACTACGCCACGCAGCCGCCCGTGGGCTCCGGCGCCTACGTCTTCGAATCCGTCGACGAGGCCCGCACCGTCACCCTCAAGGCCAACGAGGACTATTGGGGCGGCGCACCCACGTTCAAGACGGTCGTCATCCAGGCACCCGTGGACTCCTCGACCTCGCTCGTCGCACTCCAGAACGGCGAGGTGAACTGCGTCTCCATGATGGACGCCACCGCCGTTGAGACCGCCCGCAAGGATGCGAACCTGAACGTCGTGGAGTTCGAGGCCTGGGGCCAGCAGATGCTCTGCACGCTCATCGGCGACCAGCCGTTCCGCAGCGCCATCTTCCACGCCATCAACCGCCAGAACATCGTGGACGTCGTGACCGGCGGCGATGCCGAGCCGGCGACCCAGTTCTTCGCCAAGAAGCTCCTCGGCGCGGACTACGACGGCGCCGTGACGTTCGACGGCTATGATCCCGACCTCGCGGCCGAGGAGATCGCCGAGACCACCATGGACCTCTCGCAGACCTTCACCCTCACCGCCACCGACGAGGCCGGCACGCAGGTCGCGCAGTGCATCCAGCAGGACCTCGCCGCCATCGGCATCAACGTCGAGGTCGCGAGCGTGGACGTGAACACCTGGTCGAGCCAGCTCACCGACCAGACGCTCCAGATGTTCATCAACGCCCTCGGCACCGACATGCTCGCCGCCGACAGCTTCATCCAGCTGCTCCTGGGCGACACCTCGGTGTACTACTTCCCCATCTCCGACGAGATGAAGGCCAAGGTCGCCGAGATGAACAGCATCCCGAGCGTCGTGGAACGTCACGACCTCGTGGTCGAGCTGCTCAACGACATGCAGACCGAGTGCCCCATCGTGCCGCTCTACGACACGATCAACTACGACGTGTACACGAAGGGCATCGAGGGCTACCTGCCCTCCTCCGCCGGCACCTACGTGTACTACCTCGGCAAGCTCACGAAGTAAGAGCGCTTCGCTTCGGGGGCGCGCCGTTGCCGTTACGCGCGGCGCGCCCTCCGGGGCATCCCGGGTACCGCTTGATGCCGCCCGACGGGTAGCGCGCGCCGTGCGGCATCAGTCGGTATGACGACTTCGGCGCTGGGGGACGAGCCCTTGGCGCCCAGCATAGGAGGAGAGGCAATGGCAGACGAGAACCTGCTGGTCATCGACGGCTTGAGGGACGTCCTCACGCTCAAGAACGGCGAGCCCGCCTACCCGGTGGACGGCGTGAGCTTCACCGTGGCGCGCGGCAAGACCGTGGGCCTGGTGGGCGAGTCCGGCTGCGGCAAGTCCATGACGGCGCGCACCGTGATGCGCATCCTCGACTCGGGCATCGCGCCCTGCGGGGGCAGCATCACGTTCGACGGGGAGGACTTGCTCGCCCTTCCCGAGCCCAAGATGCGTGATATTCGCGGCAACCGCATCGCCATGATCTTCCAGGAGCCCATGACGGCACTCAACCCCTCCATCTCGGTGGGCAAGCAGGTGCGCGAGGCGATCCTCTTGCACGAGAAGGTCTCGCGCAAGGAGGCCAAGGAGCGCGTCATCCAGATGTTCCGCGAGGTGGGCATCCCCGAGGCCGAGCGGCGCTACAAGGCCTACCCGCACCAGCTCTCGGGCGGCCTGCGCCAGCGCATCTGCATCGCCATGGGCATGATCTGCAACCCGGACCTGCTCATCGCCGACGAGCCTACCACCGCGCTCGACGTGACGGTCGAGGCGCAGATCTTGGAGCTCATGAAGCGCCTGCAACGCGAGAGCGGCATGTCGATCCTCATCATCACCCACAACCTCGGCGTCGTGGCCGATATCTGCGACGAGGTGAACGTCATGTACGCCGGGCAAATCGTGGAGCACGCCACGAAGACCGAGATCTTCGAACGCCCACTCCACCCCTACACGACCGGCCTCATGGACGCCATCCCGCGTGTGAACGGCGACATGGAGCACGACCTGCATACCATCCCGGGCACCGTCCCGTCGCTCGGCAACTTCCCCGCGGGCTGCCGCTTCTGCACGCGCTGCCCGTTTGCCGACGAGCGCTGCCGCACGCAGGCACCCGAGCTCACCGACGCCGGGAACGCCCACCTCGTTCGCTGCTTCAAGCCCCAGGAGGTGCTCTAAATGGCAACCACCGATGAGATTAAAACTTCTGTGCCCACCGATGCGCCCACGGGCGACGCTGAGCCGATCACCGAGGCGTCCGCGAGCGCGCAGGAGACGCTCGTGCTGCGCGCCGAGCACCTCACGAAGCACTTCAAGACGAACGCCGGCGTGGTGAAGGCCGTCGACGACGTTTCGTTCTCCATCGCGCGTGGCGAAACGCTCGCGCTCGTGGGTGAGTCCGGCTGCGGCAAGTCCACGCTCGGCCGCATGGCCGTGCGCCTCATCGACCCCACCTCCGGCACCGTCGAGCTCGACGGTGAGGACATCACCAAACTGAAGGGCAAGGCGCTGCGCGAAGCTCGCAAGAAGATGCAGATCGTCTTCCAAGACCCGTTCTCGTCGCTCGATCCGCATCTCACGCTGGGCGAGATCATCGCCGAGCCGCTGCGTGCCGCCGGCGTTTCCAAAACCGAGCAGCGTGAGCGCGTGCTTTCCCTCATGGAGCGCGTCGGCCTGGGCACGGAGTTCTACGAGCGCTATCCGCACCAGCTCTCCGGCGGCCAGCGCCAGCGCGTGGGCATCGCACGTGCTTTGGCGCCGAACCCTGAGGTCATCGTCTGCGACGAGCCCGTCTCCGCCCTCGATGTGTCCATCCAGGCGCAGATCCTGAACCTCTTGCGCAAGCTTCAGCGCGAGACGAACATCTCGTTCCTCTTCATCTCGCACGACCTTGCCGTGGTGCGCTACATCTCCACGCGCATCTGCGTCATGTTCCTGGGACAGCTCTGCGAGGTGTGCCCCACGCCGGACGCCTACACGCGTCCTCTGCATCCCTATACGAAGCTTCTCATCGAGTCCGTGCCCATCCCAGATCCCTCGCAGGCGAACCGCAAGCGCCAGCTGCTCGAGGGCGAGATTCCCTCGCCCATCAACCCGCCCGCTGGTTGCCGCTTCTGCACGCGCTGCCCGTACGCCGACGAGCTGTGCCGCACGCAGAAACCCGCGATGCGCGATTTCGGCGAGGGCCGATTCTGCGCCTGCCACCATCCACTGGAAGCATAGCGCCGCCGCTTGCGCACCGTACTTCCACCCGCCCGCAAGCTTTACGTGCTAAAAAATGCCGAAACCGTCACGAAGAGGCTTTCAACACCTCCTTCGTGACGGTTTCTCCAATTTTTAGCACACAAGAAATCTTGACGCGCAAGAACCTCGGCACGCACGCGATTCAGGCGATGTGCGTCGGCAACCAGGCTCGCGACGGCTATTTTTGCTTGTACGCCTCCTCACGGCGAGCCACCTCGTCGATGAGGATCGTGTCGCCATGTTTTGCGGCGAGCACCGTGACGAGCATGAACGCGCCCATGAGCGTGATGTAGCCAAAGAGCATCGTCGGTGCGGCGTCCATCACCATGCCGGACAGGATGGGCGTTACCACCTGCGCTGCCATGGAAACGGTGTAGTAGTAGCCCGAGTAGCGGCCGACGCTGTTCGAATCGCAGAGCTCGAGCAGCATGGGATACACGCACAGGTCCACGCCGCCCAACGCTGCGCCCATGAAGAGGAAGACCACGTAGAAGAGCGGGTTGAAGCCCGGCACAAGCCAGATGATCGCCGAGCCCACGACCACCACGGCAGACGTGATGACAGCCATGGCCTTGCGCCCATACTTGAGCGAAAGGTTCGCGATGGGCACATACGAGAGCAAACCGCCCGCGATGGTCACGATATTGATGATCGCGTAGCTGCCACCAGCCATGCCGAAGAATGCGTCCGCATAGCGCGAGATGTTCGTCGTCATCGCGTTGTAGCTCATATAGTAGAAGAACGTCGCGGCCAAGATCATGGCGATGGAGAGGCGCACCGACGGGTCCTGGATGCGCTGCTTGCCGCCCGCCTCGGGCGAGTCGTCGGTGTCGATCTGGGCCTCCTCGATGCCCATCTCGAGGCTCTTCTCGTGCATGCGCTCAACAAGCTGGGGCTCGCGGATGCGCCAGAAGTACAGGAGCGCCGAGCCCAAGATGAACGCTGCCTGCAATCCGAAGAGCGGCAGATAGTCCGGATGCTCGACGTCGGGCACGAGCAGCGTGATGGCCACGAGCATGACGCCTGTGCCCGCGTAACCAACGATCTTCTCGATGGAATCGGCCTTGGTACGAAGCGGGCGCGGCGTGATATCGGCAACCACCGCCACCGTCATGGTGCGATACGAGCAGATGGCAAGCAGCGTAAGCAGAATCATGGCAATAAGCAGCGGGAAGCTCCGCGTGTTGTTCGCCACGGCGATGAGCGGCACCGCGATGGCCGCGACTACCGAGCCCGCCATGATGAACGGCGTGCGCCGGCCGAGCTTGCTCGCGCAACGGTCCGAAAGGATGCCGAAGAGCGGCAGCAGGAAGAGACCGAAGATGTTGTCGAGCGCCATGACCACGCCCGTTGCGGCGTTGTCCAAGTTAAACGTATTCGTGAGCATGAGCGGCACGATGCCGTCGAACACCTGCCAGAAGCTAATCATGCCCATAAAGGGCAGCGCGGCGAAGGCAACGCTCGCGTAATCGAGCTTTGAGGCGCGCTTCACCGCCGTCTTATCCTGTGATGCCATGGCTATCCCCTCTCCCTGGTGATACGTACCGGATGAATCGCAGACACCCGGTGTCCACGAACCAAATGAAGCGCCAACCCCCGGTGTCTGCGCTTCATTCTGGCGTCAGCTTTCGAGTTGGTCGAGATGCGCGAGGAACGAGACGTAGAACTCGATACCCTTCTTGTACACATCTACGCCAATGCGTTCGTTCGCCGCATGGATGAGTGACCGCGCCTCCCCGGAATACACGAAGCCGCAGAAGCGGTATACGCGGTCGCAAATCGCATTGAATTCACGCGAATCGCTGCAGGAGCTCTGTACGTACGGCGCGAACCCGGCCGTCGGGTACACGCCCTTTACGCAGCGATGCAGATAGTCGAAGGCCGGATCGTCGCCAAAGGGGCTCACCGGCGCAGGCTCGGTATAGGGAACCGAATCGTTGACCTCAACGGTCACCTGCGACGCCCCCACGCCCGACGCGGCCGCCTCGGCAAGCGCCTGGGTGCGGGCGCGCTCCGTGGCATCGGCAACGGTTTCGAAGGGGGCGATGCGCACGTTGAAGTTGGCGCGCGCCACGGGCGGCAGCACGTTGTGCGCCGGCGAGCCCTCAAGCTGCGTGAGCGCATAGGTTGAGCGAAGCATGGCAGCGGTCTCGGTGTTTCCCGCCATGATCTTTGCCACCAGTGGGCGCGTAAGCCAGAGGTTCGAGAACACGACCTTGTAGAGTAGGCTGCTGTGGCTCGCGAGCTCCGCGAGCATGGCATCGAGCGCCTCCGTGAAGCAAGGCATGCCCGGGTTCGCGCCGATACGCTCACATGCACGCGCAAGCAGCCGCGGAGCATCGTTTGCCTGCGGCGTCGAGGCGTGCCCGCCATCCGCCGTGGCCGTCACCGTAAGGTCCACGTGCCCCTTCTCAGACACGCCCACCATGGCGACCGGCACCTTCACGCCAAGCGGCGTATCGGTGGCGACCGCTCCGCCCTCGTCGAGCACCAGGTACGGATGGATATCGTGATCGCGCAGCCATGCGACAGCATCGCGCGCAGCCGGTCCGCTCGTCTCCTCGGCATTCGACGAGAAGTACCACACGTCGCGCGGAGGCACGTAGCCGCGCCCGATCAGATGCTCCGCCGCCTCGAAAAAGCCGCCCACGATGCACTTGGTATCCAGGGAACCGCGCGCCCAGATCTCGCCGTCGATGACCTCGGCTCCAAAAGGATCGTGCTCCCACGTTTGCCCCTCGACCGGCACCACGTCGTGATGCGCCATGAGCACGATGGGATCGAGCGATGCGTCCTCGCCCGGCCAGCGTAGGAGAATGCCGAACTCATCGATGCGGGTGAGCTCGCAGGCGGAAAACGTCTGCGGATACAAGCGCTGTAGCGTAGGGATCCAGCGCTCGAACGGCTCGCGGTCGATCAGCTCCGGATCGTCGCGCGAAACTGTGGGGATGCGCAGCAGTTCGCGGAAGCGCTCAACCGCATCGTCTCCCGCGCGGTAACCGCCCGCATCGAGCGGACTCCCTTGCGGCCGCGCAGGCTTCATGCTCAAAGCGCGTGCCACGCATACGCCCGCAACCGACCCCGTAGCGATAGCGGCAAGCCCCGCCGCCGCTTTGATGATCGTGCCCTTGCCCATAGCCTCTTCCTCCTTCATCACGGCTGCCCGCACTCGCTGGCATCGGCGCGCTCGGATGCTGGTGCCGACCCGACACGAACACCGGTGCGGCACCTTCCATGCGCTCGCACAGCCTCCTCCATGCGCCGGAGCGGCCTCCTCCATGCGCTCGCATAGCCTTCTCAAAGCTCAAGCCGATTATCTGCGATAAGGTCTCTGGCAATAAGAATAGCCCTATCTGCCGGCAAGATGGGCGCGAGCCGCAAACGGAACGACAGCGCAACCAAGCGGCTGCCCTACCCAGCGCTTGTTGCTTTCGGGCGCGATTCGGACACGCGGCGCGTTGCCGGGCAATTACCACAACGCTTTAGATGCTCAGGAGAATGCCGCGGTGAGCGCATCAAAAGACGCACGTCTGCCGCACGTGCGCGCGCATGCTTCCACGTTCCGAATAATTTCCTAACTCCGGAATGCCCCCTGCGAAGATACACTATCGTTACACAGATACTGCCATTCACGTACGAGGAGGGCCGCTATGCCACTCACCCCAACCCCACATAACAGTGCCGTCGCAGGCGATATCGCCAAGACCGTACTCATGCCCGGCGACCCGCTGCGCGCAAAGTACATCGCCGATACCTACCTCGACGATGTTCGCTGTGTGAACGAGGTGCGCAACATGCTCGCCTTTACGGGAACCTATCAGGGCAATCCCGTTACGGTAATGGGCCACGGCATGGGCATACCGAGCATCGGCATCTACTCGTACGAGCTCTTCAACTTCTATGATGTCGACACCATCATCCGTGTGGGCTCCGCCGGCGGCTACGCCGACGACCTGCAGCTGCGCGACGTGGTGGCCGCCCAGGGCGCATGCACCAACTCGCGGTACGCGCACCAGTTCAACCTCCCCGGCGACTTCGCGCCCATCGCAAGCTTTGACCTGCTGGAGCGCGCGGTTGCCGCCGCTCGCGCGCAGGGTGTGAGCATTCGCGTGGGCAACGTGCTCTCGAGCGACACCTTCTACGAAGAGACCACCGACGCCGCGCTCGCGTGGAAGAAGATGGGCGTGCTCGCCGTTGAGATGGAGGCAGCTGCGCTCTACATGAACGCCGCGCGCGCGGGCAAGAAGGCGCTGTGCCTGCTCACGATCTCCGACAAGCCGCTCACCGGCGAGGGGCTTCCGGCAGATGAGCGCCAGACGAGCTTCAACCAGATGATGGAAGTCGCCCTGGCCCTCACCACTCCCGAGGCGTAACGCTTCGCCCTACCCGCCGCGCGGCGCCCCTGAAAGCCCGAGCGGCTTCGCATGAAGGGGACCAGCATGACCGATTCCGAACTAGTTGCAGCAGCGCTCGAAGCCCGGGAGCGAGCATATGCGCCGTATTCGCAGTTTACGGTCGGGGCCGCACTGCTCTGCAGCGATGGCTCCGTCTACGGCGGATGCAATGTCGAGAACGCCGCCCATGCTCCGGGAACCTGCGCGGAGCGCACGGCGTTCCTCCGGGCGGTGTTCGACGGCCACCGCGACTTTACAGCAATCGCCATCGTGGGAGGCCCCGCGGGCAAGCCTCCCACCGCACCCTGCGCGCCATGCGGCGTGTGCCGCCAGGTGATGATGGAGTTCTGCCAACCGAACGCTTTCCGCATCATCCTCGCTGGCAACCCCGGCCAACCGAAGTCCTACACGCTGGACGAGCTGCTGCCCCTGGGCTTCGGCCCAGAAAACCTCTCCGGCAACCTGCCCGACTGCTGACCGAAACGCCCAAAACCCGCCGCGCGGAGAAGGAGCCTCCTATGCGCATGTACGACATCATCGAGCACAAGCGCGACGGCCGCGCGCTCTCCCCCGAGGAAATCAGCTACTTCGTCCAGGGCTATGTAGCAGGCGAGATTCCCGACTATCAGGCGTCGGCACTCCTCATGGCCATCTTCCTGTGCGGCATGGACGCGCGCGAGACAGCCGCGCTCACCCTCGCCATGGAGCATTCGGGCGATGTGGTGGACCTGAGCGGGCTCGAAGGCATCAAGGTCGACAAGCATTCCACCGGCGGCGTGGGCGATAAGACCTCGCTCGCCGTCGTGCCCATCGTCGCCGCGCTCGGCGTACCCGTCGCCAAGATGAGCGGGCGCGGGCTCGGCCACACGGGAGGCACCCTCGACAAACTCGAAAGCATCCCCGGCCTCACCACCAGCATCGACCGCGAGCGCTTCTTCCACATCGTGCGCGAGCATGGCGCGGCCATCATCGGGCAGACGGGAAACCTCGTTCCGGCCGACAAGCTCATCTACGCCCTGCGCGACGTCACGGCCACGGTCGATTCCATCCCGCTCATCGCATCGAGCATCATGAGCAAGAAGCTCGCTGCCGGCTCCGACCGCATCCTGCTCGACGTCAAAACCGGATCGGGCGCGTTCATGAAAGACCTCGATGCCGCCATCGACCTCGCCCGCGCCATGGTCTCAATCGGCGAGGAAGCCGGGCGCGAAACGGTGGCGCTCATCACCAACATGAACCGCCCGCTCGGGCACGCCATCGGCAACGCGCTTGAGATCATCGAGGTCGTCGAGACCCTGCGCGGCCACGGCCCCGAAGACCTTGCCCACGAATGCTGCGCCCTGGCTGCCGAGATGCTCGTCCTCGGTGAGCGTGCGTCCACGATCGACGAAGGCCGCACCCTGGCTGAGCAGGCCATTGCCAACGGCTCCGCCTTCCGCAAGCTCTGCGAGATAATCGCTGCCCAAGGAGGCGACGTCAGATATCTCGAGGATACGAGCCGCTTCGGGAGGGATGCCATCGCCCATAAGGTCGCTGCGCCCTGCGACGGTTATCTCGGCGCAATCGACACGACCGCCGTGGGTACGGCGAGCGTCGAGCTTGGCGCCGGACGCGAGAAAAAGGACGATCCCATCGACCACCTTGCCGGTATCACGCTCCTCAAAAACCGAGGAGATGCGGTACGAGCGGGCGAGGCGGTCGCTGTCCTGCACACCGCAGATACGGAGCGCCTGTCTCGCGCGCTCCCCACGTTCCAAGCTGCCCTCACGTTCCAGGAGAACGAGCCCGAACCCGAACCGCTCCTCTTCGCCCGCGTGACCGCACGAGGCGTCGAGCGCTTCGGCTGATTCACGCCGCTCGCCGCCATCTCGCGCTACCATAGCCTCACCCGAATGAAAGGACCGCAATGCACCTCACCCGCGCCTCGCTCGCCAAGTACATGGACCACACGCTGCTCAAACCGGAGGCAACGGCAGCCGATATCGACCGCATTGTAGCCGAGGCGCGGCAATTCGGCACCGCCTCGGTATGCGTGAACCCATACTGGGTCGCTCGGGTGGCAGCAGGGCTCGCAGGCAGCAGCGTTAAGACCTGCACGGTCATCGGCTTCCCGCTCGGAGCGACCTCCACGACGTCCAAGGTTGCCGAGACGCGCGACGCCACCGCCCACGGCGCGCAGGAAATCGACATGGTCATCAACATCGGCGAGCTCAAGGCCGGCAACGATGATGCCGTTCGCTCCGACATCTCGGCAGTCGCCAACGCCGCGCATGAAGCGGGCGCGCTTCTCAAGGTGATCATCGAGACCTGCCTGCTCTCCGACGAGGAGAAGCGCCGCGCCTGCGAACTCTCCGTTGCCGGCGGCGCCGACTTCGTGAAAACCTCGACCGGCTTCTCCACGGGCGGGGCCACCACAGCCGACATCACCCTCATGCGAGAAACCGTTGGACCAGAGCTGGGCGTCAAGGCCTCCGGCGGCATCCGCACGCTCGAGGCAGCAATAGCCATGATCGAGGCCGGCGCAACCCGTTTGGGCGTCTCGGCCGCCGTCTCCATCCTCGAGGAGGTCAACGAATGAGATACCAGCGCATCCTCGTCATCGTCATCGATTCTATCGGCGTTGGGTTCGCCCCCGACGCTGACCGCTATAAGAGCGCTGGCGCCGACACCCTCGGGCATATGGCCGAATACTTCGAGCGAGAGCTGGGCCGCCCGCTCAACATCCCCACCATGGCGCAGCTCGGCGTGGCATATACGCACCCCGGAGGCCTTGCCGGCGTGCCTGCACCCCAGGCCCCACGTGGCGCGCACGGCCGCATGCAGGTCATAAGCCTGGGCAACGATTCGCTCGACGGCCACTGGGAGATGATGTGCCTGCCCACTCGCTTCCATGTGGATTACTTCCCCGAAGGATTCCCCGAAGAGCTCCTCGACAAGCTCCGCGCCTTCTCCGGCCGCGGTATTCTCTGCAATAAACCGTACTCAGGCACGCAGGTCATCTACGATTACGGCGAGGAGCAGCTGCGCACGGGCGACCTCATCGTCTATACCTCGGGCGATTCCGTGCTGCAGATTGCAGCGCATGAGGACGTTATCCCGCTCGATGAGCTGTACCGCATCTGCGAGTACGCCCGCACGCTCATCAACGGACCCAAGATCACCATGGGGCGTGTAATCGCTCGGCCATACGTGGGAACCTGCAAGGAAGATTTCCAGCGCACGGCGAACCGTCACGATTACGGGCTTATGCCCACGGGCCCCACGGCGCTTACCATGCTTCAAGATGCCGGCTACGACGTCATCTCGGTTGGCAAGACATGGGATCTGTTCTGCGGCCAGGGGTTCGACCGAACCTACCACAACGAAAGCAACATGGACGGCATGGACCATGTTGACGAGGTCATGAGCCAGGACTGGCGAGGGCTGTGCTTCACCAACCTCGTGGACTTCGACGCCGTCTATGGCCATCGCCGCAACGCCCGAGGCGACGGGGAAGCGCTCGAGGCGTTCGACGAACGGCTTGCGCGCGTGATGGACGCCATGCACCCGGACGACCTGCTCATGGTTACCGCGGACCACGGCAACGACCCCACATACACCGGCACCGACCACACCCGTGAGCTCGTGCCGCTGCTCGCATGGTCGCCCTCCATGGCGGCACATGGCACCGATCTGGGGCTCCGCTCCACGTGTTCGGATCTGGGGGCTACGGTTCTCGACAACTTCGGCGTCGCGGGCAACGGCGAAGGAGAGAGCTTCCTTAACCTCGTGAGCTAGCAAATAGTGAAAGCAATGATAAAAACAGACCAGGTAGCTTTTATCATTTTCATAGCACACGGCCGGGCCGGGACGCTCTCAGCACGTC
>OLQE01001580.1_pt1 | contig 11887 bp, 15 predicted proteins | sample 1643161 | NCBI WGS metagenome assembly OLQE01 (sample SAMEA3136650, study PRJEB25190) | human gut metagenome | reverse complement strand
ATTTCGGCATATCGTTCGGGAGTTGCAATCGTCATACTGCCATTATCCCGCGCCGTAACGGGCACCGGGCCGCGCTACGGCGAAATTCACTGTGTGTTCGCTCACACTACCGGCACCCATCGCATACCAGAACCCTGCCGCACGCATGCATCCGCCCCGTATCGTCGGCGTTGCCTGGCACGAGGCGGGTGCAGTCCGCCACTGCCTACTGTCGAACGACGACGATATCGCCGGCGTGCACCTGTTCCCGGGACACCCCGCGCAGCATCAGCCCCACCATATCGCCCTGCCGCGCCACATCGACGCGCCTGCGGAACGTGCGTCAACCGCCCCATCCATGCTGACCTGCCCCGTGTTCTTGGGCTTCCTGAATCGGTCGAACAGTCCCATACCATCCTCCTTGGCGGCTTTGCCTGGCGTCTGCGCACGATCGCGCACAACCAGACTATCAGCCATCGACCTGCCCCAAACACCGTCGTCCACCCCCATACCGGTCCGCGCACAAAGTCCACCCGCTCGTATCATGGTGTGGACACCCAGTGGAGCGAGGGGATTATGGAACGAATCGAGGAACTGTCGTTCGATGGCATTGCGCGCGGAGTACCGCATCACGGCAATGACGCTCCGCGCCGTCCACGCCGCCGGTGGCCGATCGTTCTGACGATCGCCCTGACGACATTGCTGTTGGCGTGCGGCGGCGCGTGGGCGTATTGGATGTGGGACCACCATTGGCGGCTGATTCCGGTCCGCGTGAACGACACCACGCTGGAGGTCCGCGTCGATACCACGTTGGGGACGCTGTTGAGCGACAACAACGATTTCGGGCATAAGCCGGGCCGCCTGCTGGCGATCACCGGCGAAGTGATCGACGAACGCGGCGGCGAGCCGATGGCCGTGACGTTGAACGATGCGACCGTGGCCGCTGATTCGTTCGATTCGACGCCGCTGCCGGAACCCGCGACAGTGACGGTGGCGTCCGGCGGGGATGTGACCGAGGAGCATGACGTGCGGCACGATCCGGTGCCGCACGGCGCGACCATCGGCACCGGCGGTTCGATCCAGCGGCTCGTCCAGACCGGCAAGGACGGCGTGCGCGAGGTATGGGTGGGTCGCTCCTCGAAACAGGAAGTGGACAAGGGCGTGATCGAGCAGCCGGTCGATCTGGTAGTGGAGGCGGTCAATCCGCGACCGTCCGGCCGCAAGGTGGTCGCCTTGACGTTCGACGACGGACCGAGCCAGTATACGGGGCAGATTCTCGACGTGCTGAAGGATAAGGGTGTCAAGGCCACGTTCTTCAACCTCGGGCAGAACACGGCGAATAATGCGGCGACTGCACAGCGGCTGGTCAACGAGGGGCATCAACTCGCCTCGCACAGCAACACGCATCCGAACATGCCGGAGCTGGGGCGCGACGAGATGCGCGCCGATATCAGCGCGAGCCTCGACGCCCTCCAATCGGCGGCCGGCGTGGACACCAAAACGTTCCGCGCGCCGTACGGCGCGTTCGGCGAACAGCAGTGGAAGGACGCGGCCGACCTGATCGACATGAACGTGCTGTGGGATATCGACACGCTCGACTGGCAGCGCCCGGGGGCGGATGCGATCACGCAGACGGTGCTCGACAACGCGCACAACGGCGCGATCGTGCTCATGCACGACGGCGGCGGCGACCGCTCGCAGGATATCGAGGCGCTGCCGGGCATCATCGACGGGCTGCGCGAACAGGGCTACGAGTTCGTGACCATCAAGCAGCTGTCGGCGATGGTGTGAACGCCGGCTGCGGGGCAAATTCCTTCAGCATGCTCAGCGTGACTTGGACGTATTCACGCGACGCCCCGAATGTCGCCACAACATCGATTTCGCCGTCACGGCTCCGGCCAATCGTGACTTGGTATCCTCGCCGCAGCAACTCCATGAAGATGATGTCTTCAAGCTGCGCTCCGCGATCCGAGAACACGAATTTCAAATACGTCGAAAAACGCAACTGTTTTGAGGGCGTTTTCAATATGTTGAAATTCAACACTCCTGTCACGTCCACGAAGATTCACCAGCCCCTGCATTGCACGTACCGCACTCTGTGTCTGGTTGCTTCCCCTGAAGCTGAGCCTTCACCCTATCCAGTGCAGCCTGCATTGCATGTACCGCACTCTGCGTTTAGTTGCGAATCCGCAACTAAACGCAGAGTGCGTCAGTGGTGATAGTGCAGAATTTGGCACGTGGGTTGTGGCCAGAGATTTGGCAGTGGAGCGGGCGACGGGAGTCGAAAACGTCTCACATCGTCTACATTCCAACGATTGCACTATAAATCGTTGGAATATCAACGTTTTACAAACACGGTAATCATGCTGGACTGTGCTTGTTTTTCTGAATTGTTAGTCAAATGTTAGTCAATCGTTAGTCGCTTCTAACGCTGGATGCTTTGGCCGAGATGTCTTCCGCTACCCGATCAAGGTCGGTGTCGAATAGGTGTGCATAGCATTTAAGCGTCATCGTCGCGTCTCGATGTCCCATCATCCGCTGAACCGCCTTGACGTTAGCGCCCGAGCTGATTGCAATGGACGCGGCAGTATGGCGCAGATCGTGGATACGCATCGGCGGCAGTCCTGCCGCTGCCAGCGCGTTACCGAACCATTGTTGAGACCCGGCACGTTTCGGTCGCTTTGATGCGACTTGTTCACGGATCCGTTCGCCGTCGTCATCCGTGAATACGAGATCATCATTGTTCTTACCTTTGATCGTTTCGATCAGGTCGGGCATGATGATTTCAGGTATGGGGACTTCGCGTTTCTCCCCCGTCTTGGTTGTTGTCTCGTAACGCTTGTCACCTGAGCGCGTCCAGCTCTTGGACACACGGATACGTCGCGCGTCAATGTTGATGTCGCTTACGCGGAGCGCTGCCGCCTCACCGAAGCGTAACCCGCAAAGCCCCAACACCAGGACAAGCGTTCTGTGCGTGCCGGAGTTGTCGGCCAGTTTAAACAGTTGCTCAATCGTCAGGTATTTTTGTTCTCCAGCTATCTTCTTCGGGAGTTTCACACCGTCGGTCGGTATGCGCCTCACAAGCCCATCGTCCTGTGCGAGTTCGTATATGCCTTTGAGTACTCCATATGCGCGTATGATGACGCTGGGACTTTTTGCTTTCGCGGCTCGGCGTTCCGCTGGAGTGGTTGCCGAGTTTATGCGTTCCTCGTCATCACGGCCCATTGACGCTACCCAGCTTTGGATCTCGGACTTGCGTATACTGTTCAGTTTCCTGTTGCCGAACACCGGTTCGACATGGTTCCGGTAGGCGGCTTCTAGATCGTTGTATTGTTTTTCCTTGACGGTTCCGTGTTTGCCGTCGAGCCACACGGTTGCAACGTTGCCTATGGTGATGTCGCCCAAACTGGGATCCACCCATTCGCCCTGGCGTAGTTCCATCTCAATCTGATTGCGTAGTATGGCCGCATCACCTTTGCGTTTGAAGTAGCCTTTAGTGTGTTGTTTGTGGTCCGGGCCACGGTAGCTCACGTAATAGCGTACGCTGCCATTAGGGAGTTTACGCGTTTGAATAGAAGCCATCAGCTAACCCTCGTTGTCGTACTTTTGAAAATGCAATTGTGACTCAAGGTGTTCGGCTGCCACTCTAATTGCCACGGCCAGTTCTTTTTTGATTGACGCTGTTGCAACTCCGCGTTTCTGTGGTGACGAATTTTCTCCAGCGCGCGCAAGAGACTCTTCATCTAATGAATGGCCATATTTAAGATGGCATAGGTCGGCAATGAATTGCGGGCTTAAACCCAGATCCTTAGCCAACCGAGTTTCAGCACCAGATGGCACGGGACTTGATGCGTGGCATAGAAATTCGCCAAAGTACGAATTGCTTCTCTTGACTTTATTAAAAATATATTCAAAAAGAGCTGCTTCAGTATCCTTCAGCTGGGGACAGTCAGATGAAAGGATAAATGGTGATGCTGTTTTCTTCGAGAAATATTTTTCCAGTAGCACACCTGTAGTTGAGACAGTATCCGTTACTTCGATGCTCTCATCATCGGGGAACACATCACTTAGGCCGACCACACTTGAATCTCCACTCGCGGAATTGAGATTGTTTAACGCCTCAAGAAGAATCAGGATATTCGGCAGTGCATCAGACTTGTACCCGCCTCGCTCCATTCCGGATATCGTTGATGCCGTCCAGTTTGCACCCAACGCACGCGCGTGCATGGCTACCTGATCCAATGTATACCCGTGTGTTTTCCTGAATTTCTTTAGGAAAACACCGACTGCCTCATTCATCTTCATGCATGAATTCTAAGCCCTGAAACATGACACGCCGCAATTTCTGTTTTTCAGAACTTGATGTACTGTGATTGTAGCAGGTTCTGTAAAACAGAAACTGCCTTATCGGTTAGACGACGAGAAAGGATCAAGATGTGCAAGACACCGACACTTGATGACGTGATGCACAAGATTGCCGCATGGCCTGACCGCCGCGAGGCTCGGCTCGACCAGAACGAGGCCCCCGTGTACTGCGGCATGGAGAAGGGTTGCATGGCCCAGTTGCGATACAACGGCAACGGTCCCGCCTATTACAAGCCCTCCCCGCGCACAGTGCTGTACAAAGTTGGGGACCTTGATGACTGGATCAACGCATCGCGCAGGACTTCGACGGCCCCGGATAACGAGGAACTTTGCAAGCGCAAGGAACGTATCGCCGCCTATCGAAAGGCGCGGCCATGATCGCAATCGCAACGAAGAAGGTCGCGCCCGCTGCAACGGCCGCGACCCAAACCCTAAAACTATTCCAGATGTTTAAGGAGGCATTACGCCTGAGTTCAATCATAGCGCGGATCCGCGCCCTGGCACCGACCTTCGCGGCTGGCGTGGCGTTGCTGTGTATCCCGGTTGCGGCGGGTTTCGCCACGGCAGGCAACTGGATCCCAGCCCTCGCCTTTACGACTGTGGGCGTGATGGCCTCGCTTGTCTCCGAGCGGTGGGGGCGGCGATGAGGTTCCACAGGTATCTTAAGGCGCGTCGGGCGTATGAGGACGCGGTGTTGCTGGACGGGGCACCCGAGCTGTCCGGCGCGTTCACCGGGGACGGCGTTCCCCGGGATCTCGGCGGCAGGCCGTATGAGCCGTTGTGTTGGAACCATACGGATCTGTTCGGAGGAACCAAGTGACATCAACCAAGACAAGACCTGTCATGCCGACGATGGCGGATCTGGGGAACCTGAACCGGGCGACCTCGTACCTCGACCCGTCGAACGGGATGGTGGCGGGCCAGACTTTCCAGACTTTCCCGCAGACTTTCCCGGCCGAAACCGTTGGAAACGCTCAGACTGGCCATACTTCCATACTTTCCCGGGACGATAAGGGCCGTTACATCTACGACGGGAAAGTATGGGACATCCCCACGCTGGAAGACGTTCGCACCAGATCGTACCCGCTTATCGATTTCCGCCCATTGGGACGCGGGCATGAGCTGGATAGCGGCCCGGACGATTGCGGGAAGACCGCTCTGGCCGTGTACTCGGCGGCACGTATCGTCACCGGCACCGCCGAAGGCCCTTGGAAGGATGAACCGCATGACGTGCTGTTCATCCTCACCGAGGACACGCCCGAAATGATAAAGGCGCAGATGGAGGCCCTAGGCCTGACCGACGAACAGTTCAAACGAGTCCACCGGTTCACGCAATCGGACATCAATGAATTGTCCGGCGACCGCCCGGACGACGCCACCCCGGTATTTCCCCGGCATGTGCCGTTGCTCAGGGAGATGTGCCGCAACGCCGACATTCGCATGGTGGTCATCGACACGTTGGTGGACTGCATCGGCGGGGCGAACAGCAACAACCGTGACGACATGGCCAAGGTGGTGGCCGCGCTCAACCATTGGGCCGCGTCCGACAACATTCTTGTGGTATCCATCCATCACAACATCAAGGGCAACGACGGCACCGCGAAACAGGCGGCGGCCGGGGCGGGCACGCTCACCCAGAAGTCGCGCACCGTGGTCGCGTTCGACATCGACGGCGAGCCGTCCGATCCGTCGTCGCTGCGCCACTACTTCCAGTTGCCGAAGATCAAGGGGCGCGCCGACCACCCGTCGTTCGAATTCCGGTTCTCGGCCAAGACCATGACGATGGACGATGGCGACGTTCAGACGGTTCCCTATGTGACCGAGGTGCTGCCGTCCGACGTGAGCATAGACGAGTTGCGGGCCAAGCGCCGGACGGACGCGGAACCGCCGATGGACGCCGACGAGAAAAGCGAGATTGCCGCCGAACTCTATGGGTACATCCTCGATCACGGCAAGCACATGTTCACGGCCGACGTGCAGAAGTGGGCCGAGGGCAGGGGATGGACGGCAAAGAATCTTCGCAAGGTGTACCGGGAGGCCGGCGTGGCCCAGACGAAGCAACGTTGCCCGCACCCCCGTTCGATTCTCTACCTGACCGACCCCGCTCTGTACGAGGGTGAGAAGGTCAAGGACCCCGAACAGGCGGCGCAACTGTGGGGCACACCCGGAAAGTCTGGGAACTCTGGCAAGTCTGAGGAAAATCAACCCCTCCCGGCCGGAAAGTCTGCGGGAAAGTCTGGAAAGTCTGAACCATGAACACCGACACGATAACCATGCACTACATCCGCCCGACGCCGGACGACGACATGACCATGACGCTGTGCGGCTGCCGCATCATCGCCGACTATCAGGCGACCGCCGAAGCCAAGGCCACCGGCATGTGGGTCAGCTGCCCGGTATGCGAGGCTATGGCCCTGCTTGAAAGCACCGGCACCACACCCGAATCCGAACCAGAACCCCGACCGGACGGGACGTGGATCCAACCACCCCTGTTCGGCTGAAACCGCCGTCAGCGCGGCACGCTGGCACAAAACACAAAGTAAGGATAACAACCATGAATTACAAGTCTGAGACGGTGAACACCGACGCGCGTATCCCCGACCACATCTGGGACACGGACGCGCCCATAATCCTGCGGGGCGAACACGACGGGCCGGAATGGGCCGAACGTGCCTACCCGTACCGCGGTGCCGTCGTCCTCGGGGAGGACGGGGCCGAGGTCGTGATCTACGAGACGGTACTGGCCGGGGAGAACCGCGTGGAATCATCCGCGCACATATGCTTCGAACCCGAACAAGGCTACGACGGCTGCGCCGTGGACTCGGCACCGTTGGTCGCCGCCGCGTTCGCGTTCGCCGCCGTCATGTACGAGTTCAATCTTCCCGAACCGACCGACGCCCAATTGGAGATGCTGGCCGCGACCATCAAGGGCCAGGCCGCCGACATCCTCGCCGGAGGCAAACGATGAAAGACTATTACATGGAAAACCGCTACCGATTCATAGACTGCGCGGACGGGTCGATAAGGCGCGTGGACTGCAAGCACTTCATTGATTCGAACTTATTCCGCCAAATCGCCAACGCGAAGGCCGAGGGCGACACCGCCACGTTCATGCTGGCCACTATCGCGGATAAGCTGACCGACCTGACCCAGGCGATCAACGAACTGCGGTACACGAATCATGTCGAACTCCAGCAGCTCAACGAGTACTTAGACCGGCTCGGCCGCGACGTCAGGACATTCAACCAGACCATAGGAGGATCACATGAATCAGACTGACAACCGGATGAACCCGGCGCCGGGCACGCAGCGGCTCGCCGTCCCGTCAAGCGCCGCCGCGAGCGCGTCAGGCGCTGAGGCCGAGTTGGCCGAGGCGCGGGCCGAGATCGCGCGTATGCGGCTCAGGCTGGACCACCGAGACCTGTTCGACGACGAGACCCTGGCCCTGTGCAAGGCGACGGATCCCGAGGGCATAGCCGAGTGGGGCGCGGGAATCGTCCGGTTCGCGCGACACGTCAGGGACACCACACCCGAACCTGAGCCGGGGCATACCCCAGATGATCTGGCCGCTTTCGCCTATCCGGCTTCGGTGCCGTCTCCGATCAGACGCCGGGGCAACAATCTGGAACAAGCCATTCGAGGAAAGTGAGAACACACATGACAGACAACGAAACGACAACCGATCAGCAGCGTCAGACGCCGACCCCCGCCGCCGTGGCGAACGCCATCAAGAACATCAAACCCGACGCCTCCGCCGACGCCGAGGCAAAGGTGAAAGAGGCGCGAGACGAGGCCGCACGATACCGTCAGCGGACGAGGGACGCCGAGGCGACCGCGCAGCAGGCCAACACGGAATTGGCCGAGGCCCGCGCGGAGATCGCCAGGATGCAGCTTCGGCTGGACCACGGAGACCTGTTCGACGACGAGACCCTGGCCCTATGCACCGAGACCACGCCCGAGGGCATAGCCGAATGGGGCGCGGGAATCGTCAAGCTGGCCGAGAAGATCCGCGCGAATCCGAAACAGAATAAAGAGCCTGACAAGCAGTATCCTCCTGACGATCTGGGGGCTTTTGTCCGTCCGTCGCCGGTTCCCAATCCGATCCGCCGCAAGGACAACAATCTGGCCAAGGCGATCCGCGGCCGCTGAATGTCCACACCGTATACCATAATGTGAGACGTTTACGAACGTTTTCGTGAACGTCCGGAGAGTATCCGGCCTCCTTTCTACGTGATACCCGCCCGCATGGGGCGGGTATCGTGTTTTTGTCCATAAAGCGAGATATGATTGTTGCATCGCGCGTCGGGTACGCGCGTGCAGTTGTCCAGGCGGCGACCGCTCCACAGATGCATGTGGTGTGGCGTCGCCGTTTCTTTTTTCGGGCGATGGCCACACGAACACAGAGAAAGAAGTTTTTTCATGGCTGTTATTTCGACCATCACCACCGGCTCCGACGCGCGGGGCCTGTTCCCCGATTCGAGCTTCCTGAAGCCCGACGAGGTGATCCCCGACTCGCTGGCCCTCAACGAGCTGTTCGCCACGCAGACCGGGGAGATCACCGGCGACTCGCCCAAGATGCGCGTACCGTTCGTCAGCGCGGACGCGACCGCCGCCATCGTCAAGGAAGGCGACGACATCACCCCCGCCACGCCCACACTGGACGAGGTCGCGTTCAACACCGTCAAGTTCGCGATACTGACCAAGATGAGCAACGAGGCGTTCGCAAGCAACGCGGCCACCAACCTCATCAGCGTCAGCGCCCAGAGGGCCGTCACCGGGGCCATCGACAACCTGATGCTGAACAACACCGCCACCGAGGGCCAGCCCACCGGTCTGCTGAACACCACCGGCATCAGCACCGTCACCGAACAGATCTCCGACAACCTCGACCCGCTGCTGGACCTGCTCGGCACCATCGGGGACGAGGGCGGACAGCCCACCGCGCTCACCATGAGCTTCGGCACCTGGGCCAAGCTGCTCAAGCTCAAGGACTCGACCAAGCGCGGACTCGTGGCCGACCGCGTGGCCGACGCGCCCACCCCCAGCCTGTTCGGCGTCCCCGTCGTGCTGAACCAGCGGACGCCCGCAGATACGATCCTCGCCGTCGATTCCAGCGTGGTGTTCGCCGCCGCAAGCCAGATCGAGGTTGCCCGCGATTCCTCGTACTACTTCGGCTCGGACTCGACCGCACTGAGGATCACCGCCCGCGTCGGCTTCGGCGTCAGCTTCCCCGAACGCATCGGAAAGGTCATGCTCAAGACCGCAGCCTGACCAGCACCGGCCGCCCAGGAAACCGGCTCCCCCCTACCGGGGAGCCGGACACCCGACGACTTTGAAAAACCCGTGACACGAGAAAACGGCGGAATACCAACGTTCTCAACCATGTCACACTTTTTCAAAACACCCCGGAAACACCATTCACGGGCAGAACCAGACCCCCTGCGGTCTTGATTTTGGTTCCGGGGGCCACACTCCCCCACCCCCTATCATCCCCCTTCGGAGGTTTCGCATGAACGACGACGAGCGTTGCCGCTCCATCCCGATCGGGCGTTGCGCGTGGTGCGGCCGCCTGTTCCAGATCAAACGCCGCACCCTCTACTGTTCCAGCCGTTGCCGCCGCAAATACCTGGAGGCATACGACACGGAACCATCACCCCTGATCGCGCGGATCGAACTCGATCGGGACATGCACGTAACCGGATCCACCACACTGGGATACCGTCGCCAGCAACGACGGAACACACCGGCCCGACCCTAAGCCACGGCTGGACTCAACCACCACCGGCCAGAACCGGCAACGATGATGACGCGCGGGATCCAACCGCGTGTATCACGCACGCAACTCGGAAACGAACCGTTACCCAGATTCAACAAACGCGACACGCCGCATACATGCATCAGCTTGCAGATCTGACTTTGCTAGGCAGTCGCCGCCATGCTAGATGCGATGATTCCGGGCGTGTCGCACGTCGTCAATGATGTCAGTATTTTTTGATTGTTAGTCAAATGTTAGCCAAAGTCTGTTCTCGGTGGCCTGAAATAGCTCGAAATCGTTGATATTCCAACGTTCTTGAGTGGAGCGGGCGACGGGAGTCGAACCCGCCTCTAAAGCTTGGGAAGCTTTCATTCTACCGATGAACTACGCCCGCAAGTCGGCCCGCTTGTGGCAGGCACAAAACCATAGCGTACCACGAATCCGCAGGAAGTAAAACACCGTGCGACAGCTCCGGACACGCGCCCCGTCATCGGCACCCGAACGGACGCCGCATCGGCGTCGGAAGCGGCATCGCGAACAAACCCGACCGACACACCCCGCGCACGGCCCGCGGCATCACGCCGTCAGTACCGGATCTGGGCGCTGCCGGAACCCGCGGCCACGCCGGCGCCCCGCATCTCCTGGGCCATCTGCATCAGGCGGGCGATACGCTCCTCGGTCGGCGGATGGGTGGAGAACAGCTTGCTGAATCCGACCGCGGAGAACGGGTTGGCGATCATCATCGCCGCGACGGACTGGGTAGCGGCGGTCTTCGGCATACGGTTGGCCTGCGTGCCGTACGTGATCTTGTTCAGGGCCGAAGCGAGCGCCTCCGGGTCACCGGTCAGCGCGCTGCCGTCCTCGTCGGCGTCGAATTCGCGGGTGCGGGAGATCGCCATCTGGATCAGCGAGGCGGCAATCGGGGCCAGGATGACGCTCAGCAGCACGCCGATCAGGCCGAACGCGCCGGAACCGCCGTTGTCACGGTCGTCATCGTACCGTCGCGCGCCGCCGAAGTACATCAGCGAATACCCGAGATAGGTGATGACGGTGGCCATGGCGGAGGCGATGGCGGAGGTCAGGATGTCATGGTTGTAGACGTGCATGAGCTCGTGGCCAAGCACGCCGCGGATCTCACGTTCGTTGAGGATCTGCAGGATGCCTTGGGTGCAGCAGACCGCCGCATGCCGTTCGTTGCGTCCGGTGGCGAAGGCGTTGGGGCTGGCCGTCGGGGCGATGTAGATGCGGGGCATCGGCTTGCCGGCCTTGGCGGACAGCTCGCGCACGATCTTGTACAACATCGGGGCCTCCTGTTCGGAGACCTCGCGCGCATGCATCGAGGCGATGGCGAGTTTGTCGGAGAACCAATAGGAGCCGAACGTCGTCACCAGTCCGATGACGATGTAGATGCCCAGCGTGCCGCGGCTGCCGCCGGTCAGCCACCAGATCAACATGATCACGGCCCACATCAGCGCGAACAGCAGCGTTGTTTTCAGGCCATTGTAATGGCCACGCACCCGCAGATTGCCTTCCATACGGCTCAGACTAAATTTCTTGGCTGGATATTTGCTGGACGTCCGCTCCGAGCAAAAGCCCGCCGGTCACGACCGGACCTTCGCAAGCCCCTGCCGAGCCCCGACTTACAGCCGCCGCAGCACCTCAAACCGAACCTGTGGCTGATAGTTGAATTCGCATCAGGGCCAGACAATAGGGCCAGACAGATATACAACAACGAACGCTCACCTTTTGCTTGACCGTTGTCAAGTACTTGACAACGGTCAAGCAAAA
>OLQE01001578.1_pt1 | contig 11888 bp, 8 predicted proteins | sample 1643161 | NCBI WGS metagenome assembly OLQE01 (sample SAMEA3136650, study PRJEB25190) | human gut metagenome | reverse complement strand
CGACGTATGGAACGGAGAGAGCAAATGCCTACCGGATTCTGGAAGATACCTTGAATCTAAAAGATGTTAGAATCTATGATAAAGTCGTAAATGACAATGGGGATGAAGTGCGAGTTTTGAATAAAAAAGAAACTATGTTGGCATCACAAAAGCAGGATGCCTTGAAGGCTGCATTCCAAGATTGGATTTTTAAGGATCAGCAGAGGAGAGAAAGGCTGGTAAGCGTGTACAATGAGCGTTTCAATAGTATCCGTCCCCGTGAATATGATGGTAGTCACTTGAGTTTTCCAGGAATGAATCCGGAAATAGAGCTTCGTCCGCATCAGAAAAATGCAGTCGCACATCAGTTATACGGTGATAATGTGCTTCTGGCACATGTAGTAGGAGCTGGGAAGACTTACGAAATGGTAGCGGCGGCAATGGAGAGCAAACGTCTGGGATTATCACAAAAGAATCTCTTTGTTGTGCCAAACCATTTGACAGAGCAGTGGGGAGCGGAGTTCCTGCAGTTATATCCAGGAGCAAATATTTTGGTAGCAACCAAGAAAGACTTTGAACCGGCAAACCGAAAGAAGTTCTGTGCCAGAATCGCTATGGGAAATTACGATGCTGTTATTATTGGTCATTCCCAGTTTGAGCGTATTCCAATCTCTGATGAGAAACAAGAAGCCATGCTTCAGAGGCAGATTGATGATCTGGAAATGGCAATCCAGAGTGCAAGATATGAACAGGATGGTGGACGTTATACCGTCAAACAGATTGAAAAGACCAGAAAGACACTGCAGACAAGGCTGGAAAAACTGAATCAGAAAGAGAAAAAAGATCAGGTAGTTACGTTTGAAGAACTGGGAGTGGATCACTTGTATGTAGATGAAGCACACAGCTATAAAAATGCGTTTCTTTATACAAAAATGAGAAATGTAGCCGGGATTGCACAGAACGAAGCACAGAAGTCGGCAGATATGTTCAATAAATGTCAATATCTGGACGAGATTACCGGAGGAAAAGGCATTACTTTTGCTACAGGCACACCAATCAGTAACAGCATGACGGAATTATATGTTATGCAGCGGTATCTGCAGAACAGTAAATTACAAAATATGGGACTTGGATTGTTTGATTCCTGGGCTTCCACTTTTGGAGAAGTTGTCACGAGTATCGAACTTGCACCGGAAGGAACAGGTTATCGTGCAAAGTCCAGATTCGCACGGTTTTATAATATTCCGGAACTGATGAATATGTTCAAGGAGATTGCAGATATCAAGACTTCCGATCAGTTAAAGCTTCCTGTGCCGGAAGCGGAATATGAAACAGTGGTGTTGAAACCAACAGAACAGCAGAAAGAAATTGTAGAAAGTCTGGGAGAACGTGCAGAAGTTGTCAGAAATGGCGGGGTAGATGCCTCGGTTGATAATATGCTGAAAATTACCAATGACGGAAGGAAGTTAGCATTGGATCAGCGTTTGGTGAATGAATTATTGCCAGATAATCCAGAAAGTAAAATATCAGTTTGTGCAAAGAAAAGCTATGAAATATGGAAAGACACAGCAGCACAGAAATCCGCACAGTTGATTTTCTGTGATTTGAGCACACCAAAAGGTGATGGCAGTTTCAATGTTTATGATGACTTGAAGCAAAAACTGATGGAGAAAGGTGTACCGGAAAAAGAGATTGCTTTTATTCATGATGCAAATACAGAAGCAAAGAAGACGGAGCTGTTTGGAAAAGTGAAATCCGGGCAGGTTCGTTTTTTGATTGGCTCAACAGCAAAGATGGGTGCAGGAACCAATGTGCAGGATCGTTTGATTGCCCTGCATCATCTGGATATTGGTTGGAAACCATCTGACTTGGAACAGAGGGAAGGACGTATTATCCGTCAGGGAAACCATAATAAAAAGGTTCATATCTTCCGGTATGTAACAGAATCCACATTCGACAGTTATATGTGGGTGCGACACGAAGTCGCTTAATTTAACTGTTTGGCGGCAACCCCGACCAAACCATCCATTCCGTTGGATGAAGCCAATATCCCCGGCTTTGCCAGTAATGGCATTGTTCGGAAGCGGATATAAACGGAACCCTATTTGGAGCTAATCCCGTGAGGGAGAAGCGAAACTGCCAGCTACAAGGCGGTTAGGGTGCAGGCTTTCTGATAGCATGGTTAATTAACTGAATCACCGTAAGCTTCGTTAAGGCTGAACAAGCCAAAGTAGCTGACAGGCTTGAACCAAAAGGTGTGCAGTTGGATATTCCTCTCCACGATAGGAATACACGGACATAAGACTGCCGGAGTAGAGGTGAAACCTAAACTATCAATGATTGTTGATTAAGTGGAACGTGTCAAGCCCGTATTCTCGCCTGCAAAGGCAAGCGGACCGTAAGGGAAGCCGTTGGGAATGCGGGTAAAGGATTGCGGAGGAAGCGAATGCCGACCTTGTAATGAGGACGGATAGGGGTTCAAAATTTGCCCCACCCGAAAGGGGAGCAGAATTCCGCATGGTGCTTAATTACGAGAGAGTTTATAGAATTTTTGAAAGGAGTAAGGCAAATGAACATGAAAATGTGTGCGACTTCTGACGTTGCAAAGGCATGGGACAGCATCGACTGGAACAAAGCGAATGCATACGTTAAAAAACTGCAAATGCGTATCGTAAAGGCTCATCAACAGGGCAGAACCGGCAAAGTAAAGTCTTTGCAATGGCTGCTTACACACTCTTTCTACGGACGTGCTTTAGCTGTAAAAAGAGTAACGAGTAATAAAGGCAAAAAGACAGCAGGTGTAGACAAAATCTTATGGTCTACTCCCAAACTGAAATATGAAGCAATTCTCAGCTTAAAACGCAGAGGCTATAAACCATTACCGTTAAAGAGGGTATATATCCCGAAAAAGAACGGAAAAATGAGGCCGCTCAGTATCCCATGTATGAAGGATAGAGCGATGCAGACATTGTACAAATTTGCACTGGAACCGATTGCGGAAGTCACTGCTGACCCTAACTCCTATGGATTTAGAGCAAAGAGATGTGTCCAGGATGCAATCGAACAGTGTTTTACCTGTCTGAATAAAGCAAAATCCCCTAAATGGGTGCTGGAAGGAGATATTAAAGGCTGTTTTGATAATATCAGTCACGAATGGATATTGAACCATATCCCAATGGACAGAGATATTCTGCGTAAATGGTTAAAGAGTGGGTACGTTGAGACCGGAAGATTATTTCCGACAGACCTCGGCAGCCCACAGGGTTCGGCTATTTCACCAACTATCTGCAACATGGTGTTGGATGGTCTGGAAATCCAGATTAGGAAGAAATACCACAAAACTAAAAGGGATGGAAAAGCATATTTTCCAAAAGTGAACTTTATACGTTATGCTGACGATTTCATCGTCACAGGCGAAAGCAGAGAGCTTTTGGAAGCAGGTGTTCTCCCGATTATCCGGGAATTTTTATCAGAGAGAGGATTGGAACTGTCAGAAGAAAAGACAGTGATTACCCATATCGAAGATGGTTTTGATTTTCTCGGATGCAATATACGGTGGTATAAAGACAAGCTTCTTACAAAACCATCCAAAAAGAATTATAAAGCCATTGTGAATAAGATACGGGGGATTATAAAGCAAAATCCATCTATGAAGCAGGAAGATTTGATAAGAAAGTTAAATCCGGTCATCAGAGGATGGGTAAATTTCCAAAAGTATAATGTCTCCTCGCAGGCGTTTGACAGATTTGATTTCGATGTATGGAGATGTCTGTGGAGATGGTGCAAACGCAGGCATCCGAAGAAAAGCCACAAATGGATAGCAAAGAAATACTTCAGGAGAGTCGGCACAAGGAACTGGACATTCAGTGTAAATATGGCAGACTCATTTGAATTACATCTGATATATGCTACTGATACTAAAATAGTAAGGTGGCTGAAAACAAAATCAGAAGCGACACCATTTGACGAGCGTTTCACAGAATATTTTGAGGACAGAGACACAAAGAGAATGCTTCGTGAAATCAATGGAAGAAAGAAATTAAATGCACTGTACAAAATGCAGAAAGGCATTTGTCCGCATTGTGGTGAACCTATCACAGTGGAACGGGGATTCCGAATCCATACGGAAGTGGGAGCAGATTTTAAAGAAAAGAATGTCTTATTACATGCTGATTGCCACAGAGAACTTCATTACTCGAAAAATGTTGATGAACTGGTTCTGCTAACGCAGGGCTTATAAGTGCTTGAGCCGTGTGAGGGGAAACTCTCACGCACGGTTCTTAGAGGGGAAAGCGGTAGTAATACCGCTGACCTACTCGACCAGATTTTGGAGAATAAGCAGAAATTCATTTCCCAGATCATGACCAGTAAATCTCCGGTTCGTGCCTGTGAGGATGTGGATGATGCAGCTCTTACCTACGCAGAGATCAAGGCGCTTGCAACAGGCAATCCTTATATAAAAGAAAAGATGGATTTGGATATTCAGGTGAGCAAGCTGAAGTTGATGAAAGCAAACCACACCAGTCAGATCTATCGGCTGGAGACGGATATTGCAAGAAACTACCCAATGCAGATTACATCCATGAAAGAACGGATTGCAGGACTTAACGCAGACTGGGAGGTGGCAAAATCGCTGCTTCAAAAAGAAAAGGATGATTTTTCTATAACAGTGAGTGGAAAAGTATATACAGACCGGAAAGAAGCCGGAACTGCATTGATTGCAGCTTGCAGTGGATTGAAAACGGTACAGGTATCCGGGACAGTGGGAGAGTTTCATGGATTTTCATTGAGCGCTGCCTATGATTCCTTCAATCAGTGCTATAACCTAACCATTAAGGGGAAATGCAGCTATACCGTGGAAGTTGGAAAAGATGCGTTGGGAAACATCATGCGTATCCAAAATGCCCTTACCGGAATTGAGAAGAAACTGCCGGAGGCAAAGCTGAAACTGGAAACTTTGCAGGAGCAGTTATTATCTGCACAGGAGGAAGTAAAAAAGCCATTTGCTCAAGAGGCGGAACTGGCTGAAAAAATGAAACGTCTGGATGAACTGAACATACTGTTGGATATGGATAGTAAGAGCAGCCATGAAGTGGTAGAAGTCGAAGGGGAAACAGAAGATTTGCCAAAGCAACCGGAAAATCTTACCAATCCTGCATTTCAAAAACCAGAAGCAGAAAAGAGTGCAGATTCTTATAAAAAGCCTTCTGTATTGGACAAGTTGAGAGAAAAACAGGCGAGGGGCAGCATAGAGCAGTATAGTCAAAAACCAACAAAAAAATATGAACAGGCATTATAGAAAGAACCCGTCAGAAATATTCTGGCGGGTGTTTCAGAAAGAAGGGATTTATATATGAGAGAGAAAGAGATTATAAATGATATGGAAAAAGAAAATCAGTTGTTTGATGGCAACGGAGAGTATTATGGAATTTATCAGCTAAGAGAATCTGGGGAGAGAACCTATCAGTTTATGGGAATGCGTGAAGCAAGCAATTTCGGATTTGAAATTCATGGAGAGGATTACGAACTGATATACAGTGATCGGCTTGGTATGGAAGATACGTTAAATTCTCTGTATGAGAAATCTAATATCAATCACCCGCAGGATTTTACCGGGCATTCCCTTTCGGTCAGTGATGTGGTTGTTATGCGAAAGAACGGGGAAAGTAAAGCCTATTATGTGGATTCTTTCGGTTTTACAGAGCTGCCGGAGTTTATCCATGAGCGATTGCGCTTACAGGAAGTTTCTGTGGAGGAAAAGAGAGAACAGAAGGGATATCTGCCTGTCTACCAGCAGACACTTCAATATGCAATGGAACATGGAGCAGCGGATGACTATTTAGATTCCCGAAAGTTAAACATAGACTGTAAAAAAGCCATTGAGGATACAATTAAGGAGCATTTTGATGGTATGCGGCTTTCATTGGAAGATTCCGGCGGAGTGCTGGAACAGTTTGGAATGGAACGTGTTTCTTATGTATTGGCAAATACTTTGCGGCATTTGTCCGAGGACGGACGCTTTTCCAGAGATAACCGGGTATGGGCAGATGGGATTGAAGTTACGGAAAATATCCATAGAGGAATGGATATGAACTTGGATTATCTGGTGAACAGCCATCCGGCAGTCTTGGATGGTTACATCCATCTGGTCAGAGGAGAAATTCGTATGCTCGATGTGGAGAAAAAAATGGGGATTCCCCATGTAACGGAACAGACTTCAGGGCTTATGGTAGAAGGACACATGGGAACATGGCATACCATAGGACAGCGGGAGTATCATGGAGAACGGTTTTTCCTTATGAGACATGATGAGTATGGAAGCGAGGCGGCAGACATCATTGTATCAGAAAATGGTACACTGGTAGCAGAGGATTTACGAAATGGGTTTGATGCAGAGGCAGGTTTTGCAATTTCTGAATATCTGGAAGGAAATGGTGCGTCGGTATATGATCTGAAGGAATTACCGGCAGACGCAGATATTGTCTTATATGACGGAAAAGAACTCTATACAGAGAAAGCACAGCCGATCATCAATGATTCTTGGGATTGTTCTATGACTGGAATTGATGAGAACGGAGAGGAGTACCGATTTAATTTTTACGAAATTCATAGTGTTGCAACCGAAAAAGGATTAAGGCTGAAAATGCCGGAATTACATTACATAGATCACTATTATGTTGTGGAAGATTTACAAAAGCAGGGGAAATTAGATATCTGGGAATATTCTTCCCTGTCAGAAGCGTTAGAGAATTATTTTGCATTGCCAACCCATAAGATGAAAGCGCTTGGGATTCAGAATCAATCCCCACTTCCGGGAAGTCTTGATTTTATTCAATGTAAAAATGGAGTAGACCACCTGACGGAAGATTGGACAAAAGTAACAGGATGGCTGAATCCACAGATTTATCAGACAGTACAGTATTTAAAAGAGAGTCTTGAAGTACATGAGACACAGATTGCGTATGATACGGGCATTGGTTTCTTTGCCATCCAACATACGGATGGTGGCTATGATTACACGTTTTATGATAAAGATTATTTGGAAAAGGATGGCGGGGTATATGATGATCCAGAGTTTACGATTGAAGAAGCGGCAGGAGACTTATTGGCGGAAGAGGGAATTTCTATCCACGATTGTAAAGTTACGGATTATGAGGAACTTATGGAATGTGTAGAGAATGCCGAAAAGGAACAACAGGCAGAGCCTTCACTGACTTATTATGTGGCAGAATGTATGGAATTTTCCGTCTTAGGGGAATATCATGCGGATTTGACGATTGATGAAGCCTTTGACATTTATAAACGGATTCCATCTGACCGCATGAACGGTGGAAAAGGAATTGGGATTTGCTTGCAAGAGGACAGCCTATATGCCGGAGAATATCCATTGATGCGCAGTAATCAGATTGATATGGAGACATTGGAGGGGATTCCTTATATGAAGAATCACCCATTGGTACAGCAGGCAGTAAAAGAAATGGAACAACGAGGCGTTAAGCTGTGGTATCCGATCAAAGAAGCACAAGCCGAAAAGGGGATGGAGCAGAGACAGGAACAGCCGCAAAGAGAAAGTAAGAAAGAGTCTGTTTTAAAAGCGTTGAAAGAAAGACAGGAAAGATTAAAGGCACAGCAGACAGAACCGAAACGCCCAGAACGGTCCCAGAGCAAAAAGAAGGGGGATATGGAATTATGAGTAAGATTGTATTTGAAAATGATGAATTATTGGTCATGGCAATGTTTGACGGGGGAACCCGAAGGAGAACGATGGATCAGATTGAGGAGATTCTTCCTCATGTGCAGGAAGATGACGAGGTATTTCCGCTTGCAATCAATACACTAAACAAGCTGAAGCAGATTTCAGAAGCAGAATACCTTAGTCTGGACTTGGAGAGTTATAAACAGGAACCGGAGGAGAGCGTATGATACGAAACCACTATGCAATTTATCAGTTGAAAAGTGGGGCGGAGACGAAACATCTTTGTTTCCGTCCCTATCAGGAGTTAAAAGAGAAGAAGATTGCTGTTCGGGCAGAAAACTATGAACAGGTATTTCATACGGGAGTTCTTCCGGGAGATACTGCGGAAACAATCTGGAGACGATTTTTGCGGCAGCCGCCTAAAACCTTTCGAGGATATCATTCTCTTAGTACCAGTGATGTGATCGTGATAAATAAAGAGGGGGCAATCACTTCATTTTATGTTGATAGTAAGCGGTTGGTGGAAGTGCCGGATTTTATCCGCCTGAATGGTTCCAGTACCTTGATTTCTATGGATACTGTGGACTATCAGATGGAGGGAGTGAAAGGGAACTGGTTGGCAATCGACGAGACGAAAGTAGAAGGTAACGTGTTTTTTCTTATGCAGAGTGAACAGTATGGGGCAAATGCTGCTTATATTGTAGTGAAGGATAGCGGAGAATTGGTTGTCCGAGAGAGCAGTGGGTTTGATGATAAGACGATAGAACAGATACAGAGGTATCTTCATCCAACAAAGCAGATAGAGACCATAACAAAATCGGAAAAACCACAACTTGAGAACTGGCAGAAAGCACAGGAAAATGGGGAGTATTTGCGAAGTGCGGAAATCACAGAAGAACAGAATTACAATATGATTGATGGTCTGATGAATAATAAAGCTCCGAAAAAGAAGAAAGAGAGGACTTCCATATTGAAAAAACTGCGGGAGAAGCAGGCTGCGATTGCAATGCGAAGTGGGAAACAGCCACAGGAACAGATGATGGATATGGAGCGTAGAAAACAATAAAAGCAAGGAGGATGGTTACTTTATATAGTGCCATCTTCCTTGCTTTTATTTTGCTAAGCGATACCGGGTAATGTTTTTCCAGCTTTCAGGGAATCCCATTTTTTCCAGTAAATCAGTATGTTCTATGTGGATCAGTTTTTCCGATACATCATCTATTGACTTTGCCAGATGTTTTTTGAAAAGACGGAAATCTTTGTCGGGCAGTAAATATCGAAAAGCAATGACAACTGCAAATAAATCATTTTTTCCGTATTGATACTGGCTTCCCTGCATAGGGATAGATAGTTTACGATGCAGTGGTAAATCAGAAATCGTATCTCGTGTGCGATATGTAAAGAGCCGTTCGCTATGGGCGCATACATTTCTGAATTTTGTAAGTACAGATAGAAATTGCTCCATCTGTTTTTGATTGATGATTCCAAAATTTTTACAGATTTTTGACTGTAACGATTGAGGAAAAACCTTATACATCTTAGAAAGATTACCAAACGTAAGGACAGAGACTAAAACCCAAAGGGGGATGTTTCCATAAGTATTCCTCTGGTAATTGATAAATTCATAATCGGTAGTATTCGCTGCATACTTTAGTGTGGAAATCAATCGAGCTACTACTTTTTGATTGCGTCGGTTCGTATTATAGTTTGAACTATCCAGATAGGCGTCCTGTGATTCCCCATACTTTTCTGTAAAATAATAGGACATAAGCGAACGGAGATTACGCTCGATCTGGAGTAAATATTTAAAGAATAAATCTCGCAAATCAGAGTCGAATTCATATAAGGCAACAATTTCTTCGAATGTTGTTCCCTTTTTATATATTTTGGTAAACGGAACTCGGAATAAGTGTTTGTACCCACCAATCAAAGGGAAATATCCGATTTGCTTGAGCATGGCTTCTGCATAAGCACGATCAGATATGATGATTCCTTTGTCCTCTAAATGTTGTATTTGCTGCTCAAAGCTGGCAAATGTTTTTTTCGTCATAGTATTCACCCCTATATAGCAAAAGAGGGAGAGACCCGCAGGCTCTCCCCCGGTCACGGGCTTCGCAAGTTTCCGCAACACGATCACTGAACCTAATATAACAAACCAACGTAAAAAAGTCAACTGTTTCCGAAGGAATCTTCCACAGGAGATTTACAAAGGGTTATAAGGTTCTAGGGTAGTATATGTATTGACTGGGTAAATAATACATGATTTTGTATGATAGTAGTGATGAGATTAAAAAAATGATCAATAGCATCTGAAATAATAGAAATATAATTCGTGTAAGTTAAGTTTGCCAATTTGTATAGGTCGGGGAGGATTACTTTGTATTTATAATTTCTTTATTTGTAGTAATGCTCCCAAATGGCACTGTTTTGTTTGAGTGCAGCAATGTGATTCAGTGCAACAAATAAACGACAAATTGGTTAATCTGCATTAAGACAGGATTCATTTTGAACTATGGAAAAAGGATATATATCTTTCATTCTTTAGGTTGATGATGTATAATAAACAAAAGATAGTTTTAGAAGTGAGCTTTTCGGGAGGCAGTATATATGGAAAAAAGTAAGGTAGAATTTGTATATAAAAATATTTCTTCATTAAACAAGATAAGTATAGTGAATAAAAAAATATTTCGTATTTTGCCATATATTTGTGTGCCATCACTTGCTATAGGGGGGGATTGCGGTTTTCCTAAAAGAAATGTTGCCTATAAAAGGAGTGTTGCCTACTTATATTAGACTTGTTTGCTTAGTCATATTTTTCTTAACTTTTTTGATGTGGTTGGTGTCTTTCTTTTTTGAATACATTTTCCTGTTTTTATGGAAATGCCCTGTATGCAAAGGGAAATTTCCATGGTATAAGACTACTTTGGGATATTTAGGAGAAGAAGGAGGTAGTCTTGTAAATAAAGAAGTTAAAGATATTTGTGACCGCAAGAATAAGAAAATATCTTTAATTCAATATGAAAATAGCAATTTAATCATTCCCAAAAAGTGTCCGCATTGTGGGGAAGTTATATGGAAAAAATGATTTTTATAGATTACCTGTAATCTGCCACAACTGAATATGACCGTCAAGGTCAGATGAAGAAACCGATGTATTGAGCGTAAAGCGATCATGCGTCGGTTTTTCTTACATGAGCTGACAGAATTCCGACTGTATATCACCCGTGAGGAAAGTATCGGTGACTATGGATTTTGCATAAATGCGCGTTACGGGTAAGTAAAAAACTACTTGATAGAGTGTGAATTGAATTGTTCATGTCGGTATGATATAATTTACTGAAATGAAGCAAGAAGGTGGACTTTTGTATGAAAAAATTTTTGAAAATATTGCTAATCATTATAGGAATAGTTTTTTTAATTTTTGCAGCGCTGATATGTATTGGACTGTTTGTTGATTATGATGACCATATTGAAAATGGTCGTTATACTTATGTTCCGGAAGAAGAAAACAAAGGAAATGAGTATATTGAGTTTAAGTTGACAGATAATGGCAAAGACGATTCTAAACTTACATATTATAACTCTATCGAAGAAGCTATTTTGAATTCCCCCTTAAAAGCAGAACATGAAAATTTATCAGCTCCAGAAGATTTTCTTAATCATGTTGATGAAATATTGCATATATGGAATGGCAAACAGTATGATACGGTTTTCTATCGGGCAGGAAGTGATAACGATCCCGTTCAAGGTTTTGTGATTGTACGCTGCAAAAAAAAGATAGAAAATGAAAGTACACAATATGCGTTTGTAAATGCTACACCAGCTACCACTACACCAGATACCACTTATGGGGGAGACTTCAAAAAATTTATCCATTTATCTTTAACAATAAGTGATATTCAACAAGACTTAAATCCAAATTATCCGGATACCAGATTCGTTTTTGGCTATGCACATGATAAAGAAATTTACTCATTAGAAGTAGAAGGTCAAAAGCCAGATGGGATTATAGAATATGAAGAATATGGTAGAACGATGTATATGTGGTATTATAACGATTTGAAAAGCAATAAAAGAGGCGATTGTCTGAGCTACTCAGTAGATGTGCCAGAGTAATTTTTCAAATTGGCTAATCTGCCACAACTGAATATGACCGTCAAGGTCAGATGAAGAAACCGATGTATTGAGCGTAAAGCGATCATGCGTCGGTTTT
>OLQE01001577.1_pt1 | contig 11890 bp, 9 predicted proteins | sample 1643161 | NCBI WGS metagenome assembly OLQE01 (sample SAMEA3136650, study PRJEB25190) | human gut metagenome | reverse complement strand
CAGATAAGCATTCCCCCGCTTCAAGTGCGCGGAGCACTAAGCGGCGGGTGAGGGGAGATGCTTATGTCCGCTTTACATTCTGTTTTCATTTCTTGTTTATCAATGCATGATCCCTGACACGTTTTGATACAAGATACAAAATGAGTAAAAATGTTTTTATACAAAACCTGTCAGAAAAGATATCTTTTTCGACAGGTTTTGTGTTATAATCCCTCCATAGAGGGCAGTCATCGCACAAAGAAGCGGCTGGCTGCAGGAAATTTTGGAAGCGGAGTAGATGATATGGCATTAAGGGAACTGACAAAAGAATATCTGACAAAGGCGGTTTATCATACACCGCTGGAAATTGTAAGGCTTATGGCAGAGGCTCTGCCACTTCAGGAGGGCACGGTACTGGATATCTGCGGAGGAAGTGAGGATTTTCTTCTGCGGGCGGCAGCCATGAAGCAGAAAAAATCAGAAGAGGAGCTTCTGATTTTTGAAAACTGGACCGGAACAGAAGATACTTCTGATGGAAGAGAGAATCTTCTTGTCTGCGGACCGGCGGATAAAGCAGCAGACCATTTGAAAAAGAAAAAAGGGAAAAAATCAGAAGAAAAAACGTTTGATGCAGTTTTGATGAATCCGCCTTTCGGTTATACAAAAGGAGAAAAGAAAGGACGGGTGAGGCTGGAAAGCCAGTTTCTGACGCAGGCGGCAGATTGTGTGGCTGAAAATGGACACTGTGCAGCAGTGGTTCCGGGAGGTCTTTTGAACAGGACCGCAGTGGAGGATGTGGAGCTCAGAAAACGCTTTGTGGAGAAATTTCATGTGGAACAGGTGATCCTCCTTCCCATCTCTGCGTTCCTTCCTTATGCGGAGGTTCGTACGGGAATTTTTATCTTCGCAAAGGAAAAGGGAGACGGAATGACCCGTTTCTATGATCTTCGAAAGGTAGAACCGGAGAACCGGAAGCTGCTTCCGGAAATCTATCAGAGAAGTGAACCGGTCTGCGTATTGAACCGGACGACCTTATCCGAGCATCAGTATATTCTTTCTACAGAAGAATATCTGGGCGAGGAAAAGGCAGATGAGAGAGCTTTGATCTCCAGAGAGAGGATCTTAAGAAGACAATTATCCAGACTTTCGGAAAAGCTTCCGTCTGTATATGAAAATGAACTTGGTCAGATCGGTATGTTCCCCTGTCAGAAAGGGATCCAGACCAAAAAAGCTGTGATAAAGGAGATCCTGGAGTGTGAGTATGGGCTTCTGGAGTGTGCTCTTTTGAAGGCAGCAGGAAAAGAAAAGTGGCCGGAGAAGGAAGGAAACACTTTTTTGAAAATCTGGAGCGGACAGCGTCTGGATGAAGAGGAAAAGGATGGTCCTTACCGGGTTTACGGAGCGGCAGGTGTCCAGGGAAGTGCACGGACAGCCACAATGAAAGAAGAGCAGGCGATCCTTATCGGAAGAGTAGGAAGCTACTGTGGAGCGGTTTATAAAGCCTGGACGAAGGGCTTTGTCTCCGATAATGTCATGCTGGCAGGAGCTGTGGAAGAAGAGGCGGAGGAGGATTTTCTTCTTCTGGTTTTGCGGGCGGCTCATTTCAATGCGGAAAAAAGGGGAAGTGTACAGCCCTATATCACAAAGGATATCATATTGAAACGGAAATATTATCTTCCGGAGCTTGCAAGGCAGCAGAAATTTCTTTTGGAAAATCAGGAAATTTTTGAAAAGATCCGGGAACAGGAAAAAGAAGTGGAGGAGCTGTCTGTGGAAAGTGAGAGGCTGCGCTCCTGAGTTGAGACTGCTGAAAACGGAGAGAAAAATTCGTTTTCAGCAGTTTTCTTTTGAAAATCTTTTGATTTTCTGCCGGTGCTTCTTTTTCTTTTTGATGTATACTGTTCATTGATCATTTTCAGACAGGGAGAGAAGGAAGATACACCATGGCAGTGCTTGCAAGAATAACGGAAAACTCTTTATAATCAGGAAATGGAAGGAGAAAGAAAAAGCGATGGAAGCTTACCATATTTTGATCGTTGAGGATGATAAAGAAATCCTCGATGGTGTAGGTATCTATATGAAAAATCAGGGATATGAAGTTTTTAAGGCCCAGAATGGACTGGAAGGCTTAAAGATCCTGGAAAAAGAGGAGATTCATCTGGCGATCATCGATATCATGATGCCGATCATGGATGGAATCACCATGACGATGAAATTACGGGAACATTATGATTTTCCTGTGATCATGCTGTCTGCAAAATCAGAGGAGATCGATAAGGTGACAGGGCTGAATATCGGGGCAGATGATTATGTGACAAAGCCCTTTGCGCCGATGGAACTGATGGCAAGAGTCCATTCGCAGCTTCGACGCTACAGCCGCTATCTGAAGCTGGCAGCGGGGAAGAGAAAGGAAGAATCCGGAGAGCATTTCTATGCAGTGGGCGGTTTGGAACTGAATGAAGATACCGTGGAGGTGACAGTGGATGGAAATCCGGTGACGCTGACCCCTCTGGAATTCAAAATCCTGGCTCTTCTTATGAGAAATCCGGGCAGAGTTTTTTCGCCGGATGAGATCTATGAGAGGATCTGGAATGAAAAACCGATCGGTACGGAGACGATCATGGTGCATATCCGAAATATTCGGACGAAGATCGAGGTCAATCCGAAAAATCCAAAATATTTAAAGGTGGTGTGGGGTGTTGGATACAAAATCGAAAAACAATAATAAATGGCTTGGAAATCTGCTCTGTGTCCTTTTGATCCTGGTTATGGCAGCAGGGACATTGTTCTGCTATCCGGGAATCCGGCAGGCAGCAATGAAACGGATGGACGATTACAGAGCCACATCAGGGATAACAGACGGACAGAAGGATACGGATGATCTGGTTTATACGGATGAATACGGGGAGTGGAACTATATCAGCTATAGGACGGTCCTGCAGGAAGTGGGACTTCCGCTGCTGGTGGTCGTGGTAACGGTCATCCTTGGTCTGGCGGCCCTTTTGCTTCCGCTGATTCCTTCTCTGGAAATCGGAAAGGGGATATTCAGCAGAATCCCATTGGAGATCAACTTTTTCCTGGCTCTTTCGCCAATCTGGACGTATCTGGCTATGCTGGATATTCTGAGTGATTTTCTGTTTTCCGGAAATTCCTCTAATATGCTGGGAAGTATCAGCCACCAGATTTCCTGGCTGATCCAGTTTGGCATCTGGTCGCTGCTTTACAGCTTCTGGTTTGTGGCAGTCTTAAGCTTTCGTTCGCTGGTGACGCTGGGACCGAAGCGGTATTTCCTGGAACGCATCTGGACGGTACGGTTTTTCCGATGGTTCTGGAAGAACACTTCCGGCACAGTGATAAGACTTGGAAAATGGGTTTACGGAAAAATACGTGGATTTTTCAGACTTTGCGTGGTAACACTGGAAGATATCGATCTGACGGATCCTTCAGACCGGATGATCTTTAAAATCCTGGGGCTGAATGCGATCATCCTGTTTGTCTGCTTTATCCTGGGGCAGTTCGGGATCATGGCACTTCTTCTTTATACTGTGGTGCTTTTCTTTCTTTTAAAAAAGTACAGCCGTGTGATCAAGGCGAATTATCAGATCCTTCTCCAGAGTACCAGAAAGCTGGCAGAAGGAGATCTCGAAGCAGTTATCACAGAGAATGTGGGGATTTTTGAGCCGTTAAAGCTGGAACTGAACCGGGTACAGGCAGGTTTTCAGAAAGCGGTAGAAGAAGAACGGAAGAGCCAGAATATGAAGTCTGAACTGATCACCAATGTTTCTCATGATCTGAAAACACCGCTGACGGCGATCATCACATATATTAATCTTCTGAAGGATGAAAAGATTACAGAAGAGGAAAGAAGAAAATATATCGATATTCTCGATCGGAAATCCATCCGGCTGAAACAGCTGATCGAAGACCTCTTTGAGATCAGTAAGGCGAACAGTGGAAATATCAAGGTAGAAAAGAAACTGCTGAATCTGACAGAACTGGTAAGACAGGCAGCCTTTGAGCTGGAAGACCGTTTAAAAGAAGCACAGATCGACTGCCGGGTTTCTGTTCCGAAAGAGGAGATAATGCTGGAACTGGACGGAGAAAAGACCTACCGCTGTCTGGAAAATCTTCTGATCAATGTTTCCAAGTATGCACTTCCAGGAACCAGGGCATACCTGAATCTCTATGACAGAGGAACTCAGGTGGAAATCATTCTCAAAAATATCTCCAGAGACGAACTGACTATGGATGTGGAAGAGCTGACAGAACGGTTTATGAGGGGAGATAAATCCAGAAATACGGAAGGAAGCGGTCTTGGCCTTGCAATTGTAAAAAGCTTTGTGGAGCTTCAGGGCGGAAGCTTTCATATCGAAGCAGACGGTGATCTCTTCAAGGCAAAGATGAGCTTTCCGAAAGAAGAATAGCACAAAGTATGTTTCTGTTTGGCAGGGGTCAGGGTAAAGCGGACATTCGCAATCCGCTTCGCTACTTGTTCATGAACGCAGCCGCTTCGCGATCTGTCAGTGGGAGCTTTCAACTCCCACGTTTGAGCAGGTCCTTATCAGACAGTATCGAGATGGCAGAGCCGGAGACTTTATTCAAACGAGTCCTCCGGTTCTTTTTTTCTGCCATGGGAGATCGGACGGACACTGAGTCCGTTTACTTCCACAGAATCCGTGACTTCGATCATCAGATAGGTCTTACCGTCAATAATCTGGGTTTCTACCAGATCGGTGCGCTCCGGATTGACCTGAATCACGACGTCGGGAGTCTTGATCTCAAACTTTCTGGCGCTGGTGATATTAGAGGCCAGGAAGGAAGAATTTTCTCCGACGGAATCGTCGTAGCGCTCATCAAAATCCTCCAGATCTTCCTTGGTGGCACCGCCCTCCTGAAGAAGCTTTTTCACTTCATATTTGTCCAGCCTGAGCGGCTCCGGCTCGTCGGCATGCTCATCTACCATTTCCGTAATTTTTTCATGAATGGTTTTTACCGCTTCATAGTCGCAGTCCGGACCTAAGGTCTCCTGGATCATGGTATTAAAGGTATCTTTCTGACTTCCGGCAGAAAGAGGGGGCACACAGCCAAGGATCTCATTGATCAGGGTTTCCTGGAGGTCTTCTGCATTTTTGGAATAGTAAAGAAGGCTGTGCAGGTCCGTGTTCCTGTCATTGAAGGCAGGGAAAAGGAAGCCCAGGGAAGGCATATCCACGATCCAGTCACGGATCCGCTCTTCGATCGCATTGTTTCTGGCATTGTAGCAGAGCGCTGCTTTGGAAAGCTTTACAGGACAGATGCTGCAGAGGACATACTGGTAAACGTCAGTAGAAGCATCGTCCATATCCAGACCGTCCCTGGTTTTGCCTGGAATATCATAAGCGGCGTGAATGAGAAGGATCAGATAATTCTCACCGAAATCATAAGAAGAGATCACACGGTCATAGAACTGGGTGATAAGTTCCTCATCCTTCAGGCCGGAATCGCGGAGCTTCAGAAGAAATTCCTGAGTGCCGCCCTCCAGTTCCTGCTGAAGCGGAAATTCCATATTCAGAAGATTCTTTCCGATAGTTCCGGAAAGAGTCTTGCGGAAAATATCAAAATATTTGAACATTTCTTCATCAGAGAGAGAAAGAAAGGCTTCTTTCATTTCCAGCTGTTTTTCTTTCTCAGCGTTTACATAGCAGCCGCAGATCCGTGTGATGGCACAGCGGTCCGGTGTAAACTGCTTTTTAATCTCAGCGACTTCTTTTTTATTCATAAGTAAAAATCCTCGTTTCTATATAAAAAATGATGAATGTCTGAAGACAGTTCCGTCTGAATAGTATAGCACGAACGTATGTTTGTTTCAAGCGTTTTGAAGAAAAAAGAATGATTCTGGGGGATTTTAGCATAAGGTTCCTGTAAAAAACAGGTTAAACAAACAATAAGAATGTATAATAATACAATATTAAAAAGCTTTTTCTGTTAAAGAATACAGTCTTTTTTACACTTTGTCGTCAGCACTTTAATGCGGCACTTTAGTGCATTTTCACAGCTGATTTTTTGAAAAAACATTAATTATTTGTATGTTTTGAACAAAATCAGTGGGTTTATTTTTGTTAGTATTATACGATTTTGAATTATTTTCTATTTTCCTCTTGTGTATTTTTTATAAATCATTTAGAATATTCTCATGATGATTCGCGCGCGTAAAAATGAGTCACTATCAACCACAAAGAAAGGATATAAATATGAAAAAGTTAGTATCTCTTATGCTTACTGGTGCTCTGGCATTCAGCCTTTCCACCGGTGCCCTTGCTGCTGAAGAAGTAAAATCTCCTGATAATGACCTTGTTGTTGCACTTCAGGCTGACGCCACTCATCTGGATCCGCATGTCTCCAGTAATGGTTATTCCAACACGATCACCAACGCTATGTACGAGACTCTCCTGACCTTCAATGAGAAATCTGAGGTCGTTCCGCTGCTGGCAAAAGAATGGAGCGTTTCCGAGGATGGTCTGAGCTACACCTTCGTACTGAACGAAGGCATCAAATTCCATGATGGCGAGCCCTTCAATGCAGATGCTGTTGTCGCTGTATATCAGCGCGGCCTTGACGACGACAGCCTGACCCTGAAGAGAAGCATCAACAACTGGGAAAGCGTAACTGCTGACAGTGAATATCAGGTTACCATCAAGTTAAAAGAAGCAAATAATACGTTCGTCAATAAGATCACACAGGTTCGCATGGTCAGCCCCAAAGCAATGGAGCAGGGCAAAGATTACCTGGCAAAGAATTCCGCAGGTACCGGCCCGTTCAAACTTTCCGACCGTGTAGACGGTGGTTACACCAAACTGGTTCGCAACGATGATTACTGGCAGGAGGGACCGGGCGTTGATACCCTGACCTTCACCGTTGTTCCTGAGGATGGTTCCCGTATCGCCATGCTGCAGACTGGCGAGGCAGATATCATTGATCCGGTTCCGGCTATCGATGTTGCCAGAATCGAAGATGATCCGACGATCGTAGTTGAGAACTTCCCGGGTATCACCTACCGTTATGTCACCCTGAACACCCAGATGGAGCTTCCGGACGGCAGAAAACCTTTCGCCGACAAGAGAGTTCGTCAGGCTCTGAACTACGCATTTGACAGCAAGGCTTACGCACAGGTTGTATTCAATGGCTATGCAGTAGAGCCGACCTCCATCTTCTCTCAGAATATCATGTATTATGCTCCGCAGACTCCGTACACACCGGATCTGGACAAAGCAAAAGAGCTGATGAAAGAAGCTGGTTTCGAAGATGGTTTCGATGTACAGATCATCGTAGATAATACTACCATTGAGATGAAAGGTGCCGAGTTTGTAAAACAGCAGCTCTCTCAGATCAATGTAAACGTTGAGCTTCTTGCGAACGAGTCTACTGCAAATGCAGAACTGACCAGCGCTCCTCTTGAGGATACCACCGTTCAGATGTGGTATGTAAACTGGGGTTCCGGTTCCTACGAAGCAGACGGTTCCATGAGAAATATCCTTCATGGCGATAAATTCCCGCCAAACGGCTATAACACCGCATTCTGGAACAACGAAGAGTTCAATAATCTTCTGGACGATGCTCTGAAAATGACTGACACCGAAGAAATCGCAGAAGCTTATGCAAAAGCTCAGGCGATTGCCTGGGAGGAATGCCCCTGGATTTTCCTCGGAAACAACAACACCCTGACTGCTCATAAGAGTTATGTAACAGGTATGCAGTATAAACCTGCCGGTGAGCTTGTATTCCGAACCATCAGCATGAATCACTGAGCCTGAATAACCTAAATTAAAAAAGGGAGTGTTGCAGCACTCCCTTTTAATATGCACGAAAAGTCACATTTCAATGATGGTACTGTCTGCAAAATCCACAGTCCATCCTGACGGAGGTATGTATGAATCGCTATTTTATCAGAAGGTTGCTTGCAACCATTCCGCTGATGTTCGTCATTTCAATCTTTGTCTTCATGTTCATCCACCTGATCCCCGGAGATCCTGCAAAAACACTTGCCGGAGTTGAGGCCAGCGTGGAAGAGGTGGAAGCGATCCGTGAAGAGTTTGGATTGAATAAGCCGATTCTTGTTCAATATGTAGATTATATGAAAAATCTGTTTCACGGTGATATGGGCCGCAGCCTGAAATCCAATCTCCCTGTGACAGAAATGATCGCATCTCGTATGCATTTCACTCTGCGGCTTGTAGTCGCGGGTATGATATGGGCACCATTCCTTGGAATTTTCATAGGTGTCCTCTGTGCTATTTTCCGTGGAAAAGGCTTTGACCATTTCGGTATGCTCTTTGCTATTACCGGACTTTCTGCTCCCGGTTTCTGGCTTGGTCTGATGGGCATCGAAGTCTTTTCTGTCCGTCTTGGTCTTCTTCCTACTGCAGGTCTTGAAAACTGGAGGGGCTACATCCTTCCATCTCTGGTTATGGGAACCGGTATCATGGCTGTTCTGGCTCGTTACTCCCGTTCTTCCATGCTGGAAACCCTGCGTGAGGACTATGTACGTACTGCAAGAGCCAAAGGCCAGAAAGAATTCTGGGTTATGTTCTCCCACGCCTTCCGTAACTCTCTGATCCAGATCATAACCATTCTCGGACTGCAGATCGGAGGACTTCTTTCCGGTTCTGTTATTACAGAGACTATTTTCTCCATCCCCGGTCTTGGACGACTTCTGGTAGACTCCATCGCCTACCGTGACTATCCGGTGATCCAGGGACTGCTGATGATCTTTGCTCTTCAGTATGTTCTCATCAATCTGATTGTAGACATGCTTTACGGTGTGATCAATCCGAAGATCCGCTATGACTAATGGAAAGGAAGATTGCCATGTCAAACACAACCAATGAAAAGGAACGCAATGAATTTTCCTTTGAGGAAAATTTTATCGATGAAAATATTATTGCTGATAAAAGCAGCAAAACCAAAGAGTTTATCAAAAAATTCATGAAACGTAAAACGGCAGTAGCAGGCTTTGTTGTCATCGTCTTTCTGGTGATTATCGCCCTTTTCGGACAGTATCTGGCTCCGTATGATCCGGATGCTTATGACTACGCCAATATGCTGGCGGCTCCCAGCTCCGCTCATCTTTTCGGAACCGACCATTATGGCCGTGATATCCTGAGCCGTCTTCTTGCAGGAACCCGTCTGACCCTTGGTGTGTCCCTTTCTTCCGTAATTGTGGGTGCCGCTCTCGGAACTGTACTCGGACTTCTGGCCGGTTATTATGGCGGTATCATCGAAAGCCTTGTTATGCGTGCTTCCGATGTGCTTTTCAGCTTCCCGGACATCCTTCTGGCGATTGCCATTGTAGCTCTCTTAGGCCCTGGTATCATCAACGTGTTCATCGCTGTTATGGTTTTCACGGTACCGAGCTTTGCCCGTATCATGCGAAGCGCCACTCTGGCTGTGAAAGGTTCTCTTTACGTGGAAGTGGCTCAGAGCCTGGGCTGTAAAGACAGACGTCTTCTGTTTGTACATATTTTCCCGGGAACCATCCAGTCCCTGATCGTTAACTTCACCATGAGAATCGGTTCCGCTATCATGGCTGCTTCTTCCTTAAGCTTCCTGGGCTTTGGAGCAAATGTAACAGATCCTGAGTGGGGCGCAATGCTTTCCCAGAGCCGAAGCTACCTGAACGTAGCACCGCACATGGTATATTTCCCAGGTCTTGTGATTTTCGTCACGGTTCTTGCCTTCAACCTTTTCGGCGATGGCCTTCGTGACACCCTTGATCCGAAGATCAAATAAGCCAGGAATAATCACAGGAAACAGAAAGGAGTAAATTATGTCCCAGGAAAATTTACTGGAAGTGAAACATCTCCGCACGGAATTCTTTTCCAGCAAAAAGAGCAGCGTTACTGCGGTAGATGATGTGAATTTTGAAATAAAAAAAGGAGAGATCGTAGGTCTCGTAGGTGAGTCCGGCTGTGGAAAAAGCGTTACCTCCCTTTCCATCATGCAGCTTTTAAAAGATACTCCGGGTAAAGTTACCAACGGAGAAATCATCTTCCAGGGCCGCAACCTTCTGGAAGCATCCAAAAAAGAAATGCTGGATATCCGCGGCGATAAGATGAGTATGATTTTCCAGGAGCCCATGAGCAGCCTGAATCCGTCCATGCGTATTGATAAGCAGATGATCGAAGGAATTCGCCTGCATACATCCTTAAACAAAGCAGATGCCAGAAAAAAAGCAGCAGATATCCTCGCACAGGTAGGAATCCCTGATCCGGAGCGGGTGCTGAAAAACTACCCCCATCAGCTTTCCGGTGGTATGAGCCAGCGTGTTATGATCGCTATGGCTATGAGCTGTGAACCGGACCTTCTGATCGCGGATGAGCCGACAACAGCTCTTGATGTAACCATCCAGGCGCAGATCCTGGAGCTGATGAGAAAGATCCAGCAGGACAAAGGTATGAGTATCCTTCTCATCACTCATGACCTTGGCGTCGTTGCAGAGATGTGCTCACGCGTCATCGTTATGTACGCCGGAAAGATCGTGGAGGAAGCACCGGTAGACGTTCTGTTTGCCAATCCGACCCATCCGTATACCCAGGGTCTGATCGCTTCTGTGCCGAAGCTTGGTTCCGGAGTAAAGGTCCTTCCCAGCATTCCCGGAAGTGTGCCTGACCTTTCCGCTATGCCGAAGGGCTGCCGTTTTGCTCCCAGATGTAAATATGCCACCGAAAAATGTCATCAGACAGAGCCGGAACTTCGTTCCGTTGGCGAACAGCAGAAATGCCGCTGCTGGCTTAAACAATAGAAAAAGAGGGATAATTTATGGAACCGTTACTTTCTTTAAATCATGTGTCAAAAACCTTCCCGGTTGGCAAAACCCTGCTTGGAAAACCGGACAAGTTTGTTCATGCCGTCAATGATGTGAGCTTTGACGTATATAAAGGAGAGACCTTCTCCATCGTTGGTGAGTCCGGCTGTGGAAAAAGTACCACCGGTCGTCTGATCAACCATCTTCTGACTCCCGACAGCGGTGAGATCAAATTTTTAGGTCAGGACATTTCTCATCTTACGCAGGATCAGATGCGTCCGTTAAGAAAAGACGTGCAGATGATCTTCCAGGATCCGGCAGGAAGCCTGAATCCGCGTATGCGTGTGGAAGACCTCATTGCAGAGCCGCTCCTGATCCATACAGATATGACGAAAGAGCAGCGTCTGGAGACTGTTCATGAGCTTCTCGGCATTGTAGGTTTAAGTGCCAAGCATGCAAAACGTTATCCTCATGAGTTCTCAGGCGGACAGAAACAGAGAATCGGTATCGCCCGAGCTCTGACTGTAAAACCAAAGCTCATCATTGCTGACGAGCCCATTTCCGCACTGGACGTTTCCATCCAGGCACAGGTGCTGAACCTTCTTCATCATCTGCAGGAAAAATTCGATCTGACCTACGTTTTCATTTCTCATGACCTTTCTGTTGTAGAAATGATTTCTGACCGGATTGCTGTTATGTACCTTGGCTTCGTTGTAGAAACAGCTCCCAAGGAAATGCTTTATCAGTCTCCGATGCATCCTTATACACAGGCGCTTCTTTCTGCCGTTCCGATTCCGGATCCCGGTCATCAGAAAGAGCGGATCATCCTTGAGGGAGATATCCCGAGTACCATCAATCTTCCGAAAGGCTGTCCCTTCGCTGCACGTTGTAAGAAATGTAAACCGGAATGTCTGGACAGACGTCCGGAAACCGTGGAAGTGGCTCCGGGCCATCTGGTTGCCTGCCACCTTTATAAAAAATAATGAGAACCCCCGAAGAGCGGAAACTTCCGTTCTTCGGGGGCTTCTTTTTACAGTGGAAGAAGATTGAGTTTGGAAAACAGTTTTGGTATAATAATGATACCAGTGTCAAAAGGTCAAAAAGCTGTTCGTGCTTGCACGATAAGGCTTT
>OLQE01001575.1_pt1 | contig 11909 bp, 9 predicted proteins | sample 1643161 | NCBI WGS metagenome assembly OLQE01 (sample SAMEA3136650, study PRJEB25190) | human gut metagenome | reverse complement strand
AATCGGAAAAACTGCACCGATCCCTGTTGGACAGTGTTTCCCATGAGTTCAAAACGCCTTTGGCCGTGATTGAGGGCGGCTGTGAAAAATTGGCCGGACGTGCCGCGTCCGCACCGGAGGAGCGGGAAGAATACGGGGAAATTTTACTGGCCGCGCGCCGTCTGCGCCGCCTGGTGAAGAATTTGCTGGATGTGAGCCGCCTGGAATCCGGCGCTTTGAAACCCAAACTGGACTGGTGCGATCTGGGGGATGTTATTGAAGGGGCTCTGGCTGCTACCAGGGAAGCACGCCGGAATCATCCCGTGTCTGTTTCCCTGCCGCCGGACTATCCGCTGGTGAAGGCGGATTTTTCCCTGATGGAACAGGTACTGGTCAATCTGCTGTTGAATGCCTGCGTACATACTCCTGAGGGAACCTCTGTTACGTTGCAAGGTGGTACCGACTCCGCGCGCGGCCAGGTCTGGCTGGATATTCATGACATGGGGCCGGGCATTCCTCCCGAACGGGCGGAAACCATTTTTGAGCGTTTCCGGACGACGCGGCCCGGTGGTTTGGGCCTGGGGCTCCCCATTGTGCGCGGGTTCATGGAAGCTCAGCGCGGTGCCGTCTCGCTGGTTCCCGTTTCCGCCGGAACATGTTTCCGGCTTGTCCTTCCCCTGGTGGAGCACGATAGTGTTCCTGAAGAGTAATTCCTCCTGCCTCATGAGCAACTTTCCTGCAGATATCCTGATTATTGACGATGAACGGCAGATACGCCGTCTTCTGAACCTGACGCTGACCGGCGCAGGCTACCATGTCCGCGAGTGTGAAAACGGGCAGCTTGGCTTGAGTGAGACCGCTCTGAAGCGGCCGGATGCCATTATTCTGGATCTGGGGCTTCCGGACATTAACGGCTTGGAAGTGCTGAAACAGCTTCGGGAGTGGACTCAGGTTCCTATCCTGATTCTAACGGCTTGGGACAGGGAGGATGAAAAGGTGGATGCCTTGGATGCCGGGGCGGATGATTACCTGACCAAGCCGTTCAGCGGCCGTGAATTGCTGGCGCGCCTGCGTGTGATGCTTCGGCGCAATCGTCCGGACCGTGAGCCGTCCGTATTCCGGCTGGGTCCCATTGTCGTGGATCTGAGTTCCCGGCGCGTGGAGAAGGGGAAAGAGGAAATTCATTTAACCTCCAAAGAGTACGGAATTCTGCGCCTGCTTCTGCTCCATCAGGGCAAGGTGATGACCCACCGCCAGCTGCTCCGTGAAATTTGGGGCCCCCAGCATGAGGAGGACACGCACTACCTGCGGGTGCACATTGCCCACCTGCGCCAGAAGCTGGGGGATTCCGATCCGGAAAACCGCATTATCCGCGCGGAGTCCGGCCTTGGTTACAGAATTGTGGCGGATGGAGCCGAGTAGCCCTTGTCCCGTTTTACTGGGCTGGAAAAAATAGCGGCACATTATCTGCGGCAGCCGGGAAATATATTTTTTCATAACGGTTGGAGAATGTGGCTTAACTTCACGCAGTCCAACATGCTGTGTAGGATCCAAGACGTATTCAATACGTCTTTATGAAGATCAAGTACAACGCAAGAAACGTAGGAGCCGCAGCCCTGGGCTGCGCCATGATAGCAGGAACCGTCTGCACAGGAGAGGAAACGGTTTCTCCGTCGATAGCCTCCCTGACAAACATGCAGGAGGCCGCCATACCTTCCACAGACACGGATTGGGCCTTTTCCTTCTCGGCGGGGTGGTCCAGTAAGTACGTAACGGAAGGTCTGGACTGCCTGCCGGGCAGCGGCATCTGGGAAGTGGCTCCGAGCATTTCTTGGAAGAATCTTACGTTCAGCGCCTGGTATGCCGGAGGAGATTCCGCCAATTACGATGAACTGGACCTGGTTCTGGGTTATGCCTGGAATCTGGGGAAGTGGACTGTCAATCCCTGGTATGAGCACCAATTCTATTTTACGCAGGATTATAATGTGGCCAATCCGGCGCTGACGGTCTCCTATGCCGTAACGGATTGGATGGCTGTAGGAGCGGAAACCCAGGTGAAAGTGGAACACCAGGATTTTGAAGCCTATTACAGCGCCTTTGTGCGGTTGGAGTGGTCCCCCCTGGAAAATGTGACCGTGGTTCCCATGGTCAGGTACGGGTACAACGGCGGTTATAACGTGGACTATGATGACGGCTCCAACTGCATTGACTGGAGCCTGGGCGTGACATGGCGGTTTGCAGAACATTATACGCTTTCCGGCTCCGTCAATTATTCCCAGGCGGCTACGGTGCTACGTCACAGGGATGCCGGAGACGAATTCTGGGTGGGATTCCGCCTGGGCGTGGAGTTTTAACGGCGCACCGGCGTTAAAAAACGGGCTTCCGGAGAGGAATTAATAATTTCTTAATGTCCGGAGGCCCTTTGTTAACTACCCGGAATTTCCAGAATACGCGTAGAGTTGCGTTGTGTCCTCGCACGACTTGTTAATCATTGTCCTGTTCATAGGCATACTGGTCTCTTTCACCCCGTTTCTCGGAAAATGGCTGGCAAGTGTTTTGATGGGAAGGCAGACATGGCTTTCCCCGGTTCTGGGTCCCGTGGAGCGCTGCGTCTACCGTATGGCCGGAGTGGACCCCACCCGCGAAATGGACTGGAAGAAGTATTTGACGGCCGTTCTTTTGTTTAACGCCGCTGGATTCCTCGTCCTTTTCCTTTCCCTGCTGTGCCAGAAATGGCTGCCTCTGAATCCCGCCGGAACTGAAAATATGCGGTGGGATATAGCCTTGAATACAGCCATCAGCTTCGTGACCAACACTAACTGGCAGTTCTATTCAGGGGAAGGGCCGGAAGGCGTCAGTTATTTTGTTCAAATGACCGGGCTGGGCGTGCAAAATTTCGTCAGCGCCGGTACGGGAATTGCCGTCATGTCCGCCCTGATCCGCGGGCTGGAAAGGAGATGCGCTTCTACTCTGGGGAACTTCTGGACGGATCTGACGCGCAGCACGTTGTATTTTCTGGTCCCTGTTTCCACGGTCATTGCTCTTCTGCTGGTCTCCCAGGGTGTGGTGCAGTCCTTTGACGGACCCATTGCCGTGCCGGGCATGGATGGCGTGGAACAGATGATACCCAGTGGCCCGGCGGCATCCCAGATAGCCATCAAACAGCTCGGAGCAAACGGCGGCGGCTTTTTCGGGAACAACAGCACGCATCCTTTTGAAAACCCCACGCCCTTCAGCAATATGGTTGAAATGCTCTCCCTGCTTCTGGCCGGCTGCGCCTGCCCATACGCCTATGGCGTCATGATCGGAAGAAAGAGGCAGGGGTGGATTATCTTCGGAGCCATGATGATTCTGCTTGTGGCGGCCATTGTCTTGTCCCAGTGGGCGGAACATGCGGGAAACCCGCTTTTCCCGGGCATGGAAATGCTGGAAGGCAAGGAAGTGCGCCTGGGCGTTACGAACAGTTCCCTCTGGTCCGTCGCTACGACGGCATCTTCCAACGGGTCCGTGAACTGCATGCATTCCAGCATGTCCCCGCTGGGCGGCGGGATTGCCCTGTTCAATATGCTGCTGGGTGGGGTAATTTTCGGAGGTCTGGGCTGCGGCTTGTACAGCATGCTGATGTTTGCCATGATTACCGTGTTCCTGTGCGGTTTAATGGTGGGGCGAACCCCTGAATTCCTGGGCAAAAAAATGGGAGCCCGGGAAGTGTGCTGCTCCATGGTGGGCATCCTTCTGCCCGGCATGGCCGTCCTGGTCATGAGCGGTCTGGCCGCCGCTACGGAAGCCGGGCGGGCATCCATCTGCAATGCCGGCCCCCACGGGCTGACGGAAATCCTGTACTGCTTCGGTTCCCAGGCCGGGAATAATGGAAGCGCCTTTGCTGGTCTGGCTGCAGGGGATACGCCTTTTTATTCCCTGCTGGGCGGGTTGGCGATGCTGCTGGCCCGCTTCGGAACCATTATTTCGGTGATGATGATTGCTGGCAGCATGGCATCCAGGAAAACCGCTCCGCCGGCCCAGGGCACCATGGGGACGGATAACCTGATGTTCATGGTTCTGCTGGTAGCCGTCGTGCTGGTTGTAGGAGCCCTCACCTTCTTCCCGGCCCTGGCTTTGGGACCTATTCTGGAGCATTTGCTCCTGTATTCGGGAGCCATGCTTTAAGGCGTATTAGCCGATAATCCGGATGTTTATGATCATGAAGGAGAAAAAGAGTCAATCCTGGTATGACGGAGCCATGTTGAAAACAGCTTTCCTGAATGCGCTGCGCAAATTTGACCCGCGCGTCCTGTCTAAAAACTTCGTGATGTTTATCACGGCTGCCGGCGCCCTGATGGCAACGATTGCCCTTATCAGGGATTTGGCTGCCGGGCAACCCTTCGGCTTTACTTTGCAAATCGCGCTCTGGCTCTGGTTCACCGTGCTCTTCGCCAACTTTGCGGAAGCGCTGGCGGAAGGCCGGGGAAAGGCGTATGCGGACGCCCTGAAAGAAATGCGCGTTTATGTGAACGCCCGTTTGCTGACGGACAAGGGAACGGAGGAAATCGTCTCCGTTTCCGAATTGCGCAAAGGGGACAAAGTGTTGTGCGAGGCCGGGGATATCATCCCCCTGGATGGAGAGGTGATAGAAGGCATCGCTAGCGTGGATGAATCCGCCATTACCGGGGAATCCGCTCCGGTCATCCGTGAAAGCGGGGGGGACCGCAGCGCTGTAACGGGAGGAACCCGTGTAATCAGTGACGGCATTGTTATCCGTATTACCGTGGAACCGGGCCATACGTTCCTGGACCGCATGATTTCCATGGTGGAGGGGGCCAGCCGGCAGAAAACGCCCAATGAAACCGCTCTGGGTATCTTGCTGGTGGCGCTGACCATTGTTTTTCTTGCCGTGGTTCTTTCCCTTCCCGCCATGGCCGGATACATTGAGGATTCTGCCCGGGCGCTTGGCTTCAGGGCGGAGGGCCGTATTTCCCTGCCCATCCTGGTCTCTCTTCTGGCATGCCTGATTCCGACGACGATCGGCGGATTGTTAAGTGCCGTTGGTATCAGCGGCATTGACCGGCTTGTGCGCCGGAATGTGCTGGCTGTGTCCGGGCGCGCCGTGGAAGTAGCCGGGGACATTGATGTGCTGATGCTGGATAAAACCGGAACCATCACCTTCGGCAATCGAATGGCGAACGAATTCCTGCCTGCACCCGGGGTGGATGACCTTCAGCTGGCGGAAGCCGCCCAGCTTGCTTCCCTGTCCGATGAAACGCCGGAAGGCCGCAGCATCGTGGTGCTGGCTAAAAAACAGTTTGGAATCCGGGGCCGCCATATGGACGCGGACCATATTGTTTTTATCCCGTTTTCCGCTTCCACCCGCATGAGTGGCGTGGATATTGCGGAGCACGACGGCCGTCCGGTCGTTTCCATCCGGAAAGGAGCGGCGGAAAGCGTGGCGCAGTGGGTGAAAATCCGGGGCGGAACTTTCCCGCAAGAGGTGGAAATGATGGTGCAGAATGTCGCGCGTGTCGGCGGTACGCCGCTGGTAGTGGCCCGGGGAAAAGACGTGCTGGGGGTCATTTATCTGAAAGACATCGTCAAGGGCGGCATTAGGGAACGCTTTGCCCGGCTCCGGGCCATGGGCATCCGGACTGTCATGGTGACAGGGGACAATGCCCTGACTGCCGCATCCATTGCGGCGGAAGCCGGCGTGGATGACTTCATGGCGGAAGCTACGCCTGAGATGAAGCTGGCGCGCATTCGTGAGGAACAGGCTGCCGGCCGCCTGGTGGCCATGACCGGGGATGGAACTAATGACGCTCCCGCCCTGGCCCAGGCCGATGTGGGTGTGGCGATGAACACTGGAACGCAGGCCGCCCGGGAGGCGGGCAACATGGTGGACCTGGACAGCAATCCGACCAAGCTGATTGAAATCGTAGAAATCGGCAAGCAAATGCTGATTACCCGCGGCGCGCTGACCACCTTTTCCTTCGCCAATGACGTAGCCAAATACTTTGCCATCATTCCCGCCATGTTTGCCGGCCTCTTTGTGGCTGACGGCATGGCCAGTGGACCTCTTTCCGCCCTGAACATAATGGGCCTGAATTCCCCGCAAAGCGCCATTCTCAGCACTGTGATTTTTAATGCCCTGATCATCGTAGCGCTGATTCCGCTGGCCTTGAAGGGGGTTTCCTACCGTCCAGCGGGAGCGGCCTCCCTGCTGAAGCGCAATATCCTCATTTACGGGGTGGGCGGCCTGATTGCTCCTTTCATGGGCATCAAGCTTATTGATATGGTCATCAATGCATGGCGCCTTGTTTGAACAATCCAATCCTAACCTGCTGAATTATCATGAAGTGGACATTTCCCAATCTGCGCCTGTTTCTGTTTCTGGCCGTCATTACCGGCGGCATTTACCCTTTGGCCGTTACGCTGGTCAGCCTGATTTTTTTCCCTCATCAGGCGCATGGTTCCCTAATCCGGAATGAACGGGGGGAAATTATCGCTTCGGAGCTTGTCGTACAGCCTTTTATCTCCGCCAAATATTTCTGGCCCCGGCCCTCTGCCGGAGAATACGCTACCATGCCTTCCGGAGCCAGCAACCTCTCCTGGACTTCCGGGAAGCTGGTCAGAACGGTGGCGGAGCGCAGGGCGGCTCTGCTGAAAGCCCACAACCTGCCGGAGAAAACGCCTGTCCCTGCGGACATGCTTTTTGCTTCCGGCAGCGGTTTGGAGCCTTTCATCTCTCCGGAAGCGGCGGAATTGCAGTTGAACCGTGTTGCCTCCACGCGCGGAGTGCCTCCGGAAAAAGTCCGGAAACTGGTGTCTGCACACTTCGTCCGGGGTGGAATTCTGGGGGAAAACGTAGTCAACGTGATGACTCTGAACGCCGCGCTGGATACATTGTTCCCGATGAGCGGGATGTAATTGACCGCCCCGGTCCGGAAAATATCCTGGCGGAAAAATCGTCCGGCATCAGCCGGTGCCTTGGTTCCGCGTCTTTCTCCGGTTACCGGGGCGGTTTTCTTATTGGATTTTTGTCAGTTTGGCCTAATCTGTTGAAAAACAGAGACAACAAATTGGTCAGCGTTCGGTATGCTGCCGGATAATCCTTTCAGAATGCAGCAATAGGGGGGCGACATCCTCTCGTTAGTTTTATTAGGCTGATATGAAGTTTCTTCAGCCCCAAATGCGGCTGTTTACAAATAGTCCTCCCTTGGCGGTGTGAACACATCGACAACCTCTCCGCTTTCCATCACCTCAAAGGAATGAGGCGTATTGCCCGGTATGGCGTAGCTGTCCCCTGCATGAAGCAGCACTTCAATATTCTCCTCCGGCATTTCCATGTTCAGGCGGTATTCGCCTGAAATGACGTACCCGCATTGTTCATGCGGATGTTGGTGGGTGGAGGCGAAGTTACCTTTCACATAGTTCATCTTTGCTACCATTGATTTCTCTCCGACAGCGAGCGAATCCAGTGAAACGCCCTTGAACACTTTCTTCGATGCGTCTTCCTTGCGAACGATGACTTTATTATTTTTTATGATTTCCATATCAATACGTTATCTTCAGTTCCATCTGGATGTTTCCGCGTTCGTATGCCGGGTGATTTTCCGTAAGTTCCTTGAATCCCAGCTTTTTATATGTATGTATGGCAGGCTTGAGCAGGGTGTTGCTTTCAAGAAAAAGAATTTTCGCCTTCATGTCCTTTGCTTTGTCTATGGCTGCATGGCAAAGTATTTCCCCGATGCCTTTGCCCTGCGCATGAGGGTGAACGGCAAGTTTCGCCAGTTCATAATCATATACCGGGTCATCCATTTTGCAGAGGGCACAAACTCCGACGGGCTTCCCCCTGTAAAGGGCTACAAAGATAAAGCCTCCTTTGTTGATAATATATTCCTGCGGATGATCAAGATAGTCCAGATCGTGCGGTTCTATCTTCCAATGTTTTGTAATCCACTGTACGTTAAGTGATTTAAACGTATTTTTGTAACACGGTTCGTAAGGAACTACCCTGATATGCTCCCTTTCCCTCATTTTCCGGGCTTCTTTGACCCGTTGCAGCAGGCTCTTCTCAGCGAGCCGGTCTTCCCATTCGCCGATAGCTCTCCACAAATCATGGCGCGTTTCCTTGGAAATATCCTCTACGGCGACCTCCACGTCTTTGCAAAGCTCTGTCAGCATGGCGGCGACCCTTTTTCCATGTGGAGACAGGGCGATGACGGTGCGTCTCTTGTCCTTCTGGTCTTCAAGGCCTTTCACCAACCCTCTTGCCGTCATTTCTCCAACGATATTGCTCACGGATGGATGACTGTGCCCTATTTCCTTCGCTATGCCCGTTATTGTTTTCTCTTTCCCGTCGGCCAAAACGAAAAGCAGGGGAAACCACTTTGGCCTTATGTCAATGCCGTATAATTCATAAATTTGACTTGCATCAGACGTCACTGCATCCGTCAGCATGCGCAGCCTGCTTCCAATGGCTATTTTACCTGTCCTATCGAAAAAATCCATATCTTTCCGTTATTGAATACGTAATTGATTACATAACTAATATGCCATTATCATGCGAGCAAGCATTTTTTTACATTTTAGTCTTCTTGCAGGTGGAGAATATCTCTGTATCCATCAATGGAATGGAAAAATCCGTCTTCTGTCAGTCGGGTAGGCCGCGAACGTGGTATTTGGCATTGCCGCCCTTGCCCACGCGATTATTTTGGAGCATGGGCAAGGGCTATTCCTGCGTTTCTATCCGGTACGGGGCTGCCGTTCTTTCCGGAAATATTTTCCTTGGCGTTCAGGATTTTACACTGTTGCCGGGATACCGGATGCGCCAGCCCCATGGGAAAGCGGGACAGGATTTCCTTGTCAGGGAGGACTCTCCAATAATCCGTTGAGCGTGCAAGTGATATTGCGGGGAATCCGGAGGGGCAAAAAATTTTTAGATAACAGGAAAAATCCTGTTTTTCCATTCAACGGTTGGAGTTATTCTTATGTCTAAAATACCAACATACCATGCTTAACAATCTAACAACAAAATTTCAGGAAGCGCTGATGCAGGCGCAGCAAACTGCAGGACGGCTTGGAAAACCGGAAATCTCCTCTCTGGACGTTCTGGTGGCGTTGCTGGAGCAGGAAGGCGGAATTCTTTCCCCTATTCTCCGCAAGGCCTCTTGCGACCCGGGGTTGCTTCTCCAGGCGGCCCAGAGGGAAGTTTCCCACGAACCTACCCAAAGCGGTGCCACCACCCAGCCCCAGATGGGGCGTGACCTGGCTACGGTAATGCAGGCTGCGGAAGAAGAACGCAAAAAGCTCAAAGATGACTACCTCAGCGTGGAACATTTCATGCTTGGTGCGTTGGACACGCAAAACAAAGTGCACCAGTTGACGGACACCTTTGGCCTGACCAAGGATAATTATCTGGCCGCCATGAAGGAAGTACGCGGCAACCAGCGCGTGACGGACGACAATCCGGAAGGCAAATACCAGACGCTGGAAAAATATGGAACGGACCTGACGGCCCGCGCCCGTGCCGGTAAAATTGACCCTGTTATCGGCCGCGATACGGAAATCCGCCGTGTTTTGCAGATTCTTTCCCGCAGGACGAAAAACAATCCTGTCCTGATCGGGGAACCCGGCGTTGGCAAAACCGCCATTGCGGAAGGTTTGGCGCGGCGCATAGTCAACGGCGACGTGCCGGAAAGCATGCGCAACAAGCGCATTGTTTCGCTCAACATCGGATCCATGCTCGCCGGGGCCAAATATCGCGGCGAATTTGAAGAGCGCTTGAAATCCTTCCTTAAGGAAGTAACGGATTCCAACGGTGAAATCATTCTATTTATTGATGAGCTGCACACCATCGTAGGCGCGGGCGCCAGTGAAGGGGCGGTGGATGCGTCCAACCTGCTCAAACCCGCCCTGGCCCGCGGGGAACTGCGGACCATCGGCGCGACGACACTGGACGAATACCGCAAATACATTGAAAAAGATGCGGCTCTGGAACGCCGGTTTCAGCCCGTCATGGTCTCCGAGCCCAGCGTGGAAGATACCATTGCCATCCTGCGCGGCCTGAAAGAACGCTATGAAGTTCACCATGGGGTGCGTATTACGGACGCTGCCATCGTGGCGGCCGCCACCCTTTCCGACCGTTATATTTCCGACCGTTTTCTGCCTGACAAGGCAGTGGACCTGGTGGATGAAGCGGCAGCCCGCCTCAAAATTGAGCTGGACTCCATGCCCACGGAAATTGACCAGATTGAACGTGAAGCCATGCAGCTTGAAATGGAGCGGCAGGCACTGGCGAAGGAAGAAGACGCCGACAGCAAGGCGCGTTTGGAAAAAATCACCAAGGACCTGGCCGATTTGAAGGAAAAATCCGGTTCCATGATTGCCAAATGGAAAAGTGAAAAGGAAGTGCTGGACGCCGTCCGCAGGGAACAGGAAAAAATAGAAGCCCTCAAGCTGGAAAGTGAACGGGCCAAACGGATGGGTGATCTGACCCGCGCATCGGAAATCACCTATGGAGAACTTCCGGAGGCCCAGCGCGCCCTGGCGGAAGGCAAGGAAAAGCTCAGTAAAATGCAGAAGGAAGATGGAGGGCTGCTGAAGGAGGAAGTCACGGAAGGAGACATCGCCAAAGTGGTTGCCACCTGGACCGGCATTCCCGCTGCCCGTCTGCAGGAAGGGGAGCGTGCCAAGCTGGTGCACATGGAAGAACGCTTGGGCGCCCGCGTAATCGGGCAGAAACAGGCCGTTAAGGCCGTATCCGACGCCGTGAGGCGCGCCCGCGCCGGGTTGCAGGATGAAAACAGGCCCATTGGCTCTTTCCTGTTCCTGGGACCCACTGGCGTCGGCAAGACGGAGCTCAGCAAGGCGCTGGCGGAATTCCTTTTTGACAATGAAAACGCCATCGTCCGCATTGACATGTCCGAATACATGGAAAAACATTCTGTTGCGCGCCTCATCGGGGCGCCTCCCGGATACGTGGGGTATGAAGAAGGCGGTCAGCTCTCTGAAGCCGTGCGGCGCCGTCCGTACTGCGTGGTTCTCTTCGATGAAATTGAAAAGGCTCACCCGGACGTCTTCAACGTATTGCTCCAGGTATTGGACGACGGCCGTATTACGGACGGCCAGGGGCGTACGGTTGACTTCCGCAACACGGTCATCATCATGACCTCCAACATCGGCAGCCAGTATATCCTCAATGAAGCCAATGCGGAACAGCGGGAAGCCAAGGCCCTGGAGGCGTTGCGAGGCCACTTCCGTCCGGAATTCCTGAACCGCATTGATGAAATCATCATCTTTGACCGGCTCACGGCGCAGGAACTCAAGGGCATTGTGGACATTCAGCTTCAGCGTGTCCGCAGGCGCCTGGAAGCCAAAGGCCTGTTTTTGCGCATGACTCCGGAAGCTACGGCTCTGGTGGCGGACCACGGTTTTGATCCTGTTTATGGAGCCCGGCCTCTCAAGCGGGCCATCCAGCATGATCTTCTGGACCCGCTCAGCCTTAAACTTCTGGAAGGGGACTTCCCGGAAGGAACGGAAATCGTGGTGCGGGAAAAAGGCGGCAAATTGGACTTTACCAAGGAGAAAAAATAACTGAAAAGCATGCTTGCCGGCGTGTTGCCGGGAGCGGACAGGGGCGCGGCGTTAGCTGCGTCCCTGTTTATTGCTCCAATGGTGCGGAAAGGCCGCGTATGGAATCTGCGCACTCCTATTTCTTCTTCTCGGAATAGGCACGGTTTCCGTTCAAATCTGCGCTGAGACGGAATATTCCGGCATAACGAAGTAGAAATTGTGGAAAGAACTCGGCATATCAGGGCTGCCTTCATCAGTTTGGGAACCCGGCTACGGAATCGAGGCTTCCTTGCAAGTGGCGGAGATTGTCTGAGTTTTTCTCGAAGAAAGGTGGGGTACAAGAGCAGGGAAGAGAGGGACGTTCAAAA
>OLQE01001571.1_pt1 | contig 11933 bp, 8 predicted proteins | sample 1643161 | NCBI WGS metagenome assembly OLQE01 (sample SAMEA3136650, study PRJEB25190) | human gut metagenome | reverse complement strand
GGAGCAATTCGTAGGCATCAGTTGGGGGCAAAAGACCTTTTGACCCCAACATCATAATGATCAAAACACAAAAAACACCGCAGCGGCAGGTTTTCTCACCTGTAACTGCGGTGTTTTTTTGTGAGTGGAAACTGCTTATCTGAGAAAGAGATGAAGCAATTTCTCATGGAACTTCCGGTAGGGCTGATAGCGCATGGGAAGATCCAGCCAGGTCTTTTTGTCCACAATGCTCTTGGTGTGGGAGAAAGTGAGAAAACCGGCTTTTCCGTGGTAGGATCCCATGCCGCTTTCACCGAAACCGCCAAATCCCATTTCGCTGGTGGCCAGATGGATGATGGTATCGTTGATGCAGCCTCCGCCAAAGCCACAGTGAGTGGTGACATAGCCGGCTGCTTTTTTATCCCTGGTGAAGAGATAGAGAGCCAGAGGATGCGGCATGGAATGGATGTTTGCCACAGCTTCTTCCAGAGAATCCCAGGTCAGCACCGGAAGGAGGGGGCCGAAGATCTCTTCCTGCATGACCGGGTCAGAGAAGGCCACATGATCCATAACGGTAGGCGTGATCTTCTGTTTCTCCGGCAGCGTGGAACCTCCCCAGACCGTTTTTTTCGGATCCATCAGTGCGGTGATCCTCTGAAAATGCTTTTCATTGACGATTTTTCCATAGGTAGGACAGGAAAGAGGATCTTCCGTAAACTGACGGCGGATCTCCTTTTTGATCTCTTCGATGAGCTGGTCTTTGATGGCAGGATCACAGTAAATATAGTCAGGGGCTACGCAGGTCTGCCCGCAATTTAAAAATTTACCGAAAACGATCCGGCGGGCGGCAAGCTTCAGATTGGCAGTACGGTCCACGAGGCAGGGACTTTTTCCACCCAGTTCCAGAGTGACAGGCGTCAGATGTTCTGCAGCCTGGCGCATGACCTCACGGCCCACAGCCTGGCTTCCGGTAAAAAAGATATAGTCAAAGTGTTCTCCAAGAAGGCAGGTGTTTTCGGCCCGGCCGCCTGTAATGACAGAGACAAATTCCGGTGGAAAGCAGTCTTCGATCAGCTCTTTGATGATGGCACTGGTATTCGGGGAATAAGCACTTGGCTTCAAAACCGCAGTATTTCCGGCAGCGATCGCATCGACCAGCGGCTCCAGAGTGAGCAGGAAAGGATAGTTCCAGGGACTCATGATCAGTACGGAGCCGTAGGGAGATGGCTTGGTAAAGCTTCTGGAGTGAAACTGGGCCAGGGGGGTATGGACTTTCTTTTCACGGGCGAAGGAGCGGGTATGTTTCTCCATATAAGAGATTTCACTTAAAGTCAGACCGGTCTCGCACATATAGCTTTCAAAAGAGCTCTTTCCGAGATCAGCCTGAAGAGCGGCGTGGATCTCATTCTGTCTTTTTTGGATTGCGGCCTTCAAGCTTTTCAAGGCTGCCAGCCGGAAATCGACGCTCAGAGTGGCACCGCTGCAAAAATAAGCTCTCTGTTTTTTGACAATTTTATGGATTTCCTGTTCGTTCATAGGTTAACTCCTTTTCCATCGGAAAAATACTTCCGATTTCAACAACAATATAGAAGAAAAAAGATGAATTGTCAACGCCTGAACGGGCAAAATAAGAGGGAAAGAAGAGATCCAGCATGAGTGGAGCAGAAAGGAAATCTGCATCAACCGGAAGAAGAGGAGACAAAGATGGGAAGAATTTTCTGTATATTGACGGGCTATCTCTGCGGCAGTTTTCTGACGGCAGAACTGGTGGCGCAGGAGCGGATTGGGAAAAGTGCCTTTGAGATCGGAACAGGCAATCCGGGCATGGCAAATCTGGCAGAGCAGGGAGGCATAGGCTGTGCCATTCAGGTTCTGGCAGGTGATGTTGGAAAGACGATACTGGCCTGCCTGCTCAGCCGCTATGTTTACGGGGCGGAGCTTGGAGTCCTCGCTTCAGCCTATGCCGGTCTTGGCTGCATCCTGGGTCATGATTATCCCTTCTGGCACTGGTTTCACGGCGGAAAAGGCGTGGCCTGCAATGCAGCAGCCCTGATCTTCATCTGGCCTCTTGGCGGTCTTTTTTCCTGCCTTACCGGACTTACGGCTGTGCTCCTGACCGGCTATCTGCCTCTGGGTGCTGTCCTGATCCCCGCAGCCTTTACCCTCCCGGCTTTCCTCGAATACGGCCTGGAACCCGGTTTTCTGGCAGTCCTCATGACGCTCATCATGCTCCGCCAGCACGCCCCCGGACTTAAGAACATGTTTCTGGGGACGGAGAAGAAGGTGGATCTGCCGGGGATGCTGAGGTAAAAATGTGATAGAAAAAATGCAAAAAATATAGTAAAATGACGAGTGGAAGTTGAAAGCTCCCACTGACAGATTGCGAAGCGGATTGCGAATGTCCGCTTTACACAACTTGAATTATTAATAGCCACAGATGAATGGCTGTCGTATCGGTGCTGCGGATGGAAGCTATCAGAAAGAACTTCTGAAAAAATGGCTGGACAGCAATCAGATTCAGGCAGAGGTTGCTATTTCGGTGTATCAAAATCCAGACCGGATCTGTTAAAGGAATTAAATGCCGCCCTGGAAGAAATCAACAATCTTCCTTTTTGCGGGGAAGAAAACGGGAATCTGACAGGAATACAGATGATATATCGGACGATGATTTTTTGTGGTGCATAGTGGAGCGTGGAAGTATAATGAAAAGAAAAAGAATGATCGCAGGCATTCTGCTTGCAGGAATTTTAGCGGGTATCCTGACAGGATGCGAAAATACAGATATCAGTAAAAAAGAAGCAGAAAAGCCTGTTATTACGCTCGGCAGCGACAGCTATCCCCCATACAATTATCTGAATGAGGATGGGATACCGGCGGGCATAGACGTAGAACTGGCCACAGAAGCTTTCAAAAGAATGGGATACCAGGTGGATGTCGTCCAGATCAACTGGGAGAAGAAAAAAGAACTGGTGGAGAGCGGAGAGATCGATTGTATCATGGGCTGTTTTTCCATGGAAGGGCGCCTTGACGATTACCGCTGGGCCGGACCATACATAGCAAGCCGCCAGGTGGTTGCTGTAAATGAAAACAGTGACATCTATAAACTGAGTGATCTGGAGGGAAAGAACCTGGCCGTCCAGTCTACAACCAAACCGGAAGGTATCTTTCTGAAACGGACAGATGAGAGAATTCCAAAACTTGGCAATCTGATCAGCCTGGGACACAGGGAGCTGATCTATACGTTTCTTGGGAAAGGATATGTGGATGCAGTTGCCGCACATGAGGAATCAATCGTACAGTATATGAAGGATTATGATACAAGCTTCCGTATCCTCGAAGAACCTCTGATGATCGTCGGGATAGGGGTTGCTTTTGCAAAAGAGGATGACAGAGGAATCTGTGAGCAGATGGATCAGACCCTGGAAGAAATGCGTCAGGATGGCACCTCCCTGAAAATCATCGGAAAATATCTGGATGATCCGGAAAAGTATCTGGAGGTGGATGATCTTGGGTATTAAGAGAAAAACGAAAGAAAAACGGATCCAGGTGGTCGGTGGTCTGCTTGGGATCCTTGTGACTGCAGTCTCTCTGTTTTATTTTTTCCATACGGAAAAGGCGGAAGCAGAGAAACGGATGGTGGAGATTGTAAACTATGTCAAAGTGCAGTGCTCCACTTACACCCATTATAATGAATCTTCGGAATCCAAAAGTCTCCTCCGTGCGATTGAAAGTGCCAGACAGATGAGTACAAATATCGACATGGAAATAGAAAACGGCGGTCAGCTGAGCCGGGAGTTCCTGAAAGAAAATCTGCAGACTCTCTGGGTGGACGGTATCCTTGTACTGGATACCGAAGGAAAGACGGACTGTGAATACAGTATGGATGAATCCCTGACCAGTGAGATCACGAAGTATCTGCAAAAAGACATCATCATGGATTTTACCGGATATGAAGAAAGAAGCTATTCGGAACGGTTTACCAGAGAAGACGGTTCACAAATCGACATTGCAGCCTGTGCCAGAAAAGATGCACCGGGTATCGTAGCGATCTACTATTACACATCTCCCGAATTTGCCAGAAACTATACCCTGACGATACAGGGGCTTTTAAAGGGTTACAATATCCAGAAAGACGGAACGATTATTGTTGCAGACAATGGGATCATTGTTGCCAGCAATGATGAGAAACTGCTGAGGCAGGATACAGCCGGCAATGAGGTCGTTCAGGCAATGAAAAAGCATACAGACAGTCAGCACATTTATCATATGAAGAATGGAGGAACCGGATGCTATGGGATCATGCTGAAGCAGCGTGATTATTATATCTATGCGTATCTTCCGGATACGGAAGTATTCTATAACCTTCCATTAAGCGTGGCAGGTGTCATTTCTCTTTATGTGCTGATATTCGGTATATTCTGGTTCTGTATATCCAGAACCAATCTGGAACATCAGAAGCAGGAACTGGAAAAAGAGGAAAAATATAAAGCAGAACTTCTGATAGCGGCAAAAAAAGCAGAAGCAGCCAACGAGGCAAAAACCGAGTTCCTTCAACGGATGAGCCATGATATCCGGACTCCGATCAATGGGATCTGCGGCATGCTCGATGTGGCAGACCATTATGCAGACGATATGGAGAAACAGATGGAATGCAGGGCAAAGATCAAAGAGGCATCCTATCTGTTACTGGAACTGGTAAACGAAGTCCTGGATATGAGTAAACTGGAGTCGGATGAAGTGATCCTGGAAGAAATTCCGTTTAATCTGAGCTGCATTTCCAGAGAAGTGTTTGTTGTGATCGAACAGATTGCCGCAGAACAGAATATCCGGATCGTGTGGGAGAAAAAAGAAATCATACACCAGGATCTGATCGGAAGCCCGGGGCATGTGAAACGGGTGATGATGAATATCTTGTCGAATGCGGTGAAATATAACAGAGCAAACGGACAGATCTATATCAGCTGCAGGGAAATCCCATCCGAACAGCCGGGAATGACGACAATGGAATTTGTCTGCCGGGATACCGGGATCGGGATGACAGAAGAGTTTCAGAAACATATTTTTGAACCATTTGCACAGGAAGATGCCGGAAGCCGCACAAAATTTGCCGGAACAGGACTGGGAATGGCGATTTCAAAGAATCTGGTCGAGAAAATGGGTGGAACGATCACCTTTGAAAGTAAAGAAGGTGCAGGGACTACCTTTGTGATCCGTGTCCCGTTCCGGATCGATACAGACGGGAGCGGCAGACCGGAAACCGGAGAAAAAACAGAAGTTTCTATCCGGGGACTGCATATTCTTCTGGCAGAAGATAATGAGCTGAATATGGAAATCGCAGAATTTCTGCTCCAGAATGAGGGAGTTGTCGTGACCAAAGCATGGAATGGCCAGGAAGCAGTTGAGATATTCGAAAAAAGCGGATCTGGTGAGTTTGATGTCATTCTTATGGATATCATGATGCCGGTCATGAATGGGTATGAAGCTGCAAAGCGGATCCGTTCTCTGGACAGAGAAGATGCACAGGTAATTCCGATCATTGCAATGACAGCAAATGCGTTCGTGGAGGACAGAATGAAGGCAAAAGAAGCAGGAATGAATGAGCATATTGGAAAACCGGTTGATGGAAAATTATTGGTAAAGGTCATTCATGAACTGGTGGAATAGAAGGAAACAATTTCGGAAGGGAGATTGTAATGAAAGAGAAAAAATGGCACAGAGTTTTGGCGGTATTTTTCGTGATGGTGACGGTCCTGTCACTTCTGTCAGGCTGTGGCGGGAAGAGCGCGGAAAAAGAAGATGCCGAAACGATCACAGTGTATTTGTGGAGTACAAGCCTGTATGACAAATATGCACCGTACATCCAGGAACAGCTTCCGGATATCAATGTGGAATTTGTAGTAGGCAATAATGATCTGGATTTCTACCGGTTTCTGAATGAAAACGGAGGGCTGCCGGATATCATAACCTGCTGCAGGTTTTCCCTGCATGATGCCAGTCCGCTGAAAGACAGCCTGATGGATCTTTCCACAACCAATGCGGCCGGTGCTGTCTATGATACTTACCTCAACAATTTTAAGAACGAGGATGGCAGCGTAAACTGGCTTCCGGTGTGTGCGGATGCTCATGGATTTATAGTGAACAAGGATCTTTTTGAAAAGTATGAGATTCCTCTGCCGACCGACTATGAAAGCTTTGTTTCTGCCTGCCAGGCGTTTGAAAAAGTGGGGATCCGTGGCTATACCGCAGACTATTATTATGATTATACCTGTATGGAAACTCTGCAGGGGTTATCTGCGTCAGAACTGTCTTCTATAGACGGACGCAAGTGGCGCACGACTTACAGTGACCCGGATCATACAAAGAGAGAAGGTCTGGACAGTAGCGTCTGGCCGGAAGTTTTTGAACGTATGGAGCAGTTTATCCAGGATACCGGCCTGAGCCGGGATGATCTGGATCTGAATTATGATGATGTGGTTGAGATGTACGGAAGTGGTAAGCTTGCTATGTACTTCGGCAGTTCTTTCGGTGTAAAAATGTTTCAGGATCAGGGCATCAACACAACCTTTCTGCCATTCTTCCAGGAGAACGGTGAAAAGTGGCTGATGACTACGCCATATTTTCAGGTGGCCTTAAACCGTGACCTGGCACAGGATGAGACACGCCGGAAGAAAGCAATGAAGGTGCTGGACACCATGCTTTCAGAGGATGCACAGAGCCGGATCATTTCTGACGGGCAGGATCTGTTGAGTTACAGCCAGGATGTGGATCTTAAGCTTACGGAATATCTGAAAGATGTGAAACCGGTGATCGAAGAAAACCATATGTACATCCGCATTGCCTCAAATGATTTTTTCTCTGCTTCCAGGGATGTGGTTTCCAGGATGATCGCAGGAGAATACGATGCAGCGCAGGCTTATCAGTCATTTAACACGCAGCTTCTTGAGGAAGAAGCTACTTCTGAGAATATCGTATTGGATTCACAGAAGTCCTATTCCAATTGCTTCCATAGCAGTGGAGGCAATGCAGCCTATTCGGTTATGGCAAATACGCTGCGCAGCATTTACGGGTCGGATGTGCTGATCGCAACCGGAAACAGCTTTACGGGAAATGTGCTGAAGGCCGGTTATACGGAAAAACAGGCGGGTAATATGATCATGCCAAACAGTCTTTTCTCTTACAGCAGCAAAATGAGCGGGGCGGAACTGAAGGAGACGGTCAGAAACTTTGTGGAAGGCTACCAGGGAGGCTTCATCCCCTTTAACCGTGGTTCACTGCCTGTAGTCAGTGGCATTTCTGTGGAGATCAAGGAAACAGAGGATGGTTATATATTAAAGAAAGTCAAAAAGGATGGAAAAACTGTTCAGGACAAAGATACTTTTACAGTAACCTGTCTGGCGATACCAAAACACATGGAAGCCTATCCGGCAGATGATACTGTGGTATTTGATGCAGCGGATACCACAGTAAAAGATACCTGGACAGGATATGTTTCAGATGGTGATGCCGTTCTTGCAGAGCCTGAAGACTATATAACTCTGAGGTGAGAAGAATGGACGGTAAAAAGCATAATGCAAAAAGAAAGAAGCGTGTTGTGGGGAAACGGGTAAGGATAGCTGTCTTTATTGCTTTCTTCATTGGAATTATTTTGTCTGTTTTCCAATATTTCAGATTTGTGTCGAAAACGGTTTATGAAGAAAGTGTTTCTCATCTGACGGAGATTTTTCACCAGTCTGATCATATGTTAAAGGAACTGACAGATAAGAACCTGACTTACCTTCATATGTGGGGAGAGTATCTAAAGAGCACTTCCGGTGAAAGCGAAATCCGTGATTATATAGAGAAAGCACAGGAAGATGCAGGTTTTTTAAATTTCTATTTCCTGTCAGCCGATGGCAACTATAAGATGGTGACAGGGGAAAACGGGTATCTCGGGTTACAGGAAAATATGGAAGAAGAGATCCGGCAGGGGAATGATGTGATCACAAATGTAGCGGTTCCCGGAAAATCCCAGATGCTTGTTCTTGCCACTCCAAGGGCTCATGGAAGCTATCAGGGCTTTGAATATGATGCGATCGCGATCGCCTATGAGAACTCTGATATCATAAAGGTACTGGATATCTCTGTTTTCAATGGAAATGCCCAGAGTTATGTTGTTCATCCGGACGGCCGTGTTGTGGTCGATCATTCTTCTGAGTCATGGGGGAAGGTATATAATTTCTTTGGCATTCTGAGAGAGCATTCCAATATGTCTGAAGAAGAGATCCTTTCCATTTCGAAGAAGTTTAATGCCGGACATACCGATGCGATGCTGGTAAATCTGGATGGAAGAAACTATTATCTGGTCTATGAAAAATCAGATATTCAGGACTGGATATTCTTAGGACTTGTAAAGGCGGATATCGTCAATGCCAGTATGAACCGCCTGCAGCTTAGCACGATGCTCCTTGCCAGTGTGGTCGTGCTCTGTATCGCCGCCTTCCTGATCAGCCTGATCATTCAAAAAAGCAGGATAAACCTTAAGAAAAAGGATAGCGAGATCCTGTACAGGGATGAGCTGTTTCAAAAGCTGTCGATGAATGTGGATGATGTTTTCCTGATGCTGGATGCCAGAACCTATCAGACAGATTACGTCAGTCCGAATGTGGAAAAACTGCTTGGTATTACAGTAGAACAGATCCGGAAAGATATTTGTGTCCTGGGAAAACTGAATCCCGGTGACTCTGAAGATCCGGAGAAGAATTATCTGGAGGGGATCCGGGTGGATGAACAGCAGGAATGGGATTTTGAATATGTTCACCAGAAAACCGGGGAACAACGATGGTTTCATAACATTGCCATGGGCAGTGAAGTAAACGGAAAAAAGAAATACATCCTGGTTCTGTCGGATCGTACCTCTGACAAAAAAATGAATCAGGCACTTTCCGAGGCAGTTCATGCTGCGGAGACAGCAAACCGGGCAAAGAGTACCTTCCTTTCCAACATGTCTCATGATATCCGGACGCCAATGAATGCGATCATCGGCTTTACGACACTGGCTGTAAGTAATATTGATGATATAAAAAAGGTACGGGATTATCTGGGTAAGATTCTTTCGTCCAGCAATCATCTGCTCTCACTGATCAACGATATCCTGGACATGAGCCGTATTGAAAGTGGAAAGATCAATCTGGAAGAAACGGAGGTCAGTCTGTCGGATGTGCTTCATGATCTGAAGACGATCGTCAGTGGACAGATTCATGCGAAGCAGCTGGAGCTTTATATGGATGCCATGGATGTGACGAATGAGGATGTCTATTGTGATAAGACGCGGCTGAACCAGGTGCTGCTGAATCTTTTGTCCAATGCGGTCAAGTTTACTCCGGCAGGAGGAACGGTTTCTGTCCGGCTGAAACAGTATCCGGGTACAAAGAGCGGCTGTGAACGGTATGAGATCCGGGTAAAGGATAACGGAATCGGCATGAGTCCGGAATTTGTACAGAAGATCTTTTCTCCTTTTGAACGGGAGCGGACTTCCACTGTCAGCAGGACCCAGGGGACAGGGCTTGGCATGGCCATTACCAAGAACATCGTGGATATGATGGGCGGAACCATTGAAGTTCAGACGGAACAGGGCAAAGGCACCGAATTTATTGTCCGTCTGCCGTTCCGCATCCAGCCTGAGAACCATCGTGTAGAGAAGATCGCAGAGCTGGAAGGCCTTAAGGCACTGGTGGTAGACGATGATTTTAATACCTGTGACAGTGTGACGAAGATGCTCGTAAAGGTCGGAATGCGTTCCGAATGGACACTTTCCGGTAAAGAGGCTGTTCTCCGTGCACGGCAGTCGATGGAACTCGGGGATGCCTTTCATGCGTATATCATCGACTGGCGTCTGCCGGATATGAATGGTATTGAAGTCACCCGTCAGATCCGCAGTCTTGGCGACGACACACCGATCATTATCCTGACTGCTTATGACTGGTCAGATATCGAAGTGGAAGCCAGAGCGGCAGGGGTAACTGCATTTTGCGCAAAACCTCTGTTTATGTCAGATATCAGAGAGACTTTGATGGCTGCTATCGGTCAGAAACAGGCCGAGGCAGAGCATCCGATCCTTCCGGCGGCAGGCTCGGATTTCAGAGGAAGGCATATATTGCTTGTGGAAGACAATGAGCTGAACAGTGAAATAGCAGTGGAGATCCTGAATGAATACGGCTTTCTGGTTGATACCGCAGAAAATGGAGCAGAGGCAGTGGAGAAGGTTCAGCATTCGAAACCGGGCGATTATGATCTGGTACTGATGGATGTGCAGATGCCGGTCATGAACGGATACGAAGCCACAAAGCAGATTCGTGCACTGGAGAATCCGGCTCTGGCGGGAATCACCATCCTTGCCATGACTGCCAATGCTTTTGACGAAGACAGAAAGAAAGCGCTGGAATGTGGTATGGATGGATTTTTATCCAAGCCGATCATTATGGAAGAACTGATCGGTACCTTACAGAAGAATCTGGAACAGGGGACAGGAACATCAGAAAAACCACGCGGATAAGGGAAACAGAAAAAGGAACAAAAGGCAGAAACTACTGATCCGAACAGCAATGGAAATGATTCTGATTTGTCAATATCCTGAAGATTTTCGAAGCCTTCACACGTGAGCAGAATACCACAAAGAGCAAGATCACAGGAACCGGACTGGGCATGTCGATCGTTAAGAGATATGTGGATCTGCTTGGCGGAACCATAGAGGTAGAGAGTGAGCCCGGGAAGGGCAGCACCTTTACTGTCACACTGAAACACAGGATAGCGGATGAAAGCTATTATGTAAAAAAATATATGGAAGAGCCTGGAACAGGAAGTGAAATCCTCAAAGGCAGGAATATCCTTTTGGCGGAGGATAATGATTTAAATGCAGAGATCGCAGAGGCAATCCTTGAGAGTGCAGGCCCTAAGATAGAGCGTGTGGAGGATGGCATTCAGTGTGTAAACAGGATAGAAAAGATGCCAGCAGACACATATGATATGATTCTTATGGATATCCAGATGCCAAAAATGGACGGTTATAAAGCAACACAGGCAATCAGAAATTTGTCAGATAAGGATAAAGCGAGTATACCGATTATTGCAATGACAGCAAATGCATTTGAAGAAGATAAGAGAGATGCTATTGCAGCCGGAATGAATGGTCATATCGCAAAGCCAATTCAGCTTGATAAACTGCTGTCGATGTTAGCGGAAGTAATAAGGCAACAAGAAAATTGCTAATTACATGGCACGGGAGAAAGAAGGCAGATAAGGAATTATAGATGCAGAGGAACGACAGAAGCTCCATCCTCAAGGCTGCCGCCTAAGATTTACCTTTTTCACCGAAGTAGCCGGATGCGATGAGGACGGAAGATTGTGGGGTTTATTTTTCAGTGCCGTAGAAGCTTTTGAGTTTGTCCATGCGTGCACTCATGTTGGTGAAGAGCAGATCGAGGATCGTGATTGCGGCCATGGATTCTACGACTACGACGGCGCGTGGGACGATGACCGGGTCGTGACGTCCTTTGATGATCATTTCGGTGTTTTCTCCATCTTTGGTGACGGTGGACTGTGGCTGTGAAATGGACGGAGTCGGCTTTACTGCCGCGCGGAAGATGATCTTGCTTCCGTCACTCATACCGCCGAGGACACCGCCTGCATGGTTGGTGTCTTTGGTGATCCTTCCATCGTTTGTATGGAAGGAGTCATTGTTGATACTTCCTTTTGCATCTGCAGCTTTAAAGCCGTCACCGATCTCAAAGCCTTTGACTGCTCCGATGGACAGCATTGCTTTGGCAAGATTGGCGTCCAGTTTTTCAAATACGGTATCACCGATTCCGACCGGCATACCGGTAACAACACATTCAATGATACCCCCAGAGGAATCCTGATTTTTAATACATTCTTCCAGATAGGCAGATGCTTTTTTTGCATATGCGTTGTTTGGCATA
>OLQE01001565.1_pt1 | contig 11952 bp, 10 predicted proteins | sample 1643161 | NCBI WGS metagenome assembly OLQE01 (sample SAMEA3136650, study PRJEB25190) | human gut metagenome | reverse complement strand
ATTGTGGCGGATATATGGAACTGTTATAATATGGATATGAAGAAAGCGACAAATTAGAAGTTGTAAGGATGTGTTTCAAATGACAAAAGAAGAACGACAAAAATATAAAGAACTAACAAAAGTTTTGCCTAAAATGCTTAAAGATAAAATTAAAAAATATAAGTTTAAGAAAAAAGATTTTATGATTTGGTATAGTACAAAGGAATTATTCTTTGATTTGCTTATTGGTGTGAAAGTAAAGTCAGATGATAAGTGTTATTGTACTGCTATAGAAACAATCAAACCATTGTGGTTAGATGATTTGTTATGGGATTTATTGAAAATGGAAACCAATAAAAAAGAACCATTAAGTTTGAGAACTATTGGTGCATTTACAGTTAGCGGTGCTGAATTGTTTAAAAATGAAACAGAATTAAAAGAATGGACAATCAGTGAATTAGAAGAAATCATAGATAATTATTTAGAACATTTTTATAAAACTGCTCAATCATCTTCAATCTGTGATTTTTACAATAATTTAGAAAATTCTATATACCATGTTGAATTAAGAAAAGCATTATCATTGATTCACGAGCATAAATATCAAGGTGCTTTAGATTATTTGAAAGACAAAGGTGAAGGTATTTTTAAGAATGGTGATGTATCTATAAATAATGCAATCAGAGAATACTGTATAAATCAACTTTCATAGATGGATAAAATCCAGTTTGTAGTGCAGTAAATTCCAGTTTGTAGAACTGTATTAAATCATCAAATCACATAGAGGTGGCGATTATGCGATATAAAAAATTTTTATTAGGTGTTATAGCAAGCGTGCTTTGTCTAGGACTATTAAATGGTTGTAGCAGTTATTCGCATGATTTTAACTCTAGTGAAGAAGCACAAAAATATATCTTATCCAAATTAAAGGACAAATACAATGAAGAATTTATTATTACAGAAGTGAAGAAGTACAAAGAAGAAAAAATAGGATTAAACTGGATTATGGCAGAAGTTTCCAGTAAAGAAAATTCTTCTCAAACTGCTACTATATATACACGAAATACTGGACTTTTTGAGGATAGTTACCATGTTTATTACTATTCTGATGAAATAAAAGAACTTGCAACTCCTTTATTTCAAGATAAGCCTTTTATAAGAGGTTATCAAATTGAAGTTCAAGGGCATACAACCACGACAGAATGGAATGGTAAGGAAAGTGTAGAAGAATATCTGAAAAAAAGGGAATATGAAATAGAAACAAGTATATATCTTAATGAGGGAAAAACTGATAAAGAATATGCAGAAGAACTTTCCTATATCATGCAAGAAATTGTAGAAAGTGATTTGGTTTTTAATATTTCAGTATATACAAGCGATGATAACCTTATTTTCTATTCTCTACCAGAACAGCACAGTCAACCAGACGTAGAAGTAATTTTAGAAAAAATGGCAGATGTTAAAAGACAACAAAAAACGCAAAAAGATTATAAGGAATGGAAGAAACAAAATCAGAACAATGAAACAAATTCTGATTGATGTGGCAATAAAGGAGTGAAATAAAATGATTTACGAACCCGAAAATCTAAAAAATAAAAGAGCAATATATGAAAAAAGAGATAAATGGCTTATCCGATTAGCCTTTCTATTTTGGGCGGTACTACTATTGATTTATGTGAACATAGTAATTCCCTATGTAAAATCAACAATTGGCTTTTTAGGCATTATTGTTGGTGGTATTGCTGTTATTACTATTGTTTATTTCTTTACTGTATTCTTTGTTTTAATGCGGAGAGGACGTCAGTTTAGAAAAATGAACAATGATATTGTAAGAGAATATCACGAAAATAAAAATGGAGAACTCTTTTTAGAAAAACTTCTTGCAATAGATACGAAACCTAAAGATATGAAAGATGAAATGACATGGTATCTCAATATTGCAACTGCATTTAATGTATTAGGTAAACGAAATGAATGTATTGCTTTGTTTAAACAATTAGAAGAAGTTGCAACAGAAAAAGACAAAGAATATATTCAAAATAGCATTAAATTTGTGCAAGAACAGTTAGAAAAATAATATTGACTAAGTGGTTTGGTAAAATCAAAGGAGCGATTAGGAATGACAATTCTTATTTATTTTTTAACAATAGTATTTGGTATAGTATGTTTTGTAATTATGAAAAAGAAACGCTATAAAGTCATGCCACTTATCTGTTTGATTATGTTTATTTGTTTCATTGGCTGTGGAATCGTTTCTATCTTATCTTTAACTTTGCCATATGGTGAGATTTTGGTTTATCCATTGGGAGCAATTATATTTGGTTTGGTATTTATTTTGGTTGGGGTAAATGATTTATATTCGTTATTGCGTTGTAGAGAAAAAGTGGACGGCGTGTATTGTGGCTACAATACATATTATGGTGGCAATGGCATTTCTACACAATCTCCAATATTTGAATATACATATAACGGAACTTATTATCGTGAGCAAACAGCACAAAATATATCTCATAAACGATTAAATAGGAGTATGACACGAGGAAATGTATATAGCATATATATTGACCCAAAGCACCCAGCAGTATTTATTCTGGCTAAAAAAATTAAAATAGGAACAATAGTTTCGATAATATTAGGGTTATTCATATTTACGTATGGAATTGATTTATTATTAAAATTTTTGCCTATGTTATTGAGTCGATAGTATATACTTTGTTGGTAAATTGTCTGATAACCTTATATCACATATAAAGCAGTTAGTCTTAGGATTGACTGCTTTTTTCTTACCAAAATTATAGATTGGAGTGATGAAATGATATACTCTTAGAACTTTTTAACAAGATTATTGAAGCATAAAATTTTGTTGTAGTGCTTATATGTGAATGGTATAATCGGGGTATGAAAAAAGATAAAATAGATTAGGAGTCAAGTTATGGATTATATCATAAGGGAAATTAAAAAAGCAGAATATGATTTACTCAATGACTTTTTGTATGAAGCAATTTATATTCCAGACGGTGTTGAGCCACCACCTAAATCAATAATTAACTGTCCAGAATTACAAGAATATGTTTTTGAATTTGGAAAGCGAAAAGATGATAGGGCTTTAGTTGCGGAAGTTCAAGGAAATGTCATAGGTGCTATTTGGGTACGAATAATGAACGATTACGGACACATTGACAATGATACACCGTCCCTTGCTATGTCTGTTTTTCAAAAGTATAGAGGACAAGGGATTGGGACTTCATTATTGCAACAATTATTGTTAGTGGAAAAATCTTTTGGTTATTCAAAAATTTCCTTATCTGTTCAGAAAAATAATTATGCAGTAAAAATGTATAAGAAAGCAGGTTTTCTTGTTGTTGATGAAAACAGCGAAGAATATATTATGACTATAAATCTATAACAGACAATCTAGTTTACAATTTCATATCCCTACATACAAAGCAGTTAGTCTTATGATTGACTGCTTTTTAAAAAGACACCATTTAGGTGTAATGATGTCTTTTGGGTGTTATTTTATAGTCATATCAAGGCTCATTCAATCGTGGTAAATTAGTGGTAAAATGAATGGTTTTCTATACTCCAAAATGCTTGAAAGTATAGTGGTTATGCGAATAATCCAAAATTAGATATAAAAATTATCCGAATAACACGATCGAAATCGAAGGAGACATCACCTTATATGCAATCTGGGGTGATACGACCACAACCTTACTGACCTATAACGGAAACGGTGGAGCAACCAGTGATGGTAAAACAAAAGTAGTGGTATCCGGACTTAAGAATAACCAGAAGGTAAAAGCAGAAGGTGCAATTTTTACCCGTACCGGTTATAAGTTTATCGGATGGAGCACAAAATCTGATGCAACAGCTGCAAAATATGCAGCAGGTGCGGATGTGATCGTTCATGCGGATGAAACAGTGAATGTGCTTTATGCAGTCTGGGAAATCCGGAAAGATTATCGGTATACGGTTCATTATTATTGGAACGACACAACAGAAAAAGCAGCAGAGGATAAGGTTGTTCCGAATCAGACGTATAACAAAACGATAACGGAAAGCCCGATTGCAATTGAGGGATATACGCCTGTAAATTCTGGCAGCCAGGAAATGGTAATAGATGCGGAGAATAAAACGATTACATTCTATTACTATAAGAACGTAAGACTGACAGCAAACAGCGATACAAAGGTCTATAATGGGCATGAGCAGAGCGTAAGCGGATTTACCGGAGCACCGGAGGGAGCAGATTTCTCAGCTATCCAGGTGGGTGCAAAGGGAACAAACGCTGGCGAGTATCCGGCAGCATTTGCTAAAGGAACAATCGGAACCGTTGATAAAACTGAAAAGTATATTGTAAAGGGGGCTACGGACGGCAAGCTGACGATCACAGCCTCCACCGAGAAGGTTTCTGTAACAATCAGAGGCCATAAGGGAACAGAACTTTACAACGGGGAAGAGCACAAGGTAGAGGGCTATGATGTGGCTATCAGCAATCCGCTGTACACAGAGGGTGACTTCAGATTCAGCGGAACAGCAGAAGCAAAGGGAACCAATGCAGATACCTATGAGATGGGCCTGGCAGCAGGGCAGTTCCGGAATACGAATGAGAACTTTGCGAGCGTAGAGTTTACCGTAGAGGACGGAAGCCTGACGGTCAGCCCGAGAAGGGTACTACTGACAAGTGAAGGCGGAAGCAAGCCGTACGATGGAACCGCGCTTACGAAGCCGGCTGTAACGGTGGAGGAAGACGGTTTTGTAGAAGGCGAAGTAACTGACATCAGGGCAACGGGAAGCGTCACCTATGTAAGCGAAGGGGAAGTAACAAACACCATTACTTACACGGCAGGGGAAGGCTTCCGGGCAGACAACTACAGCATCGAGAAGAACGAAGGCAAGCTGAGCATCACGCCGGTCACGGAAGAGGTGGTAGTAACCATCGAAGGAAAACATGACAGCAAGACCTACGACGGAACAGAGCATAAGGTAACCGGTTATGATGTGACTGGCATTAGCAACCCGCTGTATGAGGAAACTGACATCCATTTCAGTGGAAATGCGGAAGTCAGAGGAACCAATGCAGACACCTATGAGATGGGTCTGAGTGCAGACGATTTTACAAATATAAGCGGCAACTTCGCAAATGTAAGGTTTGATGTAACGGACGGCTTCCTCAAAATCACAAAACGTGAAGTGGAGTTTACAGCCAACAGCGCATCTAAGGCGTATGATGGTAAGGCACTGACAGATGATGGCTATACACTCACGGGCGGAAGTTTGGCGGAGAATCAGAATGAAACAGTTACCGTAGTCGGCAGTCAGACACTGGTAGGCTCCAGTGACAATGAGATTACAGAAGTAAGGATTGTTGCGGGTGGAGCAGTGACCAGAGCACTGGGTGAAGACGTAACGGATAACTACGCAATTACAACCATTAAGGGAACTCTCACCGTCACTGATGGAACAGAGAATGATCCGGTAGATCCGGGCAAGGTTGTAACGAAGACACATGAAGATGCAGCTTATGATCTTGGTGAGACAGTAACCTTTACTATCAGCGTAACGAATATTTACGACACCGCCAAGACCATCACGATCACGGAGCTTCCGGGCGTTGCGATCGAGGGAGCAGATGCTTCCAAACCGAACGTTCTGGTAGTGACGAATGTACCGGCAGGTGAGACGATTACTGCAACGGCGACTTACACAATCACCTGGCAGGATATCGCAAATGGCAGCTTTGTCAATACCGTAAAGGCAGAGTTTTCCGATGGCAAGCCGTTTGAGACCACTGATACGGTAACTGTGGTCGATCCGGTATATGATTATACGATGGAAAAAACAGCGAAGGTACCGGAACATGAAAGTGGCATGGTTAAGGAAGGCGAGACGATTGGTTACACGATCAGGGTTCAGAATACCGGAAATCAGCCGCTGGAGGAGATCCGGATCACCGATACACTGAACGCAGCAGGTACGATCGCAAACATCCGGGGTGCAGAATATGTACAGGATGGAAAGGTAACGATATTTACCATTAGAGATCTGCAGCCAAAGCAGACGATTACCATTACATATGAGTATGTGGTATTGGAGGCAGATAAGGGCAAGACGATCAGCAACGCAGTGGTTGGCCCGAATCCGGATCCGGAGAAGCCTGGTAAAGAAGGTGATACGGAGACAACCGTTGAGGATCCGAAGCTTGAGGTGAACAAAGAAGTAAAGGCGATTACAGCAGCGGATGGCACAGAGAAGGATGTGACTGCAGAGGCGGCACTGAACGACATTATTACCTATACGGTAACGGTTAAGAATACCGGAAACGTGGTTCTGACCGATGTGCATGTGGCAGACAGTCTGGAGGGCATCAAGCTGGCAGAGGGTCAGAGCTTTGAGTTCAGAAAACTGGAAGCAGGAGAAACACAGACGATTACCTATACGTATCAGGTACAGGAGAAGGATCTCGGATCAATGATCGTCAATAAGGCAACTGCTACGGCAAAGGTTCCGGAAGATCCGGAGGATAAGCCGCAGCCGAAGGACGAGGACGAGAAGGAAGTACCGACCGAGGACCGCAACCCGTCGCTGAAGGTAGAAAAAGAAGTTACATCCAAGGCCGCGGCGGAAGATGGCAGGTACATTGCAGGCGAGACAATCACTTATAAGGTGACAGTGACAAACAACGGTAATTTGACACTGAAGGATGTGGTTCTGAAGGATGTATTGACAAGAGCAGACGGCACGACAGTTCTGCCGGATGGCTGGGAGTCAGACGGACAGAAGATCGGTGAAATGGCACCGGGAGCAACCAGAGTATTTGAGTACAGCCACAAAGTGACAGAAGAGGATCTTGGCGGCGTGCTGAAAAATGCAGCGACAGCAAGTGGTGAACCGAAGCTGCCGAATCCGGATCCGGAGAAACCGGAACCGAAGCCGGAAGGTGAGGATGAAAAAGAAGTACCGACCGAGGAGCGCAAACCGTCGCTGAAGGCAGAAAAGAAGGTAACGTCCAAACCTGCAGCAGAAGATGGCAAGTACACCGTCGGTGAGACAATCACCTACGAAGTAACCGTAACGAATACAGGCAACCTGACCCTGAAGAACATCCACGTACAGGATATCATGACCCGTCCGGATGGCACACAGATGATTCCGAGCGGCCTGACGAATCAGGTACAGACGATTGAAGGACTGGAGCCGAATGCAAGCGAGACGCTGAGATACACACATGTAGTAACGGAACAGGATCTTGGCGGAGAGCTGAAGAATGCAGTGACTGTATCTGGTGAGCCGTCTGTTCCGAAGCCGAATCCAGATCCGGATCCGGCGAAACCGGAGCCAAAGCCGGAGGATAAGACTGAGGAAACTGTAATCACAGAGGATCCGACAAACTGCAGCATTATCGTTACGAAGAAACTGACCAATATGATGGATGAGGCACTGGTTCTGGATAACGCAGTCTTCTATGTGGCACTGTTCACGGATGAGGGACTGACGAACCGGATCGGCGAAGTCAAGAAACTGACCTTTGGTGCAAACCAGAGCACAGCAACAGCAGTCTTTGCTAAGATAAAGCGTGGTATTTACTACGTGGCAGAGACCGATGAAAATGGTAAGGTAATCACAAGCGGAGCATATAACAACGGCGCATTTGTAGCACAGTACGCAGCAGGTCAGAAGGTAGAAATCAAAGAAAACGGAACAGCAGCAGAATTTGCATTCGCAAATCAGTTCCTGGTTCTGCCAAGCGAGTATGATCTGTCGAAGCGTGTGACGATCGTGAAGACCGTACAGACAAAGAAGGGGAAAGAACTGAAGACAAACGAAACCTTCTATGCCGGAATTTTCAGTGACGCGGCACACACACAGCTCGCAGAAAATGTAGACCAGAACATCGTTCCGCTGGCAACAAATGGAACAGCAGGTGCAAGAAATGAGATTGAAGTAACCTTCGCACCTGGAGCTTCGACAACGCTGTACATTGCAGAGGTTTCAGCAGATGGTGTACCAGTAGAGCAAAATGCAGCATTCGAATATACCGCAGGTATTGATCAGAATGTGATCACGCTGTCTGAGGACACCGATGATGTGACCGTAAAGATCACGAATACTTCGAAGAAGGATGAACCGGAGACCGAGTGTGAAGACAACCGGCAGTCGGAATCCAATAAATCGAAGGCAGCTGCAAACAGTGTAAAGACAGGCGATGACACCCCGCTTATGACATTTGTACTTCTGCTTCTGTGCTCAGCGTCTTGTATGATGCTTCTGGCAGGCAGACGTAAAAAAGAGGACGGACAGGACAGATGACCAAAAGGCGGAGCAAAACAGGAAAATGGTAAATCATAAGAAATGAGGAGACTCCTCTGTCAGAGATGGCAGGGGAGTTTTTCTGTGGATGTATATTTTGCGTTTTTCCGGAAATCCTATCATTAAGTCAGCAGAGCACCTGCTGCAGTAAATCAAGGATACGTGGGCAGGGCATCAGGGTCGGTGTTCACGGGAAAAGGATGAGGTGAATAGGATGAATCGAAAAGATGTCAGGGAATTTCTGAAAAAGCGCAGCACAATCTGGACGCTCAGCCTGTGTATGACAGGTGCAATTGTACTTGGCGGAATCACATCAATGGATCAGGCCCGGCGGAAGGCAGAGCTCACGGAGACGGAGAGCGAGCCTGGCGCACAGGCACAGCTGGATGTAAATGATACGCTCGGAAGCAGTCTGGATGAGGAAGAGGCAGAATCGGATCCGGTAGCAGCAGTCGCCGGAAATGAGGTCACAGAGGAAAAACTGACGGAGGCGGAATCAGAAAAGACAGAAGAGGCGAGCGCAGAAGTACAGCCGGAGGCGGTAAACGATGCAGGTCAGTCAGGAGATATTGCACAGCCGGATGGAACCGGAGAAGAAGCAGATGTGCAGGAGGTATCCGCATCCGTCATTTCCAACGAAGTGCTGGTACAGAACGGGATTGCATTTGCAGCCGACGAGGAGCAGTTGCTCTGGCCGGCTGCCGGGACTTTATTGATGGATTACAGCATGGACGGAAGTGTGTATTTTGCCACCTTGAATCAGTACAAGTATAATCCGGCGCTCGTACTCGGAAGCGAAGTCGGCAATCAGGTACTGGCTGCGGCGAAGGGCATCGTGGAATCCATTTACATCGATGAAGAGACCGGGACGACGCTCGTACTGAATATCGGAAATGGCTATCGTCTGACCTATGGACAGCTGAAGGAGCTGGCAGTATCGCAGGGCGATATCGTAGAATCCGGAGCGGTGCTCGGCTATGTGAGCGAGCCGACGAAGTACTATACAAAGGAAGGCAGCAACCTGTACTTTGAGATGACAAAGGATGAGACACCGATCGATCCGATCCTGTACCTGGAATAAATGCACCGATCAGAGGGTGTGGTATATACTATAGAAGCAGCAGCTTTTCGTACCGCTGAAGGCTGCTGCCTGTGTATAGCCGAATCCATGTATCAGTTCCGGGTATGACAGCCTGTATCGGCTTTTGCCCCTGGTATCATCAGATGACTTGTCGTGCAGGTAGACGAGATGGTTCGGTAAAAAACAGTACAGGAGAATCCGCAGCCGCACTGCCACACAGGAGTTATCATTTCACTGGTGAAATACCGGACCGGCGGCTGCTTGAGATAAATGAGGGCGCCATCCCACGGAACAGGAGACTGCATGGGAATGGCGCCGTACATAATGTCGGCTCTGGGAAGCATTGCCTGGATTTTCCACATAAAAAGAGGGCGGAACCTTTGTCCCACCCTCCTGCAAATGTCAAATATTAGCCGAAGTATCTCTTAAGAAGACCAGCGAATGCTTTTCCGTGTCTTGCCTCGTCTCTTGCCATCTCATGTACAGTGTCATGGATTGCATCGAGGTTCGCAGCCTTTGCACGCTTTGCGAGGTCGGTCTTGCCGGCGGTAGCACCGTTCTCTGCCTCTACGCGCATCTCAAGGTTCTTTTTGGTGCTGTCAGTAACGACTTCACCGAGGAGCTCTGCAAATTTTGCTGCATGCTCAGCCTCTTCGTAAGCTGCCTTCTCCCAGTAGAGACCGATTTCCGGATAGCCCTCTCTGTGAGCGACTCTAGCCATAGCCAGATACATACCTACCTCAGAGCACTCGCCTGCGAAGTTTGCTCTTAAGTCTGCCTTGATGTCTTCCGGAACGTCAGATGCTACGCCAACTACGTGCTCTGCTGCCCAGGACATCTCATCCTTCTGCTCAACGAACTTAGAAGCCGGTGCCTTGCAGATCGGACAGACTTCCGGAGCTGCCTCACCCTCATAAACATAACCGCAAACGCTGCATACAAATTTCTTCATAGTGGTAATCTCCTTTTCTTATTATATGTTTGAATTAATTGATATCAGTAACTATTACTGTTTTAATATAACATGCTTGTTTTCTTTTGTCAAGCAGTTTTATTCGTTTATTGCGTAATCTTTTTCATTAGAGAGGCAGTGCTCGCAGATCCCGTAAAAATTGATCCGGTAGTCATCGATTCGCCCGTTGCAGCCGGCTGACGCGACGTTCAGGACAGAATCAATATTGTCCATTTCCAGATCGTAAATGTGCTGGCATTTTGTGCAGACGAAATGATGATGCCGCATCGTATTCGCGTCGAAGTGATCTGCCCCGTCCACCGCCTGGATCTTTATGATCTCACCAAGCTCGGTCAGGAGCGTAAGGTTCCGATATACGGTGCCAAGGCTGATGTTGGGATACTGTTCCCGAAGGCAGGTATAGACGGTATCTGCAGTCGGATGGTCGGTTCGGCTTTTCAGAAAATTTTTGATCGATTCTCTTTGTCTGCTGTATTTTCTTTGCATACTCATCGCTCCCTGATAAAATAAAAATAGTAACAATTATTAAAACTAATATATCAAAAAAACTCAGCCTTGTCAACTGTTCCATGAACGGGTAAAATAAAAATATAGGAACTTGATTTACGCATATATGCATACAAAAAGGAGGCAGATGATATGGTGTATGATCTGATCATTATTGGTTCTGGTCCGGCCGGCCTGGCAGCGGCGATTTATGCGGCGCGTGCAAGGCTGTCGTTTCTCGTGCTGGAAAAGATGCCCTTAAGCGGCGGTCAGATTTTGAATACGTATGAAGTGGAAAATTATCCGGGGATTCCGACGATCGGTGGCTTCGAGCTTGGCATGAAGCTTCGGGAGCACGCCGAGCATCAGGGAACGGAGATGATTCATATAGAAGTAAGACACATCAGCCTGGAGGAGCAGGGCCGAATCAAAGTGCTCTATACAGATGGAAAGGAATATCGGGCGCGCACTGTGATTCTCGCGATGGGAGCAAAATACCGGACCTTAGGAATTCCGGGTGAAAAAGAGCTGACCGGAATGGGTGTCTCCTACTGTGCGACGTGCGACGGCGCGTTTTTCCGTGGAAGGAAGGTCGCTGTCGCAGGAGGCGGCGATGTGGCGGCCGAAGATGCGCTGTTTCTTGCGCGTGGCTGTGAAAAGGTCTATCTCATTCACCGGCGCGATCAGCTTCGGGCAGCCGGAGTTTTACAGGAAAAGCTGCGGGCGGCAGAAAATGTAGAGCTGGTCTGGAACACCGAGGTAACACGGGTCAATGGAGAGGAGCATGTAGAGAGCATCTGGACGCGGAAAAAGGACGGGACGGAGCAGCTGCTGGAAGTCGATGGACTGTTTATTGCAGTCGGCAATCTGCCGCAGACAGAACTTGTTGCAAAATTATTACAATTGGATGAAACTGGATATATTCCGGCAGGAGAGAATTGTGTCACAGAGCTGCCGGGCGTGTTTGCTGCAGGAGATATACGGACGAAGCAGCTGCGGCAGGTCGTGACTGCCGTGGCGGACGGGGCAAATGCGGTGGCATCTGTGCAGGAGTATTTATATAAGATGATATGATGCCAGGGTCAAAAGGTCAAAAAGCCGTTCATGCTTGCATGATAAG
>OLQE01001562.1_pt1 | contig 11990 bp, 11 predicted proteins | sample 1643161 | NCBI WGS metagenome assembly OLQE01 (sample SAMEA3136650, study PRJEB25190) | human gut metagenome | reverse complement strand
GCCTCTACCCGCCTGCCGCATCGGGAAGTGCCCAAAAGTTGAATCCTCGACAGGGCGGATGCCTCCGGCACCCGATAATCAGCATCTCCCTAGCGCGCAACTCGTCTCCGCCAGCCTTGCCGCCCTCCCCGGCCCGCCGCACCGCCCCCGCCAGCGCGCGGCTCGTCCCGGCCAGCGCGCCACCACGCGTATTTTCGTTTTTAATCATTTCGGCAAAATCGAAAGCATAAACGGTTCAAATTGACCGGTGAACTACAAACTTGCATTAGTTCTGCAGGTCAATAGATTCTTTCGAAATCTTTCGTATACCATTACCGCAAGAAGTCGCATCGTGTCTAAGCCGTGAGCCGGCCAAGCAATCGGCGCTGCGGTGCGAAATCGTGTTCCCATAGGGTTCGGCGCTCAGGCGCCGAGAATTCGAAAGGAGGGCTGCGTGGCACAGTACGACATCATCGCGGCCACCGGTTGCCCAACGGGCATCGCGCATACCTTCATGGCGAAGGAGGCGCTCGAGAAGGCAGCTGCCGAACGCGGGCTCACCATCAAGGTCGAGACCCACGGCCAGGTTGGCATCGAGAACGAGCTCACGCGCGGCGAAATCGCCTCGGCGCGCGCCGTCGTTGTCGCCGCCGACAAAGACGTTCAGGCTGAGCGCTTCGCTGGCAAGCCCATGGTTTCCGTGGGCGTCTCCAAGGCGCTCTCGGTCGAAGAGGCCGGCAAGCTCATCGACCGTGCGCTCGCCGCTAAGGGCGACGCCTCCGCAGTCGCCGCGGTGGCAGAGGACGATGATCTCGAAGAGAAGGAATCCATCGGCCACCAGATCTACAAGCACCTCATGAACGGCGTCAGCCACATGCTGGTCTTCGTGGTCGCGGGCGGCGTGCTCACCGCCATCTCGTTCCTGTGGGGCATCACGTCTTACGACTCCACCGCCTCGGATTACAACTCCTTCGCCGCCATGCTGAAGATCATCGGCGGCATCGCCATGAATCTCATGGTGCCCGTCCTCTCGGCCTACATCGCCGAGTCCATCGGCAAGCGCCCCGCGCTCGTCCCCGGCTTCGTAGCCGGCATGATCGCCATCCAGGGCCTGCCCGTGAACGCCGAGACCGGCCTCATCGACGCCGGCGGCTCGGGCGTGGGCTTCGGCTTCCTCGGCGGCATCGTGGGCGGCTTCCTCTCCGGCTACACCATCGTGCTGCTCGAGAAGGTCTTCTCCAAGATCCCCGAGAGCCTGAACGGTCTCAAGGCGATCTTCCTCTATCCGCTGTGCTCCACCGCTATCGTGGGCCTCGTCATGCTCGGCATCTCCGGCCCCATGGCCGCCATCAACCAGGGCATGATGGACTTCTTGCAGGGTCTCTCCAGCTCCGGCCCCGTGGTTCTGGGCCTCGCCATTGGCTGCATGTGCGCCTTCGACATGGGCGGCCCGGTCAACAAGGCCGCTTACACCACCGGCACGCTGCTTCTGGGTACCGCCCTTGAAGCAGGAGTGGGCACCGAGACCTACAACTTCGGCACCAACTTCATGGCCGCCGTCTCCGCCGCGTGCATCGTTCCGCCGCTCATCACCACCTTCGCCGTTATCGTGGGCAAGAAGTACTTCAGCCAGGAAGACCACGACGCTGGTATCGTCAACCTCATCCTGGGCTGCACCCACATCACCGAGGGCGCCATTCCGTTCATGACCAAGAACATCATCCCGGTCATGCCCATCATGATGATCGGCTCTTCCATCGCATCCATCCTGACCATCTTCTTCAACGTTCACGACCCCGCTCCGCACGGTGGCTTCCTCGTGCTTCCGGTCGTCGAGAACGGCCCGCTGTGGGTGCTCGCCATCCTCATCGGCACCGTGGTGGGCGGCGTGCTCTTCACCGCGTTCAAGAAGTACGACTACGACAAGAACGCCAAGAAGGCCGCCGAGCAGCCGGTGCTCGAAACCGCCGGCACCGCGACCGCTGCCGTGAAGGCCGCACCCGCCGCACAGGCGCCGCAGACCACCGACTTCGTGAAGCCCGAGCAGGTCTTCGTGGGCGAGTCCTTCGCCTCCCGCGACGAGCTCCTCACCTTTGTCTCGAAGAAGGCCGTGGAGCAGGGCATCGCCCAGGACGCCGACGAGCTCATGAGCGCGTTCATCGCCCGTGAGGACATGGGAACCACCGGCATGACGGACAACTTCGCCATTCCGCACGCCAAGTCGACCACGGTGACCAACGCCGCCGTGATGGCCATCAAGACCTCTGACATCGCTGGCTGGGAGACGCTCGACCAGAAGCCCGTCGAGGTTGCGATCGCGCTCCTCATCCCGGATACCGAGGCCGGCACCACGCACCTCAAGCTGCTCTCCAAGGTTGCCGAGGCGCTCATGGACGACGAATTCCGCTCCGCCGTCAAGGGAACCGATGACGCGGCGACCATCGCCAAGCTCATCAACGACCGCTTGAACGCCTAAACGCTCGCAAGGGGTATCATCGGGGAGTGAAGCCGCGCGCTTCGCTCCCCTTCCCCTCAAGAAAGGCCTTCCATGATTTACACGCTCACCACCAACCCCGCCATCGACATGAACATCACGTCGGACACGCTCTCGCACGACCACATCAACCGGACGCGCGACGCGGTCTACACGCCCAATGGCAAAGGCCTCAACGTCTCGTTCACGTTGAAGCACTACGGCGTCGACTCGACGATCCTGGGCTTCTTCGGTGGCTTCTCCGGCGAGTTCATCGTTCGCGAGGCGGGACGCATCTGCCCGGTCAAACCCATCGAAATCGATGGCATCACGCGCATCAACGTGTTCCTCTCCACACCGGAGGGCGAGTTCGTCATGCCGAACGCCGGAGCCCCGGTACCGCGCACCAAGCAGGAGGAGCTGCTCGAGCTGCTGCGCGGGCTCGACGATATGAGCTGCCTCATCGTGTCGGGCAGCCTCTCGCCCGAGATGGACCCGAGCTTCTATGACGAGGTCATCGACATTGTGCGAGAGAAGGGCGCCGAGTTCGTGCTCGACATCTCGCATGCGCATCTGCGCGAGCTCATCGAGAAGAAGCCGCTGCTTATCAAGCCGAACGACGACGAGCTTGCCGATATCTTCGGCGAGGCCATCGAGTCTCGCGCCGACGCCGTGGCCGCACTCGGCCGCCTGCACGAGCGCGGGGCGCAGAACGTGCTGCTCACCCTTGGCGGTGACGGCGCGTATTTCTCGAACGGAGAGCACGTGTGGCATGCAAGCGCCGCCGAGAAGGACTCGATTCTCTCTACGGCTTGCGCCGGCGACGCCACCCTCGCAAGCTTCCTGTCGCTGTGGCTCGCCGACCGCGGAGCCGTGGAGCCGGCGCTCACGCGCGCCATGGCAACCGGCGCCAACGTTACCATGTGCGCGGGGCTGGGAGACTTCGCCCGCGTTGACGAGCTCGCTAAGACCGTGCACGTGAGGCAGGTCGCGTAGAGGCGCAAGCCTAAAGGCGCATTCGCAACCGCGCGCCCCGAGGCGCACGGACGAGATGCGGCGCAAGGGGATGGTATCATCTCGTTGCATTTGGAAAGGCACGTCATGGCAGACCAAACGACATCGACCCCATCGGCGCCGGCATCTGAGCAAGCCTCCGCGAACACCGCAGCAGCCAACGCAGCGCCGGCGCAGGCGCCCGCTCCCAGCGCCGCGATGGCGGCATCCGAACAGGCCGCCGCGCAGGCAGATGTCCCCGACCGTCACATGCTTGCCAGCGAACGGCGCGGGCTCATCCTCAACATGCTCCGCGACCACGGATCGGTGAGCGTGTCCGACGTTCGCGCGCGGTGCGGGGTTTCAGCAGTGACCATTCGCAACGACCTTGCCTACCTTGAAGACGAAGGTCGTCTGAAGCGCACCCATGGAGGTGCGGTGCCCGCGAGCGAATACATCGTTCCCGTCGTCTCGAAGCGCATCCACAAGAACGTGCGCGCCAAACAGGCCATAGCCCAAGCCGCTGCAGAGCGCGTGCGCGACGGCGAGATGATCCTTGTGGGCTCGGGCTCAACGACCTTGGAATTCGTGAAGGCTCTGACCGAGAAGCAGAACCTTACGATCGTTACGAACTCCTGCCACGTCATCGAGTTTGCCGAGCAGCACATGCCCCAGGTAACGATCATCTCGACGGGCGGGCAGCTTGCGCGCACCTGGCGCCACTACACCGGCTCATTTCTCGCGGCAAGCCTCGCCGACGTCTATGTTGACCAGGTCTTTCTTGGTGCTGATGGGTTCGAGCCGAGCTTTGGCTTCCTTGCCGAATACGAGGAGACCGCGCGCGCCAAGGTCGAGTTCATGCGCCACGCGCGCAGCAAGATCATCCTCATGGACGCGACGAAGGTCGGCGCGAGCCAGCTGTTCCTGCGCTTCGCCAAGCCGCACGACGTCGACTGCGTCATCATGGATTATGACCCTGAGGGGCTCGTTGCCTCTGCCTGCAACGATGGGGCACGGCCAGTGCAGGTCCTCGAGACGCTCGCGTAGCATCACATAGTTGGGAGCCGCCATGCTGGACACCGCGGAAAAGCCTGCCATACGTACCCCCGAGGAGCGTCGCGCCGAGATACTTTCCCTGCTTGACCGCACCGCCTCGGTGCAGGTCTCCCAGCTTGCCGAGCGCTTCGGCGTCTCGCGCGTCACCGCCCGGGCGGATCTTGATGCCCTCGCCCGCGATGGTAAGCTCAGGCGCACGCACGGAGGAGCCATCTCACTGTCTAAGACGCTCACCGTATCGGTCCAAGACAAGCGCGTTAACGTGAATGCCGAGGCAAAGCGCGCCATCGCGCGAACCGCGGCCGCGTTCGTGCAAGATGGAGACTCGGTGCTCGTGGACTCGGGAACCACCGCGCTCGAATTCGTGAGGGCGCTCGCCGACCATACGGGCATCACCATCGTGACCGACGATTTCAGCATCGCCGACTATATCGACCGGTCCGCCCCGGCGCTCGATGTCATCATTTTGGGAGGGAGCCTGCGCAAGGGGCATCGTTACATCACGGGGCCGCTCACCCTACGCATGCTCGAGATGCTCAGGCCGGACAAAGCGTTCGTAACGCCCACCTCATACGTGCCCGGACGCGGTCTTATGACCAACAACCAGGAGATGGCCGAACTCAAGCAGGCGTTCTTACACTGCGCGAACGAGACCTACGTGCTCATGGACGCCTCAAAGATCGACGCGCCGGGACTTTTGTGGTTCGGGACGCTTGAGGGCGTCGAAGCTATCGTGGTAGATGCCGATCCCCACGACCTCGTTGCGGCCGACGCCGAGGAGGCGGGGTGCGAGCTTATCGTGGCCCCAGCCGACCACTAGGCCGGCTAGCAGATTGCGACGGGAAGGCGGCCGTGCAACGCGGCTGCGTGCTGAGCGGGCAACGAGTATGGCATCTCGCCAGCACGCTATTCGTAGCCAAACGTTAACGGGCAGGATATCGCAGAATAGAGCTTTTTATAGCTCCTCTTTTCTGCGATTTCCTGCCCGAAAATCGATGGTGCCATTGGAAGGCGCCCGTAAATAGCCCGTGAACGCAGTGGCACCGCTGTGGGGCGCCCGCAAACGCGATGGCGCTGCGGCAAAGCGCCCGTGAATGCGCGGGTGCCGCGTCGCCGCGTTCGCTACAGCTCGGTGATCTGCACCGCGTTGTAGACCTCATCCCAACGCTCGATGACCAGGTGACCGGTCTTGGGATCCATGGCGTTGAGCTTACCGCAGGTGTTGCCGCAACGAAGGACCTCATCGTCGCCAGCACCGCGCGCGAGCGCGTGAGCGAAGCCGGCGATGGTGGAATCGCCGGAACCGGTGGCGTTGACCGCCGGGATATTCGGCATGACAACGCGATAGCCCTTCTCGCCGTGGAAGGCGACGGCACCGGCGCCACCCATGGTCACCACGACCCAAGGGATGCCCGAGAAGCGCTCATCGGCCGCAAGGGCAGCCTGCAGGGCGGGCAGGTCGTCGGGCGTGAAGCTCGTGCCCAAAAGGCCGTTGATCTCGGTGAGGTTAGGCTTCACAAGCGTCGGCTTGACCTCGGCCTCAAGCGCCGCATCGAGCGAGGCGCCCGAGGTGTCGAGGAGCACCGGCTTACCCGCCTTGGCCACGACTGCGACCATCTTGGCATAGCAATCAGCCGGCACGCCCTTAGGCAGGCTACCGGAAATCGTTACGCAGTCGGCCTTCTCGACCAGCTCAGAGAAATGCGCCATGAAGGCGTCGAGCTCCTCCGAGGAGACGGTGGGGCCGCTCTCCAAAAACTCGGTCTGGTTCCCGTCGTGGAGCACCGCGATGCAGATGCGGCTCTCGCCCGCGATGGGCGTGAAGTCGTTGGGAATCTCATCGTCGTTCATGCGATCGGCGAGGAACTCGCCCATATGGCCCCCGAGCAGGCCGGTGGCCAGCACCTCGTCGCCCAGCTGCACGAGCACGCGGCTCACGTTGAGGCCCTTGCCGCCCGCCGTCTTCTCGGGCACGACGCGGTTCACGTCATCGATCACCAGGTGGTCGATGTGGTACGCCGTGTCGATGGACGGGTTCATCGTTACCGTGAGAATCATGGCTCCTCCTTGAAGCAGGATGTAAGTTTCCATATTGTAACCCCCGCCGCAGGGCCTCGCGACATGAGCAGTCCCGCTCGCTGAAATGCGAACGGGACTTCGTCGATGCTACCGCGAGGCAACCTTGGGAGATGGGGCGGTGCAAGACGACCGATCAGGGCTCGTTACCGATAGCCGCAAAACGTGACAGTTTAGCCTGGCACAACTGTCTCCCCCCGGCGTGCATGAGACAGTTTAACCCGGTACAACTGTCTCATCTCGCTAGTCGTGATATTCGCCGCGGTCCCATTTCTCAAGGAACTCATCGAAGAAGTGCGGGTCGGCCTGCGCTTCGGGATCGGCCTGGTTGATGGCGTCGAGCTTCGCCACGAACGCATCGTGCTCCGGCGTGGCCTCGTACTCTGCCTCGAGGAACGCGAGCATGACATCGGCCATGAGGAACTCGCCGGTAATCTTGCCGCCGAAACCGACCACGTTGGCGTTGAGGCAGCGGCGGGCGTAGAGCGCGCTCGTCATGTCGCGGACGAGGGCGCAGCGGGCGCCCGGAACCTTGTTAACGGAGTTGGTGATGCCGATGCCCGTACCGCAGAGCACCACGCCCAGGTCGGCGCGGCCGGATGCTACGGCCTCGCCCACCGCCTTGCCGTAGATGGGGTAGTGCGTGCGCGTGTGGCTATAGGTGCCGAGGTCCAGCACCTCGTAGCCCGCCTCTTCGAGGCGGTCGTGCAGGTAGGTCTTCTCATCAGTGACAATATGGTCGCAACCGAGTGCGATAATCATACCGAGTCCCCTCTCATGTAAAAAATCCTCTGTCCTAATTTCACGCTGGCTAAGCCATCTTGTTGAGCATGTCAACGCGAATCTGATGGCGTCCGGCGGCGTAATCGGCGGCGAGGAACTCGCGCGCGATCTTCGTGGCGACCTCGGGGCCGACGACCTTGGGGCCCATGCACACCATGCGGCAGTTGTTGTGCTCGCGCGTCATGTAGGCGGAGCGCTCGTCGGAGATGTTGGCGGCCACCATGCCCTTCACCCGGGTAGCGGCCATGTAGCTGCCCACGCCGTAGCCGTCGAAGGCGAAGCCGAGCGAATCCTCGTGCTCGAGCAGATCGCGTGCGACCGCAAGCGCGGAATCGATGAAGTCTGCCGCAGGCTCCGTTGAATAGTCGACCACCTCGTGGCCATCGGCGATAAGCACGTCTTTGATGATTTCCTTGAGGGACATGCCCTCGGCGTCGGATGCAATCACAACCCTCATGTGTCCTCCTTTGTGCGCGCTTGCCGCGCAACGTATGCTCTCGGGTGAATGCCATCGCATAGATGCACCACGCTCTTCGTTGTTGTGCGATGAATCCTAAACGGCAATCATCCTGCGCTCATTTGAACATAAACGCACAATTTATTCAACAATTATTTGATTGAATTTGTTTGATTTGTTTGATATTACCACTTACCGCTCATTTTATACCGTTCACGGCAAGACATATGTTTGCTGCGCAACATCACCATCCGCCTGCCGGAGCAGGTGCCGCCCAACATCTCGCAGACGTTCAAGGACCTCATCCCCTTCTCCGTCTCCATTGCGATTTTCTGGGCCTTTGACCAGGTGTTCCGTACTGCGTTCGGCATTTGCTTCGCTCAGGGCGTCATCCAGGTGTTCCAGCCGCTGTTCACCGCCGCCGACGGCTATGTGGGCCTTGCCATCATCTACGGTGCTATGAGCCTCTTCTGGTTCGTGGGCGTGCACGGCCCCTCCATCGTAGAGCCCGCCATCTCGGCCGCCCTGGTATCCAACCTCACGGCAAACTTCGCTGCCTACCAGGCAGGCGAGCAGGCAACCTACATCCTCACGCAGTCCGCGCAGTACTTCGTGGTCTGCATGGGCGGCACCGGCGCCACGCTCGTGCTGTGCCTCATGTTCTGCTTCCTTGCCAAGTCTAAGGAAATGCGCGCCGTGGGCCGCGCCTCCATCGTCCCGGTATGTTTCGCGGTCAACGAGCCCTTCCTGTTCGGCGCGCCCATGGTGCTCAACCCCGTGTTCTTCGTACCGTTCATCGCGGCACCGGTACTCAACATCTGGCTTCTCAAGATCTTCGTCGACGTGCTGGGCATGAACGGCTTCATGTACACGCTCCCCTGGACCACGCCCGCGCCCATCGGCATCATCATGGGCCTGGGTCTCCAGCCGCTCGCCTTCGTCTTCCTCATCGCGGCCCTCGCGCTCGATTTCGCGGTGCACTACCCGTTCTTCAAGGTCTACGACCGCCAGAAGTGCGAAGAGGAATCTGAGGTGCTGGAAGAGGAGCTCGCCGAGCGCGCCGCGCAGAAGGGCGCCGCTATGACCGCTGCCTTCCAGGGCGAGGTATCGGCCGAGAGCGTCGCCGCAGGCGCTGCAGCGAGCACGGTCGCCGGCGCAGCTGCCGCAAGCTCCTCCGCGGGTTCAACAAGCAGCACTCCGGTTCAGGCAGGCGACCTCTCCTCGCTCAACGGCAAAGGCGTCCTCGTGCTCTGCCAGGGCGGTGGAACCTCCGGGCTTCTCGCCAACGCCCTCGCCAAGGCTGCCAAAGAGCACGGCATCGACCTCACCACGGGTGCAGAAGCGTACGGCAACCACATCGACATGATGCCCGATTTCGACCTCGTCGTGTTGGCACCGCAGGCTGCCTCCTACTACGACGACCTGAAGAAAGATGCCGATCGCATGGGCATCAAATGCTGCAGCTGCCGCGGCAAGCAATACATTGACCTCTCCCGCGATGGCGAGGCTGCCCTGAACTTCGTCCTCGACCAGCTCGCGCAGTAGCCGGGCGCACACACGTGATCGCGGGCGGCATCAGAGCTCGTAGCCTCATGCCGCCCGCGCCTAGAAAGGAACGACCATGACCTATTCCGATCCTATCGGCTCGCCAGGCCCTCAGTTCCCAGAAGGGTTCATCTTCGGCGGATCGACTGCTGCCTACCAGGTTGAGGGCGAGACCAGAACCCATGGCAAGGGCAAGGTCGCATGGGACGATTATCTCGCCGACCAGGGCCGATTCTCCCCCGACCCGGCAAGCGACTTCTACAACCGCTATGAACAGGACCTCGAGCTCTGCGAGCGCTTCGGCATCAACGGCATTCGCGTCTCGATTGCTTGAACGCGCATCTTCCCCGAGGGCACCGGACAGGTGAACCCCGAGGGCGTGCAGTTCTACCACGACCTGTTCTCCGCTTGCCATGCCCATGGCGTAGAGCCCTTTGTGACGCTTCATCACTTTGACACTCCGCTCCCGCTTTTTGAAGCTGGGGAATTCCTCAATCGCGACACAATCGACGCGTTTGTTGAATACGCGCGCTTTTGCTTTGAGGAATACGCCGGCGAGGTGACGTATTGGACCACGTTCAACGAGATCTGGGCCGACGCCACCAATCATTACATCGAAGGTACGTTCCCCGGTGGCGAAAAAGCCAAGCTGCACAAGTGCTTCCAATGCGAGCACAACATGATGCTCGCGCACGCACGCGCCGTGCTCGCCTTCAAGGAGGGTGGCTACCCGGGTAAGATCGGCGTCATCCAATCGCTTGAGTACAAGTACCCGCTCGACGAGAACGATCCCGCCGACATCGCCGCCGCCAAGAATGAGGACGTGCTGCAGAACCAGTTCCTGCTCGATGCCACCTTCCGCGGCGACTACGCGCCGGATACGCTGGAGATCGCCCAGCGCCTGACAGCGGTTTCCGGCGGTGAGCTGGACATTCGCGAAGAGGACCTCGACATCATGCGCGCCGCGGCCAAAGTGAACGACTACCTGGGCGTGAACAACTATCAGTGCCGCTTCCTCAAGGCGTATGACGGCGAGAACGACCTGTACCACAATGGCACGGGCGAAAAGGGCACTGATCGCTTTCGCTTGGTCGGCGTGGGCGAGCGCGTCAACAAACCGGGCATTCCCACCACCGACTGGGACTGGATCATCTATCCCAAGGGACTCTTCGACCTGCTCGTGCGCATCAAGCTGCAATACCCCAACTACAAGCAGATTTTCATCACCGAAAATGGCATGGGCTATAAAGACGCGCTCGTCGACGGATTCGTAGACGACGCGCCGCGCATCGACTACGTGCGTCAACACCTTCGTTGGCTCCTCAAGGCCATGGAGCTCGGCGTAAACGTAGGCGGTTACTTCATGTGGAGCCTGCAGGACCAGTTCAGCTGGACCAATGGCTATAACAAGCGCTACGGATTCTTCTATGTTGACTATGAGACGCAGCGGCGCATCCCGAAGGCAAGCGCCTATTGGTTCAAAACGGTAGCAGAGACCAGGCGCATCGATTAGAACACCCACCTGCTCGCGTTGCCGAAATCCATGCCGACAACGGCACTCGCGCAACCTGTGGGCAACGTTGCACGCAGGCGCCCCGCTTGGAACCGCACGCGTTCCGGCGGGGCGCCTGTGTTCAGGGCGCTACCCGAGCACGCGCGTATGCTCCTCTACGGCGTTGCGCGCCTCTTGCGAAGCGTCGGGTTCCATGACCACGGCATCGAAATCGCTTAAGCGGTAAAACGAGAAGAAGTCCCGCTTCCCCACCTTGCTGGAATCGGCAACGAGAATCCGCCTATCAGCCATATCAAGTGCTAACTGCTGAAGCTTGCCCTCTTCCATGTTAGAGGTAGTGACCGCATTACCCTGAATGCCGTTGGCCCCGATGAAGGCGATGTCGGTCCCCAAAGAAGAAACCATATCCTCGGCAACCGGCCCGACAAACGCCGACGTCCGGCGCCGATACATACCCCCTACCAAGCACAACTCAAATTCGGAACGACCTTCGAGCAGGTTGAACACCGAAAGCGAATTGGTGATGATGCGTAGCGGAATGCGCGGAAGCAGCGGCACCATCTGCTCGACCGTGGTACCCGTACCCAGATACACCGTCTCCCGCTCCTCGATCACGCTCGCGGCGATGTGAGCGATGGCGCGCTTTTCGTCCGCGTTGATAGAGCGCTTCTCGGAATGGGTGAATTCGCGGCGCAGCATGCTTCGCTCATCTGCTGACAGGCTTCTCGCTCCTCCGTGAACGCGAATAAGCTGGTCTTTGCGGGAAAGCTCTTCAAGGTCACGCCGAACCGTCATCTCTGACACACCGAGCTGTTCGGCAATGCCGTGAACCGAGATACTTCCGAGCTTCTCAACCACTCCGACGATGCGCTCCTGACGTTCCGCTTTGATCATGGCTTCTTGCCCTCTCGCCTATCTGATAGAGTGTGTTCGATTTTCTCACAGACGAACAAACAATACGAGTAACAAGACGCCCGGGCTGGATGCAACTCCAACCCGGGCGTCATCATGTAGGCGCGCGCATCCGCGCTGCAGCTTCTCCTAGGAAGATGGTAATCAGCACACCGACTCCGATGCCGAGATTTCAACTTTTGGGCACTTTCCTGGACGGGCCC
>OLQE01001554.1_pt1 | contig 12099 bp, 6 predicted proteins | sample 1643161 | NCBI WGS metagenome assembly OLQE01 (sample SAMEA3136650, study PRJEB25190) | human gut metagenome | reverse complement strand
GTCCACGACAGGGCCACCTTGTAATAGCCCGCTTTCAGGTACCTGGAATCGGTTTCAATATTCAGCTTGCCGTTGGGCGGTGTCCCATCCTTTTTTATAGCTTGCTCACCGGCAATCGTCAGGCTGCCTGTGTCGTCGGCTTCCACGCCGAAATAATATAGGCCGTCTTCCTCGACCTTGATGAACATTTCCGGCGCTCCGGCACAGGTGGCATAATCCGAGGGAGTTCCGTCAAAGCCATATATCATTTCATCAACGCCGAGCGTCTTGCTGATAAGAGGCTCATCCCCTTGATAAAGGCAGACGGGATTAACTGCCTTGTTGATTGGTATATAATTGTTCATTGCTATTGTTGTTGTTTACTTTTTGGAAAGACTGAACCATCAGCCTTCCGGTATTCTGGCGGCGTTCCCTGAACCCATCAACACGTTTAACGCGTAGTCCCCCCTCATTCGGAACGAAGAGGAACGACCTCCCCTCTAATTTTACGTGCTGCCGTGAACTTGCAAAAAAACTCCTGGTGCGTTTTTATATCCTGATTCACGCCATTTTGGAACAAAGTTGCTCCATATAGATCTGACAACAGGCACGGGCGGCATTCCGCCGCACAATCATGATGCCTTAAAAAACAAGCATTCTCTCCTTCTCTGTCCGTTCCGCCAAAGAAAAAGGCTGTTTCCAGAGAGTCCTTCACTTAAAAACAAAGCATCTTTTCCAAAAACGAGATTGACACCCGCGGTTCTTTTCCCTAGTATCCGCGCACAACATCAGCGGCGGGGTAGCCAAGTGGTAAGGCGACGGTCTGCAAAATCGTTATTCGCGGGTTCGATTCCCGCTCCCGCCTCCAAGATGTTGTCAAAGCCGGTTCAAGTCGCGTTCGTCTAGCGGTCCAGGACTCCCGCCTTTCACGCGGGCAACACGGGTTCGAGTCCCGTACGCGATGCCAGCTTTTCTTTTTTCCAACTTGCACCGGAATCTTTTTTACGCCATCCCCACGGGATGATTCTGGATTTTTTCTCCTGTTGTGGTACAGTAGCTTCCGTCATGGCAGCCCAGAACGATATTATGCTGAACGGAGCCCCGTACGAACTGGCGGAACCCTGTTCCGTCTCCCGGCTTCTGGAACTTTTGAACATGAAAGGCAAACCCGTCGTCGTGGAACACAACGGGGCCGCGCTCCTGCCGCAGGATTTTTCCCGGGTGACGGTTTCTCCCGGCGACCGGGTGGAAATTGTCTCCATCGTCGCCGGCGGCTAGGGTTCCGCTTTCTGGAACAGTCTTTTCCAATCCGTCATCGCCATGCCACCCATCCACGTCATGTCTCCCACCCTTGCCAGCCAAGTGGCGGCAGGAGAAGTAGTGGAGCGCCCCGCCTCCGTTGTGAAGGAACTGGTGGAAAACAGCCTGGATGCAGGAGCCAAATTCGTACGGGTGGAGATACGCCGCGGAGGCGTGGGCATGATCAAGGTGACGGACGACGGCAGCGGCATGTCACGGGCAGACGCCGAGCTGTGCACCAAACGGCACGCCACCAGCAAACTTTCTTCCCTGGAGGAGCTTTTTGAAATCACACACCTGGGATTCCGCGGAGAGGCTCTGCCCAGCATTGCCAGCGTTTCCCGCTTCAAACTCTGTACCAGGCAGCAGCAGGATCTGGAAGGCTGGGAAATACGCATTGACGGCGGCCTGGAACACGAACCGAGAAGCTCAGGCGTCTCTCCCGGCACCGCCATTGAGGTGGCCGACTTGTTTTACAATACTCCAGCGCGCCGCAAGTTCCTCAAATCCGCAGAAACGGAAGCTTCCCATGTGGAGCACCAGATACGCCTGCATGCCCTGGCTTATCCCCAAGTACGGTTTGCCTATAAACGGGACGACCAGCTTGTTTTTGACCTTCCCGCCACAGCGGATCTGCGCGTCCGCATTTCCGCACTGACGGATGCTGCCACAGCGGCGGCCCTGATTCCGATAGAAACGACCATCGGCCCCGGTATTTCCATCACGGGATTCCTGCTTCCTCTTTCCGAAGCCAGACGCACCAGAAAAGGGCAGTACGTCTTTATGAACACGCGCCCCGTGGAGGACCAGCTCATTAACAGGGCCATTCGGGACGGCTATGGAGGCTTCCCCACCGGACTGCACCCGGCGCTTTTTTTGTATATGGAGGTGGAGCCCGCTCTGGTGGACGTCAATGTACACCCCGCCAAGAAGGAAGTGAGATTCCGCCGTTCCGCAGACGTGGTAAACACCATTGTGGAAGCCATAGCCAACACTCTTCAAAAGCATGCCCGGCAGGAAATCCACGCTGCCGCCGCGCCGGAACCGGAGAGAACTCTTCCTGCCCCTTCTACCACCGCGCCGCATGGGGAAATACCCGCCCGTTCCACCAACCCCGGTTCTGCTTTCCCGGCGGCCGCCAGACCGGCCCCTGCTTCTTCCGCCGCCCAACCGCCGCTTTCCTCCTCTGCCAGACAATCCCATGGGCCTGTCCCTCCCCCCACCCTCCGGGCCATTCCCCTGAAACAGGTTCCCGCCACCCAGGGAAAACTGGATTTTCACCGTCAGGAGGATGAAGAGACGGCACGAAACGCCCATGAAAACGCAGCTCCAGAAAGGGATGCCTCCGTCGGATTTTCCTATCTGGGAACACTCCGCCAACAATTCGCCCTGTTTGAAACGCCGGAAGGTCTGGTTCTGATGCATCCCAAGGCGGCCCGGGAACGCATCATATTTGAACGGCTGCGCGCACGCCGGGAAGCCCCCATGCCGTCCCAGCAGCTTCTGGATCCGGTGGTGCTGGATCTGGACCCGCGGGATTTTGCCGTCATCCGGCAGTTCGCCCCGCATTTTGACCAGGCCGGCATGGCCGTTACGCCCTTTGGACAGAATACAATCAGAATAGAATCCATCCCCGCACTGCTGGAACTGGAAAACACACGCGCTTTTCTCCTGGAGCTGGTGGACCGTCTCACCCAGTCCGAATTCAGCCGAAATGCCAAACGCGTGGCTTATGAAACCTTCATTGGGGAATTTGCCAGAAAATCCGCCTGGAGGGAGCGCATTTCCCCTCACCGGGCCCCTGCCATCCTAAAGGATTTGCTTGCCTGTGAAGTGCCGTACTGCACCCCGGGGGGCAAACCCACGCTGGTGAATTATTCCGTTCCGGAAATTAAACGCAAATTCGGCCTACAGGCATAAGGATAAGGGAACCTTGTTTTCCGGAAAACAGGCTGAAACGCTGCAAGATTTTACGGCAAACGGAAAATATGCAGCCAAAGACGGATTGATGCCCGCTTCTGCGGTATATTATTTTCCCTTACCGATACTCAGTTTTATTTCAGCCGCAGCAAGGGGCCGAAACTCTCCCTGGCAACAGGGATCATTTTATCCTGTCCGGCTTACGGACACCTTTTCCGTCTTGTCCGCCAGAACTCTGGCATTCGGACGCATCCTCCCGCATACAACAGGGAGCTTGCTCTTGGCAAGGAAGTTTCCCGCGTTTATACTGCAGCCTTCCAGATAAATTCCCAACCATGCCAGACTCTCCCCCCAGCACCTCCCCCGCTCCGCGCATTGCTGAAACTGCCGCCGGGAAAATTCTGGCGGGCCTGCTGGCCCTTTTTTACATCTTCCTGGCAACGACGGCGGCAGGCGGGGAATGGCACACCCTTTTCCTTCCCGCCTGCTTTCTGGCGGCAGCCCTCCTGCTGTTCTGCTTCTGTATTCTCCGGGGATACAAGATTCCCAGCCCCGGACTGCCGGGCTGGCTGGCCCTGGGCCTGGGAGGCGGCTATTTCCTTGTCCGGGCATGGTTTTCCCCCTGGTTTTATTATGAGAGCGTAGCGGATCTGGGCCTTATCGCCACGGCCATCGTCATGTTCGCGGCGGGAACGTATGCCGGAGCCGGAAACGGGGAAAAGAGTATTCTTCCCGTACTGGCTGCGGCATTGGGGCTGCTGAATGCCCTGCTGTGGGGGTATCAGAACATAACGGGAACGGAAGCCTCCTGGTTCAGACCGGATTATTCCCTGTTCGGCACGGAAATCCGCAATATCGGATTGTTCGGATACAAAAATTTTTCCGCCCATTTCCTGTCCGTCACCGGTTTTTTCCTTTGCGCATACAGCATGGCTTCCGCCAGAAAATGGGACATCCGCCTGTTCACGGGATTGGCGCTCATCCTCGTTTCCTTCACGTGCGGCTCGCGATTCGCCTTCCCAAACGCCCTGGCTGGCGTAACCCTGTGCTTCTTTATTTATACCTCCAGCGTTTTCCGCAATAACAGAAAATTTTACACGGCCTCCATCCTCTTCATTATCCTGCTTTTCCTGGGCACGTCCTATGCCGTGCTGGATTTGTCCCGGGGGGCGGGCAGGCTTGCCGCCCTCCTGGATACGTTTTCCTTCGGCAACCGGCTGGACCTGTCTAAACTGGCCTGGGCGCTGGCGGACCAGGCTCCGCTGTTCGGTCACGGAAGCCGGATGTACACCAATCTTTCCACGGAGTTTTTCTCCGGAGCCAACTTCCCCAATTTTGCCCACCACGAATACGCACAAGCCGCCTGCGACTACGGCTATGCCGGGCTGGGGCTGATGCTGACTCTGCTGGCCCTGTTTCTTATTTCCGGACTCCGGAGCGTTCTGAAATTGTCAGGAGAACATCAACGGCCCAATCCCCTGGGACCGGCGGCGTTCTGCGTATTGTGCATCGCCGCTTTCCACGCCTATGGGGAATTCATCTGGCATAACCCTGCCTTGCTTGGAGCCAGCGCCCTATGCGGCGGCATTACCTGCACGGCCCCTCTTTCCAGGGTGAAGGCTTCGCGCCGAGCCGGCCGCTGGCTTCAAGCGACCGCCGCACTGCTGATGGCCATATTGGCCCTGTGTTATGCGTTTCTGGCTTTTCCGGTCTGGAAAAACTCCCTTCAAGCCGTCCCGGCTTCCTCCAGCAACCGGCTGCCCATGCTGGAAGAAGCCGCCTCCTGCAGCCTGGATCCGGATTTGGTGCGGCGCAACATTCTGCATGCCGCAGGCAGTTCTCCTCCCCCAAGCCCAGCCCGGCTCAAAGTATTGGAGCATCAGGAAGAAAAAGCGGAACTCCTGAGCCCCGGGAACCACGGCCTGACGGCGGCCAAAAGCCTCCTTTACATCCTCCAGGGACGCCTCACGGAAGCGGAACAGCTGCTCCGCCCGTACGTAGAGAGTTCCGGCAGGTTTGACGACCGCATGTTCGCCTGGACTACCATTTATAATAATATGCTGTATTCCTGGAGTACGGCCATTGCTGCCCAGTCCCCAGGACGCGCCATGACGGCCCAGCGCCTGATGTCCGCCCAAACGGACCGGTGGCTGTATTATGGGGCCCTGGATCCCGAAGTCAGGAAAAAACACTACTCGCGCCTCAATGAGCTCAAGATGCTCATCATGATGCTTCAGGCCCGCGGAACGACGCCCGACTCCTCCTGGCGGAAATAGTATTTTTCTGGCGGCCAGCTATCAAAGATTGCAGCGTTTAATGATTGAACAGGATGTATCTCATGCTGAACAGAGGCGCCGGCAACCATCTCTGCAAACATTACTGCCAAGACAAAAAATGAACAGTACATGACGCTTGAACAAGCGGAACGCATTTGCTATGCCATGAACTGCACACCAAACGATATATTAGAATTTATGCCAGAGGAGGCAACGCAACATGACCGATAAAGAATTGAAGAAGCTGAAGGATGATCTCTGGCATTCTGCGGATATACTTCGTGCGGGCGCCCACCTGGCTGCCAATAAATACGGACAGCCTATCCTTGGTTTGATTTTCCTGCGTTATGCCGACATCCTTTACAAGCAGTACAAGGAGGAAATTGAGGCTCGTTATCACAAACTCAAAGGCACCCGTATGGAAAAATCTATTAAAGAGATTTCCATCGAGGTTTGTGGTTTCTATCTGCCGCCGGAGGCATATTACGATGCCATCAACGACGCTCCTGATGATGCCAACAAGGCCACCCTTGTGAAAAAGGCCATGGCCGCCATTGAAGAGGACAACGATAAAATGGCCGGTGTTCTGCCCAAGGAAGTATACGGACAGCTTGTGCCGGAGGAAGAGCCGGATCTGCTCTCCAAAATTGTAAAGGTGTTTAAGGACATCCCCGAAAATATCAGCGTTGACCTCTTCGGTGAAATTTATGAATTCTTCCTGGGCAACTTCGCCTTGCAGGAAGGTAAGGACGGCGGTACCTTCTATACCCCCGCCACGGTTGTTCGATATATGGTGGAGGTGTTGCAGCCGACTTCCGGCGACAAGATGTTCCTCGACCCCGCCTGCGGTTCTGGAGGTATGTTTGTCCAGGCAGCTCGATATATGCACAACCATAATGCCAGTGCTGCGGATATGATGAAATTCCGTTGCTACGGCGTGGAAAAAGAGCCGGACACCGTTAAGCTGGCAAAAATGAATTTACTGCTGAACAATGTGCGTGGTGAAATCACCGAGGCGAACTCCTTCTATGCCGACCCCTATGATGCCGTTGGCAGATTCGACTATGTCATGGCAAATCCGCCCTTCAATGTAGATGAGGTGGTGTATGAGCGTGTGAAGGACGATGCCCGTTTCAACACCTACGGCATTCCGAAGAACAAATCCAAAACAGCGAAAAAGGCAAGTGACAAAAAAGAAACCGTCCCCAATGCCAACTACCTGTGGATTTCCTACTTTGCCTCGGCACTGAAAGAGACGGGCAAAGCCGCCCTCGTGATGGCGAATTCCGCCTCCGATGCCGGAAACAGCGAATACGATATCCGCAAGAAGATGATTGAGGAAGGTATCATCAGCCAAATGGTGACACTGCCCTCCAATATGTTCTCCTCGGTGACGCTGCCTGCCACCCTGTGGTTCTTTGACAAGGCAAAGGCGCACACCGACAAAAAGGAGGAAATTCTGTTTGTGGATGCACGAAATGTGTTCACGCAGATTGACCGCGCCCATCGTAAATTCAGCGAAGAGCAGATTAAGAACCTGGGCATCATTTCCCATTTGTACGAGGGTGATACACAGGCTTTCGCAGATTTGATTGCAGAATATAAAACTGCCCTTGCCGCTGCTCCGGAAACCTCCGAGGACAAGGAAGAAAAGACCAAGGCATACTGGCAGACACAAATTGATTGGCTTACCGAGCGTTTTCCCGATGGTGTGTACTGCGATGTTATCGGTCTTTGTAAGATTGCCAAGCTGAACGGCGAGGACGGCATCATCGACCAGGACTATTCCCTCAACGCAGGTCGGTATGTGGGTGTGGTTATTGAAGACGATGGCTTGACTGCAGAGGAATTCAAGGCGGAAATGCAAAGATTAAGTGCTGATTTTGAGAGTTTAAACATCGAATCTACACAGCTCATCTGCGGTATCTCCACAAAACTTAAGGAGATGGGGCTATGAGTTGGGAAATTGTAAAACTCTGCGATTGTTGTCAAAGCATAGCTGATGGGGATCATCAAGCACCACCAAAGGCCGAATCGGGTGTTCCGTTTGTTACTATTTCAAATATTGACCACTTTAATCGTTTTGATTTTTCTGATACGATGTTTGTTCCACAGATGTATTATGATAAACTGGACAAAAGGAGAAAAGCTGTCAAAGGTGATGTGTTGCTTTCTGTTGTTGGTTCATTTGGTATTCCAGTCCTAATAAAAGATGATACGCCGTTTGTGTTCCAACGACACATTGCTATACTTCGGCCAAATCCTAATATCATTATGCCGGAGTTCCTTTACTATACAATGCTTAGCAAATCATTTTATGCTCAGGCAGATGCGTATGCTGTAGGTGCGGCACAACGCACTATCAGCTTAACATCGCTTCGAAAAATGAAAATTGCGATTCCGCCTTTGGAGGCTCAAAACGATATAGTTGCCATACTATCCCAATACGATTCCGCTATCGAAAACAACAATAAACGAATCAAGATGTTGGAGCAGATGGCGGAGAGCCTGTACAAGGAGTGGTTTGTACGCAGGAAGGGGTGTGGTTGGAACTTAGTTAAAATGAAGGACTTTGGTTACTCGTTGGAAAGCGGTTCGCGTCCTAAAGGAGGCATCGATGCTTCCCTTATCGATGGAATCCCAAGTCTTGGAGCCGAAGCAATCGGGAAATTGGGCGAATTTGATTATTCCAGCATTAAGTATGTGCCCGCAGAATTTTACAAAAAAATGAAGCGTGGTCATGTATGCGATAACGATATTTTGCTCTACAAGGATGGTGCTTATATCGGGAAAGTGACATTGTTTATGGATGAATTCCCGTTTAAGGAGTATTCCATCAATGAGCATGTTTTTATTGTTAGAAGCAACAACCCTATATATCAGTATTACTTGTATTTCACGCTGAAATTACCGCAGTATTTCACACAAATGCAAAATCTAAACAGAAATGCTGCACAACCGGGGCTGACGGGAAAGGATATTGATCTTCTTAAGCTTTATTTGCCGGATGAGGTAACTATCGCAAAGTTCAATGCAGCGGTAGAGCCGATGTTACACAAGATATTCATTCTCGCAAAAAGCAATCAAAACCTTACCAAACAGCGGGATATGCTCCTGCCTCGGCTGATGAGTGGTAAGTTAGAAGTGTAAATACGGGAGGTGACAAAATGGCAAAATATATTACGGAAGATGATATTGAGATAGCCGTTTTAGACAGACTTTCCCACCCTGACTTTGGGTATGATATCATAAAATGCGATGCCGACCCAAGCAAGCGTGAGAACCTCGATGACGGCACGGGACGCTCCTCGAAAAAGGAGTGTGTTTTGCCCTGCGTTTTGAAGGCTTCTCTTGTCAAGATTAATCCCCACATCCCCGAAAGCATCATTGACGATGTGGAGAAAACGCTGATCCGTGATTTCACAGGCACGGACATTGTTGCTACCAACTATGATTTATATAATAAAATCCGCAATCAAATCAAGGTCAAGGTGCGCCGTAACGGCAGGGATGACTTCGATTTCGTAAAACTGGTGGATTTTGATACTCCCACCAATAACACCTTCACGGCAGTGTCGCAGATGTGGATACAGGGAAAGCTGTACTGGCGCAGGCCCGATGTGCTGATTTTCGTCAATGGTCTGCCTTTGGTGTTCATTGAACTGAAAAACAGCGTGGTGAAGGTAGAAGAGGCCTATAACAAAAATTTGCAGGATTACATCAAGGACATTCCCAATCTATTTGCTTTTAACCAAATCTGTGTCCTGTCCAACGGTCTTGAAACACGGCTCGGCGCCTTCAATGCCACCTATGATTATTTCTTTGAATGGCTGAAGGTAGACAGCGAAAAAGAAAAGCCCGACCGCGCCGGTATCCGTGACAACGGTGTGTCTATCGTATACTTTATTGACGGCCTTCTCAAAAAGGAGCGACTTGTCGATTATATTGAAAATTTCGTGCTGTTCGATAACCGCAAGTATAAGATTATCGCTAAAAACCACCAGTACCTGGGTGTCAATAACCTCGTCCGTGCTGTGGAACGGAAAGAGGAACTCAAGGGTAAGTTGGGTGTATTCTGGCATACCCAGGGCAGCGGCAAATCCTATTCCATGGTGATGTTCGCCCGTAAGGTGAAACGCAAAATCACAGGCAATTTCACGTTCCTGGTGATTACCGACCGAGATGATCTGGATACGCAGATTCACAAGAATTTTGTGCGCACAGAGGTTATCGGCAACAACGATGAGTGCCAGCCGAAAAATGGTGAGCAGCTCCGTGATTTCCTGCAGAAGAACAAGGAATTTGTGTTCACGCTTATTCATAAATTCCGTTATGACAAAACCAAGAAGTACCCTGTGCTGTCCACACGCAACGATATTTTTGTGATGGTGGATGAGGCGCACCGCACACAGTACAAGGATTTGGCTGAAAATATGCGAGCCGCCCTGCCGAATGCAAACTTCATCGCATTCACAGGCACACCGCTGTTGGGCTCCAAGAGACTGACCAATCAGTGGTTTGGCGATTATGTTTCCGAGTATAACTTCGCCCAATCTGTAGAGGACGGCTCTACCGTGCCGTTGTTCTACAGCCGCCGTGTGCCGGAAGTAGGTCTGACCAACGATTTCCTTGACGATGACGTGGTAGATATTATCGAGGAGGAAAACCTCAATGATGATGAGGCGCGGCTCCTTGAAAATTCCGCCTCCCGCATTTTGGAGGTTATCAAGCGTGATGACCGCTTGGAGAAAATCGCCAGGGATATCGCACATCATTTCCCTCGCCGTGGTTTCCTCGGCAAAGGCATGGTGGTGTCTGTTGATAAATACACCGCTGTTACCATGTATAACAAGGTGCAGCATTATTGGGCAGAGGAAAAGAAAACCATCATTGCTGAGCGTAATACCGCCAAAACAAAGGATGATCGTGCCAGGCTGACCGCTATCCTTGATTATATGAATCATGTGGAGATGGCAGTCATTATTTCCGAAGAGGCGGATGAAGTGAAGAAGTTTGCCTCCAAGGGTCTGGACATCACGACTCATCGGGCAAAAATGAATGCAATCACCGTTGACGGAAAGGATATCGAGGATAGATTCAAAGAGCCGAATGACAAATTGCAGCTCGTTTTCGTGTGTGCGATGTGGCTCACAGGCTTTGATGTCAAAAACCTTTCTACCCTTTATCTGGACAAGCCGATGAAATCCCACACGCTTATGCAGGCTATCGCAAGAGCCAATCGCGTGTATCCCAACAAGCCTTGCGGCATCATTGTGGACTATGTGAATGTGTTTAAGTACATGAAAAAGGCACTTTCCGATTATGCCGTTCCCGATGATGAAACTCTTATGCCAGCGAAAAATGTGGATGAACTGATTGATCTGCTCAACTCCTGCATTAATGAGGGAGATGCATTTTTGCAGACGCTTGGCGTGTCCCTGGACAGCATTCTTGGGGAAAGCAGTACATTCGATAAACTTGATGCCCTCCGCAGCGCATACGATACAGTGGTCGCAAATGACGAAAGCAAGGATAAATTTAAGGTTATCACAAATAAGATGATTAACCTATACGAAGCATCCAAGCCGGAAATCTTTGAGCGCCATTGGGATAATGAGAAATTCTCACCCCTTGCCTATATCCACGGCCTGTTGCATAACAAGATTGATGATGAGAAAATCCAACGTGCCAGAAATCGCATGGCTACCGTCCTTGACAGCAGCGTTACCTCTGCTACGGCGGAGGACAAGCAGAGGGAATATGCCATCCACGGCACGAAGGTGATTGACCTCTCCAAAATCAATGTGGATGAACTGCGGGCAGAAATCAAGAAAGCCGTTTATAAAGCAGTGGAAATTGATGACCTCAAGGCATTCATGGAAACGGCTTTGCAGAAGATGATCAGCCGGAACTGTACCCGTCAGAAGTTTTCACAGCGGTTTAAGGGCATTATTGACCGTTATAACGCAGGCGGCTCGGAAAATGAGGATTATTACGAGCAGCTTGTAAAATTGCTTGAGGAAATGCAGAAGGAGCAGGAGCGCCCCAAGGCGGAAGGCCTGTCCGAAGAGGAACTGGAAGTTTATGACCTGCTCGTCCGTGGTAAAAAACTGACACAGGAAGAGGAGCAAAAAGTCAAACTGGCTGCGAAAAATCTGTTCAAGAAACTGACAGAGGAGAAAACCGAATTGCTCGTTGTGGACTGGTACAAGGATGACCAACCAAGAATGAAGGTGAAATCCGCCATTGAGTATGCCTTGAATGAGGATTTGCCGGATAGCTATGACAAGGATTCCTTTGATGCCAAAACCAACCTTTTGCTCAATCACTTTATAGATATGGCAATCCAAGGCTATGGATGGATTGCTGCATAGTACAAACAGAAAAAGTCCACACTCAAGGTTTTATCCTTTGGCGTGGTCTTTACTTCTGTTGCCGCCCGAAGAAAATCGGTTAAAAATCAGTTTTTGCACTAATCCCTAACCGCAAATCCCTTTATCCGGTTTCTTTTTTACCGGATTCCACGTCAGCTTATTTGTCCACGGAACACAGAGCGTACTGCAGCCAGAAAGATGAAAAGCCGACAGTTGGCGCAGCAAGTCCGCACAGGCGTTACGCCGGAATT
>OLQE01001553.1_pt1 | contig 12100 bp, 9 predicted proteins | sample 1643161 | NCBI WGS metagenome assembly OLQE01 (sample SAMEA3136650, study PRJEB25190) | human gut metagenome | reverse complement strand
CCTGGGATTTTGCACCCGGGTTGTCGTTTCCATAACCTTCCATCAGGTTGATTACGCCCCAGACACCAAGGCCGGCACCGATTGCAACGACCAGTGTCTGAAGGATATTGATTGCACTGCTAAAAAAAGCCATAATCAAATGTATGAACAAACGCTTTTTCTTATGGTCTGTAAGCGTTTGGCTCTACTCCTTTCCCTTTTATTCAGACCTTTTTGTACCCTTATCAGTAGTAGCAGGGTGCTCGAATTCTTTCTTTCATATCAGTCCTCACCTTCCTCAGCTTCAATCGCTGATACATCTTCTTGTGTTACAGTTACTTCATACATTTCAAATTCTGTATCTTTCGACATCACCAGTCGGTGTGCCAGATATTTTTCGACATCAAACGCATTATTCTTATTGAAATCGGCAAGCTCTTTGTACCGTTTGTGCTTTGTGATGTCATATTTGTTGCTTAAAAACGGACGGACTCCTCGAAGCTGTAAGATACATTTTTCTCCATCCATGACCGCCAGCTCATCTCTACTCATCAGTTCTTTTCCTGTCTTTTGATAGTTCAGCCCATAGGACCGGTTGCTGCCTCTGGTGTCTGATGTGTTGTAAAGATCAATGGTTTCCTTTCCCAGAGTTTCTGATATTTCTTTCAGTGTGGAACTTTCCTTTCCACCAAGGAAAAGAACAGTGTCACAGTTACCTGTGATCGTCTCTGCAGCATCCTTATAGATGGTTTTCAGCTGAGATTGTGACTGCAGAATGATAGAAGCGGAGATTTCCCTGCTTCGGATCGTAGCAATCAACTTGTCGAATTTTGGAATCTGTCCGATATTGCTGAACTCATCAAGAAGCAGCCGTACATGATAGGGAAGCCTGCCGCCATGCTCATCATCCGCTTTATCACAAAGCAGGTTAAAGAGCTGGGTGTACATGATCGCTACCACAAAGTTGAATGTGTCATCTGTATCACTGATGATGACAAACATAGCTGTTCTCTGATCACCAATCATATCCAGTTCCATCTCGTCATAGGACATGATTTCTCTTAGTTCTTGAATATCAAATGGTGCAAGTCTGGCACCACAGGAAATCAAAATCGACTTCGCGGTTTTGCCGGCGGCAAGCTTGTACTTGCGATATTGCCTTACTGCAAAGTGTTCCGGATTTTCTGCTTCCAGTTCTTCAAACAATTCATCCACTGCATTTTTAAATTCTTCATCATCCTCCCTGGTCTCACTGGCATTGATAAATTCCAACAGAGTAGAAAAGTTCTGTTCTTCCTCTGGTGCCTCATACCAGATGTATCCGATCAGTGCAGAATACAAAAGACGTTCGGCCTTGACCCAGAAATCTTCCGTTGATTTTTCGCCCTCACCCTTGGTATTTGCGATAATGGTATTGACCAGCTTTAAGATGTCTTTTTCACTCCGGATATAATGGAACGGATTGTAATGCATGGACTTTTTAAAGTTGATCGTATTTAATACCTTGATCCGGTATCCTCCATTTACCAGCATCTTCCCGCATTCAACGATGATCGTTCCTTTCGGATCGGTGACCACATAGGATACGTGATCCGTCATCTGCATAAGATTGGGTTTCACATAGAATCTTGTCTTACCGGATCCGGAACCACCGATAACGATCACATTCTTATTTCTGGCATACTTTGGGGCTTTTGGCCGGCTGTTCATGGTCAGACGTTCCGTTTCTGTGAGGATGACATTGTTTTCAAAGACCGGATCCATGAAGGGTTCGATATCTTTTCTGTTTCCCCATCTTGCGGATCCATACTCCACACCCTGCCGGAACTTCTTTGCGTTTTTGGAACGATAATAGACAACCAGTTTTAATGCACTTGCAACCAGAACACCTACTGTAAGATCCTGCAAAGCGATACTTGGCAGCCAGCTTAAAAATGCCAGTCGGAAATTGACTAACATCACGCCAAGTCTCTGGACCATGCTTTCTCCCAGGCAATGCCGGTACAGCCAGGATCCTTTATCTGCTACATAGAAGATAAAGAAATATGGGAGATTTAAGATCACCAGCCGTTTGACCTGGATCTTCTGTAATTTCTCCCACATCATCGTTCCTGACCTCTGGATTTTTGTCTCTGCTTCACACGCTGGCGGTGCTTTGCTTTTCTTTCTACAGATTTCTGCAGTTTCTTTCTGACCGATGGTTTCTTCACCTGTTTCTTTTTCAGTTCTACTCCGGCATATTCCCGGAAAGCCGCTGTCATCACATCCACATCTTTTGCCTTAAAAAAGACCAGATATTTTGGTGGATCCGCACCGACTTCTTTTTTCAGGCTGTAATCAATCCCGTATTTTCTTGCCACACGGTCAAAGGATTTGATATTTTCATCTGTGATCTTTATGTTGGAAAGCTGTACTCCCTGTGCATTCAGCTGCTTGATGGTCTGCTTTCCATGTGGCTTTTTCTTTTCAATCTTTTTTCGGGCTTTTTCCCTTCCTTTCTCCTGGGCCCGTCCGGTCTTTTCAGCCATTTTCACCTGCGTTGCTTTCTGTTTCCTCCGGTTGTCCATTTCCAGGAACTTCCGAATGGCTGCTTTTAGCACACTGGCAGTGATCTTGACTCCCTGGATGCTCAGGCTGATCACTTTCTGATTTACTTCTTCCTGCAATTACCCACGTCCTTTCTTTCCTTTCATTTCAGAATGAAGACGGGCAATACAATATCCGATGCATGGAACATGTTTTCCATACGGACAGCCACCACATGGTGTTGTTTTTACTGCTTTTTTCTTTTCCGGAAGCAGATAGTGGCACTGCTTCAAGCTACAGCCTTTCTTTTTGCCTCCCCACCAGTAACAGTACTTACAGGACCATGGCTTTTCTTCGCTGTACTTTCTTCCTTCTATAGCTGCATTTGGTTCTATGATCAGATCTTTATTAGTCTTCATTCTGTTCTTCCTCTTTTCTCATGATTTCTGTCAGTTTTTTCTCTGCCTGACTTCCGGCAGCAATGAGACAATACAAAACTGTAAATATTGCCGCTGCTCCCAGAAGAGCAACAAAAATAATGATATTTCTCATGGTTTCTCCCATCTAAAAAAGCGTCCACAGATTCCTTTCGGTTTCCATGAACGCTCATTCTTATTTGATTAGTGTTTCTTTTTTCTCATAAATGCAAGGGCTCCTGTACCAGTCGCACCAATGCCGAGAAGCATAAACCACAGCCACAGATTGGTGTTATCCCCAGTCTTTGGTGAATCACTGACAGGTTTTCCACCTTCCGGTGTCTTTTCTGCCGATTTTTCCTCATCTACCATGGTTACATGCTGTACTTCACTAGTATCCTTTACTTCGAATTCCACATCTTTTGCAACCAGATAGCCATCCGGTGCTGTTTCTTCACGGAGAGTGTATTTTCCAATCGGAAGCATTTCGATGTAATGTGCTTTCTCTGTACTGGTCCAGCTTTCCACAACTTTTCCATCCTGATCAAGGATTGTGAGTTTTGCTCCCGGAAGTTCTTTTCCGGCGATATCCTGTTTGGAGATTTTCACCTTCGTTACATCATCCTTCATCTCAACTTTCTGCACATCGGCAGTATCTTTGATTGTGAACTTCACGCTTTCAGCTGTCACGTAACCATCAGCAGTTTTTGTTTCAACCAGTGTGTATTCTTTTCCGACAGTCAGCTCACGGATCACATGTGCTTCTTTACCGGAAGTCCATTCATCCACGATATTTCCATCAGCATCTACCACTTTCAGCTTACATCCTGGAAGTTCTTTTCCGGTTGTCAGACTGGATTTGGTAAATTCAACGACGGTTGGCTGATTATCAAAGGTAAAATCATAAGTGACTGTCGGCTGATCCTCACCTGCATACTCAAAGGTAAATTCCTTTACTTCATCGTTGGTTACGAATCCGTCCGGTGCATAGAGCTCTTTTACATAGTAAGTTGCTCCTATTGGAAGATCTGCAACAAATGTGATCTTTCCTTCTTCATCCGTAGATTTCAGTTCAATGATCTCATCGGCTTCGATCAGGACTTTGCCGGTTGTCTCAGACTTAATGTCTTCTTTGGCAAATAATCCAAAGATAGCGCCTTCCAATGTACGGTCAGAATCTTTTTCTTTCTTAAGTACACTGACTTCTACTCTCTGGCGGTTGTTCTGCCAGTCTTTGTCATAGACTACAACTGGTGTATTCTGATCCACGTAAGTCAGATCTACATGACGGATTTCACCATCCAGTACATGGCCGTAAGCAGTTCCTGTTTCTTTCACATAGTATTTACCAAGTGGAAGATTTTCCAGTTTTGCAATACCGGTTTCATCTGTCTTGATCGTTGCGATCAGTTCATCCTTTTTATAGTAATCGTCACTGACGCCATCGGCAGCCTTAATGTCTTCCTCAGCATAGACTTCAAACGTAACATCTGTCAGCTTTCCGGTTACATAGTTGAAAATGTGTTCCACCACACCTTTGACCTTATCGACCAGTGTAACAGAATCCAGGAATTCTCCCTTTTTGTTGATGATCAGTTCACCAACCGGTACTTCGTCCTTCATTTCCACTTTCTGGATCGCTCCGGTATCTTTGACTGTGAATGTCACATCATTGGCTACCAGATAACCATGCGGTGCAAATTCTTCATGGAGGGTATAAGTCTCACCCACTTTCAGATATTTGATCACATGCGGTGCATCTTTGGAAGATGTCCAGCTGTCTACTACATTTCCATCTTTATCCGTTACTTTCAGATAAGCTCCATCCAGTTCTACACCGGTTGTTGCATCTGATTTTGTGATCTCAACAGTTGTCGGCTGGTTCTTCTTTACGGATTTTAATGTTACTGTCTGTACATCCTGCCCCTGATAAGAAGCATCAAATCTCAGTACTTCATCCGAAGATACGAATCCATCTGGTGCTTTCAGTTCTTTTACATAATAGCTTCCAAGTGGAAGATCCAGTGTACATGCTGCCTGACCTTTTTCATCAGAAGTCATTTCCTGTAAAAGAGTATCTGCTTTGACGATCACTTTTCCATCTTTCGTCTGAATGTCTTTTGCATTGTAAATACCGAACACTGCTCCGGCTACTGTATTGCCTGTCTCAGCATCCTGTTTTTCGACAGTAATCGACACTTTCTGTCGTTCATCTGTGACAGAGATTTCTTTCTCGATCACTGCAGTATCCTGATCCGCATAAGCAAATTCGACATTTTCCGGCACAGTATTTAACACATAAGTGTCCGGTGCATTCTTCTCTTTAACATAGTACCTGCCAAGTGGAAGATTCTTTACGGTTGCATAACCATCTGCATCCGTTGTGACGGTTGCTACCAGTGCATCCTTTGCAAAATACAAAGTTCTCTGTCCATCTGCATCTACCTGATGATCGGCAGTATAGATATCCTCTGCCGCATAGACTTCAAATTCAGCACCTGCAAGTCCAGCCATTTCATACTGGAAGTCCTTATCAAATCCCTTTAACACTTCACCCTGTTTATAGATCTTTAACTGACCTTTGACCGGGGCATTGGTATATTCCACATCAATGACTGCATCTCCTGTGACAGGATCGGTCAGATAAGCAGTATCTGTATCAACTGCAACTGTCACATAGTTTTTGGATATTGTGTACCCATCGGGTGCTGTCACTTCCTCAATCCGGTAGTTGCCAGGTTTCAGATTTCTCGGCAGTACCAAGTATCCTTCCTCATTTGTGAAATAAGATTTGTGTACCGTTGGCTTCGGATAGGATGTTGTCTGTTCCACATATTTCTGATTATCCAGGTCGTATACCTTGAACTCAGTATTAGCCAGGAGTACAGATTTCTGTGTTTCTGCATCCTTTTTGATGATCTTTAATTTTGCTTTGAATTCTTTGTCCAGAAGCACTCGCCATGTCTGCGGTGTATCCGGATGATTCTCTGTGATCTTCACTACAAAATCATCAACCGGTGCATAGTTGTGTTTGCTTGTGGTTTCTCTTACCACATAAGTTCCATATGGAAGCGGAATCGATCTTGCATATCCTTTTTCATCGGTAAACATTTCTGTCTGACCATCTGCAGTCAGTACAACTGGTCTGGCTGAATCAAAATCATAACTTCCATCTGCCTTTACTTTCAGATCACTGACAAGCCATGCTGAAAAACCGACTCCCTGCAGAAGATCTGCATCGGTCTTTCCATTGTTTGCAGCCTTAATAATCTGGAATGGCTGTTTGATGACAGTTTCTTTACATACAGAAGTTCTTTCTACTGTCGGAACAGTAGCACCTTCGTAAGTACAGTCCACCTCATGTTCTGTCGGATCCAGTACGTATCCCACCGGAGCACTAAGCTCTTTCAGATAATACTTTCCAAGATAGAGATCTGATACAGAAGCTTCGCCATTCTTATCCGTTGTCAGGGATGTGATCAGGGTGTCTTTCTTATAGATTGTTCCGGTTCTTCCATCCGGATGAACAATATCTTCCCTTGCATAAAGACCATATACCGCACCTTCCAGTGTTGCATCTCCCTGGGCTTCATTGCCTGTCTCAGCATCCTGTTTTGCAATGTTGATCTTTGCATTTGTTCGCTTATCCGTTACATTTTTGGTCGTTGTCTTTCCGATAGTAAGAGTCACATTATAAGACTTTGTATCGATCTGATATCCTGTCAGAACAGAGATTTCTTTCAGATAAACAACTTCCTGTGTCTTCTCCATTGTAAGCTGTGAAGCACCATTCTGATCAGTTGCAGGCATCTTTGCGTTCAGCTTTGTACATGCAGCATCGGAATAGATCCCGTACACTGCACCAGCCAGTGCATTGCCTGTATCCTGGTCTTTCTTTACAATGGATACCTTGCATTCTTTTGTCCAGGTTACTTTAAAATCCACATATTTCTCATTTCCGACACCTTCACCGAAAACAAGAGCCAGGTCCTGTGTTCCAGATCCTGTTACAATCTTGTAAGCAGAGTATTCTTTATCAATGCTTCCCTTCATCCGAGAAGAAAATGTAGCACTGACGCTCTCTGCCTGATCAAGTGGTGCTGTCAGATAAAACTGTGTACCTCCACTGATTTCTACACTTGCTCCTGCAGCACTGGTTTTACCGGTTGTCACATTTACAAGCTTTACACCGCTTGGCAACTTAAATGTGATTGTCTGCAGTTTATCTGCTTTGAATGTGATCACGCTTGTTCGCTGGCTGTTTCCTTCCACATAAGCCTTTACATTAGATTCGGAAAAGCTCATATCTACAGACGGAATGTCCGGCATATTTACACAATAATTGTAAAGCTCCATTGCCAGGTTCTTTCCTGTTGCATTAGTTCCGGATGCCCAGTCACTGGATCCATTTGCATAAGCTGCTGCAAGATGGGTAATGATGAATCTCTTTCCTGCCGGAAAATCCGGATGTTTCTCATCGAAGAAACCATTCTCATCACTTGCTTTTGTTCCGTAATAGCAGACCTTTGCAAGTGTCTTTCCATCGGCAAGTTTCTGGATCGTATAAGTTCCATTTCCCGGTCCTTTTTTCGATGGTTCAACACAGTATGCTGTCGCATTGATGCTTCCCCATTTCACATAATATGGACAAGTCAGATAAGAACCTAATCCATAGTCTGCGTAATAGTACCAGGAGCCGGCTGTAACTGTGACTGATTTTGTTCCTGTTTCACCGGAAGCAAGCATCATTGGCATATCAAAAGTAATACTTTCGCCTGCTTCAAGATCTGCAAGAGCAACTTCCTGGTCAACCGCTTCCTGCATAACCTCTGAGAGTGTGATCCCTGTTTCCGGATCAACGGTCTCCTGATTCTCCGTTGCTTCGATCTCAGTATCAAATTCTTTTTCTGTCAGTTCTGTTTTGCTCTCCGTTTCAGCAGCACCAGTTTCCTCTGTAGACGAGTCAGCCTCAGAATCCTCTGTTTCTGTCTTATCGGAAGAACCAGCATCCTGATCAGAAGAACTTTCTGTCTGCGAATCTTTCTGTTGATCCGCTTCTTTTACCACGATCTTTCGATTGATCTGGTAAGTTGGGTGATCCGTTGTCTGTGGTTCTACATAATAGACTGCCTTATAGGAATTGGCATAATCGGTAGAAAAGTCATTCCCATCCGTATCTTTTGCTTCCTGAAATGTAACTTTTACTTTGCTGTCATCCTGGATCGTAAGACCGGTATAATCACTCTTTACATCGAAATTGTCTCCAACCTTGATCTCATAATCCTTTGCAGTTACCACTTCATCTTCATCCAACTGATCCTTGATCTCCTCATAATACGGAATCTTTTTTACAGATCCGGCATCATCAGAAGCATAGGCAACAACGGGAGAGAGTACCGTCGATAGGACCGTTACTGCTGTCAGTAATCCAGACATCACCCTGCGTGCTTTCTTTTTCACGTTCATTCTCTTAAATCCTTCCTTTCTGATTCTTTTGTGTATGGTTATCTGTTAGTTTCTGCATATTATCTTTTATACGAAGATGATCGCCTCCTTTCCTGAAATTTGCGCTATTTGGGACAGTCAGCACAAGCTGAGATAACAGCACAAATATATGGCGGTACCTGTTTGTCACAAATACCGCCACATGATTTCTACTGTCATCCTCTTTTCAGATTCAGACATTTTATTTTGATTTAAGATTTAAGCGTTTTCCTGTTTTCTTTCCCGGATCCGTTCCTATATCAGTTTCCATCTCTGATACGTTTTCTTCTGGCAGACACGCCGCTTTTCGCTCTATGCATGTTCAAACCGAATATCACTCCGGGCAGGCTATTCATTTTTCAAGGTACATGAAGGTGTTCTATGCAAACCCTTCATATAACGAAACGCTCAGAGCCTGTTTTACAGTGGTCTAATTCAATTTTTTTAAAATTCTTCGTTTTCCGCCTTTTTTTTCATCGTTTTTAATGCCCTGTTCAGGAGGTCATTTACACTCTGCTGTTTGATTCCCAGATAATCTGCAACATCCTGCTGACGCATTTCCTCGAAATAAACCAGATTGAGTACCGTCTTTTGTCTCTCTGTTAACTCTTTGATCAAAGCGTTTAGAATTTCTCTGTCGATAACATCGTCAACAAAATCTTTTGAAGATCCTCTCATTATCTCCGCATCATCTGTAACATCGCTGTTAGAAAATACGCCATGATTAGTGCTAATTTTGCTCTGGCTATATGCCATACGGTCTTCAGCCTCCATCAGCAGACGGATATACCAGTTTTCATTATCAAAGAACTCTTTATTGAATTCCTTGTTATCGCCAGTTACACTCACATACTCATATTCATCACAACTATGAAGTGGAAATACGGTTGATTGATTTCCCGCTGTATAAAGCACATATCCGTGATCATAAACAGAGATCGTTGTATCTGCATTGATCATTTCTTTTACTACAACTTTGTGTTCTTTCAAGGATTTCACGCTTGGGATTCTTTTCTCCATATCAGCAACTTTCACGATTTTCTTCAGTTCTTTTAATGTCAACATAATGACCACCTTTCTGCCTTTCGGCTCCGGGTGGTCCATTCCATCTCTTATAAAATTCCTGCACAGACATAAAGAACTGCAGCACAAGAGATCACGAACTCACCCGTTTTTTTTGAACGGGAGTCCGCGACTCCTTTGTAACGCATGTATCTGCGTTTAGATTAAGTTTGCCAGATTGCCTGGCTTATTCAGTTGCTATGTGCATCTTCTGATTTATTCTCTGTTTGCTCTTTGCGAAACATGGAATAATCGCCCATAGCATCGTAAGGACAATGCCTTACAAATTCCTGGTATTCGATTTCAGTCATCTTTGCTTCCTCCTTTGTGTCATATTATCAAAATCTCTATTTACAATTATTTTTGCAAAAAAGAATTCAACCTCTATATAACGAAACGCTGAGAGCCTGTTTTACAGTGGGGTACGACAAAAAAATTTAAAATTTGTCGAAATACGTCAAAAAAGCCCGACAAAACAAATACTTCAACAATCTCCAAAACCAGAAAATACTTCTGATCTTGCAGTGTATCCGTAAATGTTTTGCCGGGCTCTTAGTGATTCCAGTCAGGTTCAGCTCCTTGACAAACTCTTGCTGTCTGGTGCGTTCTTGATGGTTCCTGCCAAATCCAACGCTTACTACAGACAGCTCATTCTATTCTGTTATGATCCCTGATTCATCATCTTTCGGGAATACGTCCGCATCCTGGACTTTAATTGTTCATCTCGGATGTGGATCGGACGAACCGACACCATATCATCCTTTACAAATATCTCCAATGTACTGCGACATTTTTTGCACTCCACTTCTGAATCGCTTTGTGCGCTCTTTTCAATAAATGCTCCACATACAGAGCAGTGTACATGCCATTTAATAGCACCTGATCCCATATAGGCTTCCTCCTTTAAGCAATAAGATATTTCTCCATTTATTACTCAACGGACCAAAGGGAAATCAAATCCGCCTTATGAGCATCATGCCATCCATTCCGTAAGTGCCAAAGCTACACGAACAGCACGATTTCTATTCTGATCAGATCTGCTTTGTCGATCTGTGCATCCTTTTTTATCCTTCCACCAGCTACCACACACTCTTTCCGGTATAAAAAATTCCGCTGTGATTAATTAACATGATATTTCAATAGTTTCAAATACATCACCAGTCAGATCACAGATGTCCTGGATCTGAATCTCGGTATCATCGATCCGTAAGTGGACTGATGGATCAAAAAATTCTATGGTTCCAGATAATGTATGGTACTGACCAACGGATGGATCCTTCCAGGACTTTTGAAAATAAGTTGCCTGTATCTTCATTCCATATGCAAGAATCCTTAATTTCATATCCAGCTCATTTTTCTTTTCCTCAGATAAATCTCTTTTTGGTTCATAAATGATTTCCTGTTGCCGGATTGTTTCATCCAGTCCACGAAGTGCCGCAAATGGAGCAAACTGTTTTGCCCTGCGTCCTACATCCATGGGATGTCTCCTGGAAACCGGTCTTGGTAAATATAAATACGGTTGATATGCACTTGCCAGCACTTTTTGCACCTCCTCTAAGCACGGTGACCACCTATTTGTTCATTGCGTTCTCTATAAGTAGAACACTCCAGCAGGTTGGATCCCCGCATGATTGCATTCTTTCCATAACGCTGCTTTACATTCAATACTGCTTCCTGTAAATGCCGTTCCTTATCGGTCTGTTTGGGATCATCAAACAGGCTGTACTGCACATAACTTTCAGGAGCAACCCTGTTCGCACACACCTCGATTCTTCGGATTCCGGTATATCTGTCTGCAATCCTGAGATATAAATCTTCCACTGCATCTATGATCTTTTTGGAACTGTTACTTTCTCTTTCGAGTTTTACGGTTCCTTTGGATGCCTCATGCTCATACCTGTGGTCATAGGCGATCCATAAGGTGAGAGAGCTTGTTACCAGTCCTTTTTCAAACAGATCCAGGACCAGATTATCTGTCATTTCCCTTACGATCACAAGTGCTTCGTCAAAAGAATAATTTCGCATCAGCACCTGACCATTTGAAAGGCTGTGTTCCTCCGAATGATAGTTCTTGATGTCACTCATCCGGCATGTTTCATATCCCCATGCATGATCGATCAACAGCTCTGCATCAATCCCAAACATCTTATACAGCCAGTCCTCGGATCTTAATGAAGCCATTGCGATATCGCCCATCGTATGAATCCCGTAACCGGCCAGTTTTTTTTCAGTCCGGAATCCAATCCTCCAGAAATCACTTAATGGTTTATGATCCCATAGCTGCTCTCTGTAAGAGAATTCATCCAGGATTCCAATATGGTCATCCACATGCTTTGCTACGATATCCATTGCGATCTTAGCAAGATACAGATTGGTTCCCACACCAGCGGTTGCAGTGATACCTGTTTCCTCCATAACCTCCTGCATAAGCTTTACCGCCATTTCTTTTGCAGTGAGATGATAAAGCTGCAGATAGTTTGTCACATCAATAAAACACTCATCGACACTGTACACATGGATATCTTCTTTTGAGACATACCGCAGATAGATTCCATAGATCTTTGCGGAATAATCCATATACAGCTGCATCCTCGGCATGGCTGTAATGTACTTCACACAATCCGGTATCTCAT
>OLQE01001548.1_pt1 | contig 12135 bp, 12 predicted proteins | sample 1643161 | NCBI WGS metagenome assembly OLQE01 (sample SAMEA3136650, study PRJEB25190) | human gut metagenome | reverse complement strand
CACCCCTGCTGTAGCGGATTGCAGGTACAGGGCACCGCTATCTCCCCGGCTGCGCGGACTTTAAGTATAGACGATTTTTGAATACTTGTCAAGTGGGGGTAAAGTATTATATAATAGTTGACAAACAGGCTGCTGTCTTTAAACGGGCGGTAACGGCATACCATTTTGTGCAGATGAGCACAGTGAGGAGGAAATGTACTATGATCAAAAGAATTGGTTTATTAACAAGCGGTGGTGACTGCCAGGCTCTGAATGCTACAATGAGAGGCGTGGTAAAGGCACTGTCAAACGCAGTAGATGACCTTGAAGTTTATGGATTTGATGATGGATATAAAGGACTGATCTATGGCAAATACCGGATGCTGAGTTCGAAGGATTTTTCCGGCATTCTGACTCGTGGAGGTACGATCCTCGGTACATCCCGTCAGCCGTTTAAACTGATGCGTGTACCGGACGAAAAAGGTCTCGATAAGGTGGAAGCCATGAAGCAGACGTATTACAAACTGTGTCTGGACTGCCTCGTGATCCTTGGTGGCAATGGTACACAGAAGACTGCAAACCTTCTCCGCGAAGAAGGACTGAACATCATCCATCTTCCGAAGACCATCGACAATGATATCTTCGGAACTGATATGACTTTTGGTTTCCAGAGCGCAGTGAATATTGCTACAAATGCAATCGACTGCATCCACACGACAGCTACCTCACACGGCCGCGTATTTATCGTTGAGATCATGGGACATAAGGTTGGAAGCCTGACACTTCATGCAGGTATTGCAGGCGGTGCGGACATTATCCTGATTCCTGAGATTCCTTACGACATCAAGAAAGTCTGCGAAGCCATCGAGAAACGTAACAAAGCAGGTAAGCGCTTTACGATCCTCGCTGTTGCAGAAGGCGCAATTTCCAAAGAGGACGCAGAACTTCCGAAGAAAAAATACAAAGAAAAACTCGAAGTAAGGGCAAAGAAATATCCGTCTGTTTCCTATGAGATTGCAGATCAGATTAATCAGACCATGGGAAGTGAAGTCCGCGTAACAGTCCCTGGACATATTCAGCGAGGCGGAGAACCGTGTCCGTATGACCGCGTACTTTCTACCAGAATCGGTGCCGGTGCAGCAGAAGCAATACTTGACGGAGAATACGGAATCATGATCGGTGTCATCAATGGCAAGATCAAGAGAGTTCCGCTTGCAGACTGCGCAGGCAAACTTAAGATGGTTTCACCGAAAGACCAGATTGTCAAAGCTGCCAAACAGATCGGAATCAGCTTCGGTGACTGAGACACTTAAGATCAATTTGTTAAAAATAAATTCCTGCAGTGACAGGAGAGGAGTGTATTCATGAGCTATACTGCCCTGTACCGAAAATTCAGGCCCGATAATTTTGCAGATGTCAAAGGGCAGGATCATATTGTAACGACGTTAACGAACCAGATCAATGCAAACCGCATCGGCCACGCATATCTTTTTTGTGGTACGCGTGGTACCGGTAAGACCACAGTGGCAAAGATTCTCGCGAAGGCCGTGAACTGTGAGCATCCGGTTAATGGAAGTCCCTGCAATGAATGCGAGATGTGCAAAGCCATTCAGGCAGGTACATCAATGAATGTGATCGAGATTGATGCCGCTTCCAACAACGGTGTAGATAACATCCGTGAGATCCGTGAGGAGGTAACTTACCGTCCGACAGAAGGTAAATACAAAGTGTATATCATCGACGAGGTGCATATGCTTTCTACAGGAGCATTCAATGCCCTCCTGAAAACTCTGGAAGAGCCGCCGTCTTATGTCATCTTTATTCTGGCAACGACAGAGGCACATAAGATTCCGATCACGATTCTGTCACGCTGTCAGCGGTATGATTTTCACAGAATCTCGATCGATACGATCGCGGCACGCCTGAGTGAACTTCTTAAGGTGGAAGGTGTGGAAGCAGAGGAAAAAGCAATCCGTTATGTGGCGAAGGCCGGTGATGGCTCTATGCGAGATGCACTCAGTCTTCTGGATCAGTGTATTGCTTTTTATCTGGGGCAGACACTGACTTATGATAAGGTTCTTGATGTTCTGGGAGCCGTGGATACCGAAGTGTTCAGTAAATTACTGCGTAAAGTTCTGGCGGGTGATGTGACTTCTGCAATCAGGATCCTTGAAGATCTGATCGTCGGGGGCAGGGAACTCAGCCAGTTTGTGGGCGATTTCACATGGTATATGCGAAATCTGCTCCTTGTAAAGACTTCTGACAATCCGGAGGAGGCAATTGATGTCTCCTCCGAAAATCTGAAACTTCTGAAAGAAGAAAGCGAGATGACCGACAGCGATACGCTGATGCGTTATATCCGCATTTTTTCAGATCTTTCCAATCAGATCCGCTTCGCAACACAGAAGCGCGTGCTTGTTGAGATTGCGCTGATCAAACTGTGCCGCCCGGCAATGGAGACAAATCTGGATTCCGTGCTGGACCGTATCCGTGTGCTCGAACAGAAGATTGATGAACATCCGGTACAGCAGGTGATTGTGCAGAGTACAGGTGTGGGAGAAGGCAGTGCTGAACAGCCAAAACCGGCAGAGCAGCCACCACAGAAAGCAGCACCGGAAGATCTGCAAAAGATCGTGGCAGGCTGGAAGATGATCGTCGGACAGACGACAGCTGCTTTCAAACAGGCACTTTTGCAGTCGGTGCCAAAATACAACGGAGAGACTGGCGAGCCGATTCTCTATGTGGAGTTTCAGACTCCACTTGGAAGGCTTTATCCGGATGATTCCGAAGCCAAAAAAGAACTGCAGTCCATCATTGAGCAGAAGCTTGGCAAAAGTATCGAGCTTCATATGCTGGTTGCGGAAGACCATCAGCAGACGAACCTTTCGCAGATTACGGTGGATCAGGCAATACGTGACAATATTCACATGGATGTTGTAATAGAAGAAGATTAATTTTTTATCAGGAGGATATCACCATGGCAAAACGTGGAGGATTTCCGGGCATGGGAATGCCGGGAAACATGAATAATTTAATGAAACAGGCGCAGAAGATGCAGCGTCAGATGGAAGAAAACCAGAAAGCACTTGAAGAAAAATCATTCACTGCAACGGCAGGCGGCGGTGCTGTAGAAGTTACTGTATCCGGTAAACGTGAAGTGACCGGCGTGAAACTTGCCGAAGAAGTTGTCGATCCGGATGATATCGAAATGCTGGAAGATCTGATCGTTGCGGCAACCAATGAAGCACTTCGCAAAGTAGAAGAAGAAACAACAGCAGTAATGTCCAAACTCACAGGCGGACTTGGCGGCTTGGGCGGAGGCCTTCCTTTCTGATGGAATACTACAGTACGCACATCAATAAGCTGATCGAGCAGCTTTCGCATCTTCCGGGGATCGGACCGAAGTCGGCACAGCGTCTGGCATTTCATATCATGAACATGCCGAAAGACCAGGTGGAACAGCTTACTTCTTCGATCACCGGCGCGAGAGAAAAGATCCGCTACTGCAAAAAATGCTGTACGCTGACAGATCAGGAGCTTTGCCCGATCTGCAGCAACCCCAAAAGGGATGCAGGTACGATCATGGTCGTGGAAAATACGAGGGATCTTGCGGCATACGAAAAAACAGGAAAATATGAGGGCGTCTATCATGTGCTTCACGGTGCGATTTCTCCGATGCTTGGAATCGGACCAGATGATATCCGACTCAAAGAGCTGATGCAGCGTCTTCAGAGTGAAGATATCAAAGAGGTGATCATTGCGACGAACTCTAGTCTGGAGGGCGAGACAACCGCGATGTATATCAGCAAGCTGATCAAGCCAACCGGAATCCGGGTAAGCAGGATCGCAAGTGGTGTACCGGTCGGTGGCGATCTGGAATATATTGATGAGGTAACACTTCTGCGTGCACTGGAAGGCAGAGTGGATCTCTGATATAGACTGCAATGACAGAAGGAGGATGTGAGAGTGGCAAAAAGAAAACCAACCTCTTCGCAGGTCGCACAGAAAGCAGGAGTTTCTCAGGCGACAGTATCTATGATACTGAACCGGAGAAATGATGTTTCTTTTTCTGCGGAAACTGTAGAAAGAGTGGAATGCGCCGCGCGGGAACTCGGATATGAGCTGCCTCACCGCAAAAATAAAAACAGTACCAAAAAAGAAAAACTGATCGTTGTGATCTGTCCGACACTGACCAGCCCATATTATGTTCTTCTTTTACAGGGTATCGAATCCGTAGCAAATGAAAAAGGCTACGGTGTTTTTATCTGCAATACTCAGAGGGATGCAGGGCAGGAAGAAAAATATCTCCGGATGATCAGTACGATCGATCCACAGGGAATCATTTATGCATGTAATCCCCATCCGGATTTTCAGAAAAAAGTTGAAGAACTGGCACACAGAATACCACTTGTTATTATCAGCAATAAAGAAAAGACAACGACGGTAGATGCGATCAATCAGGATAATACAATGGTAGGACGCCTGATGGCACGTCATCTCCTTGAACTTGGTCACAGGGAAGTGGCCTTTATTACACCGCCGCTCACGCGCCGGCAGTGGCAGCGTTCCAGAAGAATTGATGGCTTTGTTAAAGAATACGAAAAGGAAGGGCTTGGCGGGCATGTTCTTATAAAAGCAGCAGATGAGTCAGTCGATCATAGATTACCGAGGATGGATTCCGAGTATTCGATGGGGTATCAGCTTACGATGGAGCTGATCAGAGAAGGCAGGGAATTCACTGCAATCGCAGGTCAGAATGATATGATGGCGCTGGGCGCGATCGATGCGCTGGAAGAATCGCGTATCCGCGTACCGAAGGACGTGTCGGTGATCGGTTGCGATGATATTTTCTATTCTGGTATTCGGAGGCTGTCACTTACAACGATCGATCATTTCGTTGCGCTGAAAGGGCGGGATGCCTGTGATATCATCATTCGTAAGATTGCGATAAATGACCAGTTTTATACGGGATTACAGCCGACAAGTATCTATAATATTGAGTATACGCCGAAGCTGATCGCCAGAAAAACAACTGCATATGCAAACACGAAAAAAAGAAAATAAATTTGTATATCCAAATTATTATTAATAATTTCAAACGAAAGCCTGGAAGAGAACGCGGAAAACCGTACTTTCAGGCTTTTGATATTCAATAAAGTAGAAAAAATAAGATAAATAATTAATAAAATAACATATTATTAATAAAATAATAATTAATAATTTCTTCCCTTCTTGACCTGGAATTTTTGTTTGCTATAATAAAATTATCAAGCAAAAACGCAGAAAACAGGAGGTATTTTACAATGAAATTTTTTATTGACACAGCAAATGTAGATGATATCCGTAAAGCAAATGATATGGGAGTTATCTGTGGCGTTACTACAAACCCGTCCCTGATCGCAAAAGAAGGCAGAGACTTCAATGAAGTAATCAAAGAAATTACAGAAATCGTAGACGGACCGATCAGCGGTGAAGTAAAAGCTACTACTACAGACGCTGAAGGAATGATCGCAGAAGGCCGTGAGATTGCTAAGATCCATCCGAACATGGTTGTTAAGATTCCTATGACAGTAGAAGGCCTGAAAGCTGTTAAAGTTCTTTCAAAAGAAGGAATCAAAACAAACGTTACTCTGATCTTCACAGCAAACCAGGCATTGCTTGCTGCAAGAGCCGGTGCTACATATGTATCTCCATTCCTTGGAAGACTGGATGATATTTCTACAGATGGTGTTCCGCTTATTCGCCAGATCGTTGAAATGTTCGAAGTAGCAGGAATTACCACAGAGATTATCTGTGCAAGTGTTCGTCACCCAATCCATGTAACAGAGTGTGCTCTTGCCGGTGCTGATATTGCAACAGTTCCTTACAAAGTAATCGAGCAGATGACAAAACATCCTCTGACAGATGCCGGAATCGAAAAATTCCAGAAAGATTATAAAGCAGTATTCGGTGACAAATAAAAATGCAATAAAAAGCATTTTAGGTACATATTACTTGACGAGTGCGGAAATTAATTGTAGCATAAGTTTGTTGCAAATTATTAAAAGGAGAAATTGAACATCATGGAGAAATTAGAACTTCAGAAAATTGCGAACGAAGTCCGCAAAGACATCGTTACCGCGGTTCATGCTGCAAAAGCCGGTCATCCGGGCGGTTCCTTATCAGCAGCAGATTTATTCACATATCTGTATTTTGAAGAAATGAATATCGATCCGAAAAATCCGAAGAAAGCAGACAGAGACCGTTTCGTTCTTTCTAAGGGACACACTGCACCGGGACTTTACTCTGCACTTGCTGAGAGAGGATATTTCCCGAAGGAAGACCTCAAGACACTTCGTCATCTCGGCTCCTATCTGCAGGGTCATCCGGATATGAAGCATATTCCGGGCGTTGATATGTCCAGCGGTTCTCTTGGACAGGGAATCTCTGCGGCAGTAGGTATGGCACTTTCTGCAAAACTCAGCAACGAATCTTACAGAGTATACACTCTTCTTGGCGATGGTGAGATTCAGGAAGGACAGGTATGGGAGGCTTCTATGTTTGCAGGGTTCCGCAAACTGGACAACCTTGTTGTAATCGTAGACAACAATGGACTTCAGATCGACGGACAGGTAGATGAAGTATGCTCGCCATATCCGATTGACAAGAAATTTGAAGCTTTTAATTTCCATGTGATCAATGTTGCAGACGGAAATGATATGGATCAGCTTAAGGCTGCATTCGACGAAGCAAAAACTGTAAAAGGAATGCCGACAGCCATTATCATGAAGACCGTAAAAGGTAAAGGAGTTTCCTTTATGGAAAATCAGGTTGGATGGCATGGCAAAGCTCCGAATGACGAGCAGTATGCACAGGCAATGGAAGATCTGGAGAAAGTAGGTGAAGCATTATGTCAGAAGTAAAGAAAATCGCCACAAGAGCCAGCTACGGAAGCGCTCTGGTAGAACTTGGTAAAGAACACGATGATCTTGTTGTTCTGGATGCTGACCTTGCTGCAGCTACTCAGACAGGAATGTTTAAGAAAGAATTTCCGGATCGTCACATCGACTGTGGTATCGCAGAGTGTAATATGGTAGGTATCGGTGCAGGTCTTGCGACGACCGGTAAGGTACCTTTTGTCAGCACATTTGCAATGTTCGCAGCAGGACGTGCTTACGAACAGCTTCGCAACTCTGTTGCATATCCGCATCTGAATGTAAAGGTTGGCGCAACTCACGGCGGTATTTCCGTTGGTGAAGACGGTGCGACTCATCAGTGCTGCGAGGATTTTGCCCTTATGAGAGCAATTCCGGGTATGGTTGTCATGAGCCCTGCTGATGACATTGAAGCAAAAGCTATGGTCAAAGCTGCATATGAATATGTAGGACCTGTATATATGAGATTTGGACGTCTGGCTGTTCCGGTAATCAACGACAGACCAGATTACAAATTCGAAATGGGGAAGGGAATCGTTCTTCGCGAAGGAAAAGACCTTACAATCGTTGCGAATGGTCTCTGCGTTGCTGCATCTCTTGAAGCGGCAGAAAAACTTGCAGCAGATGGAATTGATGCAAAAGTGATCAATATTCATACCATCAAACCACTGGATGAAGATCTGATCGTTGCCGCAGCAAAAGAAACAGGCAAAGTTGTAACTGTAGAAGAACATTCCGTAATCGGTGGTCTTGGCGGAGCTGTATGCGAATGCCTTTCCGAGAAAGCACCTGTACCGGTAAAACGTATCGGTGTGAATGATGTATTCGGAGAATCCGGTCCGGCGGTAGCTCTTCTTGAGAAATATGGTCTGGATGCAGAAGGCATCTACAAACAGATTAAAGAATTTGTATAAAACCACATTTTGAGATCAGCGGTATCATATACAGAATACCATCAGTGATCTGATCGGCAATAGAGATCACGGTGGAGAGACGTGTTGTCTGAAGAGTCAGGTGTTCCAGTACACCTGAGATATTGACGATTCCTGTAATATGGATATGTCCGACAGGCGGTAGCTTTTTATGAACAGCGGCACCCGGGTAGAGTGCACCATTTGAAATGGTCACATACCCGAGGTGCTTTTTTTGTCCCAGTGAAGAATCAATCGCGATGATCAGACAGCCGGGATGGCGGTTTTGGATTTCCTGCAGGGTGTCGGTGAGATTAAGTGCATGAACCGGATCAGAAAGAGTACCGTATACGTGAATCATCGGAAAGGTGTGGCTGCTGAGCTGTGCACCGATATAAGGGCCGAGACAGTCGCCGGTAACACGGTCTGTGCCGATGCACAGAAACACGATTTCAGACCAGTTTTGCGTTTGCTCAAGAATACATGTTTTTAAAAGCCTGCAGATCTCACGGGAACAGTTTGCATGGCGCGTATCTACATAAAAAGTCATGGTTTTATCTCCGTATCTTTTCCTTTCTATTTTATCCCTCTGCGAAAGAAATATGCACTTTGCAAAATATGTCGCTAAATTCTTTTGCACTGCTCTTAGATTCTGCTAAAATCCGCGACTTTCCTGTGCTATTCTGATGCCTGAAGGGGTGATATGACATGATAGAGGTTGTCTACAAGGATGAAAAGCAGCGTGCAAAAGGAAATGAAGGGATTTTTCAGTTGCCCAGAAATGTACGGCAGATAGGAATGACGGATCAGAATTACAGGATCTATATGGAGGACTATGTATATACATTTCTGGAGCGTGCTGCGGCTGCCGGAGAGGATAAAGAGGAAAAAGAACGCCGCCTGGCTGTTTTTATGGGGGAGACGAAATGGGATGCCGGGACAGGCTATCTTTTTATCAGAGGTGCAGTGCTTGTTTCGGGTGAAGAAATTTCGCAGGAACACGTTGAGTTGACAGATGCCATGTGGCAGCAGATTCATGAGGACGCTGAAAAATATTTCGAAGGGGAAGAGATTGTCGGGTGGTTTCTGGGCGGCAGGATGCAGCCGATGGAAGTATCGGAAATGCTTCTTCGTATACACCTCAAGCATTTTGGCGGAGAAAAAGTGCTGATGCTGATGGATTCGTCGGACAACGAAGAAGCTTTTTTTCGCTATGAAAACAGCTTTATGGTAAAGCAGAGCGGATTTTATATTTATTATGAAAAAAATCCGCAGATGCAAAATTATATGATAGAAAAAATTCCGGAATTGTCCGTGCCGCAGGAGGAAGAAGTGCATGATGATGCTGTACGGGCATTCCGGCAGATTATTCAGAAGAAACATTCGAATTATTCAAATGAAGACGGGGGCAGGACTTCGGTGTTCTCTTATGCGGCGACAGCATGCCTTGCGCTGGCGGTGCTGACAGTCGGAGTGCAGTTTTATCAGAATTATTCGAACAGTAGTAAGATGCCGCAGGAAGTGACGGAAACTGCATCTGCTGTTATTAAGGAGAAAACTAAAGATGTGAAATCGACAGTGACGCAGATGCCGAAGATTACAGAAGTGCCAAAGACAACAACGAAACCGAAAATAAGCGCAACACCTCGGATGGAGGAAAAAGTGAAACCAACACCGACATCAACGATGGAACAACATATTTCGCCGACGCCGGGAAGCAGAACAGAGAGTGAGATATACAGAGAAGAATCTGATGACAGAAAAGCGGAACAGCGTGTGCGGCAGGAACTGGCATCAGAAACAGGGGTGGCAGCAGATGGCTCGGACATTGCGGAAGCAGGTATGACTGAGACGACGGCAGGACGCGGAAACTCCTATGTGATTAAGCCGGGAGATACATTGTATCAGATCAGTATAATGAAATATGGTACGATGGAAAAAGTGGCGGAAATCTGTCAGGCAAACGGACTGGCGGAAGATGAAATTATTTATCCGGGACAGATAATTGTACTGCCGTAATTGTATTGCCGAAAAAAATTTGATATAATAAAAATGTTGACATTCTGCAGAGGCAGAATGCGCAAAAAGAAAATGCACAGAATACCAGTTTATAAGGTAAGGATAAAAATGGCAAATATAATCAAAAAAATAAAAAGGAAATACAAAAAGAGAAAGCTTCAGGCAGAACGTGCAAAGATGGAACAGAGCCGGCAGCGCAGAACACCGGAAGAGGTATATCAGGAACGGCTGTCAAAGCATCGGAATGCGACGATGCGCCGTGCAGTGATGACTATTGCGGCGGTGGCTGCAGTTGCAGCACTTTTTTTCTTTTACATGGAAAAAAGAAGCTACCATAATTACAAGATCCTGTCTGCGAGTGAGCAGGAGGATGTTGTAGCGACTAACTATGTGGAGATGTCGGGCAAAATTTTACGCTATAGTCCGGATGGTGCTTCGCTTGTGAGTGATACTATGGATGCTTACTGGAGCACATTGTACGAAATGCAGAATCCGGTGGCGGATGTCCGGGGTGACCGGGCTGTTATAGCTGATCAGGATGGCACGCTTCTGGAAATGTTTGATAAAGATGGCGAGACGGGAAGTGTGACAACTTCCTACAATATCATAAAAGCCAGAGTGTCATCCAGCGGTATGGTTGCGGCAATTCTTGATGGCGGTGATGCAACGTGGATTAATTTTTACGGATCAGACGGAACTCTGATCGCAGAGAATCAGACACATCTTGCAGATCCGGGCTATCCACTGGACGTAGCAGTATCAGGCAGTGGCGATATTATGATGGTTACCTATCAGTTTGTTGACGGAAGCGAAACGACAAGTTATGTTGCTTTTTATAACTTTGGAGATGTCGGACAGAGTGAAGATGATCGTATCGTCAGTGGCTATACGTATGATGGGGTGGTGATTCCGCAGATTATGTATCTGGACGGAGACCGTTCGGCGGCTATTCGGGATGACGGTTTTACTCTTTATAAAGGAAGCCAGGTTCCGAAAGAAGTTGAAACGATCAAAGTCGATAAAGAAATCGTCAGCACATTTTATGACGATAATATCATTGGACTGGTATTCAAAAACGGAGATAAAGATAAACCATATACAATGCGCGGTTATTCGACGGATGGAAGCCTGAAGTTTGAAAAGAAATTCAATATTCCATATACAACAATCAAGGCCAGCGACGGAAACATACTTCTGTACAACAGTTCTCAGATCAGTGTGATGAACAGCAGGGGCGTCGAAAAGTACAGCGGCACAGTGGATGGCACGATCAGCGATTTTATCAAAACGGGATGGAACAGATACCTTCTGATTCTTGATAATGGAGTTGATGTGATCAAGCTCAGCTAAGAGGTGGACTATGAATGTGACTTGGGCTGGCATTGCTGCGATCGGAGTGTTGCTTTTTACTGGATATACGGGATACAGGAGAGGATTTATAAAGGAGATTGTTTCATTTTTCTTTGTCTTTCTTGCACTTGCGCTTGCATGGATGCTTAATCCGTATGTAAATACATTCCTTATGCAAAAAACCTCTCTGTATGACAAAATACAGGAGAGCTGCCGTGAGTTGCCCGGCGGCCAGAATGTGGTAGAGGGTGATGAAGGGGATGAAGAAACAGAAGGCAGCCTGATAAGTCAGCTTCCGCTTCCGGAAATCCTGCAGAAAAACCTGACCGTAAATAATACAGAAGAAGCCTATCAGTATCTTGCTGTTGATACATTTGGGGATTATATTTCGGAGTATCTTGCTCGGGCAATCATAAATGGACTGTCGTATCTGATTGCCTATGCACTTGCGAATCTGGTGTTGCGTGTAGTGCTGCTTGTATTGGATATGATTGCGGGATTGCCGCTTATCAGTGATGCAAACCGGCTGACCGGAGGCATTGTCGGTGTAGCAAAGGGAATTCTTTTTATCTGGATTGCACTTTTGCTTCTGACGATATTGTGCAGCAGTGATATTGGAAAAAGAGGTCTGGAACTGGTCGAAAAAGACAGTGTTTTACAGGTATTATATAAGCATGATGTACTGGTAAACTTCTTTATGGATATATTTTACAAAAATTAACAAAAAACACTTGACGCAGAGAAAACATAATGATATACTTTAATCCGCTTCGGTATGAGGCGGATTTTTCTTTTTGGTACTTTTAAAAAGTTAAAAGAAAATGAAAAAAACTTGTTGACATTCCTTATTGAATGTGATAAAGTAAACGAGTTGCTGATGCAACGACGAATCACAAAAAGTCATTTAAAAAAAGTTTGAAAAAACTTAAAAAAGTTCTTGACAAACGGAAATGACAGTGATA
>OLQE01001547.1_pt1 | contig 12135 bp, 10 predicted proteins | sample 1643161 | NCBI WGS metagenome assembly OLQE01 (sample SAMEA3136650, study PRJEB25190) | human gut metagenome | reverse complement strand
GTGCCCCCGGCGGGACTCGAACCCGCAAGCCGAAGCGGCCGATTTTAAGTCGGCTGCGTATACCATTTCGCCACGGGGGCACGGCCGTTGACCGGCCAACTTGTATTATGCCACGATTAGCGCGCGGCGAGAAGTCGCCTGCCGTAGTCGAGCACGATGCCATCCAGCAGACCGTGTTCGCTGGCCACGAACGAATCGATCGCCCGGCCGTGGTCGGCTTGCGCCGCCTCGCCCACACGCGCCAGCACACGGCTCCACACCAGGGCGCCGCCGCCGACCACGTCGATACGGCCGGGATGGATGGTCTTGTATTCCCGGCGTTCCGCGCGCGTCATGCGCAGGAACCGGTCGTTCACCGCGAACGCGTCCGCGAACGGGACCCGCACGCCGTCCACCAGGCGATGGTCGTATTCCTTCAGGCCCATCGTCAATGCGGTCATCGTCGTCACCGTACCCGACACGCCGATGATGGTCCGGGCCTTGCCGGCGGGCACGATGCCGAACGCCTCGTCGATATGCTCGTCGATGTCGGCGATGGCCTCGTCGATCTCGTCTTCGGTCGGCGGATCGGTATGCAGGTGGCGTTCAGTCATGCGCACCGATCCGATGTTCATCGAGAACGCGGCCTGCACCTGCGTTTTCGGGGCCGACACGCCGTCGCCGCCCAGGACCAGTTCCGTGGATCCGCCTCCCAGATCGACCACCAGATACGGCGCGTCCAGATCGCGTTCGACCACGCTGGTGGCGCCCAGGAAGCTCAGGTCCGCCTCCTCGGTGCCCGAAATCACCTCGGGGCGTACGCCAAGGGTGCGTTCCATCGCGCTTTCGAACTGTTCGCGGTTCTCGGCATCGCGCGTGGCCGAGGTGGCCACGAACCGGATGCCGTCCACGGGATGCCCGGCCAGGATGTCGGCGAACTCGCCGGCGGCGGCGTAGGCGCGTTCCAGCGCATCGTCGGCGAAACGATGCGTCTTGTCCACGTCCTGCCCCAAACGGATGACGCGCAACGTGCGCGGCACGACATCCTGCATGCCGTGTTCGTCGACACGCGCCACCTTGAGTCGAATCGAATTCGTGCCGCAGTCAATGCCGGCCACCGTCACCGATGCCATGTCGGTCTCCTCCTTCTCCGTCATCGCGCCCGCACGGCGCATCGTCTATCCGTCATTCCACCGTACACCGGCACACATCCGGACTGAACTCGTCACTGATGCGAGCCATGGTCAGGTCGCCGATCGGGTTGGACCCCTTCCCCATGACCAGCGTCTGCGCCAGCAGCGCGTGCAGGCATTTGACGCGGGTCGGCAGGCCGCCGGCGCTGATGCCTTCGATATGCTCCTCGCTATCGCCCAGACGACCGGCCAGCTCATGGCGGAACGCCAGATACAGCCGATGGGCCCGCTCATATGCCGCCTTCAGCGCGTCATCCTCGGCGAGCATCGCATTGTATTCGGCCATGACGCCCGCGGCCTCGGCATGCGAAACCGCCTTCACCGCTGAAGGACCCGTCAGATAACAGGTGGTCGGGAACGGGATGCCGCCGGGCAGCAGCGGCCGCGTGACGACGGCCAACGGACGGCCGCACACGCACCGTGCGCCCACGGCGACCATACCGCGCGGATAGCGGCCAAGCTGATGTTCCACCACGGCGATGTCCTCGGGCGTGGCGGGATGCTCCATGCATCGGTCGACGAGCGTGACGGCGATACGGGCGAGTTCCTCGCTCTGGTTCACTGGTTATTCCTCCCCTGTGGCGTCGTTGGCGCCTTCGGCGCCGCCGGCATCCTGTCCGGAGTCCGCGGCGGGCGCGACGGATTCGCCTTCCCGCATATCCGCCTGTTCGAAGGCGTAGGCGAGCTCCTCATACCATGGCAGCGACTGGTTGTCCGGTTCATCGCGGTCCTGCCCCTGTTCGGTGTCGGCCTGGCCCGTCACGGCTTCGGGGTGCAGCACGCGCACCGCCTGTTCGTCGGGGAACACGAATCCCAGACGCTCGCGGGCCTGCGCAGTGACATAGGCTTCGTCGTCCCAGCGCCTGATCTCGTTCTCGAGATCCTGCTTGCAGGTTTCGAGCGCCGCCTCCTGACGCTTCAGCCCGTTGAGGTCGGATAGCGTCAGCGCGTAGGTGTAGAAGGTCGAGACCAGCTGGATGGCGCCCAGCGCCACGATGAACAATGCGATGAAGAACGAGATCGGCCCCGCGCTGCCGTGCCCGGCCTTCGCCTTGGGCTTGACGGGCTTGCGGGTACGGGTCGTTCTGGTCATAGACATGAAAATACCCGCCGCATTCGACTTAACGGATGCGGCGGGCGGGAAGCTATGAGCTCGCTATAGGCCTAGGGCCTCAAGCGATCACATGTACTTCTTGCAGGCCTTGAAGGCGCTGTAGCCGGCGTACTGAGCGGTGGAGCCGAGCTCCTCCTCGATCTCGAGCAGACGGTTGTACTTGGCGATACGCTCACCACGGGCCGGGGCACCGGTCTTGATCTGGCCGGTGTTCTTGGCGACGGCCAGGTCGGAGATGGTGGTGTCCGGGGTCTCGCCGGAACGGTGCGACACCATGGAGGTGAAGCCGTTCTTGGTGGCCAGCTCGATGGCATCGAGGGTCTCGGTCACGGTGCCGATCTGGTTGAGCTTGACCAGCAGCGAGTTCGCGGCACCCAGCTCGATGCCCTTGGCCAGACGGGCCGGGTTGGTCACGAGCAGATCGTCGCCGACGAACTGCAGGCGGTCGCCCAGGCGAGCGGTGATGGCCGCCCAGTCCTCCCAGCCTTCCTCCTGGAACGGATCCTCGATGGAGACGATCGGGTACTCGTTGACGAGCTTCTCGTAGTAGTCCAGCATGTAGGCGGACTCGCGCTCCTCGCCGTCGAAGCGGTACTTGCCGGTCTCCTTGTTGTAGAACTCGGAGGAGGCCACGTCCAGCGAGATGCCGATCTGCTTGCCCGGCTCATAGCCGGCGGCGGAGATGGCGTCCATGATGAACTTGATGGAGTCCTCGTTGGACTTCATCTTCGGGGCGAAGCCGCCCTCGTCGCCGAGGCCGGTGTTCAGGCCCTGCTTCTTCAGGACGGACTTCAGGGTGTGGTAGACCTCGACGCCGGCGCGCAGAGCCTCGGAATAGGTCTCGAAGCCGTACGGGGAGATCATGTACTCCTGGATGTCGGTGGCGAAGTCGGCGTGGGCGCCACCGTTCATGATGTTCATGTTCGGCACCGGCAGGATGTGGCCGTTGGTGCCGCCGAGGTAGCGGTACAGCGGCATGCCCGCGGACTCGGCCGAGGCGTAGATCGCGGCCAGCGAGACGCCCAGGATGGCGTTGGCGCCGAGGCGGCCCTTGTTCGGGGTGCCGTCGAGCTCGATCATGACCTCGTCAAGGGCGCGCTGGTCGGCGGCGTCCATGCCGATGACCTTCGGGGCGATCTCCTCGTTCACGGCCTTGACGGCGTTGAGGACACCCTTGCCCTGGTACACGGCCTTGTCGCCATCGCGGCGCTCCCAGGCCTCGGCCTCGCCGGTGGAGGCACCGGAGGGAACCAGACCCAGGCCCTGGGCGCCGTCCTCGGTGTCCAGCACGACCTCGACGGTCGGGTTGCCACGGGAATCAAGAATCTGACGCGCGTACACGCTTTCAATTACTGCCACAACTACTCCTTACGACGTTGGGTTGCGATGACACTGTTAAGAATAGTTGAGTTGATGGACGTTGGGCGGGAATTTCCGCGGCATGTCGTGTTAGCGCTCACATCACCCGGAGACACGCATTGTCCACGGCACGTCCCCACAATGTTGCCTGACACGGGGTGCCCGGGCCGATTCCCTCAAACACGCTGGAGGCGCAGATCACGCCGAAAGCCGGCGGCTGGGCTGAGATCACACTCGTCGAACCTGATATAGCCAGTACTATCGAAGGGAATGTCATCATGCGCAAGCATGCCCTGCGCCATCGAATCGCGGCCGTTGCGGCCGCATGGGCTTCGACGCTGCTCCTGCTGGTGTGGTGGTACCTCGCCACACGCTGTCCCGCGGACGCCCGTCCCCTTCCATCCCCAGCCGAGGTCGTCGGCGCCTGGAACGATCTGGACGCGGAAGGCCTGCTGTGGCCTTCGATCGGAATCAGTCTGCTGCGGGTCGCCTCCGGTCTGGCACTGGGCATCGTCCTGGCCGTACCGGCGGGACTGGTCGCAGGGGCCTCCCGCGTGGGCCTGGCCATCATCGACAAGCCGATCCACATGCTGCGGGCCGTGCCGTTCCCGGCGCTCGCCCCGCTGTTCATCGTCGTGTTCGGCATCGGGGAGACGATGAAGATCGGACTGATCACCGTCGGCGTGTTCGGCCTGGTGTACGTGAACCTGCGCGACGGTGTGCGCAATCTCGACCCGCGGCTGTTCGAACTGGCCAAGGTGTATCACTTCAGCCGCGCCACGCTCTTCCTGCGGGTGCTGCTGCCGGGGGCACTGCCGGGATTCATGACCGGCCTGCGCTTCGCGCTCACCGTGGCGTGGATCGCGCTGGTGACCTGCGAGACCGTCAACTCCTCCACGGGGATCGGCTATATGCTGTCCCGCTCCCAGCAGTTCTCCCGCACCGACCAGACCGTGCTGTGCATCGTGCTGTACGCCATCCTCGGCCTGCTGTCGGAGACGATCGTCACCCTGCTGGAACGCGCGGCACTCCCTTGGCGGTACGCCCGCCACTGAGCGGCCGCCCCGCCGCACACCATACCCGATGGCACGCGGCGGCCCTTCATGTATGCCGTCACGCCATCACCATCACCATCACCATCACCATCTCGAAAGGAACCATGATGACCCGAACCAACCACACCATCATCCGCAAGCTCGCCGCGCTGGGGGCGGCGGCCCTGCTGTTGTCGTCAACCGCCTGCTCGGCGCACGGCAACGCATCCGCCAACGCCGACACTGACACCGGCACCATGCGCGTGGCGTATCTGTCCACCGCCAACTACCTCACCACGCTGAAGAACGAGCAGTTCGCCCAGGACGAGCTGGCGCCCGCCACCGTCGAGTTCACCGGCCCCTACAATCCGGCCGACGCCCGCACCGCCGTACAGTCGGGCAACGCCGACGCCACGTCGACGGGCACCGGCTCGTTCATCAACCTCATCGCCCAGGACCAGCCGTGGGTCGCGTTCGCCATCGAATACTATGACGGCGATTCACAGGGCATCGTCGCCGCGCCGAACACCGGTATCGACTCCCTCAAGGATCTGTACGGCAAGACCATCGCCATCGACTCCAAGGGCGCGACCGGCGACTACATCGTGCACCAGGCGTTCGCCAACGCCGGACTGGACGCTTCGCAGGTCACCGAGGTGGAGATGAGCCCCAGCAACTTCAACGCGGCGTTCAGCTCGGGACAGGTCGACGCCATCGCCACCTTCGACCAGAACCTGGCCTCGGCGATGGTCACGCCCGGCGCCAAGCTGCTGGTCAACGCCGAGGATTACGGCAACCTGAACGTCTCGATTCACATCGTCTCCCAGTCCTTCGCCGACCAGCACCCGGATCTGGTCAAGGCCATGTACCGCGCGCTGGTCAAGGAATCGGACAAGGCCCAGGAACATCCCGAGATCATCACCGACGCTTACCGCGAATTCGGGGCCTCGGACGAGATCGTCGATCAGGTGGCCAAGTTCGACGTCCCCGAGATCCTGCCGATCGACGCCGACGGGCTCGACATGCTGGAACAGCAGGCGCAGCAGTACGTGGACTTCGGGTTCATCGACGCGCTGCCCGACGTCAAGAGCCACGTTATGGATTGCACGAAGTGAGGCCGCGATGACGTTGACGCTCGACCACATCCGTATGACGTTCGATGGCCACGAGGTGCTGCGCGACGTGACCGTCCACGTCGACGACGGGCGGTTCGTCAGTCTGATCGGACGCTCCGGCTGCGGCAAATCCACGCTGCTGCGCGTGGCGGCGGGCCTGATCGAACCGACCGCTGGCACGGTGCATGCCGACCACGATATGGCCTTCGGGTTTCAGGACGCCCGACTGGTGCCGTGGATCCGGCTGTGGGACAACGTCACGCTCGGATTGCCCGGGCGGCGCACCGAACGACGCCAGCTGGCACTGGATGCCTTGGCACGGGTGGGACTAGCCGACCACGCCGACGCATGGCCCGGCGAACTGTCCGGAGGGCAGGCGCAGCGGGCGTCGTTGGCACGCGCGATCGTACGACAGCCGAAACTGTTGCTGTTGGATGAACCGTTCGGCGCGCTCGACGCGCTGACCCGTCTGGACATGCAGGATCTGCTGGCACGCCTGCAGGCCGAGCAGCAGTGGACCATATTGATGGTCACCCATGATATTCCGGAGGCGGTGCGGTTGTCCGACCGCATCCTGGTGCTATCCGACGGCGCGATCGGCGAGACCGTCGATATCGATCGAACCGATATGGACGACGAGGGTCTGCCCCGCGACCATGAGGCGATCGAACGGCGGTTGCGCGCGGCGTTGCGCTGACGTCGCGGGCATAGCGGCAGACGGCGTGGGGACGGTTGCAGGCGGCTAGAGAATCGTCTCCATGCCAATCTTCTGGGGCTTCAGGCCACAGTGCTCGTAGAAGCCCTTCGCGGCCTCGTTGCACGCCCACACGTTGAGCGTCACATTGTAGCAGCCGGAATTCCTGGCGAAACCGAGGACGTGGCGGTACAGGGCGTTGCCGACATGCCGGCCGCGCTGCGCCTCGTCCACGCACAGGTCATCGATGTACAGCGTCAGGATGTCGGTGAGGATGTTGTCATCGACATGCCGCTGGAACTGGCAGAACGCGTAGCCCAGCAGGCGGTCCGCCCCCTCGGCGTCCTCTCGCGCGGGGTCGGCGATGGAACCGGCGCCCGGCTCGACCGCCACGAACACCGGGGTCCGGTCGTCGGCGATGATGCCGGCCAGCTGGTCGTCGGTGTACTTGGTGGCGTGGGGTTTGAACAGGTCGGGCCGTCCCGCGTGGTGCACGTCCAGCACCTGATGGAGCAGTACATCGATCTGCGGGATGTCGCGCGGCTCGGCGCGGCGGATGGTCATGCGCCCCGCATCGGTATCGTTCCGGTTCCGATCCTGTTCGTTCATTCAGCGCTCCTCGATGCTCTTCCTGCGTTTCGATGGCTTGTGGTTGTTCACGTACCAGTACGCGAGCGCCACCACGACCGCGCCGCCGACGATATTGCCGAGCGTGGCCACACCGATGTTATAGAGCGAGGCCTGTACGGTCAGGTCGGCGATGCCGTCCAGTTCGGTGCCGTAGCCCATGGCCTTGGCGGCCAGGCCGATCGGCAGGAAGAACATGTTGGCCACGCAGTGTTCGAAACCCATCGCCACGAATCCGGAGATCGGCAGTAGGATGCCGAGCACCTTGTCTGCCGTGGAGCGCGACGAGTAGCCGATGCGCACGGCCAGACATACGAGCACGTTGCACAGCACGCCACGCGCGAACAATGTCAGCGGGTCGAGCGTGACCTTCGAGATGGCGGTGGATACGGCCGTCTCCCCCACCAGGCCGTCGTTGAGGCCCATCGTGCCGGCCATGGCGATCAGGGCGACGAGGATCAGGGCGCCCAGCAGGTTGCCGAACCAGACGATCACCCAGTTGCGGACCAGAGCGGGCAGGGAGATACGGCGTGCGGCCAGGTTGGAGGCCATCAGCGAGTTGCCGGTGAACAGTTCGGCGCCGCAACACAGCACCAGGATCAGGCCCATGCAGAACGCCAGTCCGCCGACGAAGCGCTTGGGGCCCCAGGTCATCGCCGGATCGCAGGTGACGATGAGGAAGAACAGGGCGCCGAAGCCGATGAACGCGCCGGCGAACAGGGCCAGGATGAAGGTGACGGACTTGCTCTGCTTGGTTTTGCTCACGCCCGCGCTCTCGACGGCCTCCTCGGTTTCGGCTGTGTTCAGCGCGTTGACGTGTACGGCAGGGACCGCCGTCGGAGTGGTTGCTGCATGGTCGGCGACGGGCGTGGTCTCGGATTGCATCATCGGAATCGTTCTCTTTCGTTGCAGACAAGGGACTGACATCCGTCGGACATTGTAGCAACGCAGTCCACACGGTCCAAACCATTCCCGGACACGGCGTCGTGTCCGGGAATCGCATCACCTGCGCGACTGGGGCTTCCAGGCCAGGTCGTCGAGCAGCTGGTCGGTCCAGGCCACCACCTCGTCCGAGCCCATCGGTTCGGAGCCGAAGGAACCGGCGAACGGGGTCGGGATCAGGTAGGTCTTGGTGACCGGCCGGTACTGCACGCCCTTGTAGATGCGGGCGATGCGCATCTGCACCGACTCGGGCGGCTCGATCTTGCCCACGCGCACACGGTTGCCCTGGGCGATGATCTCGGTCAGGCCCAGCGCGCGCGCCTTGTTGCGCAGACGCGCGACGGCGAACAGCGTGGCGAACTCGATCGGCGGGTTGCCGTAGCGGTCGGTAAGCTCCTCGCGCAGCTCCTCCAGATCCTGCTCGTTGCGGGCGGCGGCGAGCTTGCGGTAGGCCTCCAGACGCAGTTTGTCGGAGTCGATGTAGTCCACCGGAATCGACGCCTCGATCGGCAGATCGATGCTGACGGCCACCGGCTCGGTGCGCTCCGGCTCCTTGTACGCCTCCACGGCCTCGGAGACCATGCGCACGTACAGGTCGAAGCCCACGCCCTCGATGTGGCCGGACTGTTCATCGCCCAGCAGGTTGCCGGTGCCGCGCAGCTCCAGATCCTTCATCGCCACGTCGAAGCCGGAGCCGAGCGCCGTGTTCTGGGCGATGGTGGCCAGACGGTCGTGCGACTGCTGGGTCATCGGCTTGCTCGGATCGTACAGGAAGTACGCGTAGGCGCGTTCGCGGCCACGGCCGACGCGGCCGCGCAGCTGGTGCAGCTGGCTCAGGCCGAAGCGGTCGGCATGGTCCACGATCAGCGTGTTCGCGTTCGAGATATCCAGGCCGGTCTCGATGATCGTGGTGCATACGAGCACGTTGATGTCGCGGTGCCAGAAGTCGCGGATGATCTGGTCGAGCTGCTTCTCCCCCATCTTGCCGTGGGCGGTGCCGACCTTGGCTTCGGGCACGAGCTCCTGGATCCGGGCGGCCATGCGGGCGATGTCGGCCACGCGGTTGTGCACGTAGAACACCTGGCCGCCGCGCAGCAGCTCGCGACGGATCGCCGCGGTGACCTGCGCGTCCTCGTAGGCGCCCACGTAGGTGAGCACGGGCAGGCGGTCCTCCGGCGGGGTGGCGAGCGTGGACATCTCGCGGATGCCGGTCACCGCCATCTCCAGCGTGCGCGGGATCGGCGTGGCGGACAGGGAGAGCACGTCCACGTTGGTGCGCAGCGCCTTGAGCGTCTCCTTGTGTTCGACGCCGAAGCGCTGTTCCTCGTCGATGATGACCAGCCCCAGGTCCTTGAACTGAATCTTGGGGTTGAGCAGTTTGTGCGTGCCGATGACCACGTCCACGGTGCCGTCCTGAAGCCCCTTGATCGTGTCGTTGATCTCCTTGGTGGTCTGGAAGCGGCTCATCGCCTTGACGGTGACGGGGAAGCCCTCGTAGCGTTCCGAGAAGGTCTCGTAATGCTGCTGGACGAGCAGCGTGGTCGGCACGAGCACGGCCACCTGCTTGGAATCCTGCACGGCCTTGAAGGCGGCGCGCACGGCGATCTCGGTTTTGCCGAAGCCCACGTCGCCGCAGATGAGGCGGTCCATCGGGATCGGCTTCTCCATATCGGCCTTGACCTCGTCGATGGTGGTCAGCTGGTCGGCGGTCTCCTGGTACGGGAACGCGTCCTCCAGCTCCTTCTGCCACGGGGTGTCGGGGCTGAACGCGAAGCCGGGCGTGCGCTGGCGGGCCGAATACAGTTTGACCAGGTCCTCGGCGATCTCATGGACGTGCTTGCGGGCCTTGGCCTTGGTGGCCGCCCAGTCGGAGCCGCCCAGTTTGTTGAGCTTCGGGGCCTCCGCGCCGATGTACTTGCTGACCTGGTCGAGCTGGTCGGTGGGAATGAACAGCTTGTCCGGCGGGGCGCCGCGTTTGCTCGGCGCATATTCGATGACCAGGTATTCGCGCGTGGTCTTCGCGTCCCCGGCTCCGACGGCACGCTGACGCATCTCGACGAACCGGCCGATGCCGTGCTGCTCGTGCACCACATAGTCGCCGGTCTTCAGCTCCATCAGGTCGATGGCCTTGCGCCGCCGTTTCGGGGTTTTGGCCTGGGCCGCGGCACTGGTGCGGCCGGTCAGGTCGCGTTCGGTCAGCAGCGCGACGCCGGCGGCCGTGTCGACGAATCCGTCGATGGCCTGCGCACGGATCGTCTCGAACCGGGTGATGCCGGTCTCGTTGATCGCGCGCTTGAGTCGGGCGAGCGTGCCGTGCGCGGCGGCGGTGATCGTCACCTGCAGGCCGGCGTCGATCAATCCCTCGATGCCGGTGGCCGCGCGATGCTCGTCGCCCCGGTATTCGGCCGGCGCATGAGCCGCCAACGCGATGCGTCCGGGACGGGAGGCCTCGACGGTGAAGCTGGTGAGCCGCCACACGTCGAAATCCCGGTAGGTCAACGACGTGATGGTTTCATCGAAATCCAGGAAGCTGGCCTGATCGAAGCTGATCGGGGCGCCCGCACCATGACCGGACGCGGCGACGTGCCAGCTGGCCGCCAGAAACTCGTTCGCGGTCTTCATCAGATCGTCGGCGGCGCGACGCAGCTTTTCCGGATCGGACAGCATGACGACCGCATGGTTCGGCAACATGCCGGTGATCGACTCCATGTCGTCGACGAGGGCGGGCAGCAGGGATTCCATGCCTTCGACCGGAATCGCGTTCGCGATCGATTCGAGCATGTCCTCGGCGTTGGGGATCCGGCCGATCAGGCTGCGGGCCCGTTCGCGAATCGCTTCGGTGAGCTGCACCTCGCGGCAGGGCGTCGCCCAGATGCTTTTGAGTCCATCGCCGTAGGTGCGCTGGTCGGAGGCATGGAACTCCCGGATCGAGTCGACCTCGTCGCCGAAGAACTCGATGCGCACCGGATGGGGTGCGGTGGGTGGGAACACGTCGAGCAGACCGCCGCGGACGGCGAACTCGCCGCGGTCCATCACCAGGTCGACGCGGGTGTATGAGTTCTCCACCAGGCGTGCGGCCGCCTCATCGAGCGGCAGCTCCTCGCCGACGGTGAAGAGCAGTGGCTCCACGTCGCCCAAACCGGCGACGACCGGTTGGATCAGCGAGCGCACGGGCATCACCAGGATGCGGATCGGGCCGAACATCGCGTCGCCGGGTTCGGGATGACACAGCCGGCGGAAGACGGCCATACGGCTGGCCACGGTGTCGGCGCGTGGCGACAGGCGTTCGTGCGGCAGCGTCTCCCACGCCTCCAGCTGGGCGATGTCGTTCGGGTCGCCGTCGTACCAGGAGCGCAGAGCGTTGACAGTCTCCTCGGCCTCACGGCCGGATGCGACGAGATAGGCGACCGGGGAACGACGGGCCACGGCTGCGGCAAGCGCCGGACGCACGCCTTCGGGGGCGCCGACGACGATCGACGGATCGGCGGCGGCGTCGGGTCGATCGAAGTCGTCCGTGGCCAACGCATGGAAGCTCGGGTCCCTGTCAAGGGACTCCAGCAGCCCCGACAGCGATCCTTCGACCAGTTGGTTCATTGTCGTTTCCGCACGCGCTTTGCGTTCGCGCGACGCGCGGACGGCCTCGGCATGCGTCTTCCCCGCCGCTTCGGCATCGTGCGACGGTTCCGCGGGACGCGACGTTTCGCGGTCAGCGACCATTGAACTGCTCCTGGGTCTTGTTCAATCCGTTGAAGATGATCGATTCGGCGGCGTCGGCGCCGTCGGCCAGGAATTCCGGCAGCCGCTTGCGCTGGTCGGGGCCGAATCCGCCCAGCACCCAGTTGATCGTATTGTCATGCGCGTTTGCGCCGCGCCGGGCATGGCCGACGCCCATGCGCACACGCGCGTACTTCGGCGTGCCCAGGGACTTGTCGATGGATTTGATGCCGTTGTGGCCGCCGGCCGAACCGCCCGATTTGACCTTGATGCGGCCGAAGTCCAGGTCCATGTCGTCGTGGATGACGACGATGCGGTCCGGTTCGATCTGGTAGTAGGCGCTGATGGAGGCGACCGCGTTGCC
>OLQE01001546.1_pt1 | contig 12148 bp, 7 predicted proteins | sample 1643161 | NCBI WGS metagenome assembly OLQE01 (sample SAMEA3136650, study PRJEB25190) | human gut metagenome | reverse complement strand
ACGTTTCCTGGCCGTGGCGGATGCTCAGTGATGACATGCTCCCAATTATAGGGAGCGGGCTGGGGTTTGCCATAAGATACCGGATAATCGAACATCGGGCTTGTTCGGTTGGTAGGATGAACGGTATTGACGGTATCGGCACACGCGAAAGGCAGTGGGGCATGAGCGCGGATGTGAACGCTTCGGAGTTGGAGGAGGACACGGAACGGTCGCTGGTGGGCGATATCCGCACCGGTTTGGAGACGGATTTCGTCGTGCGGGGCGAGCAGGTGGTGTTCCAGGGCGACGACGACGCGCAGTTCGCCGTCATTCGCGCGGACGTATCGCCTGCCGATGACGCCGGGACCGGTGATGCGTCGGAGGACGCCCCGGTCTATCCCGTGTATTTCGCGCAGGTGCGCGGCGGTCAGCCCAGTGTGGTGTGCGTGGCGGTTCGCCCGGACGGGCGCATCCTGCTGGTGCGGCATTGGCGCATCGCCACGGATTCCTACGAATGGGAGTTCCCGCGTAGCTTGGGCGAGCCGGACATGATCGCTGGTGCCACCGCGGAATACGAGCTGATGAAGGAGACGGGCATCCGTCCGCTCTCGCATCGGACCCTGCAGATGATCCACGCCGACACCGGCAAACTGCGCGACTCCATCGCCGTGGTGGAGCTCAGGGTCGCGTCGGACAGGGCCGATGCCGCCATGCTCAACGATCCCCGTTTGCAATGGCTGGAGCCTGCCGAATTCGACGAGATGGTGCGCGCCGGCAACATCATGGACGGCGTGACGCTGTCCGCCTACCTCATTTGGAGAACGCGGGCGGAAGGCGGCGCGTAGGGCGTGTTGACGCCGGTTGGAGGTAGAACGACGGCACCGCACTGTCGTATATCGCCGGCGTCAGGCATTGGTTGTTCGACGCTAAGGGCGTTGCAGGCGGACACACGGCGTAAATCGGAAACGGCGCGCGTCCGACTCAGGGCAGGTCGAAGAAATCCGTCTGGTAGAGGTATCCCTTGCCCGCAGTCAGATCGTACTGCACAAGCCGGTAATCCTCGAGCAACTGACTGGCATCAGACGAGAGCGTTTTGGGATTGATGGCCTGACCGTCGGCACCGACGTAGGTTGTCGCACCCTCTCCCCAAGCATCGGATTGACTTCCAATGCGGCTGATTGCTGGAACCTTATGCTGCAAGTCAGTTAATAAGGCAAGGAACGGGGAGATTTCGGCACTCATATGTTCCGCAGCAGTTGCCATGAAAAAATTCGAAGAAGAATAGGCTGTCGTAGAAGGATCGAGCGTGACCCCAGACGAATTGGACGCGGGGTTCGACCAGATGAAGTAATCCGTTTCGTGCAAAACCAGGTCATTGTCAGAGTCGGCGTTCGCAGTGGAATAGATGCTGGGCAGATGATCTCCGTAGAAGATTACTGTGACTGGCTCGTCAATCAGACAAAGCTGCGACAGAAAATCAGCCGTGGCTTGGTCGCTCAGGCTGATGCCCTTCGTGTAATTGTCAATCTGCCATCGCTCGCCTTCGCTGACAGTGGATGTATCGGCGGCAAAAAACTCGTTGTCGAAATAGTAGTCGCCATAAGGCATGTGGTTCTGCATCGTGATGAGTTGGATGAATTGCGGGTGGTCGGACTCATTGATGGCATCCAGCACATTTTGATAGGCCGCAGCATCGCTGACATTGGGGGAGTTGTCGATACGGTCCTGGTGCTTGATGGCCGGGTCGCTGTCTAGCGTCAGCAACTCGGAGAACTGGAATTTGTCGTAATTTGCGTTGCGCAGATACATGTTCTGGTTGTATGGGTGGAACGCCACCGAACCGGTGGAGCCGTAGCGTTCCGTCCAGGCCTGATTGAACGAGTACACCTGCTTCTGTTTCGTCACGAGCTGCTGATACGGGGAAATCATTGAGGGATCGAAATTCGCCAGATTCAGCCCTGTCAAGGATTGGTATTCGATATTTGCCGTACCGCCGCCGTATCCCGGAGAAAGCATAAGTCCGGAAGTGGTATTGTTCTTGATCGTTCGAACGTTCGGGATTGGGTCGATGGAGAATGAAACACCGGGGACACGAGTCGGATCGGCAAAGGTCTCGGAAAGGATCATGATGACCGTGCTGTCGGTCAAATCGGCGGTTCTGGTGGGGTTGATCGTTTCGGCGGCATCTTCATACCGCTTCGCGATGTCCTGCATGGTTTCTTCCGAGTAATCATCAGGCTTGTCCATGGTTTTGACGTGTGCCAGACGAGCAAAATTCATGGCTGGCCCGTTATATTTGGCATCGGCCATTGCATCCCAAGGGTAGGGGGAATCCGACATGGATTTCGTCCACTGCTGTGCCCACGAGTTAGGTACGCTGAGATTCCACACGAAGGAAATGAGTAGAGCCAGTGTGGAACAGCAAGCGGCAACGCGAAAGAAGACTCCTACGATGTTCTTGACGTTCAGGAAACGCGAGGGGCGCCATGTGCAGGGAATCAGCCCGTTGCGGCGATCGAGGAACTGCAGCAGGACGCAGATCACCACGAACCAGATGATGCCGGTGACGGTGTCGGCGATCAGCCGCTGTCCCTCCTCCGGCACGAATGACATGAGTTCCCCGGTGTTGCCGCCGGAGATGAAACTGAGATCGGCGGGAATGATGGGCTCGTTGCGGAACTGGACCTTGAAATGGTTGGCGACGGCGAACGTGACCATCACGCTGCCGAAGATCGCAGTCGCCACCCAGAAACGGTTGAGCAGCGTGACGACCACCAGATAGATCAGACCCAACAACAGGAAGTTGAGCAGGAACGTCATCTTCTCTTCGATCCACATCTGGCAGACGAATTTCGTCAGCTGACCGATGATGCCGTTGAGCGCACGCGTCGTATCATCGACCTGGGCGTCTTCGGCGTAGGTTGGCTCCTCACAGACGCTCCACTGCAGAAACAGCACGGCCGCGGCCGTCACCAGCACGAAGATGATTGCGTATAACGCGAACGACAGTTTCGGGCGTTTGCGCCATACGGCACGGATGCCACGGCCTGCAGGCGCAAGAGCGTTCAGCGTGGCGCGGATGCCGTGACCGATGGGCGCGAGAGCCTGTAGCGCGGCGCGGGCTTTGCCTTTCAACGTTTCGTCGGGTTCAGGAGTCCTCTCTGGTTGCAGGTCTTCCTCCGGGCTCTCGGGGTCTGCTGGTTCTTCTTTGATTGTTGGCGGTTCCTCGGAGTTTTCGTTGTTGTCTGAAGTCTTTGCCGATTCCGCGTCGTCTTCGGTTCCGGCCGGTTCGTCGGTTATCTCGAGATTCCCCGACTGAACGGTGTCTTCGTGTTCCGCGGACTCTCCGATGGCTTCCTCTCCGGCGGTTCCCTCTCCGGCGGTTTCTTCCACGGTGGTTTCCTCGTCGGTGGTTTCCTCGCCGGCGGTTTCATCCATAGTTCCCTCATCCCCCGGATGAGTCTCCTGGGCGTCCTTGTCCGGGATTTCAGTATCGTCGTTGTTGCACATGTCACCGTTGGTTCTGTTGACGTTCATTCCAGCCGCAACATTCTACACTGTCAAGCTGGACCGGTTCGGTCGGCTGCATCCGGCTTCGAGGACGGTGCGGGTAATCCGGTAAGCTGGGGGTATTGCGAATCATCGGAACCAAGGAGCATCGATGCCTGTCACGACGTCCGCCGAATCCGCCACATCAGCCACAGCCTCCACCGCCATGGACCTGAACGCCGTCGCCTTCGCCGTCGAAGGTGCGGCCTACAGCAGCGAGAGCGAAACCCACGTCGCATATCACCCGCAGTCGCTGTATCTCATCGGCGCGGACGGCGTCATCGCGGCCATCCTCACTCCGGACAACCCGCAGTACCACACCATCCGCGCCGAACTGGCCCGACTCAACCGTCTCACCAGTCTCGCCGACGGACAGTATCTGCTCCCCGGCTTCTCCGACCTGCATCTGCACGCCCCGCAGTGGGCGCAGGCCGGTGCCGCCCTGGACGAGCCGCTCGAACGCTGGCTCGGCCGCTACACGTTCCCCACCGAGGCGCGGTTCAAGGACCTCGCATACGCCGACCGTGCCCATCGTCACCTTGTCCAGGCCACGCTCGCACGTGGCACCACCAGCGTCCTGTACTACGACACCATCGACCGGGCCGCCGCCGTCAACCTGGCGCATGTGTGCGCCGAACTCGGCCAGCGCGGGTTCATCGGCAAGGTCGTCATGGACGATCCGGCCGCCAACCCCGAGTACTATCGCGAGGACACCGCCACGGCATTGGGCGAAACCGAACGGTTCGTCAACGAGGTGCGCGAGTTTGCAGGCGAGTTTTCAGGCGGTGGCTCCGCGGGCGATCCCGTTCGCCTCTCCGGCTCGGACCGTGATCTATCGGGCAGCGCTGGTCGCAGCCTCGACGCGACACCGCCGCTCGTCCAGCCTGTCATCACCCCGCGGTTCATCCCCAGCTGCACCGACGAGGCTCTGGAAGGATTGGGGGCGTTGGCCGCGAAGTACCACTGCTTCACCCAGTCGCACTGTTCGGAAAGCGACTGGGAACACCACACCGTGTTCGAACGTTACGGGCGGTCGGATACGGAGGCGCTTGACATGTTCGGGTTGCTGACCGACCGTACGGTCATGCACCACTGCGTATACCTGTCCGAATCCGATGCGGACCTGTTCGCGCGGCGCGGCGCGGCCGTGGCCCACTGCCCATTGTCCAACGCGTATTTCGCGAATGCGGTGGCACCGGTGCGGCGGTATCGGCGTCAGGGCGTCACGGTCGGGCTCGGCACCGACATCTCCGGCGGATATGATCCGAGCGTGCACGCGATGGTTCGCCTGGCGGCGATCGTGTCGCGCAACCTGGAATCCGGCGTCGACGCTTCCCGCGCGGCGGATGAGCGCGGGGGAGTGGCGGACGCGCTGGTCACTCTTGATCGGGCGTTCTATCTGGCCACCGTCGGCGGCGCGGAGGCGTTGGGCGTGCGCGCCGGACGCTTGGAAGCCGGCTACGCGTGGGACGTGCAGCTCATCGACGTGCATGCGCCGGGCGGCGATCTGCCGATCTTCGAACGTGATGAGGATCCGGCGATCACCTTCCAGAAGATCATGAACCTTTCGACGCCGGCGAATATCCGTGCCGTGTGGGTGCAGGGCCGCCTTGCCCACGGCACCCTGGCGTAAGACCGTGCCCGATTCCGGGTTGAACCGGGCACGACGAGGCCGGATTTACTCCTCGGCGGGGGCCAGGGCCTTGACGGCGACGTCGAGGTCGTTGGTGGCGGCGCGCAGATCGTTCGCGTACGTCTTGATCTCCTCGGTCACGGCCTCGATGTCCTTGACCGAGCCGTCGAGCGGGCAGACCGGCATCTCGCCCAGAGCGTCGACTTCCTCCTGGGCGGCCTCCAGATCCGTGAGCGCGGCCTCATCGGCACCGTCCAGATCGAGCGCATCGGCCTGCTCCTGCACGGTGGCCAGCGAGTTCTGATGCACTTCGATCGCGGCGGCGTTGCGCTCGCACACTGACAGGGCCTCTTCGGCGTTGCCTCCGCCCTGGTTCATCATCAGGAACGCCGCAATCGCGGCGATGACGACCACAACGACCGCAATGGCGCCGATGATCAGCGGGGTCTTGGACTTTGCGCCATTCGATTGTGTCGATTCGGCGGCAGTCTTCTTCTCTGCTTCGGTCATGGGATGTTCTCCTATGGTATGCAATCGGTATGCATTGGTTATGCAATGGTTGTTTGCCGAAGCGAGTATACGCTGACCGTTGACGTTGCAGGGCTTACATGATTATGTGCGTGTCGCGGGAACGGGCGGGTAGTATGCAATCTTGTGCATAAGGATATGCGGGGATATGCGTTGCTGGCTGTGCAGCGCCGATTATGTGTCAGACAGTGTCAGACAGTATGGGGTGCAGCTGACGTAATATCACCGTCGGCTTGACCGACATGAAAAATGCACCTGATCAGTGGCAGATGCTTGATCAAGTGCATTCTTGTTCGAGCTTGTGTCGATAAAGTCGCGGTGATTTACGCGTAGATGTTGCGCGGGCGCATATCCTCGGGCAGACCGTTGAGCAGCGTGCTGACCGAGCCGGATTCGAACACCGAGCGAACGCCGGCCGCCAGCAGCGGCGCCACGGAAAGCACGGTCATATTCGGCAGACGCTTCTCTTCGGGCACCGGCACGGTGTCCATGAGCACGATCTCGCGCGCACCGCACTGGCTCAGGCGCTCCACGGCGGGACCGGAGAGCAGGCCATGCGTGGCCACCAGGGTTACGGAGGCGGCACCGGCGTTGGTCAGGGTGCGCACGGCCTCGCAGATGGTGCCGGCGGTGTCGATCATGTCGTCGACGACCACGCAGTCGCGGCCCTTGACTTCGCCGATGATGCCGTGGGCTTCGGCGCAGTTCGGGCGTGTGGTGTCGCGGGTCTTGTGGATGAAGGCGAGCGGCAGTCCGCCCAGCTTGGCGGCCCACTGTTCGGAGACCTTGATGCGGCCGGCGTCAGGGGAGACGATGGTGGTGTTTTCCAAAGGCAGATGGCCGCGCACATAGTCGAGCAGCACCGGCATGGCGGTCAGATGGTCGACGGGGCCGTTGAAGAATCCCTGCTCCTGCGCGGCATGCAGGTCGACGGTCATGATGCGGTCCGCGCCGGCGGTGCGGAACAGGTCGAAGATCAGTCGCGCGGTGATCGGCTCGCGGCCCTGGTGCTTCTTGTCCTGGCGCGAGTAGCCCATGAAGGGGCAGACAGCGGTGATGGAGCGTGCGGAAGCGCGCTTGAGCGCGTCGATCATGATGAGCTGCTCCATGATCCATGTGTTGATCGGGGCGGTGTGCGACTGCATGACGAACACGTCGGCGCCGCGCACCGGCTCAGTGAAACGGACGTACATCTCGCCGTTCGCGAAGTCGTAGGCGGTGGTTTCCAGCACCGTGGTTCCAAGGTATTTGGCGGTTTCCGTGGCTTGTTCGGGGTAGGCGCGTCCCGTTACCAGCGCCAGTCGCTTATCCGGTGTGCCTTCGAGAATCGCCGACATGATCCGCCTTTCCTTGATGCCGTGCCGCGTGCATGCCGTTGTATGGCATGGTGCAAACCGTATTCCAATATACAAGCAACCCGCCACCCGAATGCGGATGGCGGGTTGCCTGCGCTGTGTCAGCGTCGTCCGTTGACCGTGACCCTTGCCCGGCACCGCGTAATGTCCGATGCCCGAAGGCGGCGGGACATCTGCGGTGCCGGCTCGGCGCGGCTGCCGATGTGGCCGAGCCGACTGAATCGCCGGGTCAGTACTGGTCGATGGTGACCGTCACCTGGTCTCCGTCGATGGTGAATGTGCCATCGAGGTAGAAGAAGTCGGTGCTGTCTTCAGGCTCCCAGGTGTCGTCGTTTATGCGGTACTCGTAGGTGACTTCGGCTTCGCCTACGGAGGCGGAGAACATGCTGGAGCCCAGGTCGACGTAGTCGATCACAGGGCTTTCGGTGATGCTCCATGCGAAGTTGCGATAGCGGTCCTTCAAGTAGACGTACTTGCCGAACGGACATCCTTCAGGCTCCGCCTCGGTGGATGCGGCGCAGACCTGGAGCTGCGCGTCGATCTCCGACTGGATGGCTTCGGTGAGCGCATCGGTAGGCTCCGCATCAATGTAGGCGTAGCTGGTGTCATAGGTGTTCACGGTTATCGGTTCAGTGGCGATGAAGTCCGATTCGGCGGCGGCGACCCGGTAGGTGCCCGGATAGACCTTGAACACGAGGCCCGAATCCAGACTGCCGCTGACCGCGTTCTCCTCGGTCACTTCGATGCCGTTGATGGAGATCTCGGAGATGGCGGAATCCGCCGTCACCTGAATCTCCTTGAGCAACGGCGTGGTGACGTTCCAGTCGGGGAAGACCAGGAAGTTCGATCCGGTGGACGCCATGGTGAAGGTGTCGTTGACCGTGTTGCCGCTGATCGTGTAGGACACGCTCACCGACTTGGAACCGTCGGCATTGTCGGCGATATCCGTGACCCTGGCGTTGGTGATGGTCGCGTTCTCGGCTTGGGCGGCCTGCTTGGTCAGCAGGACTCGTTGCGCCTGATCGATCTGCGGATCGGCGATGCTGTTCGCCTCATCGTAGTTGCCGCTGGCCAGCGCCGCCACATACCGGTCGGCGACCGACTGGGGGTTGAACACGGTGGCGTTCAACACAGCGTAGGCGATGCCGAGCAGGATGGCTACGCCCACCACGACGGCGCCGATGATGATGCCGGTCTTCTGCTTGGCGCTCAACGGCTTGCCCTGCGGTGCGGCAGGAGGAATGCTCGGCGGGATGGCCGGCGGGACCTGCGCGCTGCCCGCCGGTGCCTGCTGGCCCGAAACGGGCTGATAGGTCGGCGCGGGCTGCGGCGTGAACGTCTGCTGCACGGCACCGGTCGGCACCTGCGCCGTCTGTGCGAATGGCGCAGGCTGAGGCGTTTGGGAATCCTGCTGGTGCTCGGACGTCTGGGCGGCCGTCGGAATCGGCGCGGTCGGGGCCTGCTGGACGGCTGACACGTCAATCGGCGTGGTCGCTGTGTCAACCGAGCTCTGCGTGTTTTCAGCAGGCTGGTCGCCGTTGGCGTTCATGATGGCCGCTCCGGCCACGCCCATGGCGGCCACTCCCGCGGCGGCGCCCACAGCGGCTGCGGAGACTCCGGAAGATGCTGCGTCATTCGGCATCGTATTGGTCGGCATCGTGCCGGGCGTGGCGACATCGGCCGGGCTGGCTGCGGCGGCCGGGGCAGCGGGTGCCGCGGGGGCCTTGGCCGAGCAGGCGGCCACATAGTCGCGCACGTTCTGCGGTGTGGCCTGCACGGTGCCTCCGACGAAGCACTTCCACAGCCCGGGCATCGAAACCACCAGCGACGGGCCGAACGTCAGCGCCACCACTTCGATGAGGAACGCCCAGATGGCGGCGACCAGGAAGAACCACATGGCCGGTCCGAAGGTCATGGCGTAGGAACCCTGGGAGGCGATCGCCGCGGTGACGTTCCACGAGACGAAGGACAGGCTCATGATCAGCCAGGCCACCACGGCCACGACCGGCGACTTCCACGAGTGCTTCCAATCGGCGTATGCGCGGTCATACATGTTGCGTGCGGACGCGCGCAGCGCGATATAGAACGTGGCCACCACGAACACGACCACAAGCAGGATGAGCATCCAACGGCCATCGCTCACATTCGGGGCATACGCCGAAATGCTTGCGGTCTGCTGCTGCCCTGTGACCACGACATCCACCGATCCGAGCGCACCGACGACGAAGAACGCGATCGGCAGGAAGGGGAACAGCATCAGGATGAGCAGCAGCGTGCCCGGTGCCTTGTTGGAGATGGCGGAAACGACGAGCGCGATGATTCCGACGGCGGTGAACACCACGGAGTACACCATGACGGATTCGGCCACCGTGCGCACGAAACCACGCGTGCGATGCATCCAGCGCCATACGGCAAGGAACACATTGCTGGAATCGGGGGCGTACTGGGCCAGCGCATAGCCCGCCAGCGCGCCGAGACCGGCGATGAGGAAGGTCATCAGGAACGTGCGGAACGTCGCGCCGCTCAGCGAGGCGGATGCGCCGTATCCGCCGCTGGATGCGCTGACGGACAGCGGGAAGATCGCGGCCAGCACCACGTACACGATGGCGCACGCCAGACCCACTGCCGCGGCGCTGATGGCGCCGGTCCACGCGAAGCGCACGGCGTGCTTGCGCGCGAACAGGTAGGCGCCGAACGCCGCGCCGATCATGAGCGCAAGACCGGACAACCCCAGCGGGGTGGCCAGGGAGATATGCGCCATCGAATCCAGCGAGATGCCCGCCGCGGAGGCGCCGAGCGAGAATGAGCCGGAGACGCCCATGACCAGCGACATCACCAGCAGCTGCAGGAAGTTCAAACCGGAGAAGAGGGAGGTGAAGCTGCCCATGCCGATGGACGACATCAGCGAGGACACGTCTCCGAGCTCGGAGGAGACCTGCCCCATGGCCGCCGTGCAGATGATGGCGTTGATCAGCGCCAGCACGATCGCGGCACCTACGCCGATGCCCAGGGACACCCCGGCCGTCTGCAGCACCGCCGGGGCCGTGAGCTCGCGGACCATGCGGTTGGAGGTGATGGCCTGGGTATTGATGGTGGGGGTCTGCATGGGCTGTGCCGGAGGCATCTGCGGCGGCACGGCACCGCCCATGGCATTGCCCGCCATCTGCGGTCCGGCGGTCTGCGGTCCGGCAGCCGGCGCCGCGACTGGTGCCGTAGCCGGTTCCGCGTCAGTCGGCATGCCGGGGGCGACTTGTTCGGGGGCGCCCTGTTCGGGCACGGCCGGTTCTGCGGCTTCCGGCGTGTCTTGCGCAACCTGTTCGGCTGCCGCCTGCTCCGGGGCGTCCTGCTCGGGTGCGTCTTGCACCTCCGCGACCGGCTGCATGATAGTCGTCTTCGACTCATCCGGTTCGGTCGGACCCTCCGACTCAACGGACGGGAGTACCGTCGTCGCGGCGTCGTCGACGGTCGTGTCGTCGGCATCCGGGGTGGTGACAAGGGTGGGTGCGGCATCGTCGCCGGCGGGTTCGGGCGCGACAGGTGCCGTGGGCGAGTCGGGCGCCGCCGGCGCATCGGCCACCACGGTCGGCGCCTCGGCGGGGGGAGGCGCCACAGGGAGCTGGGTGCCGCATTGCGCACAGAACCTGGCTCCTTCTCTCATGTGTGCTCCACATTGAGGACAGAACATAAGGTCTCCATTCAGGGATCGGGTCTACTCTGTTCGTCTCCCATGCTAGACGCATCTTCTGGTAGTCGGTACATATCTACCGACATAAGAGAGGCGTTTTATGCTGAAGACACCAGACGGTCAATCATTGGGCGAAAGGGGAAGCGATGATGCCGTATCGGATGATGCCGTTCCAGCGGTGCGATGCCTCGGGGGTATGTCCGCTCCGCATCCGGATCTCCTCTGGAATGTCGTCGTCGCGGGTTATTCTTTCAAGGTTGCCCGTGGCATGTCCGCGGGCGGCGCGTATACACACTCCTGCCGCGGAAGGTCCGCGGCCGATAGTCCGAAGGAGGTGGGTGATGTCTGCGCATAAGTACGAACTGATGTTCATTGCCGATCCCGAGCTGGATGAGCGCGGTCTGAAGAAGCTGACCGACCAGTATCTGGAGATCGTCACCAACGAGGGCGGTTCCGTCGAGAACATCGACATCTGGGGCCGTCGCAAGCTCGCCTATGAGATCGCCGGCAAGACCGAGGGCAACTACGTGGTGGTCAACTACACCTGCGAGCCCGCCACGAGCGCCGAGCTCGACCGTGTGCTCAACCTCAACGAATCCGTGATCCGTACGAAGATTCTTCGTAAGGACGTCAAGTAAGTCGTCAATAGAGCGCAAACCAAGATAGGCATTAGGTAAGAAGGTACGACATGGCAGGCGAGACCGTTATCACCGTCATCGGTAATCTCACCGCTGATCCGGAGCTGCGTACTATCGGCAGCGGCGCTTCGGTGGCGAGCTTCACCATTGCGTCGACGCCGCGTACGTTCAATCGCCAGTCGGGCCAGTGGGAGGACGGGCAGGCGCTGTTCCTGCGTTGCTCGGCCTGGCGTGAACTCGCCGACCACTGTGCCCAGTCGCTGAGCAAGGGCATGCGCGTGATCGCGCAGGGCCGCCTGCAGCAGCGCTCGTATCAGGCGAACGACGGCACCAACCGTACCGTCGTGGAGCTGCAGGTCGACGAGATCGGCCCGTCGCTGCGTTACGCCACCGCCCAGGTCAACCGTCAAAGCTCCGGCTTCGCGGGTGGCAATCGTGGCGGCTTCGGCGGCAACAACGGCGGCGGTTTCCAGGGCAATGGCGGATACCAGGGCGGTGCCGGATATTCCGGCGGCGCGTCCTATCAGGGCGGTGGATACCAGGGTGGCGCTTCCGCGGCGCCCGCTCCCGCTCAGTCCGCACCCGTCGTTGACCCGTGGAGCGATGCCGGTTCCGGCTCCTCCTTCTCGTCGTTCGGCGCCACCTCCGATTTCGGCGGCGAGTCCGACGAACCCGAGTTCTAGCCCATCACGCTCACCAGCACTATCGTTGCGCTTATCAGTTGTTTAAGGAGAACATCACAATGTCACGCAAGAGGCCGCAGCCGCCGGTCAAGCCGTTC
>OLQE01001538.1_pt1 | contig 12234 bp, 9 predicted proteins | sample 1643161 | NCBI WGS metagenome assembly OLQE01 (sample SAMEA3136650, study PRJEB25190) | human gut metagenome | reverse complement strand
GACCAGCACCACCACCCCCCGACCCACTCACCCACACCAAACAGCGAAAGGCCAACATGATAAACTTGTTACTAAATTTGTTTAGCTTTCGTCTGCCAAGAGGAGGTAGATTTTCATGGCTACAATCAGGGAGATTGCAGAAAGGGCTGGATTCTCCCCTGCAACCGTATCGAGGATACTCAATGACGATCCCGCGCTGTCGGTCAAGGAGGCTACCCGTCAAAAAGTCCTGAACGCCAGTCTTGAATTGGGATATGAAAATGTGCCGCGATACCAGCGTGTCACCATTCCTCAGGACATCGCCTTGTTGGACAATACTGTTCCGGACAAGCGCTTGCAAGACATGTACTTCAACGAGCTCAAGGCATCCCTCTGCCAGCATGCGGAAGATGAGCGCATGCATGTAACTGAGTATCGTGATGTGAAAGATCTAATCAAGCATAAAGGCAAGTATGCCGGTTTTATTTCAATCGGTCCGGCACCGTTTGAGAAGGATGTGCTCCTACGATTGCATAAGGCTTTTCAGCATGGAGTATTCATCGATATTAATCCGGCACCGAACCTGTTTGATTCGGTGCAACCGGATTTGGAACAAACCGTTTTGGACGCGTTGGATACGTTGATCGCCTCCGGGAACCGACGCATAGCCTTCATCGGCGGAGTCGGGAACATTATGGGCGATCATGAGTATCCGGAAGATCCCCGTGCGTTCGCGTTCCGGAATTGGGCAGTGCGTCTCGGACTTGACATCAACGGTCTCGTCTTGGAAGAAGGACCGTTCACCATGGAGAACGGACGGGCTCTCGGTGAAAAACTCATACAAATGCACAGTAACGACCTTCCGGATGCCGTCATCGTCGCCGCCGATTCGATTGCAGTCGGCGTGCTTCAAGCGTTTGCGTCCGCTGGGATCCTAGTGCCGAGAGATATGCGCATGGTCAGCATCAACAACCAAGAGATAGCGGAGTATACCTCGCCCGCGCTGTCATCGTACGACATCAACAAAGACGAATTGGCCAAGGCCGCGGTGTTTATGCTGTCGGAAGCGCTATCCACCAGACGATCCGTACACCAGCACATGAGGCTTTCCACGAAACTGGTGGTCAGGGACAGTTTCGTGCCATCCTTATGAAAACCATACGAAAGAGGCCTGATGCCCAACCCTCAGGGCTGGACATCAGGCCTCTTCTCCTGATATGAGCAGAGGCTGCGGCATGCGGGAAACATGAATCCATGTCGCGTCCTCTGCGCTATAAAGCATCGTCACCGGTTAATCCAAGGTAAGGAACCTTGCAGAACGATGCCGTCCCTCCTCCGCTGGAAGGAGTAGAGGAGGGACACGCTAGCCGATCGTCAGATCAGTTCGAGATTGACATCGAGGCTGATCGGCTGATCGGCGGGGATGTGATACTGGGAGTGGACCGGAGACATCCAGGAGTCGTCGCCGCCGACACCCATCTGCGCGGCGAGCACACGGAGGAACATGTGCTTCGGAGTCGGCAACTCGTCCTGGTGCTGGGCTTCTTCGATCATGAAGCTGGAATACGGCTGCAGGCTCACAGCGAACGGTGCGGCACCGTTCGCGCGGCTGACTCGCAGGCCGTGTCCATTTTCATCGGTGATCTCCGCCCAACGGACCTCCTCGTGGTTGCCCGTCTCCTGCGGCATGAGATACGGAGCATGATCCTTGAACGCGTCGGTGCTCCACACGCCCAGCTTGGCGTGCTTGCGATCCTGGTACGTTTCCTCGGGGCCAGCACCGAAGAACCTCAGGTTCGAATACTGGACCGGCAGAGTCCATTCGATGCCGAACGCGGGAATGGTGGGCAGTTCGCCGGACTCGCCCGGATATTCCACATGCAGGTTCAGACGGCCAGTGGTATCGGCGGTGTATCCGACGGTGACCTTGGTGCGTTGCGGCGTGGCAAGCTCATACGTGTATACGGCCTTGAGCGTGTCTTCGTTGACCTGTTCGATGACATTGTCCACGCAACGGGCGTAACGGCCGGCCGTCATCCACTGGGCTCGCTCGAATCCATGGCCGGCGCCACGGTCGTTGTCCGTCAGCGCGCGGAATGTGGTGATCGCCGGGCGACGAAGCACGAATTCGTGACCGTCGAACGTGTAGGAGACCAGGCCGCCCTGGGTGCGAGAAAGGAGAATCTCTCGTCCGGAACCCTGAACACCCGCGTTCCAACGGCCAACAGTGACGATGCCGTCCGCAGGCAGGGTCGTGTTTTCGGCTGCCTTCGTTCCATCCACAATAGTCTGGCCGAAGGCGAGTTCGTATCCGGCAGGAGCCCAATCGGTCGCCTCAGCGAGGCGCTGGGACACTTCAAGCACCAGTTCATCGGCATTGTCGCGATAGAGATCCACCGGCCATTCGACATCGAACGTGCATGTCGAATCGGCGGGCACGTCGAAGCGGCGTTCGGACTGCCATACCGGCTCTCCATCAGCGAGGATGCGCAGCACGAACTGGTATCCGCCGGTCGAGATGAACAGATTGTCGTTCTTGATGGACACCGAGTGATCGGTCACGTCGATATGGACGTTGGAGTACAGCTGCTTGACCTCCTGGGCCTTCGGCGCGGGAGTACGGTCGGCGAAGACCAGTCCGTTGCCGGAGAACTCGTAATCACTCGGACGATCGCCGAAGTCTCCGCCATAGCACAGACGGGTGGAGCCGTCCGGCTGGGTGGCATAGATTGCCTGATCAATGAAGTCCCAGATGAAGCCGCCCTGATAGTGCGGGTAGCGCTCCAGTGCCGTGTATTCGTCCAGATTGCCGACCGAGTTGCCCATTGCGTGCATGTACTCGCAGGAGATGTACGGCTTCTGCGGATCGTTCTTGAGATATTCCTCAATCACATCAGCGTGCATGTACATGGCGGTTTCGATGTCGGTCACGTCGTCGTAGTCGCGGTTCTTCGTCATGCCCTCGTAGTGCACGGGGCGGTTCGGATCGATGTCGTGCACGTGCTTGTACATGGCGCGGAACACATCGCCGGTGTAGGACTCGTTGCCGAGGGACCAGATGACCACGCTCGGGTGGTTGTAATCGCGGCGCATCATGCTGTTGACACGGTCGACGCAGGCACCTTCCCAACGTGCCTGGCTTCCCGGAACTGCGGTCTCGGCGGTGACCACGTCGCCGGGCAGGCACCAGCTGCCATGGGTTTCGAGATTGGTCTCATCAATCAGGTAGATGCCGTACTCATCGCACAGGTCGTACCAACGTTCCTGGTTCGGATAGTGCGAGGTGCGGATGGCGTTGATGTTGTGGCGCTTGCAGAAAATCACGTCATCGATCATGTCCTGCTCGGTGATGGAGCGGCCTCGCTTGGCGTCGAACTCGTGACGGTCCGCGCCCTTGAATACGACGCGCTTGCCGTTAAGGGTCATGATGCCGTTTTCGATGCGGAAGCGACGGAAGCCGACCTTCTGGACGACGGCTTCGACGATGTTGCCGGCCTGGTCGATGACGTTGACTTCAAGTTCGTACAGGGACGGGTTCTCGGCGCTCCACGGCTCGAGGCCCTGCAAGGAACCGCTTGCGAACGTGGTATTGGTGTCGGCGTTGGTCGATGTCTCCCATACCACGTTGCCTTCGGAATCCTTCAACGTGGCCGAGATGGTAGCGGCATCGGAAGCGTTGCGCACGGACAATGCGGCATCAAGAGAGGCGGTGCCGGACTCGGCGTCCCAGTCGGCTTCGAGCTGCATGTTCTCTACATGGACGCGGGGCTGCGCCGTCAGTTCGACGGAGCGGAACAGTCCGTGCAGACGCCAGAAGTCCTGGTCTTCAAGCCAGGATGCGCTGGAATACTCGTAGCAGGCGACCGCCACAACGTTCTCTCCGTCATGCAGCAGGTCGGTGATATCGAACTCGTTGGGAGTGAATCCGTCCTCGCCGTAACCTGCGAACAGGCCGTTGACCCATACGTAGATCGCGGTTGCCATTCCATGGAAGACGATGGAGACGCTTCCTCCGGACTTTTTGGTATCCGCAAGACGCTTGGACACAACGAACTTCCTGCGGTAGAGCGCCACGTGATTGTTTTCCGGAACGTTCGGCTCCAGCGGGTTCTCGTGGCCGTCCCACGGATACTGGATATTCACGTACTTGTTCTTCAGCAGTCCTGCCATCTGCAGATGGCCCGGAACCTGAACGCGGGAGAAAGCGGAATCATCGAAGTTTTCGGCAGCGAATGGCTCTTCGTTGAAGTCGATGTCGGAAGCCTGTACGATCTCGACGCGCCATTCTCCGTCAAGGCTTTGCATGAGATCGGAGTACTCACCACTCTGCGGATCATGCGTGAAACACTTATGGTTGGAATGGGCCGGCGTGCGGTTGACCTCGAACACAGTCGCGTCGGTCAGCCACGTCTCGGATGCGTGCTCAACACGATTGCTGTTTGTCATGTTTCCTGCTTTCTTTCATTACTTCGTTGTGAATGATGTGGAAGCTAAACTTCCTTTACCAGTAATGATAAATGTTTTTTACCGAAGAAGCAAATCGTATTTACCGCCACAGTTTCCTCTGTTTTCAAGCACTCCCAATAAATATGTTTAAGTCGGTGACGGATAGGTTTTGCATTATGGGAACTATTGCGACACGCCGGTAAAAGCCTTGATTACTAATGTTTTTTACTTCCGTTTATAAAATGGCGTATAGTTGCACTACAAGATCAATGGGTGATCTCAGCTCCGAACCATCGTAGAGGAGAAGAAAAAATGAGCAACGCAACAGCCGCGGACGGTGGAGTCCGCAAGGGCAAGCTCGGCCAGCGTATCGCCTACGCATGCGGTAACCTCGGTCAGGCCGCCTTCTACAGCGCTATGAGCACGTACTTTGTTGTGTACGCGACCAGCTGCCTGTTCTCCGGCGTCGACAAGGCGTTGGCGGCTAAGCTTATCGGCGTCATCACCAGCCTCGTGGCGATCATCCGCATCGCGGAGATCTTCATCGACCCGTTGCTGGGCAACATCGTCGACAACACCACCACCAAGTGGGGCCGCTTCCGTCCCTGGCAGTTCATCGGCGGTGCCGTCTCGGCCGTGCTGCTTGCCATCGTCTTCAGCGGCATGTTCGGCCTGGTGAACGTGAACACCACGCTGTTCATCGTGCTGTTCGTCATCACCTTCGTCGTGCTCGATGTGTTCTACTCCCTGCGCGATATCTCCTACTGGGGCATGATCCCGTCGCTGTCCTCCGATTCGCACGAGCGTTCCACCTACACCTCCCTGGGATCCTTCACCGGTTCCATCGGCTACAACGGCATCACGGTCTTCGTCATCCCGATCGTCACCTACTTCAGCTACATGTTCACCGGCAAGCATGCCGAGAGCCAGAGCGGCTGGACCGCGTTCGGCATCATCGTCATGCTGCTTGGCATCCTGACCGCCTGGACCGTCGCGTTCGGCACCAAGGAAAGCGAAAGCGCCCTGCGCTCCAAGGCCCAGAAGAACGGCAACCCGCTCGAGGCGTTCAAGGCGCTGTTCCAGAACGACCAGCTGCTGTGGGTCGCGCTGTCCTACCTGCTGTACGCCATCGCCAACGTGGCCACCACCGGTGTGCTCCTCTTCCTGTTCAAGTTCGTGCTCGACAATCCGGCCGCCTACTCCGCGACCGGCGTCATCGCGCTGGTGGCCGGCCTCATCATGGCCCCGCTGTACCCGATCCTGAACAAGCGCATCCCGCGCCGCTACCTGTACATCGGCGGCATGATCTCCATGATCGTCGCTTACGTTCTGCTGGGTCTGTTCTCCACCAACATCGTCGTGGTGTTCATCGCGCTGGTGCTCTTCTACGTGCCGAGCACGCTCATCCAGATGACCGCGATCCTGTCCCTGACCGACTCCATCGAATACGGCCAGCTGAAGAACGGCAAGCGCAACGAGGCCGTCACCCTGTCCGTCCGCCCGATGCTCGACAAGATCGGCGGCGCCCTGTCGAACGGCATCACCGGCTTCATCGCCGTCGCGGCAGGCATGACCGGCACCGCCACCGCGGCCGATATGACCCCTGCGAACATCCACACCTTCGAGGTCTGCGCGTTCTATGCGCCGCTCGTCCTGATCGTGCTCAGCCTGCTGGTGTTCATGTTCAAGGTGAAGATCAACGAGAAGATGCACGCCGAAATCGTCGAGCAGCTTGAGGCCAAGCTCGCGGCCGGCGAGATCTCCGACGAGGAAGCCAAGACGGTCGAGACGGTTGAAGCCGTCAACGAGAAGGCCAAGACTCTGACCGAATAAATAACCAATCCTCGTCACTCCTTCCTTTCTCTCTGATGGAGGCCCCAATTTCGGTTGGGGCCTCCATTGGTATATGCGCTGTTTTATGACCGTTCAAAGTTTGTCAAATAGATAAAACGACCGATGTCCGGGAGCATAATGCAACCAATGTTGTTTCGTATTTTCACTGATAAGGGGCTGCGGACGTTTTCTTGGAGACTGTGCGGAAGGATTGTTGCCGTGTTCGGTCGCGAGGAGCGCGAGCGGGCGGTGGAGCTGTATTTCACGACGTCGATGTCCACGAAGCAGGTTGTGGAGCATTTGGGGTATCCGACCGGGCAGTGCCTGGAGCGGTGGCTGCATGCCGATCCACGGTATGCCGACGCCGTTGCCAAGCCTCCCGTACCGTTGGGGGCGCGGTGTCGCGCGGTGGAGCTGTGCCTGTCTGGTATGCAGCGGAAGCAGGTGGCGACGGAGCTTGGCGCCGGCACCGGTGCGGTGCATCATTGGATGAGACTGTACCGCGCCGGTGGAATGGCGGCGCTGGGCACCGGGACGTCGGAGAAGGTGATTCGCGGGATCATGCGCGAGGACGGGCTGGTCGCCCGTGTCCCTGGACGGCGGCGCTACAGCTCGTACGGGGGGGCGAGGTCACGCCCGCGCCGGACAACCTCGTCGACCGGGGTTTCACCGCTCCCGCGCCGAACGTGAAGTGGCTCACGGACATCACGCGGGATCAAGGCCCGTGACGGCAGGGTCTGCCTTTCTCGATGGTCGACTGCTACGACGGCATGGTCGTGGCGCACACGGTCGGGACGTCGCCGAACGCGGAACCGGCGCGACACGATGCCGGGGCCGGGCCGCCGCCACGCTGCGTGCCGACGAGCGTCCCGCGGTCTCACGGCGACCGCGGTTGTCATTACCGGTGGCCGGGATGGCTGGACCGGATGGGCCGGTACGGCCTGGTCCGGTCCATGGGCGCGAAGGGGTGCAGCCCGGACAACGCCGCGGCCGAGGGGTTCTTCGGCCGTATGAAGGCCCGGGTCCGTGCATCTCCGGGCATTGGGAGGAACGCACGTGCGAGGAGGCCGGCGACCTCGCCGGCGAATACATCCGCTGATACAACCATACGAGGATCAAACAGTCGCTGGGCTGGAAAAGCCCGGTAGGATACAGAACAAGCCAGGGGGCTGGCCGTATAGGAAACAACTCCAAGAAAACGTCCGCAGCCCCAACCGTACATTCCGCATCTTCTTTGCCGACACAATCCGGTGCGGGCTGATGGCGTGCCATGAGATGTTCGAGCGCGCTCGGGTGGGACGTCGGGTTTTCGATCGCGGATTCCTGTATGAGCAGAAGTACAAGCTGGCGGATGTCATGCGGCTGCTTGGCTGGTCCGACGAGATGAACGGGCAGAACGTCGGTGGATACTTCTGCCATAAGGCATCCGGCACCATGCCCATCTTCGTCAAATACGCGAACAGTCAGTATGACGACCGGTTCCTCGGATTGCAGGAGATGCGGTATTTCAGCAAGAACAACCGCACCGAGGATTCGCCGGAGTTCCAGTGGATGAAATACGGCTATGGCACGGAAGCCTGGCAGGAGGACCACTTCATTCCGTTGTTCGTGATGCGCAAGGAGGAATCCGACGAGGCGAAGTACTACTACGTCGGACACATCGCCGCAGTCAACGACTTGCATACCATTACGCGGAAGACCGAAGGAGATGGCGGCGCAACGGTGAACCTCGCCGTCGCCAACCTGCGTCTGGCCAGGCCCCTGGACCCCGAACTGTTCCGTCATTTGACGGGTATGGCGACGTCGTGATTAGGTGGTCAGCATAGTGGTTGCTACTAACTGAATAATTTCTGTCCAGGTTGGTTCACCAGGGTCTGATCCTTCGCTGGCATTGGAATTCTTGACTCTTGTGATGCATCCATCTTGTTGTCGGGAATGAGGACTTGGTTAGGATGATTCTAGATAGAATTGTCGTAAAGAAACGTTGCGGTAAGGACTGGTCATGGATTGTTTTCTTATATATCTCATTGTTGTTAACGTGTTGACTTTTTTGTTTTTTTACTATCGATTTTCTGTACCATTGGCATACTGGAAATGACGGTTTGATACATCCAAATGTACTTAATTTGTTTGGTGTTGCTGGTGGAGGCTTGGGGATGCTTGCAGCATTCTTAGTGTGGGATCGTAAAGTCGTAAAAGATAATGTCGCGTGGCGGTTTATTTCCATAATTTGCGTTGTCGTATGGGGTATGATTGTTGCAGTAGTGTATGGATTTATTGATATTGATATCCAGTCACTAATGAAACAATTAAACATGGATATCGTTATCCCTCTTGTGGTCTATCTACTGATAATAAATACTGTGACTTTTATTCTGTTTGTTGTTGATAAAATTAAAGCAATACGAAGGTCATATAGAATACGCGAATATGTATTATTGATGGCATGTTTTCTTGGTGGAGAAATAGGTGGACTGTTGGCTATGATTGTTGCGAATCATAAAATTAGGACTTGGTATTTTCTCTTTGGATTACCATTCCTGTTTTTGGTGCATGGCGCTGTCTTTCTTTATTGTCATGCGGCAGGCATTGTATAGCAATAGGCCCTGTTCGTTGTGGCGTTGAGAAGTGCTTATTAAGACGATATCTTTGGGGTGCGATGAATCATCTCCGTAAGTCGAAGAACGTTTAGATTCTTGTCGTCACATTCCCGTGGCTCGAGAATCATATATAGGGCAAACGCCATCATCGTCTCTTCTCGCGACCAATTACGCCGCGTGACTTTGATGATGGTTGTGCTCATGCAACCAGGATACTGCTTCTGCGGTTGATCATCCTTTCCTCTTAAACATTGCACTAAACATTCCGCCGATTGCCTTTCCGGCATCATTGAATGCTTTGTCCGCTGCTTCCCCTGCGTTCTTACTCATATCGCCGATTGCCTTACCCGTATCGTTTAAGACCTTACCTGCGGCGTCGACGGTATCGCTTGCAGCGTCTGCTGCTGCTTGTCCAGCAGAATTCAAGACTTTGCCGGCATTGTCGATGAGATCGTTCGCCCCACGAACTGTTGCGTTGATCGCGGAGGCCGTTCCTTCGGCAGCGGCCTCCGCCCCTTTTCCGATGGAGGAAACTACTTGTTCTCCGCCGTGTATTGCGGCGTCGGCTGTGTTTCCAATAACGCTTCCTGCTGTTTGTGCTGCGGAAGAAATTGCTTCTCCGGCTGTTTCTGCGCCGTCGTGTACTTGACGGGCAGCGTCCTGCGCGGAATGGTGAATGTGGTTGGCTACATTGGAACCGAAACTCGATATGGCTTTAACGCCTTCCGCACCTTTTTCAATGACCAGATCGCGGGCGTCGGCCGCCGCTTCAATCCATTCCTTGGCTTTGATGGATTGCTCAGTGGCGGCAATACCGAGAGCTTCATTAAAATCGTTGATTTGTGAGGCGATGGCGTTGCCGCTGTCGATAACCACACGGGAATCGAAAGGGTGCAGGAGCACTTGTTCGTTGGCTTTCCCTGAAATGGTACGAATTCGTTGGCTTAGATCTGAGAGGGTATTTGATACCAGTTGCATACGTTGTTGTTGATTGTTGAGTTCCACTTTCCGGTGACGCATGAGTTCTTCGGGGGAAGTGTCCCGCACGCGGTCAAGCTTTAGTATGCTGTACCCATCTTGAAGCTCCAAACTTCTCGCTAGTATAGCAATCCACTGACTGACATCGCTGATGCCACGTTTCATTATGCTCGCTTTTTTGCCGATATCTTTGGCTCGTTCGAGTTTATTTGCGAATGCGTCTAGTTGACGTAACGCGTAGACCTGAGCTGCGGCCAATGTTTGTTTGGTGTCCTGCACACCAGCCCAAGTGACTTCGGAAACGCCTCCGAACTGCTCTCGTTCGGACATCGCTTCTGCGATAACCAATCCCGCGCCAACCATCTTGGAAATTTCTGAATCTTTTTGTGCGCGGAGAATATCGTCGACTTTTTGGTCAATGACCTTAAGGTAGTCGGTAACTTGCCCCATCATTTGTTGTAATGCGAGCTGTGTCATTAACGTACCGACATTGGATAGCATCATTGGGTTGACGGCTCCGGGTGCGTTGACGAATTGCACGTTTCCTTTGATGCCTCTGTATCCGCCTTGACCAATGACACCGGTGAATAATCCTGTGGTATTGCTCTGAATAAGGCCGAATTCCTGAATCTTACCGACACTTTCTTCCGAAAGCTGTACCCATCGGCCGGATAGCTGAGCAATGTTGGCAGCCGCATCTAACGAAGCCCCGAAGAGAGAAGCAACCTGTGATGCCTTGATATTGACATCTCGGGATTCCAATCCCTGTTCCTTAAGGAACTGCGTAATGTCGGTTGAATCGCCCAACACCATAAGTCCATAGTCATCAGCAATGAGTTGAATGTCACCGTTCACTGATTGTCCTTACTCTTTCGTGATATGAATCCGATGTCGCTCTAGTTGATTGCTGCGTTGAATGCACTGTCCAGTAATTTTTTGGACCTTTGCTGTAGTTCTTTAATCTTTTTTCGATCGCTGACAGAAGCCTTGCTGATGAGTTTGGTGCCTCGTCTGATTTTGCTTAGCTCGTCACGCCATTGCGTAATCGGCGCATCATCGGATAATTCGGTGGCTCGGGATTCGATGAGTTCTTCGACGGCGTCACACTGCAACTGGATTTGTTCCAATGGTGTTGCTCGTTGTGAAAGCTTGGAAAGTTTTTCCATCAACTGGATGAACCGCTGTGAAAGATTCATCTGCTTCAGCCATTGCACGAGTTTATCAATCATCTCGGGCGTTACAAATTGCGCAAGCGTGACGGCTGCCCTCAGCAAAGCGGCCGCTCTGCCGCCTTTTCTGGTCGCTGAGATCGAACTCTTCTTCGGGTTGGTCATGGCTCTTCTCTTCTATGTACGAGTCTCCACTGACTTTCATTATACGAGTAGGCGGTTTGAACGGTGAATGTATGGCCTATACTCCTGTATCTGGCGTATGACTACCGAGATTGACTTGTCTGTATCCTGACTGTCGCTTGGTGTAGTGATTGGACACTAACGGCGGGTTTTCTGCATGGGGCACGTCACTGGCATCTGGGCTGGTGTCTCGTGCCATTATTCGACTGATTTATTGGTGAACAAGCACGGGTTCGGAATCGGGGTTCGCACTACTTGGCGATTCGAAAATTAAAGTGGCGAAAATCGGCGGGTCGCAATTTGCAACTTGAAGTAGTGTGAACCTCGTCCATAGGGCCCGCCCCATCCGTGCCGATTGCTATACCGGGATTATGCAGTACATCAGCCATTACGCGTCTCCACTCGGTGGCATCCTGCTGGCTGCCGATGACTGTGGGCTGACTGGCTTATGGTTTGAAGGGCAGAAGTACTTCGCCCGTCTGTTGGATCATGACCATGAGGAACGAAATGCTACCGTGTTCGAGACGGCGAGACGATGGCTGGACGTGTATTTCTCCGGTCGTGAACCGGAATTCGACGTGCCGTTGCATTTCATCGGCACGGCGTTCCAGAACGATGTGTGGCGAATCCTGCGCACCATTCCCTATGGTCGGACGATGACCTATGGGCAGATCGCCCAACGGCTTGCCGTACGGCGGGGCGTTCCAAGCATGTCCGCACAGGCTGTGGGCGGTGCCGTTGGACATAATGTCATTTCGATCATTGTGCCTTGTCATCGGGTGGTCGGCGCCAACGGAAGCCTGACCGGTTACGCTGGCGGTATTGACCGGAAAATGAAGCTGCTGGCTCTGGAACACGTGGATATGAGCGGATTGTCCGTTCCGATGCGGGGGACGGCGCTGTAGGAGTGTGGTCATCTGTCCTGATACAGGGTATCGGCGATGAAGATGGTTGTATTGTGTTTTACCGCAGATCCATCTCCATCAGATGTGAGGCATGAATCAGCCCGCGACCCACGTGGATCTCATACACGCCATGGTCGGTGA
>OLQE01001534.1_pt1 | contig 12266 bp, 8 predicted proteins | sample 1643161 | NCBI WGS metagenome assembly OLQE01 (sample SAMEA3136650, study PRJEB25190) | human gut metagenome | reverse complement strand
TTATACGAGTCTCTTGAAAGGAGTCTCCTCACACCGGGAATCTGTGGAAATCCTAGGAGCAGATACAGAAAAAATAGGGAAAGCTTATCAGTTTCTGCTAAATGATCATCCCGAATTGTTTTGGTGCTCTGGCACACTGCAAATGACACACTATCCAATGGCGGAAAAAATAGAATTATTTCCAGAATACTTATATGACAATGAGGAGAGCATGCGCCGGCAAAAAGAAATCGAGAGTGCGGCACAGGAATGGCTTGCGGATATACCTGAAAATGTTTCGGAATATGAGAAAATCAAATATCTTTATGAGCAGATTGTCTGGCGAACCGAGTATCAGGAAGGTGGAGCGGACGATCAGAATATTTATAGTGTGCTGCAAAATGGGGAGTCTGTCTGTGCAGGATATGCCAAGACAATGCAGTATCTGGCAGGGAAGGCAGGAATTTTTGTCACTTATGTGACGGGGACAGCAACAGATCCGGATACCGGGGAGACGCAGGATCATGCATGGAATCTTGTGAAGTGCGACGGAAAGTATTCTTATGTAGATACTACATGGGCAGATCCGGTCTGGACCGGAGAGGGGACACAAAAGGAAACAATCGTTTATGATTATCTTTGCTGTCCGCAGGAGCAGCTTTTTCTGACACATATACCGGAAGAATCGGTTGTACTTCCGGTATGTGATGCTTATGAGCAGGAGTATTATCGGAAAAATAACAGATTTTATGAGAACTATGAGAAACAGCAGATCTGTCAGGCGCTCCGGGAAGATGTGGAAGGCCAGAAGAGTGAATCGGCTTTGAAATTCGGGTCAGCGGACGCATTTGGTCAGGCGGAAGTGGAGATCCGAGAGGAAATTCTTCCGGAAATGGTGCAGTATCTTGGAGAATTGTATGGTCTTTCTACCGTAGAGTATTTTTATCGGGAAGAGAGTGCATTTCAAAAAATAACAATTTATTGGAAATATGAGTAAAGAGATTTGAGGAAAGAAGGCAAAAAATGATCGATTTATACGGTATTGTAAGTATTCCATTTTTAAAAAAATCAGCATTTACAGGAAGTTTTCGAAAGATGAGATATCGTCTGGAAAAAGTGGCAGTCGAAGACGAGGAACGGTTAAAAGGTACTTTCTGGTGGAGAGATGTTTGCTGGGAAAAAGTTTTGAACGATGAGAAACATTCTGCAGATTTTTCTTTTGATAAGGAAGGACTGGAAAAAGCGGTTGACTGGTTAAATCAAGCTTACGAAAAAGAAAATAAGCCGGAGGAATAAAGGAAGGAGAGCAAATGGATGTATAAGATATTGATCGTGGAGGATGATGAGACGATTGCAAGACTGCTCAGAGAACATTTGGAAAAATGGGGCTATCAGGCTCGATGCGCAGAGGATTTTAAGCAGGTGGCAAAAGAATTTAAAGAGTATGCTCCCCATCTTGTTCTCATGGATATCGGACTTCCGTTTTATAATGGATTTTACTGGTGCACAGAGATCCGGAAGACATCAAACGTACCAATCTTATTTTTGTCATCGATGTCTGACAATATGAATATTGTTATGGCCATTCAGATGGGTGGGGACGATTTTGTGACAAAGCCGTTTGATCTCAATGTGCTGACGGTGAAGATTCAGGCACTTCTTCGAAGAACATATGCATTTCAGGGCAGTGCAAGTGTGATGGAGCACAAGGGTGTTATGTTAAATCTCAGTGATGCAAGTGTGACATTTCAGAGTCAGAAGATAGAACTGACAAAAAACGATTATAAGATTCTTCAGATTCTGATGGAGCGTGCAGGAACAATTGTAAAGCGAGAGGAAATCATGCAGCGCCTTTGGGAAAGTGATGAGTTTATTGATGACAATACACTGACTGTAAATATGACTCGTCTGCGGAAAAAACTGGAAGAGTTAGGGGTACAGGACTTTATCAAGACGAAGAAAGGAATCGGGTATATTATCGAATGATCAGATTAGCAGGTGCATATCTCAAAAAATGCCGAAAGGTGATTGCAGTATATATTGGGATTGTAACTATTTTTTTCATTGTATTTTTCTTGTCATCAGTTCCGGTTGACACTGTGCAGTATGCTGCTTTTTTGTCTGCAGTTTTGATGTGCATTGTTGGGATAATTGATTTTGCAGATTTTGTGCGTCGATCTGGAAAGCTTCACGATATTTCAATGCAGCAACAAATGGAACTTAGCAGTCTTCCAAAAGCGAAGGAATCCATCGAGGACCAGTATCAGGAGCTGCTGATCCGCCTGGAAGCATACAGAAGAGAGTTGGAGTCAGAAGCGGAAATTAATTATCAGGAAATGGTTGATTACTATACATTGTGGGCTCACCAAATCAAAACACCAATTGCGGCGATGAAGCTTTTGAATCAGTCAGACCAGATCGATCGAAGGGCGATGGAAGCGGAACTTTTTAAGACGGAGCAGTATGTGGAGATGGTATTATCTTATCTGCGTGCGGGCAATCTATCCTCCGATCTTGTCCTGCAGCGCTATTTTCTCGATGAAATTGCAAAAAAGGCAATCCGCAAATATTCGTCCTTGTTTATTTTGAAAAAAATCGAATTGGAATTTCACCCGTCGAAGGTGGAAGTACTGACCGATGAACGATGGGCGGTGTTTGTTGTGGAGCAGATTTTATCTAATGCATTAAAATACACAAAAAAAGGGAAAATCATTGTTCAGATAAAAGGGGACAGCATCATCGTGCGAGATACCGGAATCGGAATCAGCAGGGAAGATCTGCCAAGAGTGATGGAGAAAGGATTTACTGGATACAATGGCAGACAGGATAGAAAATCTACAGGAATCGGGTTGTATCTCTGCAAAAAAATCATGAAAAAATTGGGACATTTGATTGAAATTGAATCCGAAGTGGGAAAAGGAACGACGGTGATCTTAAATTTTGGGCGTGAATTTGAGGTTGCAGAGTAGTGGATATCTGACTTATAAATAGTTATTAGTATATATGATAGGTGAATGATTTACTTTCCTACAAATCTTTGATAAAATTATGTACGGTTTTGGTCATGGCAGATCACAAAGGAAGTGTTCGCACATGAGAGAGAAAGTACATCGATACACTTAAGGAGGAAATGAGAGATGTTAGAGAGGTTGTTTAAATTAAAGGAGAACAACACGACTGTGAAGACAGAAGTGCTTGCCGGAATCACAACATTTATGACGATGGCATATATTCTGGCAGTCAACCCAAGCATTCTGGCGGCGGCCGGGATGGATCAAGGTGCAGTGTTTACTGCAACTGCGTTGGCGGCATGTTTAGGAACGATGTTGATGGCAATTTTTGCAAATTATCCATTTGCGCTGGCTCCGGGAATGGGGCTGAATGCATATTTTGCATACACAGTTGTAATTGGTATGGGATATAGCTGGCAGATCGCGCTGGCAGCAGTTTTTGTAGAAGGTCTTGTGTTCATTGTATTGTCTGTGACAAATGTGCGTGAGGCGATTTTTAATGCAATTCCGCTGAACTTAAAGTCAGCAGTGAGTGTGGGAATCGGTCTGTTTATCGCATTCATCGGACTGCAGAATGCAAAGATTGTAATTGGTGGATCTACTTTGGTGCAGTTGTTTTCTATTGAAGGATATAATGAGCTGAATGGTGTGAAAGCATCTATGAATGATGTGGGGATCACGGTACTTCTTGCAGTGATCGGTGTGATCATCACAGCAATTCTTGTTGTAAAAAATGTAAAGGGAAATATTTTATGGGGAATTCTGATCACATGGATCCTTGGAATCCTTTGCCAGATCAGTGGTCTCTATGTTCCAAATGCAGAACTCGGAATGTTTAGTCTGTTACCGGATTTCAGCAAAGGAATCAGTGTGCCGAGTCTTGCACCGATTTTTGGAAAACTGAGTTTTTCAGGAATTAATATCGGACAGTTTATTATCGTTGTGTTCGCGTTCTTGTTTGTAGATATTTTTGATACGCTTGGAACACTGATTGGTGTTTCAACAAAGGCGGGGATGCTTGATCAGGAAGGAAAGCTTCCGAAAATTAAAGGAGCACTGATGGCAGATGCGGTTGCTACAACAGCAGGTGCAGTACTTGGAACATCGACGGTGACGACTTTTGTTGAAAGTGCTTCCGGTGTCTCAGAAGGAGGAAGAACAGGATTGACAGCAGTGACAACGGCAGTTTTATTCGGAGCATCGTTATTGCTTTCACCGATTTTCCTTGCCATTCCATCATTTGCGACAGCGCCGGCGCTGATCGTTGTTGGATTCTATATGCTGACCAATGTAGTAAATATTGATTTCGCTGATTTTACAGAAGGGCTTCCTTGCTTTATCTGTATCGCAGCAATGCCGTTTTTCTACAGCATTTCAGAAGGAATTGCTATGGGAGTCATCACTTATGTTGTGATCAATCTTGTAGCAGGAAAAGCAAAAGAAAAGAAGATGAGTTTATTGATGATCATCCTTGCTGTTCTGTTTGTAGGAAAATATTTCTTGTTATAAAAATCCATGACCATAGTTTTGGTAAGAAAATAGAAAAAATCTCCGGACAGGAAAAAGAAAACTGTTCGGAGATTTTTTATTTCTTTCAAAAATGTAAGATAGCGAAGAAAAATGTAAGGGAAAACGATGGCAGAGGAAACCGGATATTTTGTATAATGACACTGTGATCGAAAGACAGGAGGTAATGAATATGGCATTATTAGAAGTAAATAATCTAAAGAAAATTTATACAACCCGATTTGGAGGAACACAGGTGGAAGCATTGCGAAATGTGAATTTTTCCGTGGAACCGCGAGAATACGTGGCAATCATGGGAGAATCCGGTTCGGGAAAAACGACATTGTTGAACATATTGGCTGCGCTTGACAGACCGACGAGCGGCAAAGTGTTTCTGAAAGGACGAGAGCTTGGAACAATCAAAGAGAAAGAGATGGCGGCATTCCGCAGGCAGAACTTAGGATTTGTTTTTCAAGATTTTAATCTGCTCGACACTTTTTCGCTACAGGACAATATTTTCCTTCCGCTGGTCCTCTCCGGGAAGAAGTATCCGGAGATGGCGCGCAGACTGGAACCGATTGCGGCATCGCTTGGAATTGAGAAACTTTTAAAGAAATTTCCTTACGAGGTGTCTGGCGGGCAAAAACAACGGGCAGCAGTTGCAAGGGCATTGATCACAAAACCACAGCTGATCTTGGCAGATGAACCGACAGGAGCGCTTGATTCCAGATCGGCAGATGAACTTTTGGATTTGTTTCATGAAATTAATGAGAACGGACAGACGATTCTGATGGTGACGCACAGTATTAAGGCGGCAAGTACTGCGAAAAGGGTGCTCTTTATTAAGGATGGGGAGGTTTTCCATCAGCTCTATCGCGGAAATCTGTCGAATGAGCAGATGTACCAGAAAATCTCTGACACATTGACAGTTCTTGCTACGGGAGGTGAACAAGGTGAGTAGATCGGTTTATACAAAGCTGGCACTGATCAATATGAAAAACAACAGAAAGACTTATGTGCCGTATGTGCTGACTGCCATTGTAACCGTGATGATGTATTACATTTTGTGTGGACTTGCAAGTGGAAGTTCAGTCGGTGACAGGACATTGCAGAGGGTATTAGAATATTCTTTGTCAGTAGTAGTGATTTTCTCGGTACTGTTTTTGTTCTACACGAATAGCTTTCTGATGAAACGACGAAAAAAAGAAATCGGTGTTTATAATATTTTGGGTCTGGGAAAGCAACACATTGCTAAAATGCTGACAATGGAAACAATTGTGACAGCATCTGTAAGCATTGTAGGTGGAATACTGGCGGGTCTTACGTTTGAAAAATTGATGTATTTGTGTCTGCAGAAACTGTTACGGTTTGAAACGGGGATGAAGTCGGAATTTCATATGGAGACAGTTTTTTCGACGGCAGTACTGTTTTTGGGGATTTTTGCGCTGACACTTTGCTATAATCTGCTGCAGATCCGGCTGTCAAACCCATCAGAGTTACTGCGGGCAGGAAAAGAAGGGGAAAAAGAACCGCGGACGAAATGGGTGCTTGCCTTGGTGGGAACAGTATTTCTTGGAATTGGATATTGTATTGCGTTGACGACAGAATCTCCACTGGAAGCAATCCCTAAATTTTTTCTGGCGGTAATCTGTGTGATCATCGGCACATATGCATTATTTATTACAGGGAGCATCGCATTTCTGAAATTTTTGAAGGGAAGGAAGCGTTTTTATTATCAGACAAAACATTTTGTCTCTGTGTCAGGAATGATCTACCGAATGAAGCAAAATGGAGCAGGTCTTGCAAATATCTGTATTTTAAGTACGATTGTGCTTGTTATGATTTCGGCAACTGCATCACTGTATCTGGGAATTGATGATGTCATATCCAGCCGCTATCCGAGAGAGAGCCGGATAAAAACTAGCTTTTCTACACCCGAGCAGGACAGACAAATGCGTCAAATAGCAGAAGAAGTCTATGGGAAATATGATGTGAAAATGGTCGAAACGATGGAATACCATTACGGTTCATTTGTCTCAGTGTTTGACGGAGAACGATTTCTCAAGGAAAATGAAGTGAGCCAGGAAGATATGATGGAAGTATGCCAGGTATATTTGATTCCGCTGGAAGATTATAATCAGATGGAGGGAATGTCGGTATCGCTTGCGCAGGATGAGATGCTGGTGTATGTATCTAATGAAAAGAAAGAACTTCCGGGAACGCTTGCTTTTGGAGAGCGCAGATATCATGTCATACAGCAGTTAAAAGAACTAAAATTTGCGGGAAGTTCTACGCAAAATATGACAGAGGATTATTATGTGATTTTGCCGGACATGGAATCGATCAATGGTATTTTGAAGGCGATGTATCAGGACAGTGGAATGAAAGAGGAGTATATTCAGGAGGCTTCTGTTATTTCTTATACACTACAGTCGAATTTAGAGGGGACTGAGGAAAATTGCAAGAAAGCGATTGCCGAACTGCGTGCAACATTTGAAGCATCAGGGATTCCGGGATTTTATGAAACGAGACAGGAAGGAAAAGAAGGGATGTTTTCTGTATATGGAGGCTTGTTGTTCATTGGTATTTATCTTGGAATATTATTTTTGATGGCAACCGTTTTAATTATTTATTATAAGCAGATTTCGGAAGGATATGAGGATCGCGAGCGATATCAGATTATGCAGAAAGTGGGGATGAGTAAAAAAGAAGTGAGAGACTCTATCAAAAGTCAGATATTGCTTGTATTCTTTCTGCCGCTTGGAGCATCCATTCTTCACATTACTGTGGCATTTAAGGTGTTGACAAAGTTGTTGGCAGGATTTGGATTTACCAATACAATGTTGTTTTTCGGATGTACTGTGGCAGTCTCATTGCTTTTTGCAGTGTTTTATATCATTATTTTTGCAGTAACTGCAAGGGAATACTACAAAATTGTGGAATAGATTATTGCTCTTTGGGAAATGGTTCGATGAGAGGGAGAAGGGAAGCTTTAAAAAGTATCTGAAAAGTCTGTCATGAAAGCATTGCAAGAACATGGAGGATAATGCTATAATTTATTATCATGCAATGAAGAAAAAGCAATGTAAGAAACGACAAGTAGGTGAACGATTTGAAGAATAAAATCAAACATTTCTCAGAGGGCGATTTTCGAGCAATCCAACCGAAAATCCGACTTCCCGAGACGAAGATCATAATGAAGATCGGAGAGGGAGAAGTTTATCATGGAGAATTTTTAATAGAGAACGAAGAAGAGGGAGACGTAAGAGGTCTTGTCTATGCCTCTTCTTTTCGCATGCATTGCAGCGAGCAAGGATTTGAAGGACATCAGGTTAAGATTCATTTCACATACGATGCGTCGGGAATGCTTCCCGGGCAGATAGAGAAAGGATATTTTACCATTGTATGCAGTGGGGGAGAATTTGAGCTTCCGTTTACTGCGATCATTGAAAAGCCGTATGTTATGACATCTGTTGGGAAAGTACAAGATATGGAGAGCTTTCGCAGGTTGGCAGAGAAAGATTACCTGGAGGCAGCGAGGCTGTTCCGCTCAAGAGATTTTTATCAGATTTTGAAATATGAAGAGAAGCGTTGGAGCAATCTGTACAGCAATATGAGAAAATGGTCTCTGGATGAACAGGGATTGGAAGAATTTTTAGTTGGAACGAAGCAGAAAGAACGGATTTTTCTGACATTGTCAGAAGAGGCGGAATCGTTTTTTGATCTGCAGACGTCTAAAAAAGAAGCAATCCGTATTACAAAAAACACATGGGGATATATGGAAGTGGCCGTGGAGGTGAAGGGTGACTTCCTTTGTCTTGTACAGAATCGTTTTTCAACAGAAGATTTTGTCGGAAACCGGTATCAGTTGGAATATGTAATTGAAAGTGATCTGCTTCATGGCGGGAAAAATTACGGGGAGATTGTTATTCGCACTCCCTATGAGACGTTGACATATACAGTTGTAGTTTCTCAAAACCCGGCAAAGAGCAGTGATAGGCGAGAGCAGGCAAAAGAATGGATCAGGCTTTTATCTTCTTATTTACAATGTGAAGCCGGAAAAGCTCAGAAGGAAATGTGGATTAAGGAGGCAAAAGGATATATCCAAAGAAGGCAGCAGGAAGATTCGGACAATGATCTGTACCTGTTATTACAAGCACAGCTTGCCGTATTAGAGGGACGCAAAAAGGATGCTCAGGATAATTTAGATCAATACAGTTACAGCAGATTTTCTTTGAGTAAGAAATTTGAGATGGATGCATATTACCTTTATTTGACTGCGGTCTGCCGGGCTGAAGAAGCATACACGAAGAAAACGGTAGAAGATATTCGAAGAATGTATATGAAAAATCGAGAATCCTGGCAGATTCTGTGCATTTTAGTGGAATTAGATGAAATTTATCAGGACAAACAGGATAAACTTTCTCGTCTGGAGGAACAGTATCAAAAAGGTGCAAATAGTATTTTGTTTTATTTGCAGGCATACCGGTGTTATAGGGAGCAACCGGAATGTATTAAAAAGCTTGGGGCATTTGAAATCCGTGTCTTTTCTTTTGCGGCAAAATATGGTCTGCTCAGTGAGGAAGTGGCATTATATATCGCGAATCTTGCCACACAGTTAAAAGGATTTGATAAGAACATTTACCAGATCCTTGGGAAAGCTTACGAACAATATCCGGATCCGATGATTTTAAATGCAGTCTGCACGATGTTGATCAAGGGAAGTAGACTGGATGGAGAATATTTTGTGTGGTATGAGCGGGCGGTCAAAGCAGGTCTGAAGATTGCACAACTCTATGAATCTTATATGATCACAATTCATGGTGAAAAAGCGAAGGAACCCCTGCCAAAATCTATTTATCTGTATTTTCTGCACGGATCTGTGCTGGATTATACGAAGCTTGCAGTGTTATATGCAAATGTGATTCTTCATGTAGAGGAGACAAGTGAGCTATATGGACAATATCGGGAGAAGATGGAACAGTTTGCATTGACCCAGCTGGAGAAAAAGCATATTACAGAGCCGCTCCGGATCATTTATAAACGCTTTTTAAATGAAGAAAATCTGACTCCAAAACGAAGGGAAGCTTTGAATGAAATCTGTCATGTCTATGAGGTGATCGTGCAGTCTGACCGGATGAAATCAGTAATCGTAATCAACGCCGAAGGAGAGATTGCAAACAGAGTTTCCGTGATCGATGGAAAAGCACAAATCCATCTGTACTCGAAGGAAGACCGCATTGTCTGGGAAGGAAGAAATGGGATCCACTATGTAGAATCTGTAAATTATGAGAGCAGACGTCTCTTTTATGATAAGCATTATTTAGAATTGTGCAGACCGGATCCAGAGCAGGAAGAGGAAGAAGGATACTGCAGCCGACCGCTGACGTTTGAAGAGGTGCAGGACAATGGATTAGAACAGTATGAGCACGAAGAAGTTTTTCATCTATGCAGTAAAAAAATCAGAGAGGATAACTATGCGGAAGATGATTTTCTCACCTACCTGACCTTCTCTTTGTTCCAGGAGGAATATTATGATAAGGCAGTGCTGACTTATCTGGCAAATTACTATTGTGGACCGACAAAAGATATGAAACGGCTTTGGCGTGTGGCGAGAGAGTATGAGATACAGACCTTCCAGTTAGCAGAACGTATTTTGACACAGATGCTGTTTTCTGAGCAGATGTTTGGGGAGGCGGAGATTTTTCTGGATTACTATTATGGAAAGCCATATTATCGTTTGAAATGGGCATATCTTGTTTATGTGTGCAGAGAGTATGTCACAAAGCAAAGAGAGATTGCCGATGAAGTGATGGAAATTTTATGTATGGAATATCATCACCAGTCAACGATACCAGAAGTGTGTCAGATTGCTGTACTTCAGTATTATGCAGATCATGCGTGGGGAGATGTTCAGGAAAACATGCTCTTGACGTTTCTGCGCGAACTGAGTATCCGCCAGATTTATTTTCCGTTTTTCTTACAGTATCGCAAAGACTGGTTAAAGGAACTCCAGCTATATGATAAGACGATGGTAGCATATTATGCAAAAAAGAAAGGGAAAGTAACTTTTCGATATCAATTGATCCGGGATGGAGAAGAGACAGGAGAGTATCATTCGGAGGTACTTGGTCCGGTCTATGAGAATGTCTATGTGAAGTCGATGATCTTGTTTGAAGGAGAAGAACTCCGCTATTATTTCGTGGAATCTGGTGAAATGAGTGAGATTCGTACGGAAAAGGCGGTCTGCAGGAAAGTGGATCGACAGAAGGAGATTGGAAAATATATGCGCATCAACCAGCTGATCCGCGAAGGACAAAAGCAAGAACTGATAGAAAATTTTGCAGAGGAAGAGCAGATGTCAGAACTTCTGTTTCCGATTTATTGATAGGGGGGAGAGATATGGGACAAGGCAGTATTATTGGATATGATCTGAGTGAAGAAGGATGCCAGATCAGTTATTATAATGAAGCGCAGCATGAGCCGGAGACAGTGAAAAACGAGTCCGGAGAATATCAGATTCCTCTTGTGATCGGATGCAAGAATGATGCATGGTATATCGGGGAAGAGGCTCGCAGTCATGCAAAACACAAGGACGGGGCTATGGCGACAGATCTGCTTGCCAAAAGTATGCACGGAGCTAAGATCCATTTGGGGAGAAGAACTTACGATGCAGTGTGGCTTCTTGCAAAATTTATCCGTCTCACACTTCAGCAGTTTGACAAGATTGAGTCGATTGTCTTCTGTGTGCCCGAGATGAGTCCGGATATTGCAAGGATGCTGAGGGGCATTGGACAGCGGATGGGGATCGAACGGAAGAAGATCCATGTGCAGGACTACAAAGAAAGTTACTGCTATTTTATGTTTTATCAGCCAAAAGAGCTTTGGCAATATGAATCAGCGCTGTTTTACTGTGACAAAAGACAGATTAAGGCATATATGTTAAGTCAGATTGCGGCGGGAGCAAAGTTGAAGAAGCAGACGTTTGTCACTGTGGATGAGGTGGCAAGTGCTCAGATGGAAGAGCTGAAAGCGGTGTATCCGGTGCTGAATGTCGAGCAGGCTAAGATGGCAGATTTTCGCTTTCAAAAATTTATCGAGAGTGTATTTGAGAAAAAAATCGTTTCCTCTGTATTTTTGATGGGAGAAGGATTTGAAAATAACTGGTATCCGAATTCCTTGAAGGTGTTGTGTAATGGAAGAAGGGCATTTCTTGGAAATAATCTGTACAGCAAAGGAGCATGCTATACAGCATACCAGCGTGGACAGGAAGAACTGATGAAAGAACAGGAAGGGCCGGTGTATCTTGATGAAAGTAAGCTGAAAGAGCAGATTTCTATTCAGCTGCGGCAGCATGGAAAAGAAGAATGGTACCCACTTGTACCATGGGGCAGACATTGGTATGAAGGAGATGGTCAGTGGGAAGTGCTTTTAGAAGACACGGATGATATTGAAATCAAGGTGGAGTCCTTGCTGACCGGCACATCACGCATCGAGCGCGTGCAAGTAAATGAGCTTCCCAAACGTGCAAAATATACGATCCGGCTTCAAGTAGAAGTTCTTTTTGTCGAAGAGAATGTCTGCAAGATTCTGTTTAAAGATGTCGGATTTGGAGAATTTTTCCCGGCTACGGATTTTGTCAGGGAACATACGATTTATTTAGGAGGAAGAAATGAGCAGTTTGATACTATGTAATAAAAAGCGCGCAAAACAGCCGTACGAAGTGTCACGGATCCACTGCCGGATCTACACATTGGAAGAACTCTGCTA
>OLQE01001533.1_pt1 | contig 12269 bp, 12 predicted proteins | sample 1643161 | NCBI WGS metagenome assembly OLQE01 (sample SAMEA3136650, study PRJEB25190) | human gut metagenome | reverse complement strand
CTGCTTATTGCTTTGCGCAATTGAAGCAGGGGACTTGCTTGATTCGGTTAAAAAAAGGATGACAGGTCACCCCACCATCCTTTTCACTTTCGATATTGATCTTATCTTCCACAGCAATATTTATACTTCTTACCGCTTCCGCACGGACATGGATCGTTTCTGCCGACCTTCTTGCCCTTTACTACAGTATTCATCTTCTTTGCAGCCAGATACAGCGCACGCTTCTTCTCTGCATCAAAGATCTTGTTCCATGCCGGCAGCTCGTACAGCCAGTCTGCCTTTGCATCTACCATGTTTTTGTAAAGCAGCTCATTGTCAAAGTCCAGGCTGACCTCGGTATCCTCGGTCATCTCCTCGATCGGATTCGGCTTCTTTAAGCTGTCATTGATGCCATCCAGAAATCCGGTCATTGTCAGCACCGGGATGTTGTACTTCTCTGCCAGCTCCTTGACTGTACCGGTAACTGCCTCTTCCGGATTCTCAAGCAGCTGCTCGTAGATTCCTTTCTCGGTCAGAAAATACTCGGACCAGAACTTCTGAAGCTGTTTTCTATCTGTCTCCTGTGAATACGCGATATCGCGCCACTCCTGTAATAATGCCATAGTAATACCATCCTTTGTTTCATAATAAATAGTTCTGAAAAATACTTTTTCTATTATATAACACTTTGCCCGTTGTGGCAAGGACATAACAGGTGAAATTGCAAAATCCCGGCTCTCCGGAATCTTCGACGGATCCGGATATTCCTTTCGCCAGTCGTCCGGAATGCAAAAGGCCAGATAATACAAGATCAGGCCACGATTCCATGTTCCGCAAAAAATGCTGCCTCTTTGCAAAAATCACTGCCCTTCCCATTGTAGCCGTGGCTCAGGATCACCGCCGGAAACGGACCTGTTCCATCTGGTATATAAGCCGTCGCAAAAATCCGGTCATCACGTACCCGAACGCTGTGCACTTCGGTACGATACATCTGCTTTTCCTTCCTATCTGGATCTGCCTTCCGGATTCGGATCAGTACCTGATTTTCCCCGCATCCCTCAATACTTCCTGTCAGGCACGTCTCTTCCAGCCAGGAAAGTGCCTCACTGTCTGTATAGATCCGTGGAGAAGTCCGGAGTCCATCTGACGTCTCTTCTCCGTTGTTTCAATGAAATTAATGCGTTACAGATACGTTACGGTTTCTGCCAGCTCTTTTCTGCTGCTATGATTCGGAAGCGCTTCTGTTCCTTCTGCCGCAATTCCAAGATCCAGCAGCATCAGAATTTCCTCTTCTTCCGGAAGATCAAGCGCCTGTGCCAGTTCCTCCGGATCAAAAAAGTTAATCCAGCAGCTGTCCACGCCTGCATTATAGGCAGCCAACATCATGTGCGTTGCCACAATACTGGCATCCTCAATTCCGGAATCTCTTTTCCCGCCCGGATAGGTAAACACGTTGTTTTTATTATAGGCTACCACTAAAACCATTGGTGCATGATAACGGCAGGGTGTTACTTTATCAATCGCCGCCAGGCCTTTTTCTGACTGCACTACATAAATATGCTGTTCCTGAAGATTTTTCGCGGTAGGAGCGAGGCGCCCTGCCTCCAGAATCTGATCCAGTTTCTCTTTTTCTACTTCTTTATCACTAAATTTTTTGCAGGAATACCGGTTCTTGATTACTTCTGAAAATTCCATTCTGAATCATCCTTTCTACATTCATTCTATGATATGATATTTTTAGTCTCAACATGTTCCTGCTATTCTGCCAAAACACCTTTGTACACCAAAAACATTATACACCGAAAAGCCTCTGACTGGTAGGCTTTATCCCTGTTTTTCCGGCTATGTTAAAAAAAGAAACTTTTGTTTTTGCGTATATTCCCCGGGAATCCGGCTATACTAAGAGTAATCTCACAGGAAAAAAGCAACACGGACGTGACATTTTCTTATGAGATTGCGTATGTTCTTATCATTGGATCCCCTCCGATGATAAATACAAAAGATAAAAATATATACTTATCCTCCCCTTTGTAAGAGGCTGCCGCTTGCTCACCTGTGTTGGATGATTTTGCGACAGCCTCTTTTCCGCTTCCCTCTACATCTGCTTACGCACAACAAGGTACTCATCCCCATTGCGATAATACGGACAACTGTAGTGATCATCTGACATCAGCCGGACATATTCATCCTCGTCCATATCGATGTCGCATACATAGCACTCATAATCCTCATCGTAAGTAAAATAGGTACAGGTCTCACAGCCACCCTGCTTCTTTTTCATACCTTTTCATCCTTTCTCTTCGCTTTCCCGGGTTTTGCAGTGCGCACCACAGCTTTGGCAGCCAATGCCTTACTTCTGAAAATCGCTGACATTCTCCCTGGTGACTTTCTGATACGGCAGCCGGATATAGCGGTCATTTTCCAGACCGACCTCATCCAGCCCCTCATCCGTCGCCAGTGCAAAGGCAAGGTTCAGCATCCCGTCTGCCTGTCCTTCCTTGTCATTATAAACAGTAGCGACCATTTCGCCCTTTTCTACCGCCTCAAGCCCCGGATCCGTTCCATCGATCCCAACAACCGCCGGCCATTCGTCTCTTGACAGCCCTGACGCCTTTAAGGCATCGATCGCACCGAGCGCCATATCGTCATTGTTTGCCAAAATCAGCTCCATCTGTCCCGGGTACTGTGCCAGCAGCGAAGCCACCTTTGTCTGTGCCTGTGCCCGGTTCCAGTTGGCAATCGCATAACCGAGCTTTTCTACCTGCACACCGGACTCGATGAGCATATTTACCGAACATTCTGTACGCACGATCGCATCCTGATGTCCAGCCTCTCCCTCCAGTACAACATACTGGCAGATGCCATCCTGGTTCTTATCCATGGTCGCATCCGTCAGAAATGCATCCGCGGCAAGCGCCCCCTCCAGCCTTCCGGAGTCAAACGCATCAGCACCCACATAATACAGCTTTGACCAGCGTTCCAGATCCTCTGCCACCAGCTCCCGGTTAAAAAAGATGATCGGAATATTATTTTTCTCTGCCATATCTGTGATCGTCGTCGGTTCCGTCCGGTCAACCAGATTTACACAGATCACATCACACCCTTTTTCCATCAGCGTCCGGACCTGTTCGTTCTGCGTCGTCTGATTTCCGGATGCATCCAGGATCTCCAGACTGATCGCCACGCCCTTTTCCGATTCCATTTTCAGTGTGGTGCTCTTAAATGTCTGCATCAGCTCCGATATAAACGTATCATACTGGTCGTACAAGGTCACGCCGATCTTAATACTTTTCACAGAGTCCTCTTTCCCGGAACCGCATCCTGTCAGAAGCAGGATTCCGGCCATCAGTGCCAGCCCTGTTTTTCTTATGTGTCTCACATTCATCCCCCATTTAATGCACAACCGGAAACAGAATCTTTTCTGCCTCCTTATCGTACATCTTTTCCTTTGTCACCGAAATGAATCCGGTCTCTATCTGCGTCGTACTGCTCTCTGTATGCTCCAGCTGCTTCTGGATCAGCTGTGCACTCTCATAGCCCATCGCGTATTCGTCCGGCACGACCATGCCCTGAATGTGCCCTCTGTCCAGATAATAAACTGCCCGTTCTGAGCGTCCTTCTCCGTAAAGGCTGCAATCCGGCGTCTGCCCGCCCTCTGTCAGCCAATCCAGTGCCATCTCCATCGCATCACTGTCCAGTGCCGCTAAGATATCCGGCGTCGCTTTCATCTCCTCTTGAAACTGCTTATCTGTCTCTGCACAAAAACGGATTTCTCTTCCTGCCTCTTTTATCTTTTTACAAAATCCTTCCAGTCTCTTTCTTCCCGCCAGTGTCTGCTGATTTCCGGTCAGCACTCCGATCGTTTTTCCTGCAGTTTTCTTCTCATCCAAGATCATCTGGGCGATGGCTTCTCCGATCGCCTTGGCATCCGGCTGCACGAGCGCGTGTCCCCCCTCCAGATCCAGATCGGAATCAATGAGTACGACACGGTCTTCCGATACGAGTTCTGAAAGTCTTCCGCCCAGATCCGAAGTATCACAGAGCGCCACAATAACGCCATCTGCACCATTTTCCAACTCACGTCCGATAATGCCATACTCTTCTTCAACTCTGGAAAACGCAGGAGCAGACACAACATTCAGATACAGTCCGGCCTCATCCGCTCCCTGATTCAGACCTTCCTTAAATGCATTCCACCGGTCACTGCCGCTGTTGCTGACAATCACAGAAACAACATAATGTGTATCTTTCTTTTCACTGTTCAGCAAACCATAGGATGCATAGATGACCACTGTGACAATCAGCGCTGTCACAAATCCAAGGTACAGCCGATCTCTGTTCATACGCTCCGGCCTCCTTTTCCGTCCGGAAGTTTTCCTTCCTCCAGCTGTCGACATGTCTCCTCCGTGTATGGAATATATGGGATATGGATTCGCACTGTCATCCCCTCATCCGGAAAAGATTCAATCTGCAATCCATACTGTTCTCCAAAGCGAAGCCGAATCCGGTTATGTACATTCAGCAGTCCTACTCCGCTTCCCCGGCTGCGCACCCGCTCTCCTTCCGTCAGAAGCTTTGCCGCCGCCTCCTCCGGCATACCAAGCCCATTATCGCTTATCTCCAGAAAGACATCCCCGTCTTTTTGATAGCCGCGCACAGAAATAATGCCGTCATCGTCCATCGCTTCCATGCCATAGTAGATCGCATTTTCCAGAATCGGCTGCACGACCAGCTTCACAGTACAGGCGGAAAGGATCTCCGGCGCAATATCAAACGATATCTCAAACGCATTTTTATAGCGGATCTTCTGGATATTCATGTAGTTTTCCGCATGCTTAATCTCATCTTCGACCCGGATAATCGTCTTCCCCCTGCTTAAACTGATTCGAAACAGGCTAGCAAGCTGTGTAATCATAAATACCGCATCATCATACCGCTCGCCCGTAATCATCCATACAATCGAGTCCAGAGTATTGTACAGAAAATGCGGATTAATCTGTGATTGCAGCGCATCCAGCTCACTCTTTCGCTTCTCTTCCTGCTTCACTACAATATCCTGCATCAGCTCCTGAATCTGCTTCATCGTCGAGCGCAGGGTCCGCCCGAGATGCTCGACCTCAAGAGAACCTCCCACATAAATATCAGGCTCCTGATTCCCTGCCTCCCATTCCCGCACGGAATCATTTAACCGTCGCAGCGGCTTGGATATCCGCGCCGAGACAAACTGATTGAGAATGACCGTTGCCAAAAGCGCAAGTGACACAAGCATGATGACCAGATATCTCGTACTGTCCTTCCCCATCCCAAATGATTCCAGCGGAACGACACTGACAAGCTTCCATCCGGTGTAGCTGATTGTTTTCTGTGTAACAATCCGCTGCTTTCCTCCAAACATCTCCTTCCAGCTCTCATCTGACGCATGCACTGCCTCCTGATTGTTTTCCTGAAACCGCCCCATCCGGATCAGTTCCTGCTTCGGATGATAAATGATCTCTCCATTCGGATCCATCAGATAAACATACTCAGAGGAAACCGACGCTGTATTTGCCTTGTCTAAAATACGTTCGATGCTGCTATAATTCATATCGACCAGCAGCACACCGAGCGTCGATCTACCTCCGTAGGTCAGGTCAACCGTGCGGCTTAAGGATACGACCCAGTAATACCGATATGTCAGATCATCAAACAGATTCTGTACATGCGGTGTCGAAAAATGAAAATTTTCCAGTTGATTCTTCGCGTCGACAAACCAGTCCTGCAATGCGACTGTCACATCTCTTTTCTCATTTGCGACCGGCGTCGCCTCCACCAGCCCGCCATCGTATGTATAGCAGGCGATGCTGACCAGATTGTCCTTGTTGGCCTCATACAGCAGGGTCATTTCCTCATCCATACCCTCCTGTTCCAGGTCTTTGTCTTTAATGACACTGTAATACATCGCATCGGAGATCCGGCGCATGCTGCGCAGATAATCCTCCAGATTGATTGCTGTCTGTTCCAGCAGCTGGCGGGAGTTTTCCCGCATCAGTGTCTCCTCTTTCTTGGAAAACTGCTTGTAAAGCAGGACACCCAGAAAACACAGACAGCATACAGAAACGACCGTAAATGAAAGGGCGATCGTCATCTGTATGCTTCTCGAGCCGACGTATGTTCCGGAATGCACCGTTATTTTTCTGATCCATTTTCTGATTTTATCCACGCTCTTTTAATTTCTCCACTCTGTATTTTGACGGTGATACTCCATACTGCTTCTTAAACGCATAGCTGAAGTAATTCGGATCGGAATAACCGGTCTTTTCTGCAATCATATAGGTTTTATCATCGGTTGTCAACAAAAGCTCTACTGCCCGTTCCATCCTGTAATCCGTCAGATAACCGATAAAGGTTTTCCCGGTTTCTTTTTTAAATACGGTGGAAAAATAAGCGGAGCTGACACCCAGCGTCCGACAGACCGTCTCGATAGAAATATTTTTATCTCCATATGAGGTCTGTACATAATCAACTGCCTTTGCCACAAAGGATTTTGTCGTATTGGCACGTTCCTGCCGGATATAATCCTGAATCTTTCCACAGGCCAAAAGCAGCCAGTCCCAGAATTCCTCCGGCGATTCTGCCTGAAAGCCACAGTCGATCAGCGCTTCTGCCGAGCCGAAAATCTTCTCCATCGGAATCTGATTATTGCTTCCGAACCGGAAAAGCTCCGCGGCAAGCTCCAGAATAAATATCCGATATTTCTGAATCGAGATTCCCGGCCTGGAAAACCAGTCACGGCATGTCCAAATCTGCCGCTTTAGCGTCTCCCGATCCCCCATACGAATTTCTTTTAACAGGCTCTGGATCGCATCCTGCTCTGCCGAAAGCTCCACATTCTCTCCCGGGTCAATCTCTGCGATATTGATCGCCCTTGTATTACCATAAATAGCCCGGTAGGAGACTGCATTCTCCGCTCCCTGATAGGATATATGCAGATCTGACAGCCGACTGCAGATCTGACCGATCCCGGCTGTTACCTTCGCCTCGCAAATACGCTTTGCGTGAGTACAAAATGCATTCAGCACATCTGTATACCGTGTGATTTCTGCTGCATCCGGAAGCTGTGAGATCACTGCAATCTCCCCCAGATACACCAGGATTTTACTGTCATACTGCTCTCGCAACTGCTCCTCCGCAAGCTTTTTGACCGAAACAGCCATCAGAAATGGCGATATTCCATCCGGAAGCTGTGACCGGCTGATATGAAGGACTGTGATTACATAAAAAGGAGCCTCCAAGTGAATCTGATAGCTCTCCAGATACCTCTCGATCTCATCCGGCTGCACCCTTCCTTCGATCAGCGAGGTATAAAAGCTTTCCTGCAAAAGTGGCAGACTCTCCAGATAATATTGATTCAGTTTATCAATGTTCCGCTGCTCATCCGGCTCGTGATCGAGCATTTCCCGGATCCGTGAAAATACCCGTCCCAGCTCCTCGGCATTGACCGGCTTGAGCAGATACTGCTCTACCTCAATGTCGATCGCTTCCTTTGCATATTCAAATTCATCAAACCCGGAAAAGATGATGATTTTTATATTCGGGTATTGTTCCTTGAGCTTCCGGCTCATGGCAAGCCCATCCATATACGGCATCTTGATATCCGTCAGGACAACATCCGGAACACATTCCTCTGCCATCTCCAGTGCCTCCACCCCATTATGGGCATAGCCACTGACCTGGAATCCCATACTCTCCCAATCAATTTTTTTCATGATGACCTGAATTACATCTTCCTCATCATCCACCAGTAAAACTGAATACCGCTGCATTATGCTCCGTACCTTTCATCCATCTTTTTCCACAAAATACCAAACACAATAATCCACACGACGATCTGTACGACCGCTGCAATCACCTGAAAATAGAGCAACACTGTCATAATCAGCGAGCCAGCCGCCAGAAACAGCATAAGCTTGCCCGCCTCCTTTGCATAGCGCTCCTCATCTTTTAATTTTCCAGGCTGATCTTTTCCCCGAATCGCAGAAATGTCATGCAGCACCAGAAGCCGCACCCCATAATAGGCCAGAGTAATCATCATCAAAATCGGAATCATGGCCATTGACCAGTAGCCTTCCTGCATTTTCTCCCCTCCGTTCTTCTCTGACAAATGGGGCTGTCACATCGTTGCCAAAGCAAGTCCGGTGCGGCAGCCCCTCCATTGATTTTACCTGTTTTTTTACTTTCTCGCTACATATTTTCTGATATCCAGAGAAATTGCAACAAAGATGATGACTCCGAGTGCGATCCACTGTGCGTTCGCGTTGACACCAAGGAACTGCAGTGCTGTCTTTAAAAGCTCAAAAACTGCTACACCGATGATTGCAGAGGATACCTTTCCTCGTCCACCCGATACGGATACACCACCGATTGTGCAGGCTGCGATCGCCTCCATCTCGTATCCAAGTCCCAGGTTGACGGATGCACCGCCGGACTTTGCACCGAGCATAAAGCCTGCCAGGCCATACATCGCCGCTGCCTTTGCGTAAATGATAATTAAGGTCTTCTTTACCGGAACACCTGCTACTTCCGCTGCCTGCGGGTTGCCGCCGATTGCATACATGTATTTTCCATGACGGGTCATGTTGAAAATAAACCATGTGATTGCCGCTACGAGAATCGCGATCCAGATCAGATAATTGATTCCGAGGAATTTTCCGGTCGCAATGTCTGTATACTGCTTCGTATATCCGCCAAGCGGAGTCGCATTGGTATAGATCAGGTTAATTCCATATACGACTTCCATCATTGCCATTGTGGAAATAAATGGCGGTACATGCATGTAAGCGATAAAGAATCCGGTCACACAGCCAAATACTGCGCAGATCACCATGACAATCAGCAGTGCCACAAAAATATTCATCGGCTCCATATTCGGGAAGAATTTCTTCGAATAATCCATCTTCTGCAGCAGCGTACCTGCAATACAGCCGCCAAAACCGATCATACGTCCTGCGGAAAGATCGCAGCCTGCGGTGATGATACAGCCTGCAATACCGAGTGCAATGACGATACGGGAGCTCATATTCATCAGAATGTTGTTAAGGTTATTACCGGACAGGAAATTTTTTGATGTAAAGCCCGTGTAGATAACAAGCAGAATCATGATAATGATGACACCATAATTCACCATGATGTCCTTAAAGCTCAGTTTTTTCTTTCCCATGTTTTTCTCCTCCTATCAGAACTGCGTTGCGTAGCTCATTACTTTCGCCTGGGTCATTTCTTCTTTTTCGGTAATCTCGCCGCGAAGCTTTCCGTCGCACATGACATAAACGCGGTCTGACATACCAAGCAGCTCTGCCATTTCAGAAGAAATCATAATGATTGCCTTGCCCTGTGCCGCCAGGTCATTCATAATCTCATAAATCTCATGTTTTGCACCTACGTCAATTCCGCGCGTCGGCTCATCCATGATCAGAATATCCGGATCGTTTGCCAGCCATCTCGCCACGATAACCTTCTGCTGATTTCCTCCGGAAAGGTTCGCGATATGCTCCTTCATGCTTGGCGTCTTGATACGGAGCTTTTTAATGCTGTCATCCACAACTCCGTTAATGCGCTTGTGATCCAGCATAAATCCGGCTTTCAGATATTTATTATAGACAGATACACCGACATTGTCCTTGATCGAGAGGCAGCCGAAAATACCATTTCCGCGCCGGTCCTCTGTGATCAGTCCGATTCCCGCCTTCATGGCGTCAGACGGCTTTTTGATCTTTACCAGTGTTCCGTTAATTTTAATTTCACCGGATTCAATTCCACGAATGCCAAAGATTCCTTCAAGCAGCTCCGTTCTCTGTGCACCGACCAGTCCACCAAATCCGAGAATCTCTCCCTTTCTTAAATTAAAGGAGACATGCTGGAACGAATTTTCATGGATCGAGCAGAGGTCATTTACTTCCAAAATCACGTCTCCCGGCTCATTTTTCCGCTCAGGATATACATTCGTCAGCTCACGTCCTACCATCTTCGCAATGATCTGATCTGTTGTAAGCTCGGATGCCGGCCAGGTGCCGACATAGGTGCCGTCACGCATGATTGTGATATCATCAGCGATACGCTTGATCTCATCCATCTTATGGGAGATGTAGACCATTGCAACGCCTTTATCCCGCAGGTCATTCATAATCCGAAACAATGCCTCTACCTCGTTGTCTGACAGTGAGGAAGTCGGCTCATCAAAAATAACAACCTTCGCCTGATGGGATACTGCCTTTGCGATCTCTACAGACTGCATCTGACCGATCGACAGATCTCCCAGCATTGCCTTCGGATCAAAATCCATCTTTACCTCATGAAGCCAGTATGCAGTATCTTCATACATTTTTTTATGATCGATCATCTGGATCGGTCCAATTTTTTTCACCGGGAAGCGTCCCAGAAACAGGTTCTCTGCCACGCTTCTTGCCGGAACCGGCTGCAGCTCCTGATGCACCATTGCGATACCAAGCTTCATCGCCTCATCCGGATTGTCTACCTGGATCTTCTGTCCATTCATATATATTTCTCCGGCATCCATCTTGTAGATACCGAACAGACATTTCATCAATGTCGATTTTCCCGCTCCGTTTTCCCCCATCAGCGCATGTACCGTCCCGGGTCTGAGTGCCAGCTGCACATTATCCAGCGCTTTTACTCCCGGGAATGATTTACATACGCCTTTCAATTCCAGTAAATATTCGGACATTTTCCTCCTCCTCTTTTTCCGGCCATCCCTCTTTGGTTCTGCCGTCTTCGTGGTGTGCCATTCCTGAAGGTTCCGACAGAACTCCCAGAAAAAGGAGGTGCGGTCTCACACCAGCCGCACCTCCTGTATGATCATTTCTACAGAAAGTTCACGCAGTGCGCTTTCTGTTTTATCCTCCTGCCTGCTACGTTGTGCCGCAAGACGGATTATTTTACCATGTCAAGAACATCCTGTGCATTGTCCTTTGTTACTTTTACATAGTCACATCCGATGTAGTGCTCGTTGCCTTCGCCGGTCAGATATCTGACTGCTGCATCTGCTGCACTATGAGACTGTGAGAAGTGATCATTGAATACCGTACCAGTCATTGTGCCTGCAAGTACATCCTCAAGTGCCTCGGAAAGTGCGTCAACGCCTACCAGATAAATGTCCTCGCCTACGGTGCGGCCTGCTGCCTCGATAGACTGCAGTGCGCCAAGTGCCATTGCATCGTTGTTGCAGAATACAACCTCTACATCGTTACCGTACTGGCTAAGAGAGTTTGCTACGAGCTGCTGAGCTGTTGCCTGATCCCAGTTTCCTACCTGATCATCGAGCTCATTTACCTCAAGTCCTGCATCTTCCAGAGCCTTTACAGAGAACTCGGTACGATACTGTGCGTCTACGTTCTCCGGATCGCCCTCGATCATGATATAATCAACCTTGCCGTTTCCGTTCTTATCAATTGCATCCAGTCCCAGATCAGCGATCAGCTCGCCCTGGAATGTACCGGACTGACGTGCGTCACATCCAACATAAGTAACGTTCCAATTGTTCTCTTCCCACCTTGCTTCCTCATCTGCATCCGGCTCACGGTTGATATAAACGAGCGGAATGCCTGCATCTACAACCTTATCTGTGATCGTAGCTGCGGAAGAAGAGTTAACCGGGTTGATAATCAGTACATCTACCTTATCTGCGATGAAGCTGTCGATCTGTCCGGACTGAGTCGCCTGATCGTTTACGCCATCTACGATGGTGATGTTATCCTTGGAGAATCCAAGCCCTACCAGATAGTTCTCCAGCTCGGTGCGGAACAGTGTCATGAAGTTATCAGAGAACTGATAAATGCAAACGCCGACCTTTTTGTCTGAAAGATCTACATCTGTAGCTGCAGCTGCTGCTTCCGTTGCTGCTTCTGTTGCTTCCTCTGCCATTACCGGAACGGCTGCCACCATCGTGCCTGCCATCACTGCTGCTAAAAACATGCTGACAAATCTCTTTTTCATTGTAAAACCCTCCCTGTTTTGTATAAGCTCTATTGGCTTTCTTTTGTTGCTGTTGAGGAAATTATAGCACAGACAGATGAAATATCTATACAAAATACTTCTGTTTTTCTGTAATATCCTTCTTGTTTTATATAATTTTTCTCAGAATCTTCCTGATATCTTTATATGCATTCAGCATCTTATCCGTTTTCTATTCATTTTCCGTTATATCTGCCGTCATTTTATACTCCTGTTTGTTTTTCGTAAATAAAGCGGACATTCGCAATCCATCCCTGCAGCTCTGCTGACAGGGCCTAGCTTCG
>OLQE01001526.1_pt1 | contig 12324 bp, 10 predicted proteins | sample 1643161 | NCBI WGS metagenome assembly OLQE01 (sample SAMEA3136650, study PRJEB25190) | human gut metagenome | reverse complement strand
GGGACAATAATTATCTCAAGGGCTTGCAAATTTGTTTCAAGCATCTGCCTTCAACGGGGAATATCAATGTATGAATCCTTAAATCCCAAATATTAAAATCTGCATCTGCACCTATATGCTCCGTCTGATCTTTTGGCCCTGCCGCCTCAATGTCATCAGATAAAATATAGTGGATATTCTCATATTCTTCTGCCCACGTAAATATTTTCTTTTTAAAATGATCGTAGTGCACATGACTTGCAAATACACAGATTTTTTTATCTTTATCAAACTGTGGCAGATTTCCTTTATAATAATCAAAAATCAATACATATTCGTCACACTCAACAGCAAATCCGCTATGTTCCAGGTAAGTAATTTTAATCATTATTTTATTCCCTGTGCCACTTCAACTGCATGCATGACCTCTGGCAAGATGTATCCAAGACATTCCTTTACAGCTCCTGCTTTTCCAGGAAGATTTACAATCACAACATTTCCACGGATTCCTGCCGCTGCACGGTTCAACATAGCTCTTTTTGTCAGTGTAAGCATGTGTGCACGCATACCTTCCGGAATTCCAAGAAGTGGTCTGTCTACAACTTCCATAGTTGCCTCCGGTGTGCAGTCTTCCGGTCCGCAGCCTGCTCCTCCTGTTGTCAGGATCAGGTCTGCAAGATTTCCGTCTGCCATTCTCTGAAAAACAGTAGATAATACAGTTTTGTCTGTCGGGAGAGCCTTCATGAACACAACGTCAAGCCCTGCCTCCTCCACCATCTTGCGGATTACTTTTCCACTTGCATCCTCCTGCTCTCCTTTATAAACTGCTGTACTTGCAGTAATAATCGCTACTTTCATCAAATTGTACCTCCATACATTTTTCTATCTCATTCAAAGTCTTATCTTTTTTCTTAAGTTCCTTTTTGACATTCATAAAATAGTATAGCACAAATTATACAGGGGGTAAATCATTTTTATATGATGATGCACACCAGTCCTCCATTACTGTCATTGACAATCTTCTGCATTGTATCCTGAAGCTTTGTCTGGCTTTCATCCCCGATCATGGCAATTTTACCCCGGATACCATCCATCACTAATTCTTCCACAGATTTTCCGAAAATGTTCGTCTCCCAGATTCCATGTTCGGTTTCTGCTTCCTGCTTAATGAATGTAAGAAGATCTTTCGCCTGATCTTCTGTTCCGACAATCGGTGCAATCTCTGTCTCGATATTCGCCCGGATCAGATGGATAGACGGGGCCTTTGAATGTATCTTCACGCCATATTTATTTCCCTGTTTGATAAGCTCCGGCTCCAAAAGTGTAATTTCATCTCTTACCGGACTGACCACCCCATATCCTTTCATTCGAACAGTTGTAAATGCGTCCCGGACTCCTTCATATTCTTCCTTTAATTTCGCAAGTTCCTGAATTGTTGCAACCAGCTCATATTGTCCTGCAATCTTCGTTCCCGTCATCTCGCTTAACATTTCGTAATAATATCTTTCTGGTATAGAAATGTTGATATTCACACAGCCCTGACCCATTCCAATCTGATCCACTTTGCAGGAATCTATGTACTCACTCTCAGAAACATCTATACTTCCAAGAGCATCCCGGATTTTGGTAAGTCGTTCCAGAATCACTCTCACATGTTCAATCAGATCTTGTTTGATCTTGTGGTCTCTTGGAAGCATCTCCACCCATTTCGGAACAAAAAACTGAATTTCAGATATCGGAAACTCAAAAAGGACTTCCGATAAAATCTGGCAGATATCCTCTCTGGTAAGTTTTTCACAGTTGACCGGCAGCGCCCGTACTCCATATTCCTGTTCCAGATTCTTCGCGGTGTTCTGCGCCCGTTCTCCCTGTGGCTCTTTTGAATTCACAAGTACAATGAACGGCTTTCCGATTCCATTTAATTCCTGTATCGTCATACGCTCCGCATCTTTGTAATTTTCTCTTGGAATGTCTGTGATGGTACCGTCTGTCGTAATCACAATTCCAATGGTTGAATGATCATGAATTACTTTTCTAGTTCCAATCCCGGCAGCCTTTGCAAATGGGATCTCATAAGCAAACCACGGTGTTTTCACCTGTCTCTGGGAATCCCCGTCCATATAACCGGCAGCACCTTCTACCATATAACCGACGCAGTCAATCAGACGTACCTTCACATCTACGTCATCAGCAAGCCGGATTTTTGCTGCTTCCTTCGGCACGAACTTTGGTTCCGTTGTCATAATCGTGCGTCCCGAAGCAGATTGCGGCAGTTCATCCTGCGTACGCATTCTGGCATGTTCATCTTCCATTTCCGGAAGCACCAGCACATCCATGAATCTTTTAATAAATGTAGACTTTCCCGTCCGGACCGGTCCCACAACACCAATGTAGATTTCTCCATTCGTCCTCGCTTCGATATCTTTGTATACCTGAAATCTATCCATCAAAATACCCCCATGCATGAACTTGTTTTACTGTTAACAGATTATGCCGGAAACATTCCGAGTATGTATAGAATTCTGCTTACTATGTATGAATTTTCTGCTTATGGATTTAAAAAGAACATAAACTTACACATGCGCCTTATACACATCGAAAACAATTCATGAAACTTACTCTTAAAAATACAGAACACCTGATATATCAAATAACACGCGCGACTTATGTACGATGGAAATGAGACTCTGTCAATCTTAACTGCCCTTGCAGATAAGATTGACTGCCTTAGAGGCTCATTGGAATGTTTCGTACATGAAGCAAGTGTATTCGATATACCAGGTGTTCGTCCTATTTTATGTTCTTGTTGTTCGTCCTGTTTTAATATCTTTTACAATTATTTCTCCCACGGAAGTGCTGTATGCTCCGCCTTATTATCTCTGAGCATGAGTTCATTAACTGCTTCTTTCGGGTCTTTTCCATCAAACAATACTTCGCTGACTTTATTGATGATCGGAAGTGATACTCCATATTTTTCGCCAAGTTTTACTGCTGCTTTTGCAGAATACACTCCTTCTACTACCATCTGAACCTCATCCATTGCTTCCTGCATGGATTTGCCTTGCCCCATGAGATAACCTGCTTTGCGGTTACGGCTGTGGACACTGGCACACGTTACAATCAGATCACCGATTCCTGTAAGTCCAGAAAATGTCTCAACTGCGCCGCCCATTTTCACACCTAGTCTTGCAATCTCTGCAATTCCTCTTGTGATGAGTGCAGCCTTTGTATTATCTCCATATCCCATTCCGTCAGCAATACCTGCTGCCAGAGCGATGACATTTTTCAAAGAACCGCCAAGTTCCATGCCAAGCATATCCGGGCTTGTATATACACGGAACACTTCACTTGCGAACATCTGCTGCAGATACTCGGCTGTCTTTTCCGTCTTTGCTCCCACAACAACAGTAGTCGGAAGTCCTCTTCCTACTTCCTCAGCGTGGCTTGGTCCGGACAGGACTGCTACATCAGCCTGTGGAATTTCATCCTCGATCTGCTGAGATAGTGTCATCAGAGTTGCCTCTTCGATTCCTTTCGCAACATCAACAATGATCTGACCTTCCGCTACATATGGGCACATATTTTTCGCTGTTCCCCTTGTAAATGTAGACGGCACTGCAAGCACAAGGAAATCTTTTCCTTCTACAGCTTTCTTAAGATCTGTTGTAAATTTCATTGTATCCGGAAGCTTCACGCCCGGAAGCTTTGATTTGTGCTCACGCTCTTTATCCAGCATCCGGATTTCATCTTCCAGAATTGACCACATAGTCACATCATGACCGTTTTTACTCAGAAGAAGCGCCAGTGCAGTCCCCCAGCTTCCTGCCCCTATCACACTTACATTTGCCATAATCTTCCTCCTTATTATTTCTTTCCGATACTGATCTTATTCTCCGTACCGTTCATGAGCCTTACAATATTTGCCTTATGTTTATAAAATGCGGATAACATCAGAAATGCCGCAATTCCATACATTTCATAAAGATACGGCGGTTTTACACCAAATCCTCCCATCTGGCCATACACAACCACTTCGATCAAATAAATGATCACAACTGCCAGGGAGCCAAGAGACACATAACGTGTCACTGCCACGATTCCGAGAAATGCAAATAAACAAATCAAAACCATCCATACATTTGTCGTACTTAAGATCAGTCCGGCTGTCGCTGCGATTCCTTTTCCACCTTTAAAGTTCAGATAAAATGGATAGTTGTGCCCAAGTACCGCACCCATCCCTGCATACATGGCAAGGAGTGGGAAAATGTCTGCGTAAGTCTTTCCGTAAATCAGGTAAACTGTCACAACTGCAAAGACACATTTAAAGCAGTCTCCAAGAAGTGTGACAAGTCCCGCTTTGATTCCCATCGTGCGAAGAGCATTAGTGCTTCCTGCATTGCCGCTTCCCTCTTTTCGGATATCAACTCCTCTCATCTTACCATAGATGTATCCTGTCTGGATCAGTCCAAATGCATACCCGATCAGTAGACATATAAAACGTTCCATTTTCTAATTATCCCTTTCTTTTCTTTCTCTCACAAAGAATTTTAGTGATGTTCCCTTGAAGCCAAAGGACTCTCTGATCTTATTCTCCAGATATCTCTGATAGGAGAAATGCATCAGTTCTTTATCATTGACAAAAATTACAAATGAAGGCGGCTTTACCGCTACCTGCGTCATGTAATAGATTTTCAGACGCTTTCCTTTGTCTGAAGGCGGCTGCTGCATTGCTGTTGCTTCCATCAGAATCTCATTAAGTACCCCTGTTGCAACACGCAGTGTCTGATTCTCAATGACCATATCAATCATATCGAACATTTTTGGAAGACGCTGACCTGTCACTGCAGACACGTACATAATCTCTGCGTATGGCATAAATGAAAGGACACGGCGCACTTCATTCTCATACTCACGCATGGTCTTATCATTTTTCTCAATAGCATCCCACTTATTTACCACGATGATAACACCTTTTCCACGCTCATGCGCAATTCCTGCCACCTTGGCATCCTGTTCTGTCACACCCTGAGTCGCATCAATTACCACAAGGACCACATCTGCACGCTCTACCGCTGTTACGGTACGGATAATACTGTATCGCTCCAGTTCCTCTTTAATCTTATTCTTTCTGCGAAGCCCTGCTGTATCAATAAAGACATATTCTTTTCCATTGTGCACGATCTCCGTATCAATGGCATCCCTTGTTGTTCCTGCAATGTCACTGACGATCACACGCTGCTCTCCAAGAAGCTTGTTAATAATAGAAGACTTACCTACGTTCGGTTTGCCTACGATTGCCACACGCGGACGAGAGTCCTCTTCCTCTTCTCCTGCATGCTCCGGGAAATGTTCGATCACCTTATCAAGCATATCTCCAAGTCCGAGTCTTGATGATGCAGAGATTGGCACCGGATCACCGATTCCAAGATTATAGAACTCATAAGTATCTGCCATATATTTATCAAAATTATCTACTTTGTTTACAACAAGAATGACCGGCTTTCCGCTTCTTCTTAACATATCTGCAACTTTAGAATCGGAATCCACAAGCCCCTGCTTTACATCTGTAATAAAAATAATAACATCTGATGTATCAATAGCAATCTGAGCCTGTTCACGCATCTGCGACAGAATAATGTCCTTGCTCTCCGGTTCAATACCACCGGTGTCGATCAATGTAAAATCTTTATCAAGCCAGCTGACATCTGCGTAGATTCGATCACGGGTAACTCCCGGTGTGTCTTTTACAATTGAAATCTTCTCTCCTGCCAGCGCATTAAAAAGTGTGGACTTACCCACATTCGGTCTACCCACAATCGCTACTACTGGTTTACTCATATATTTATCTCCATTTCTGTAAATATTCGATTTTTCATCTTATCCACTTGATTTTACAATATCTGCTTCAACTTGTAAAGTTTATAAAATAGAAAACATACCATTGACCTTACATAGGTAAAAATGATATAACTGTAATGTGAGATATGTTAGAACAAAATATCATAAAAAAGAAATGAAATATTTATATGTAACAGGAGAGCGTTATGAACAACATTACGATTAACAGTAACAGTAATGATATCAAGGAGATGGAAAAGCTTTTCCCAAGAGCCCCTCTGAAGATCATTGCTATGGAAGGCTGCAAAGAACTGGGACAGAAAGTGAATGACTATATTGTCAACTTCAGGCAGTCCTCTTACCGTGAAGAATTAAAATCACCAATGTATGCAACTTATCTTCAGGACAATTATCTGGTAGATGCACATTGCCCACGTTTTGGAAGCGGTGAAGCAAAAGGTGTCCTGAACGAATCTGTCCGTGGGAAAGACCTGTTTATTATGACAGATGTATGTAATTACAGCCTGACATATTCCGTCAACGGATATGTGAACCACATGTCACCGGACGATCACTATCAGGATCTGAAACGTCTGATTTCCGCTGCTAATGGTAAGGAACACCGCCTTAACATTATTATGCCGTTTTTGTATGAGAGCCGTCAGCACAAACGTACAAAACGCGAGTCTCTGGACTGCGCTTTGGCACTTCAGGAACTGATTGACATGGGCGTAGACAATATCTTCACATTTGATGCCCACGATCCGCGTGTACAGAATGCAATCCCGCTTTACGGATTCGACAGTTTCAACCCGCCATATCAGTTCATGAAAGCACTGCTTCGCGCAGAACCAAACCTTTCTGTTGACCCGGATCACCTGATGATCATCAGTCCGGATGAAGGTGCAATGTCCCGTGCCGTATACTTCTCCAACGTTATCGGAGTTGACATGGGTATGTTCTACAAGAGACGTGATTATTCAACAGTCATAAATGGAAAGAACCCAATTGTAGCACATGAGTTCTTAGGTTCTGATATCAAAGGGAAATCTGTCATCATCATCGATGATATGATTTCTTCCGGTGAAAGTATGTTGGACGTAGCTAAACAGATGAAAGACCGTGGTGCAAAACAGGTATTTGTATGTACAACATTTGGTCTTTTCACAGATGGATTTGAGAAATTTGACGAATTCCATGAGAAAGGTTATATTGATCGCGTGATCACTACGAACCTGACTTACCTCCCACCTGCATTCTATGAGAGAGAATACTTCACAGTTGCAGATATGAGTAAATTCATCGCGCTGATCATCGATTCCATGAACCACGATGTATCTATCAGTTCTGTATTAAGTCCGACTGACAGATTACACGCTCTTCTTGAAAGACACAGAAAAGATTTAGCAGAGAAAAATTTATAGGATTTTCTCATAATCAGATATATGTGCATTTTTATAGACCGCCAGTTAATAGCTGGCGGTTCTATTTTTCATGATTGGAAATAAGACTATGAACTTTTGAACGTCAAAAAAGGAATAGTTACAAGAATCTCTTCCATCACTATTCCTCTTTATATTTTGATTATGTTTGATCAACCTGCAATTGTACCAATTAACGAATCACACGTACTCTTAACACATCTTTGACTTTTGTAAGATCTTCGATAACACTGTCTGTCACATCAGAATCTATATCAATCATCGTATATGCATACTCACCTTTGCTTTTATTCGTCATATCTGCAATATTCATATTATCATCTGCAAGGATCTTCGTGAATTGTCCGATCATATTCGGTACATTATGGTGAAGTAATGTAATTCTTGTATTTTCACCTTTGACTCCCATGTCGCAGTCCGGATAGTTTACAGAATGCTGGATGTTACCATTTTCCAGATAATTTCTTACTTCTGCAACTGCCATCTTCGCACAGTTATCTTCAGACTCTTCTGTAGAAGCTCCAAGGTGTGGTGTGATAATTGCACCTTTGACTCCTGCCACGATTGGTGTCGGGAAATCTGTCACATAGTTCTTAACATGTCCGGAAACAAGTGCATCTACTACTGCCTCTTCATCAACCAGGACATTTCTTGCATAATTCAGAATGACAACGCCATCTTTCATAAGACCAATCGCATTCTTGTCAATCATACCTTTTGTACTATCCATAGCCGGCACATGTATCGTAATATAATCACAATCTTTATAAAGCTCATCAACGGTCTTTGCATGATGAATATTTCTGGACAGTCTCCATGCTGCATCCACAGACAGATATGGATCATATCCGTAAACTTCCATTCCAAGATGTACGGCTGCATTAGCAACAAGAACACCAATGGCTCCAAGTCCAATGACTCCCAGCTTCTTACCTTCGATTTCGCAGCCGGCAAACTGTTTCTTTGCCTTTTCGGCATCTTTTAAGATATTGCCGTCTTCTTCATTCTCCTGGACCCAGTTGATTCCTCCGATGATATCACGAGACGCAAGAAGCATACCTGCGATCACAAGCTCTTTTACACCATTTGCATTTGCTCCCGGTGTGTTGAATACAACGATTCCCTGCTCTGCACATGTATCCAGAGGAATGTTATTAACTCCAGCTCCTGCTCTTCCAATAGCCTTTAAGTTTTTGTCAAACTCCATGTCATGCATAACTGCACTTCTTACGAGAAGCGCATCTGCACCTTCTGCAGTATCAATCTTTGTATAATCTTCTGTAAAGTTATTCAATCCAATATCTGCGATTGGATTTAAGCAATGATATTTGTACATATTAAGCGTTCTCCTTTTCAAATTTCTTCATGAATTCGACTAATGCTTCCACGCCTTCGATTGGCATCGCGTTGTAAATACTAGCACGCATACCTCCGACAGTACGGTGCCCTTTTAAGTTTACAAATCCGGCTGCATCTGCTTCTTTGACGAATTTAGCCTCCAGATCTTTGTCACCAATTACGAATGGAACATTCATAAGAGAACGGTCTTTTGGTACAACAGTTCCTTTGAACATCTTGCTCTGATCCAGGTAATCATACAGAATCTTTGCTTTTTTCTCATTGTGTTCTTTCATTGCAGCAAGTCCGCCCTGTTTTTTCAACCATTTGAAGACTTTGCCGCAAATATAAATTCCATAACACGGAGGTGTGTTATAAAGAGAACCTTTGTCCGCCTGTGTTTTATATTTTAACATAGTCGGTGTGCCTGGAAGTACGTCATCACGGATCAAATCTTCACGGATAATTGCAATCACAACTCCGGCAGGTCCAATATTTTTCTGTACTCCACCATAGAGAACACCGTATTTTTCTACATCGTGAGGCTCTGACAGGAAACAGGAAGATACATCTGCAACCAGCGTCTTGCCTTTCGTATTCGGAAGTTCTTTGTACTTCGTTCCATAGATTGTATTATTCTCACAGATATATACGTAATCTGCATCGTCATCAATCGGAAGATCGGAACAATCCGGAATATAAGAAAATGTCTTATCTGCGGAAGATGCAATGACATTCACCTTGCCGTATTTTTCTGCTTCTTGTGCTGCTTTTTTCGCCCACTGGCCTGTCACAATATAATCTGCGACACCATTTTTCATCAGGTTCATAGGAACTGCAGCGAACTGCTGGGATGCGCCTCCCTGCAAGAACAGTACCTTATAATTGTCCGGAATATTCAGCAAGTCTCTAAGATCTGCTTCTGCCTCATCGATAATATTCTGGAATACCTGAGAGCGGTGACTCATTTCCATCACGGACATTCCTGAACCCTGATAATCCAGCATCTCTGATGCTGCTTCTTTAAGGACCTCCACCGGTAACATTGCCGGACCTGCTGAAAAATTGTACACTCTACTCATAGTATTGCCTCCATTTCCCTTGCTCTTTTTGAGCTGTTAATTTGTTTATTATTTATTCTTCAAATCTGCTTCATCAAACGCTTCACTGATTGCCGCTCCAGGCGCAACCATTGGCCATACCTTATCATCACTGTCAATCTGACAATCGATGACAACCGGTTTTCCAAGATTCATTGCCTTTTCAAAAGCTGATTTAAATTCTTCCTGTGTTGTTACGCGGATGCCTTCTGCACCCATTGCTTCTGCAAGTTTTACAAAATCTACTGCATCATTCAGTACTGTCGCAGAGTATCTTTGTCCGTAAAACAGATTCTGCCACTGTCGTACCATACCAAGAACGTGGTTGTTGATGACTACCTGAATCACTGGAATATTGTGGCGGACTGCAGTTGCGATCTCATTCATATTCATTCTAAAGCAACCGTCTCCTGCAATATTGACAACCACTTTGTCTTCTCTTCCACTCTTCGCTCCAAGAGCTGCGCCAAGGCCATATCCCATGGTTCCAAGTCCTCCTGATGTCAGGAATGTTCTTGGTTTTGTATATTTATAAAACTGTGCTGCCCACATCTGATGCTGTCCGACCTCTGTAGAAATAATAGCCTCGCCCTTTGTCTGGCGATAAATCTCTTCTACTACGAACGGACCACTCAATACATCTTTATGATAAACTAGTGGATATTTTTCTTTGTATTCCTGAATTTTAGTCACCCATTCTGCATGATCCTGCTGTTCCAGGCGCTCATTCAATCTGTCAAGAACGACTTTTATGTCTCCTACAACACCTGCAGAAATCATCACATTTTTGTTCATCTCGGCAACATCTACATCAATCTGGATAATCTTTGCATTCTGTGCAAATTTCTGTGCATTTCCGGTTACACGGTCACTGAATCTTGCTCCGATCACAATCAGAAGATCACACTCACTGACACCGTAATTGGAAGTTTTTGTTCCATGCATTCCAAGCATTCCTGTATATAACGGGTCTGTTCCAGGAAATGCTCCCTTTCCCATAAGAGAATCTGTTACCGGTGCATCCACTTTTTTTGCAAATGTATAAACTTCTTCGCTGGCTCCGGATAAAATTGCTCCTCCACCAACGAAGATATAAGGCTTCTTTGCCTCCTTTATCATCTCTACTGCTGTGTCAAGCTGTGTTTCACAGATATTCTGTGATGGCTCTACAGCTACAGGCTTTTCTTTTACATACTCTGCCTTATTTGCAGTGACGTCTTTCGGAATATCAATCAGAACCGGACCCGGACGACCTTTTTTCGCAATGGCAAATGCCTTACGGATCGTCGCTGCCAGATTATTTACATCCTTTACAATAAAGTTATGCTTTGTAATTGGTAACGTAATTCCTGTAATATCAATCTCCTGGAAACTGTCTTTTCCAAGGAGGGAAACTCCTACATTACATGTGATTGCAACAATCGGAATGGAATCCATATATGCCGTAGCAATCCCTGTTACAAGATTCGTAGCTCCCGGTCCACTCGTTGCAAGACACACACCAACTTTACCTGTTGCTCTCGCATATCCGTCTGCTGCATGCGCTGCTCCCTGTTCGTGGGAAGTCAGGATATGCTTGATTTCATTCTGATGTTTATATAATTCATCGTACACATTTAAAATTGCTCCGCCAGGATACCCAAATACAGTATCCACGCCTTGCTCTTTCAAACATTCGATTACGATTTCTGATCCTGTCAACTGCATACTTTATAACTCCTGTTCTATCATTATTTAGCTTTCGGTACTTCCAGGATCGCTCCCCGGTTTCCGGATGTAACCATAGCTGCATATCTTGCAAGATATCCGGTTGTAACCTTCGGCTCTCTTGGCTGCCATTTTTCTTTTCTCTTAGCCAGTTCTTCATCAGATACATCTAACTCAAGCTTCATGTTCGGGATATCGATCTTGATGATGTCTCCTTCTTCTACAAGTGCGATTGGTCCGCCAACTGCAGCCTCTGGTGAAACATGTCCAATAGATGCTCCTCTGGAAGCTCCACTGAAACGTCCGTCTGTGATCAGAGCAACGCTGGAACCAAGTCCCATTCCTGCGATTGCAGAAGTCGGGTTCAACATCTCTCTCATACCAGGACCACCCTTTGGTCCTTCATAACGGATAACAACAACATCACCGTGGTTGATCTTGCCGCCTTTGATTGCTGTGATTGCATCTTCCTCACATTCGAAGACTCTTGCCGGTCCTTCATGTACAAGCATTTCATCTACTACTGCAGAACGCTTTACAACACTTCCGTCCGGTGCAAGATTTCCTTTTAATACTGCAAGTCCGCCTGTCTGGCTGTACGGATTGTCGATTGGACGGATAACCTCTGGATTTTTGTTCTGCACTCCTTCAATGTTCTCGCCTACTGTCTTACCTGTAACTGTCATGCAGTCTGTATGAAGCAATCCTTTTTTGTTCAGTTCAGCCATAACCGCATAGACACCACCTGCCTCATTGAGATCCTCCATATAAGTCGGACCTGCCGGCGCAAGGTGGCAAAGGTTTGGAGTCTTTTCACTGATTCCATTTGCGAAATCAATCTCAAAGTCCATACCGATCTCATGTGCGATTGCCGGAAGATGCAGCATACTGTTGGTAGAGCATCCCAGTGCCATATCTAC
>OLQE01001525.1_pt1 | contig 12330 bp, 10 predicted proteins | sample 1643161 | NCBI WGS metagenome assembly OLQE01 (sample SAMEA3136650, study PRJEB25190) | human gut metagenome | reverse complement strand
GCCCAGGCCATTTTGGACCGCATGGGCGTGGAGATCAACGCCCACGAGCGCGTGGGCAATCTGTCCAACGCGCAGAAGCAAAGCGTCGAGATCGGCAAGGCCATCAGCAACGACGCAAAAATCCTGATCCTGGACGAACCCACGGCCGGACTGCACCCCGCCGATACGGACCGCCTGCTCCGCGCTCTCCGGACGCTCCGGAACCAGGGCAACACAGTACTGGTCGTAGAGCATGATGAACAAATTCTAACCGCGGCGGATCACCTGGTGGACATGGGCCCCGGCTCCGGAACCAACGGAGGCCGTATTCTGGCACAGGGCTCCCTTGCGGAGATACTGGAAAATGCCGAAAGCCCCACCGGAGAATGGCTTTCAGGCAAGCGAAATATGCCCGCCTCCGGACGCAAGACGGCTCCTGCGGGGCGTCTGGTACTGACCGGTGCGGACAAGCACAACCTCAACAACGTCACTCTGAATATCCCGGTCGGCACACTAACCTGCATCTCCGGCCCTTCCGGTTCAGGAAAATCCACCCTTGTCCGGGACTGCCTCATCCCCGCAGTCAGGCAAGACCTCTCCGGGAAAAAGGGTATTCCGCGCCACGTGCAGGGAACGGAACACTTCAACCGCCTCGTCGTCATCGACCAGTCGCCCATCGGCAAAACGCCGCGCTCCACACCGGCCACCGCTACCGGCCTGCTCCAGGTGCTGCGCCCCCTTTACGCACAGCTCCCCCTTTCCAAGCAGAGGGGATATACGGCGGCGCGCTTTTCCCCCAACATTCGCGGAGGCCGCTGTGAACGTTGCCAGGGAACGGGCATGATTGAAGTGGACATGAACTTTCTGGGAAACGTGGCAATGCCCTGCGACGCCTGCCAGGGGCAGTGCTACAACAGGGAAACGCTGGAAGTCACCTGGAAAGGGAAATCCATTGCCCAGGCGCTGGCCCTGACCGTGGACGAAGCGGCGGAATTCTTTTCCTCCCTGCCCAGAGCCGCCGCCATCCTGAAAAGCATGCAGGACGTAGGGCTGGGATACCTCAGTCTCAACCGCAGGGCGGACACCCTTTCCGGCGGAGAATCCCAGCGCATAAAAATAGCTGCGGAACTGGCCAAAGCCCCGGCCTGGAAACTGGAGGAAGACGGGAAACGGGCCCTGTTCATTCTGGACGAACCCACCAGCGGCCTCCACTTCAATGAAGTGGCCCTTCTCCTGGCAGCCCTTTTCCGCCTGAGGGATGCCGGACACACCATCCTCTGCGTGGAACACCACAAGGACCTGCTCAATGCCGCGGACTACCTGGTGGACATGGGCCCCGGAGCCGGCAGGCACGGCGGCAATATCGTGGCCGAGGGCTCCCCCGCAGATGTAGCGTCCAATCCGGAAGCGCCCACTTCTCCCTGGCTCGTCCCCCGTTAACAACGGCAACCCCTGAAAATCATTCATCTGTCCTGTCCCCCGGACATCCCGTTCCCGGCGTCTTCGGAAAAAAATCTGCCTCTCCGGGGTTTATTCGCCTCCTTCCCCTATTTATTATCTTGACGACCCTCCCGGGCTTTTTTTAACAAAAAAGGAATTACACATATTCCTTTTTTCCTATGACTCTCCGCTCCGGCTCTGGCGGCACTGCTCTTTCCCGGAGCGCTTCATGCCGCGCCCGTATTCCTTGAAAACGTCTCCGAATCCGGCGGATGGTATGATTGCAATAAAAAAACCAAATGGACATGGGGGACCAAGCCCCACCCCACCAATCCGCTAAATCCTCCGGTTTCCGCACGGCCCAATGAATGGCTGTACCTTCCTTATGATCAGAATATCTGCTGGGCGGCGGCGGCCTCCAACGTTCTCCAATGGTGGCAGGATACCAGAAGCGACCTGAAATCCGCCACGCCCAACGGGAAATCCGCCACTTACGATGTCATGCCGCAGGTCGCCCAGCTGGCTATTTACCAGACCATCTCCACGAACTGGACAAACAGCGGAGGCTCCGTGGAACAAGCCTACAACTGGTGGATCAACGGCGGAATGCTGGATACCACCGCCTATCCGAGCCTTTCTACGACGACGGCTTCCGGAGGATACTGGAAAGAGCTGGGACTGACAGTCCCGCAGTCTTCAAGCGGAGGAGCTGTTGACAACCCCTTATTTTCCGCATACAGCTTCTGGGACGGAGACACCAGAAGCGGCGTTTACCAGAAGCTGACAAACAGCATCAACAACAACTGGGGAACCACTCTGACCGTCGGCGAAGAAGGGAGAGGCCACGCCATCACCATGTGGGGCTACGACACGGACGAAGACGACAATCTGGTTATCTACCTGACGGACTCGGACGACTATGCGGTGGGAATGTTCCGCCAGAAAGTAGTCGTGAACGACTATACGGATGAATACGGCCTTTCCCACTGCGACATTTATCTGACCAGCATGGATGGAGAAAACGACGTGTACAGTTATAATTACGAAGAAGCGGGACTGACGGGCATCCGCCTGGGGGAAATACAGAGCTTCACCGCTCCGCTGGGGGATCTGAGAATCCCGGAACCCGGCGCCGGAATCCTATTCCTTGGAGGTTCATTCCTCGCCCTGTCCCGCCGCAGGCACGCTGGACGGTAAAGCTTTCCGAACTCCGGCCCCAATAAAAACGGGTCTTGATTCTTATGGGGGAAATGTGCAGAATCGGCGAGCGCACAAGTTCAGGAGAGCAAAAATTGTCCCAGTGTTCCCCAGTGCGGTTACCTGTGAAATGAATGACGCTTCCCACAACCACGGCGAGCAGGAAAACACCGTCTCCACCTATTCCGTCGACGTAGAAACCCTTCAGCAAATAGCTCTGAAAGGAGACGCCCAGGCGCTGTTCCAGCTGGCAATCAACTACGAACAGGGTCGCGGGGTGGCGGAAAACCAGCAGGAAGCCTTCTACTGCTACCAGCAGGCGGCGGAACTGGGCCACGTTACAGCCCAGCTCAACCTGGGATGGGCTTATTCCAACGGCATCGGCGCCCCTCAGGACAACGACAAGGCCTTTTACTGGTACCGGAAAGCCGCCGAACAGGGGCACCCCACCGCGCAATTTGACCTTGGGTTCTGCTATGTCAATGGCCTGGGAGTGGAAAAAGACGAACACCAGGCCATCGGCTGGTACAAAAAAGCGGCGGAACAGGGCCACGCGGTAGCCCAGCTCAACCTCGGCTGGATTTATGCCAACAGCCCCAGCCGGAAAAACTGGGAACAGGCCGTATACTGGTACAAGCAGGCCGCGGAACAGGGAGACCCCCGCGCCCAGTATAACCTGGCCTGGTGCTATGGCAACGGAAGCGGAACCCCCAAAAACCCGCGGAAAGCCGCTTACTGGTACGAAGAAGCCGCCATGCAGAACCACGCTACGGCCCAGTACAATCTGGGATGGTGCTATGAAAACGGTTTCGGCGTGGAGCCGGATCTGGACAAAGCGCTGGTATGGTATCACAAATCAGCCCTTCAGGGCCAGATTACGGCCCAATACACGCTGGGATGGTGCTACGGCAACGGCCGGGGCATGGAAGTGGACATGGCCAAAGCCGTCCATTGGTACACCAAAGCCGCAGAACAGGGGCATACAACAGCCCAGCTCAACCTGGGGTGGTGCCATCTGAACGGAAAAGGAACGCCCGTCAACCGGGAAGAAGCCCTGAAATGGTACCTTAAGGCGGCAGAACAGGGCAACGCCACAGCCATGTTTAATGTAGGCAACTGCTACGCCCACGGCTACGGTATTGAGCAGGACGATAAACAGGCGGAAGAATGGTATCAGAAAGCCGTCCGGCACGGCAACAAAAAGGCCGCCAGCGCCCTGCGCCATCTGGCCTCCAAACAGGAAAAAGAGAAACAAACGGACTCGGAGGCCTGAACAGGCATTCTCCTGCTTACTTCTATCCTCTAACCAGGTCCAGCCATGGACACACGAAGGGAAAACATGTTCCCATGGCCTGAAAAAATGTGCTTCCGCTTGGAAATAGACGCCTGACTGCCGTCACCCCCGGATCATCATCGCCGCCTCTTCCTTCCATCCGCCGGGCCTTTTCGGGACAGCCGTTCCACGGCCTCCGGCAGCCGGGCTGCGCCATCGCCGCCCAGCGCTGCGTCAATATCTTCCAGCGCATGGATCAGGTCAATAACCTCCCGGCGGGGCAAGGCGCCCCCGGCCGGTACGCAGAAATGAGTGCGGCACGCCAACGGCCTGCCTTCATAAATCATGCATCTTCCCTGCCCGCTCAAGAAAGGGCAGCTCCCGTCCGGAGGCAGCTCCAACCGGGTGCGGCCGGAAGCACGCCACGCCTTCCAGGCCACCCATGCCTCCCCCAGCGTTACATGCGGCGTCTCCCCGATCAGGCGGAACCGGCAGCAATCCGCCGCACCGGTACAGAAACGCTGGGCACGGGAAGCGCGGAAGGCGCCTTCATCCAGAAGGCGCCGCACCTCCATCAGCATCCCGGCGGCGGGGGCCATTCCCCCCGCCTTTCCCTGGCGGCATTTGCCACGCGCCATGACAGAAACGGTTAACAGGTCAGGCCGTCCGCTTTGGCCTGGTTCCAGTATGCATACTCGGAACGGTTGAAATCCACATATTCCGGAGACAAATCCGTGGTATACACCGTATGGGAAAACTCGCCCCGATTCAAATTGATATCCACCTGGAACGCGGGAACCTGCACGGCCTGCCGCAAATCGTCGGACGGAGTATCCGCCTGCACGCCGCCGCGGCAGGCGGCCAGACCGGCGATGTCAATGTCTATCTTCTCTTCATCCACCTTTGCTCCGCAGTAGCCCACGGCATGAATAATACGCCCCCAGTTGGGATCATTCCCGTTCCAGGAACTCTTTACCAGGGAAGACTTGGCTACGGCTTCCGCCGCTTTTTTCGCTTCATCCTCCGTGCGGCCTCCCGTCACATGCACGGTGACGAACTTGGTCACCCTCTCTCCGTCCTGCACGATGTGCTTGGCCAGTTCCAGCATCACATGGGCCAAAGCCTGCTGGAATGCGTAAATATCTTCCGGAGTTTCCAGCTTCACGCCGGATGCCCCATTCGCCATCACCAGAACCGTGTCATTCGTGCTCATGTCTCCGTCAATGGTGATGCAGTTAAAAGAACTCTTCACTCCGGACTGCACGCACAGCTCCAGCACATCGCGGGAAATTCCCGCATCCGTCGTGATAAAGCACAGCATGGTCGCCATGCAGGGATTGATCATGCCCGCCCCCTTGCAGCAGGCGCCGATGCGCACGGGTTTGCCCTGCACTACAAACTCAATGGCAATAATTTTCTCCTTCGTATCACTGGTCATCACGGCCTGGGCCACCTCATGCCCCTTGTCGCGGGAAAGCCCCTCCGCCAATTCCGGAAACTTCGGGTAAATGCGCATCATAGGCATTGGCAGGCCAATCACGCCGGTGGAACATACGGCCACTTCTGCAGGCTCCAGCCCCAGAAGCTCTGCAACGCTGCGGCATTCGCCCCTGGCGTCCTCCACCCCCCGGGTTCCGGTGCAGGCGTTCGCGTTCCCGCTGTTCGCCACGATGGCGCGGATATTTCCTTTCCGGAGATGCTCCCGGCTCACCTTCACGCAGGCGGCCTGCACGCGGTTGGTCGTAAACGTTCCTGCGGAAACGCAGGGTTCCGTGGAATAAATCAGGGCCAGGTCCAGACGCGTGGCCGTAGGCTTCTTGATGCCGCAGCTTACGGCGCTCCCCAAAAAGCCCTGGGGCGCGCAAACGCCCCCGTCAACCGGAATATAGGATGAATCATTCATCGTCTTGAAAGTGCCTTTCAGCGTATCAAAAAGCTACAGAACCCACAAGCCTTCCGTTTCATCAAATCCGCACATGATATTGAAGGACTGAACGGCCTGCCCACCCGCGCCCTTCACCACATTATCCTCTGCGCTCATCAGAATCACGCGGTTCGTGCGGGGATCATAAGCCCAGCCAATATCCACGCAGTTCGTCCGTGTTACATTCTTGGTATCCGCAGGCTGGTTACGCCCCAGAAGGCGGACGAACGGGGCCGCGGCATAGGCTTCTTCCAGCAGGCGGCCGACGGACTCGGGGTCCGCCCCTTTTTTCACTTTGGCCGTAATCGTGGAGCAAATACCCGTATTAACGGGAATCAAATGGGGGGTGAAGGACATCACCACCGTTTCCCCGGCGGCATGGGAAAGCTCCTGCTCAATTTCGCTCAAATGGCGGTGTTTCGGTACTCCGTAGGCATGAAAACTCTCATTGCACTCGCAGAACAGCAGCGGAATGGATGCCTTGCGCCCTGCTCCGCTCACGCCGCTGCCGGAACAGACCACCACGTCCTCCGGCTCCAGCATGCCTGCCCTGAACAGGGGAATGAGAGGCAGAAGAATGCTGGTGGGATAGCAGCCGGGGGAAGCCACAATGCGCGCCCGGGCAATCTCCTCCCGGCGCCACTCCGGCAAACCGTACACGGCTTCCTGCATCAGGGCCGTATCCGGGTGGGGGTTCCCGTAATACTCTTCGTACACATCCGGGCTGTCCAGGCGAAAATCCGCGCTCAGGTCAATCACGCGCACGCCCCTGTCCACCAGGCCGCGGGCATAGGAAGCAGCCACGCCATGGGGCAGGGCCAGAAAAGCGACCTCCGCCCCAGTGGCGGCAATCGCCTCCACATCGGAATCCGTAAACTTCAGGCCGGAACCCGGAACCTGACGAAAACGGGGAAAAACCTCCCACAACGGCTGCCCGGCATACTGGCGGGAAGTAGCGCACACCAGCTTCACCCCGCGATGGTTCAGCAGGATGCGCAACAATTCCTGCCCGGTGTAGCCACTGGCCCCGACGACTGCAACTTGAACTTGCTTCATGACAAAAAAGGTATGCTATGAAAAAAGACTCTTGCCAACACTAAAGTTTTCCTATATACACCTCGCCGTCACAAGACACGGCCCTGGTCGGTCCGAGTTCATCGGGTTGTAGCGCAGTCTGGTAGCGCACCTGCATGGGGTGCAGGGGGTCGCAGGTTCGAATCCTGTCAACCCGACCAATTTTAACCGCTGTAAGCTAAAACGCTTACAGCGGTTTTTGTTTCCCCCTGTTGTTAGAACAGCCACACGTCAGGCCACACGTCAAAATGAAAAAATGTTGTGTTGAGGTCACAGGAATGGCAAGAGATGGGTATGCGTCAATACTTCGAGCCTACCGATTACGCCCACTTGTACCGGGAAAAGAATTCTGGCATTTACTATGCTCGTGTGGATTCCAGACAAGGTGGCCGAAAAACGATAAGACGTTCACTTAAAACAAAGGATATAAATGAGGCTATTGCCAAAATGGCTGCCTTTTTGCAGGAGATGGGGACAAATACCCCGACTATCGGAAACATCTCTTGGTATGTAGCGGTAGATACCTACATTGCCCAGCAAAAGATGAGGCCCAATCTTAAACCTAGGGCCCTTGAATCTGCTCTGCTTTTCGCGGAGCATGCTCGCAAGCTGGTTGAACAAGATGTGGCAGCGGAAGCCATCACGGGCAATATGTGCCGGTTATGGTGGACCAAAAAAGCACAGAGTTGTTCGCCAAGAACGGCCAATGGAGCTCTTGGTGCAGTTCGAAAAATATTTGCTATGCTCAGGGATTCCGGGTACGTAGTTTCAGACCCTACCGCAAAACTGGAGAGATTGAGTCTGAAACCGACGGAATTTTTCATCCCGGGAAAAGAAGAATTTGTTCGTATTGTAGAAGAAATCAGGCGTGCTCCTTTACTGCGAAAGTACCGGGAAAAGAGCCTTGATTCCCCTGCAGCAGATATGGTGGCTTTTTTGGCCTACTCTGGTCTGCGGATTGAAGAAGCCCGACGCTTGGTATGGGGCGATATTGGAAAAGACTCCATATCCGTCCCGGCAATTAAACATGCAGTCAAAAGACGGATATTGTATATTAACCCAGCTCTACGGGATGTGATTGAGCGGATGAAAAAAACAAACAATAAATTGACCGCAACATCTCCTGTGTTCGTTATCGAAAATCCAAGGAAAGCTCTTACAAATGCCTGTGTCCGCCTGGGGTTGCCCCATGTCCGGGTGCATGATCTGCGCCATTTTTTCGCTACGACGTGTATTGAGCAGGGAGTAGATATTCCGACCGTGGCCAAGTGGCTGGGGCATCAGGACGGGGGAGCTCTCGCCATGCGGGTGTATGGTCATTTGCGCGACGAGCACAGCAAGGAACAGGCTTCCAGGCTGCGCTTTTGATTGTTTTGTTCAAGTCGTGGGTGTTTTTGTTCAAGTCGCGGTTGTATGTTTCCGGTCACGTTCCGTGCGATGAGAGGGGCATGGAGTTTAATCTTTCTATTGCAGATATGCTCCGCACGAAGTATTCGAGTATTTTCGAGCGTGAGATTCAACAGGTGACGTCTATTCTTGAGCCGTATTGTTCCGTTCTCCCCGGTCGCGGGAAAGATATGGAGATTCCCTATGTGGGCAAGACGGAGTTCAAGGAGATCGGCAACAGATTCGTAGAGGCCAGCCCGCACGAGCTTTCCATGGGGAAGCGTGTAATTAAACCTCTCCGTTATGCGGATTCTCTTCACAAGGATGATGTTGACAATATCCTTTTGAACGACCTTGAACTCAGTATCAGCGATTTTATCGCGGAAATGAAGAAGGCCGGCAAGAGGCTGCTTGATCAGGTTTTGCTTGGGGTGGTTCCCGATACGGATAATCCCGGAAAGTTCCGCATCCGTACAACTTCGGATAGTGTTTGCGGGGGAATGCTTGCACCTAATTACACGGGCAATTCAGGCGCCACGCTGACCGATCTTGATCCAAGTCTGGTTGTTCCGGCTGATTTCAAGATGGATGGGACGAAGAATCCTGCCGGGTTCCTGCTGGATCAGATTGTTGAAGCCAAGCGCATGCTGGAAGAGAATTACGCATGGGACGAGGCTTCCGGCGACATTCTTTGTCTGGCGATTTCCTCAACGATGAAAGCGCAGATGATAATGTGGGAGGAGCAGAAGAATAAGAATTACGGTTTTTCCGTGCTGGAACACGGCAAGGTGAATCCCATGCTGAATGTCCGCTTCCTGGTCACGAATATGCTTCCGTTTGATGAGGACGGCAATCGTATTTGTCCGATGTGGGTCAAGAGCCGCCTTGTTCTGTCTCCGTGGGATCAGATGAAGTTTTCTATCGTGCGACCGGACAAGTATCAGAACCTTTCTGTTGTTCGAGCAGATGCCGCTTGCATGTACGGGGCTTCCAGGAAAGACGAAAAGTCTTTCGTGCAGATTCTTTGTAAGGAGAAGGCAACGGCTGGTTCTTAATTATCTTTCCAGGGTATTCGTTGTTGTTTGGTCCGCTTCCTGCCGAAACAGGGAGCGGATTTTTTTGCTTGTTCAAGTTACGGTTGTATTCGTGCGGCAAAAATGTGTGCTAAGAGGGAGGCATGTTAGATTTCCTGGGCGTTACGGAACATTTTTCCTGCATGGAGAATACTCCGTTTTCCTTCCCTGCCCTGTTTCGGGATATGGCAGGGGAAGCCGTTTCTCTGGACGGCGTGATTTTTTCAGGGAGCATTGTGTCCGCCAATCAGGAGGTGGTAGAGATTTCCATTGAGAAGGGGGAGCCTTCTAATGAGGTGATTTTTTCATTCCCCGCCCTGCCTGAAGGAAGATGGTCTTACAATGTCCTGGTTCAGGCAGATGATGGTTCCCAAAGAATTTTGTTTTCCGGGTATATTTCCGTACTCGGTGTTTCTCGTGTCGCACAGTTGGCAGGCGGTACGCCAATGAAGAACCGGACTCTGCTTGTCGCTATGCCCGGGGAAGCGACAATGCGTCTCCGTATGGAGTGGATGGCTACTACTGCTGCACAGGCTTTTGCCTATCATGCGCTCCAGTCTTCCAAGGATGCTCATGCGGATGCGGAAACGGCGAGCCAGGCAGCCAAGACGGCAACAGACGCGGCAGCCACCGCTGCAGGACGGGCCGAAGAGGCGGAAGGCTATGCAGGGTCTGCCTGGACCTCCAAAAGGGCTGCCGGCACATCCGCAACTAACGCAGCCCGTGACGCTAAGAGTGCCAATGATGCAAAAACGGCTGTGGAGTCATTGGCCGCCACCTGGCCGGAAACGGTCAGCGACGGGGAGAAGAAAATTGTTGAAGCCAGGAATGAGGCTGTGACTGCCATACAGGACAAGCAAGCGGCGGCCGTGCTTGCCGTAGGTCGTGCCTCACAGACCGCGCAGCAGAATATAGCCAGTGCGCAAAGTACCGCTGTTCAAGCCGTCCAGACAGCACAGACGGAAGCGGTGGGAGCGGTTACACCACTTGTCCAGCGCGCCGAAACCGCCAAAGATGACATTGACCAGGCGGAGAGGCGTATCAATACGGCGGCCACCAATGCGGCCGACTCCGCCACCAATGCGGCCGATTCTGCCACCAGCGCGGCCAATTCCGCGACGGCGGCGGCTAATGCTCTGGCGGCCATACCTCAAGTAGATGATGCAGGCAACATGACGCTGGCCGGAGGCCTGACGGCGGCGGGAGCCGTCAACGCCAATGGCGGCATCAATATCCCGCTGGCCGTGGGGGCGGCAACGGATACGTCAGCGGTCAATCGCCTGTATGCCGCGGGTATGGCCGGCGTGACGGGCATCCTGACCTCTAATGCTTTCCTCAATACGGATGCCATTACCGCGTCAGGATCTTCGACGGTTACTAAAACAGTACCCTATCATTTGGCTGGCATTAAGATCCCCAAGGGTACTCATTCGACCATTCAGGCGAAATTTGAGGTGAGCAATCCTCAATGGAATTATTCCAGTTTCGCCGGGTTTTCTTTCCTTTGGCGCGCTACCAATGCCGCAAAGTTGTCTTTTGGTATCGGCCGCGGCACGAAGACGGTTCGTCCCGACCTTTCCATAGATTCTTACAGTATTATCCCGGCAAACGGTTTGGCTTATAATCAAGGCGAAATTCTGGATATTACTTTTGATAACGTGAGAAATACGGAACGCAACGGTTATACGGTGCGGGTGCGTGAGATTTTTGCGCTTAATAATACGGACAGCTGGCAGGTTAAGACTACAACCAGCTTTATTCCGGCCAGTCAGAATGAGCCTGTTCCGTGGACAGTCTGCAAGGTTATCTACCAACAGAAATCTGTCGCCAGTATTGCCAGGTATGAAGATACGGGCGCGCTCTGGCTCATGCTCACCGGAGGTCAGAGGTATAATCTGTATCAAATTGCCACATGCCGGGGCGTCTCCAATTTTGAGACCGGCGTCGGCATTTCCAGTTGGGTGACTGATGTTGTGAATAATGCGGGTGGCGACGTTTCTGTTTATGCGGGAATCGGAGAGTACACTTATTACCAGCCCGGAGGTATTAACCCGGTTTTCTATAGTTTGGAAGCAATGGCCGTCAATGTCATTGAAACAGAAGAGACGGCGGATTTTGTGGATGTAAATACCCCCTTAGAATCATGAATAACGCAGAGATACAGATTCAGTTTCCGCAGCCTGGTAACTGGCAGGAATTCACCCTGACGCCCATTTACCGGGACGCGGGCGGTTATAGACCTCCGGCGCGCTATACGCAGGACGAGATTCCAGCGGAGCATGCCCCGGCTATGCAGTCCGTCGTTGCCGCGTTGGTGGGGCTGGCGGAGCCGTGGCAGGCCTCCCAGGTGTGGGCGCATCTAATGACGGCGACTGTCTATAATGAGGATGACCCGTATACCCCCATCGGGCGGAAGGATGAGGTTGCGCTGGATGTTGAGGCGGTTAATGAGCAAGGGGGGCGCCGGTTTTTCACCCCGTATCAATATCCGGAGTTCATCATTGATGACCCCGCCGCCGTGGCGTTTTTTAAATATTTCACAGAGCAAAACCATGAGTAAGTTAAGTGACGAGCAAAAGCAGGCCGCCCTTGAGGCGGGGAAGCAGGGCATGAAAGATGCCTACGAAAAGAGTAAAACTAAAACCGGCCTGAAGTGGTGGGAACGCCTTTTGTGGGTAGTCCTGGCAGGGGCGGCCTATGCGGCTTCCGCTTTGCTGGGTGGCTGCGGTCATTCCGTGGACGTGACGCCGGACAAGACGGTCGTATGCAAGGACGGCTCCTGCCTCGTCATTGAGCAGGGGCATATCTCCTATAGTCAAGCACAGCCGGAAACGGACGTTCCGCCCGTCGTGCAATCCCTGAAAAAGTAAGATCATGTGCCAGCCGATAGATTGGGTTCTGCGTGTGGTCAATACTGTCCGCGCAGTTTTGGACGGCAAGAACGGTATCTTGACGCTACTGATTGTCGTTCTCATGAGTGGGTT
>OLQE01001522.1_pt1 | contig 12348 bp, 8 predicted proteins | sample 1643161 | NCBI WGS metagenome assembly OLQE01 (sample SAMEA3136650, study PRJEB25190) | human gut metagenome | reverse complement strand
TTATGACAGAAAAGCCTTTCGATACACTTCCTAAGATTAAGAATGCAGGTGAAATTCTTCTTGGCGATTACACACCTGTAACACTTTGTAACTTCGTTTTAGGTCCTAACGCAATCTTGCCGACAGGCGGTTTTGCAAAGACTTATTCATCAGTAAGTGTTCAAGACTTCTTAAAGCGTTCATCAGTAGGCTATGCGTCAAAAGACGGTTTTGAAAATGTAAGAGATTACGCTTACAGATTTGCAAAGGTCGAAGGATTTGACACGCATGGTTTGGCAGTAAAGGAAAGAAAGTAATGGAAAAGATAAAAGTTACCCGAAAAACAACCGAATCCGAAATGAACGTTGTGCTTGATTTTGCACCGCTTAAAAAGGATTACAGAAAGTACATAAAGACACCTATACCGTTTTTAAATCATATGATTGAGCATATTGCATGGCGCGGTGAGGTCAATATTGATGTTGACTTAAAGCTTGATGAATTTGTTTTGACACACGTTATATGTGAAGATTTAGGTATTGCACTTGGTAAGGCGGCAAAGGAATATATCGACCGTACAGACGGTGCGAGAGGTTTCGGTGACGCAGTCGGTATTATAGACGAGGCAAAAGCGGAATGTGCGTTGAGTTTTGAATCAAGAGCATATTGCGATATTGATTATCACGGTATTGAGCTTAGTGAAAAAGTCGAGGGAATGGATACGGAGGATTTGGAAACATTCCTTGAAGGCTTTGCACAGGGGGCTATGTGTACACTTCATATTGACCTTGTAAAAGGTCATAACGGACATCATATTTGGGAGGCAATATACCGTAGTTTCGGAAGTGCTTTGAATAAGGTATTTGAAGTATCTGAAAGCCGCAAGGGCAAAACAAGCGGTGTAGCCGGAAAAATTGATTGGGTAATAGAATAATATTAGGGACACTAAATAGGGACACTAAAATTTAGTGTCCCTATTTCTGAAAACAGATAAAATCTGAAAGGAACAAAGTATTAAAAATATGAAACTCGCAAAATTTCTTGATAAATACGATACCGTTATATTTGATATGGACGGTGTTATAACAAGTGAACAGAATTATTGGAATTGTGCGGCACTCACTGTCTGGGAATATCTGAATTACAACAGCGGTCAAAAAATTAATGCCGCAGAGTGTATGCAAAATATTTCAAAAATCCGAAGCCGCGTTTTTTCAGACGATGAGCTGATAAGCGTTTTAAAAGGCAAGGGCGTTAATTCAAATTGGGATTTAGGTTATGTGACGGTGCTTATAGCATGGATATGCAACGGAAAAACTGATTGGAATTATTTTGACAAAGTGCTTGAATATGCAAGGTCATTGTCAGACAATATTATTGATGAATACGATAATCTTGCAATTAAATGTGCCGAAAAAACAGGTTTTGATTATGAATGGCTGAAACGCAACGGAACTATGTGGACGACTATGCGAGATATATTTCAGACGTGGTTTCTTGGTGATGAACTGTTTGAAAAGACTTTTGGCTATATACCGATTAATACGGGCAAAACGGGGCTTTTATATAAGGAAGAACCGATTGTCGATAAGAATAAGCTTATTGCAATAATGAGTCTTTTAAGCCGAAATAAACGCGTGTGTACAGGTACAGGCAGACCGTATATAGAAATGCTGCCGCCGATTGAAAATTGGGGGATAAAGCAGTATTTTGCACAAAACGGACTTTGTAATTATGATAATGTTGTCGAGGCTGAAAAAGAGCTTAACAACAATGCACTTACAAAGCCGCACCCATATATGTTCCTAAAGGCACTTTACGGCACTGATTACAGCAATAAACGCATTGTTGACGGCGATTATGATAAAGCGAAAATAAAGACTACACTTGTTGTCGGCGACGCAGGTGCGGATATTCTGGCGGCACAGGCGATGGGTGCTGACTTTTGTGCGGTGCTTACGGGAATACAAGGCGAGAGAGCAAGAGGTTATTTTGAAAAACTTGGGGCGAACTATATTTTAAAAAGTGTAGAAGATTTTTTAGTGGAGGGAGAATAAATGGAAAAACGACTCGCAACACCATTTACAAAGGATAAAATTAAAGACCTGAAAGCAGGCGACAGCGTGCTTATAACAGGCACAATATACACCGCGCGTGACGCGGCACACGAAAGAATGACGACAAATTTCAAAAACGGAATACCGTTCCCGATAGATTTGACCGACAACGTGATTTATTATGCAGGTCCATGTCCTGCAAAACCCGGCGAAGTTATCGGCTCTTGCGGACCGACTACAGCCGGCAGAATGGACGCGTACACGCCGATGCTTTTAGATAACGGACTTGGCTGTATGATAGGCAAGGGTGCAAGAAGCAAAGAAGTTGTTGACGCAATGAAACGTAATACAGTTGTGTATCTTGGCGCAATCGGCGGTGCGGGTGCATTGATTGCACAATCGATAAAAAAAGCCGAAGTTGTCGCATATGACGATTTGGGTACGGAGGCAATCAGAAAACTTGAAGTTGAAGATTTCCCGGCAGTCGTGCTTATAGATTGCGAGGGTAACGACCTTTACGAAATAGGTCAGGCAAAGTACAGAGAAATATAAAATATATATAAATATCAAAAAATCCGATGGTTTGTTCCATCGGATTTTTTGTTGCTACTATATTTATAACAAAGAAAGAAGTTTCTTTAGATTATACAAGATAAAGTAAATCTGTGTATGTTGGGAACGGCCAGTATTCTTTTGCAACGATTGTTTCAAGAGTATCGGCTGTTTCACGAAGTGCGTCCATAGCAGGAAGAACAGTATCCTTATAATACATACCCACTGCGTATACGTCAACGTCAGGAACGTCTGTAGCGGCGTCAAGAGTATCAATCTTAATCATAAGATCCTCTGTAAGCTCTGTAAGTCTTTGAGCCTTTTCAAGTTCCTTAGGAGCGTCAAGACCAAGTGCTTTCTTTGAAGCAATATCGTCTGTAACGAACTTTGTATATTTTAGGCAAGCAGGAAGAATTTCCTGTTTAGCCATTTCAAGCATTGTAAGCATTTCAAAATGAAGTGTATTGTTGTAATCCTCCATCATGATTTCGCCTCTTGTCTTAACTTCTACATCAGTAAATACTTCTTGCTTTGTGAACAAGTCGATTGACTTCTGAGTTACGAAGTAAGGCATAGCGTCAGGAGTTGTCTTTAAGTTATATAGACCTCTCTTTTCAGCCTCTGCAACCCATTCATCACTGTAACCGTTACCGTTGAAGATAATTCTTTCGTGATCTTTGAAAATCTTGATTGCAAGTTCAAGAGCATCTTTTGAAATGTCCTTGCTACCATCAAGTTGATCTGCGATTTCTGTAAGTGTTTCGGAAACGATTGCATTGATAACGATATTGATACCTGCGATTGACTGTCTTGAACCCGGAGCACGGAATTCAAATCTGTTACCTGTAAATGCAAATGGGGAAGTTCTGTTTCTGTCTGTTGTGTCTTTTTCAATATCAGGAAGTGATTCAACACCTGTTTCGATTAGCTTACCTGCCTCATACTTAACACCCTTACCGCTCTTTAGCTGGTCAACAACTGCTGCAAGCTGGTCACCAAGATACATTGAAATAATAGCAGGAGGTGCCTCGTTTGCACCAAGTCTGTGGTCATTACCTGCTGTTGCAACAGATACTCTAAGTAAATCGGCATAATCGTCAACAGCCTTGATAACTGCTGCAAGGAACAATAGGAACTGAACGTTTTCTTCAGGTTTTTTACCCGGCTTTAGAAGAAGTTCGCCGTCTGATGTACCGATTGACCAGTTATTGTGTTTACCTGAACCGTTGATACCTTCATATGGCTTTTCATGTAGTAGGCAGTATAGACCGTGATGGTCGGCAACTTTCTTCAGAACTTCCATAGTAAGCTGGTTGTGATCTGAAGAAATGTTTGTTGTTGAGAAAATAGGTGCGATTTCGTGCTGAGCAGGAGCAACTTCATTATGCTTTGTCTTAGCAAGTACGCCAAGTTTCCAAAGTTCTTCGTCAACTTCCTGCATGAAAGCTGCAACTCTTTCTTTAATTTGACCGAAATAGTGATCATCCATTTCCTGACCCTTTGCAGGCTTTGCACCAAATAGAGTTCTGCCTGTTAAAAGTAAGTCCTTACGCTTATTTCTAAGCTTTTTGTCAACAAGGAAATATTCCTGTTCAGGACCGACATATGAAACAACTCTCTTAGGGAATTTACCGAATAGAGCCAAAACTCTTCTTGCAGCCTTGTCGATTGCAGCCTCACTGCGAAGTAGAGGAGTTTTCTTATCAAGAACTTCACCTGTATACGAAACGAATGATGTAGGAATGTACAATGAGTGATCCTTAATGAATGCAAATGATGTCGGGTCCCAAGCTGTATAACCTCTTGCCTCAAATGTTGCTCTAAGTCCGCCTGATGGGAAAGAAGACGCATCCGGCTCACCCATAACAAGCTCTTTGCCTGAGAATTCCATAATGACAGTTCTGTCATCTGTAGGCTGAATGAAAGAGTCATGCTTTTCGGCTGTAAGACCTGTCATTGGCTGGAACCAGTGAGTGTAGTGAGTACAACCGTTTTCAAGTGCCCAGTCCTTCATTGCATTTGCAACAACTTCCGCAACGGATATATCAAGTTTTGAACCGTCATTGATAGTCTTTAGCAATGATTTGTAAATATCCTTAGGCAATCTTGCCTTCATAGTAGGAAGATTAAAAACCTTCTCACCGAAAATTTCTGCTACATTTCCGTTTTCCATAATAATACCTCCTGAAATTATTGATGCACATATATAATAAAAGTACAATCAAAATGTTTTGCTGAGCTAACAATAAGTATCTTACGAAAAAAGGGCATTTTATATTTAAAAATATAAAACACCCTTGTCTTATCTTCGCTCAATCTATGGGGTTAGTTGTCTTAACTAACTGTTTTCTATGCTTTAATTATACCACTAAATAAAGTTTTGTCAATATGCAACTTGCAAAATTTAGAATAGAATAACTTTTTTTTATTTATGCAAAATGATGAGTGGCTGCCACTACAGTGGCGCCCCTTGAGGGGAGCTGTCGTGAAACGACTGAGTAAGTAAAATACGAATTAAAGGGGCGACCAATGATTGCCCCTACGAAGAAAGTATGTGTGGTGTCATAGCATATTTGTAGGGGTGGTCATCGGCCGCCCGTATAGAGAGAGTACGATGCCTCGGTGTCACGATAACCACCACTCCGTCACTGCGTGCCACCTCTCCTCAAGGAGAGGCTTTTTGCTTGAGGGGAGCTGTCGTTGAAACGACTGAGGGGGTAAGTAAAATACGAATTAAGGGGCGACCAATGATCGCCCCTACGAAGAAAGTATGTGTGGTGTCATAGCATATTTGTAGTGGCGGTCATCGGCCGCCCGTATAGAGAGAGTACGGTGCCTCGACGTCCCGCAAAACTGTGGATAAATGTTGCGATAAGCGTTATTGCAGGCGCAATTAACGTGATTGTGAGCGACTGTATTAACAGCGTCATAAAAAAGATTATTTCTGTTCGTCATAAAACCGTCTCATCAAATTAAATATAAATAAAAAAACAGAGTGTCTGACATTCAAAGCCTGTCAGGCACTCTATCAATTATTATTATACCACAAAAAATATTTCTGTCAGGATTATTCAACAGTAACCGATTTTGCAAGGTTTCTCGGCTTATCAATGTCGCAGCCCTTTAATGATGCAACATAGTAACCGAATAACTGCAACGGAATAACTGTAAGTGACGGAAGTAACATTTCGTGCGTTGCAGGGATTTTTACAGTATAGTCAGCAACGTCGTCCATATGTTCATGTTCTTCGGTTGTTACGCCAATAACAATCGCACCTCTTGCTTTAACTTCCTTAACATTTGAAACTGTTTTATCAAACAAATTCTTGCCTGTTGCAAGCGCTACAACAAGTGTACCGTCCTCAATAAGTGAGATTGTACCGTGTTTTAATTCACCTGCGGCGTATGCTTCACTGTGAATATATGATATTTCCTTTAGCTTTAGTGAGCCTTCAAGAGATACTGCATAGTCAAGGTTTCTGCCGATAAAGAATATTGAATGGCAATTATAGAACTTTGAGGCAAGATACTGAACATCTTCTTTAGATTTAAGAATTTCAGCAACCTTATCCGGAAGTGACTCAATTTCTTTAATAAAGTCAGCATATTCTTCTTTAGAAATTTTACCTAATTTATCAGCCATATATGCGGCGATAAGGTATATAACAGTAAGTTGTGTACTGTAGGCCTTAGTTGTTGCAACGGCGATTTCAGGACCTGCCCATGTATAAATAACATCATCAGACGCTTTTGCAATGGCACTGCCGACAACGTTTACGATTGAAAGCACTCTTGCGCCGCGAGCTTTCGCCTCTTCAAGAGCGGCTTTTGTATCGGCTGTTTCGCCTGACTGGCTGATTACAATTACAAGGTCGTCTTTGCCAACGATAGGGTCGCAGTAACGGAACTCTGACGCAACCTGTACTTCAACAGGAATACGGCACATTTTTTCGATTACATACTTGCCTACAACGCCTACATGGTATGCACTGCCGCATGCAACGATATAAATTTTATTGATATTCTTAATATCTTCTTCTGTAAGAGAAATATCGTCAAGAACGATTTTGCCGTCCTTAATTCTCGGACTGATGGTATCTCTGATAGCTTTTGGCTGTTCTTCGATTTCTTTCATCATAAAGTGTTCATAGCCGCCTTTTTCAGCCGCACTTACGTCCCAATCAACCGTGAACTTTTCTTTTTTAACTTCTTCTTTATCTGTATTGTAAACCTTTACGCTGTCCTTTTTAAGTACAACGATTTCGTTATCTTCAAGGTAGTAAATATCTCTTGTGTGCTTTAAAATTGCAGTAACGTCCGATGCGATAAAGTTTTCTTCGTCACCAAGACCGACAATCATAGGACTTGCTTTTCTTACTGCGATAAATTGGTCAGGGTAGTCAACGCAAAGTACGCCAAGAGCATATGAACCCTCAACTCTGTTGATAACCTTAATCATTGTATCCATTATGTCACCTTTGTAGTAATATTCAAAAAGGTGAGCGATAACTTCTGTATCTGTTTCAGAAATAAATTCAAAACCTTTGCTTTCAAGTTTTTTCTTTAATGAAATGTAGTTTTCGATAATACCGTTATGAACAACGGCAAAACGGCCTGATTGTGAAAGATGAGGGTGAGCATTTACGTCTGACGGCTCGCCGTGAGTTGCCCAACGTGTATGACCGATACCCATATTACCGCCAAGTTTTTTACCGCCGTCAATTTTTTCTGAAAGAACCGCTAATTTTCCCTTTGACTTAGCAACTTCCAATTCATTATTATTGTAAACAGCAATACCTGCACTGTCATATCCTCTGTATTCAAGTTTTGACAGACCTTCAAGCAAAATAGGAGCTGCTTGATTTTTACCTATATATCCTACTATACCGCACATATTATAATGTACCTCCTTATTGTCCACTAGCAATGTTATATTGCTTTACATAAAAATATATATACCATTCTATACTATTCTCACAGATTTTTCAATCCTTTTTTTTGATTTCGTGTTGTATTTAGTAAATATTGCTGATATAATATAGGTTAAGATGAGTTTTTTGTGGAGGATTAAAAACAATGAAGTTAGTTTATGAAAACAAATTGTCCTGCGAGAATGACGTAAAAGATTTCGTTCTTGAGGGAAGTGCCGAGATATATTTTGAAAACGGTAAAATGCGTATGAAAAATGCGTTGTCTGCCGATTTGGGACAAAAGTCAAACTTTGTGTATTGGTGCAACGAGGACTTCCCTTCAGATGTGCAGATAGAGTGGGACTTCAGACCGATTGAAGAGCCGGGATTGGCGATTTTGTTCTTTTCGGCAAAGGGTGTGAACGGTGAAGATTTGTTTGATCCGTCATTGCAGGAAAGGGACGGACAGTATAATTTGTATCATTCGGGTGATATAAATGCGTACCATGTTTCATATTTCCGCAGAAAGTGGGACGAGGAAAGAGGTTTTCATACCTGCAATTTAAGAAAAAGCAAGGGCTTTCATCTTGTTGTACAAGGTGCAGACCCTATTCCGAATTGCGAGGACGCATTTGAAAGCTATCATATAAAGCTTGTAAAAAAAGACGGTAAGATTGATTTTATAATTAACGATTTGCCTGTATTTTCATGGCAAGACGACGGAAAGGAATATGGTCCTGTTTTAGGCGGCGGGAAAATAGGTTTCAGACAAATGGCGCCTATGATTGGTGAGTATTCTAATCTAAAAGTATATTCTATATAAAATAGGAGAGGTAAAATGGATAAACAGAATAAAGCGTTCAAGGTACTTGAATTTGACAAGATACTTGAACGGCTTTCATCATATACGGAGAGCAAAGACGTAAAAAAACGCATTGAAGAAATAGTTCCGTATACGGAATTAGAGGACGCAAGGGCGGCACAGAAAGAAACGACAGAGGCAATGTCAACCTTATTAAAACTCGGCTCACCGCCGGTAAATCTGTCTGTTGAAAATGTGCTTGGAGCGGTAAAAAGAACAGAGCGTGACGGTGTACTTCATACAAAGGAACTTATGAACATATCAAGACTTTTGTATGTAGCAAGACGTATGAAGTCGTATATAGACGAATCAGCCGAAGAATGTACAATTCTTCACGGTATAGAGGAGGCTATCATAACGGCAAAACAACTTGAGGACAGAATTAATTCGTGTATCGTTTCTGAAAATGAAATTGCCGACGATGCGTCACCTGAACTTAACACAATCAGAAGAAAAATAAGAAATCTAAACGGCAAGATTAAGGAAAATCTTAATTCTATGATTCACTCAACGCATTACAAAAAGTTTTTGCAAGACCCTATTGTAACAATGCGTTCGGACAGATACGTTATACCCGTAAAGAGTGAATACAGAGGTGAAGTAAACGGTATTGTACACGATACGTCCGCGAGCGGTGCAACTCTGTTTATCGAGCCTATGAGCGTTGTAAACAACAACAACGAAATCCGTGATTTGCATACGAAAGAGCAACAGGAAATTGAGCGAATACTTGCGGAACTTTCGGCACTTGTTGCAGAAAACAGTCATACAATTTTTGTGGATTATAAGTATGTTACGGAGCTTGATTTTATGATCTGTAAGGGCAGACTGTCGCTTGATATGAACGCAAATGAGCCTGTACTGAACGACAAGGGTATCATACGATATAAAAAAGCACGTCATCCGCTTATTGACAAAGAGAAGGTCGTGGCAAATGACATAATGCTTGGCGGCGAATATGATACGCTTGTCATAACAGGTCCGAATACAGGCGGTAAAACAGTAACGCTTAAAACTATCGGATTGTTTTCGATTATGGCGGCGGCAGGACTTCATATTCCGGCACAGGATAACAGTGAAGCGGCTGTGTTCCATCATATTTTTGCGGACATCGGTGACGAACAGTCAATAGAACAGAGCCTTTCGACATTCTCGTCACATATGGTCAATACAGTGAGCATACTTGAAAATATTGATTTTAATTCACTTGCACTGTTTGACGAATTGGGTGCGGGAACTGACCCGACAGAAGGTGCGGCACTTGCTATATCAATATTGGAATTTCTTCGTGCAAGAAAGGCTACAACCGTTGCGACAACTCATTACAGTGAATTGAAATTATTCGCGCTTTCGACTGACGGTGTGGAAAATGCGTCATGCGAATTTGACGTTGCGACACTTCAGCCGACTTACAAACTTCTTATCGGTGTACCGGGTAAGTCAAATGCGTTTGCAATTTCACGCAGACTCGGACTTGACGAAAGAATAATTGACAGAGCAAACGATATATTGTCTGATGAGGATATAAAATTTGAGGACGTCATAACAGACCTTGAACAAAACCGTGCAAAGGCGAGAAAAGAGGCTGACGAGGCGGCAAGAATGAAGCGTGAACTTACCGATCTCAGAAAGCAGATTGAAAATGACAGAATAAAGCTTAAAGAAAATAAATCAAGAATACTTGATGAGGCAAGACGTGAGGCGAAAATACTTGTAATGGACGCAAAGGATGAGGCGAACAGCATTATTCGCGACCTTGAAAAAATGCGTCAGCAAGGTATTTCAAACGGAGGCAATCTTGACAAAAAGACTTCCGCAATGCGTGACAAGCTGAAAAAGAAAGAAGATACGATTGATAAGGCAATGGCGCGTGCGGCAAAGCCGAAGAAAACATATGTCGAACCGCCTAAAAATCTTAAACCGGGTGCGACTGTTAAAATCGTTGATATGAATCAAGAGGCGACAGTTTTAAAAGAGCCTGATAAAAACGGCAATGTTCGTGTTCAGGCGGGTATTATAAAAATGGACGTGCATATAACGAACTTGCGTAAGGTTGAAGAAAAGAAGTCAAAGGAATTGGCTGAAAAGTACGTCAGAAGTACGAGGGCTTTTGAATCGAAGTCAAAGAACGTTTCAACGGAAGTTGACGTCAGAGGACAAAATCTTGAAGAAGCGTGGATGAATGTTGAAAAATTCCTTGACGATTGCTACCTTGCGGGAATTTCGCCTGTAAGCATTATTCACGGTAAAGGTACGGGCATTTTGCGTAAAGGCTTGCAGGGATATATGAAAAAACACAGATACGTCAAATCGTTCAGAAACGGCAGATACGGCGAGGGCGAAGACGGTGTAACGATAGTAGAATTAAAATAAGGTGATATAAATGGCAAAGGACAAAAAGACTGTAACAAATGCAATGCGTTTGCTTAATGCGTCAAAGATAAAATATGAAACGGTTGAATATGAGGCTGATGAAGTGGGCGAGCATTTCGGTGAGGCTATTGCCGAAATGACAGGTATTCCGGCTGAAAAATCATTTAAAACTCTTGTCGCAAGAGGTGACAAAACGGGTATAATGGTTAGCTGTATAGCAGTAAATCACGAAGTGGATTTAAAAAAACTTGCAAAGGTTTCGGGTAACAAAAAGGTTGAGATGATACACGTCAAAGAACTTTTGGGACTTACGGGGTATATCAGAGGCGGAGTATCGCCTGTCGGAATGAAGAAGAAATATCCGACATATATAAACGAAACGGCACAAAACTTTGAAACAATCGCAATCAGCGGCGGAAGATGCGGTACAACGCTTATCCTTTCGCCGAATGATGTGCAAAAAGCAACAGACTGCGTATTCGCAGACATAACGAAAGAATAACGGAGGGCAGAACTATGGCAATTTTTAAACCGGCGGACATACTTATTCCGCAAAATGTTGATTTCACAAAGTGGAGCGTTGTGGCGTGTGACCAATACACGTCTGAAAGAGAATATTGGGAAGATGTAAAAAATATTGTCGGTGACAGTCCGTCAACGCTAAATATTATATTCCCTGAGGTTTATCTTGAGGACGGTGACGGAGACGAACGTATCAAGAAGATAAACAGCACAATGGAGGAGTATATAAATAAGGGTATTTTCAGAGAGTTAAAGGACACGTTTATATATGTAAAACGTACTCAGCCGAACGGAAAAACACGTCACGGTATTGTCGGAATGCTTGATCTTGAAGAATATGATTTTTCAAAAGGCTCACAGTCAAAAGTTCGTGCAACGGAGGGTACAATTATCGAACGTATTCCGCCAAGACAGCGTATAAGAAAAAATGCACCGCTTGAGGCACCGCACATTCTGATACTTATTGATGACAGAGAAAAAGCGGTTGTTGAACCGCTTGAAAATCAGATAAACGATTTTGAAAAGATTTATGATTTTGACCTTATGAAAAATTCGGGACATATCGTGGGTTATAATGTAAATGAAAGTGCAAAGAAGAATATACTTGACGCAATAGAAAAACTCGGCGATAAGGCTGATTTTGAGGCAAAATACGGTGTTAAGGATAAGGGCGTGCTGATGTTCGCGGCAGGTGACGGAAATCATTCTCTTGCAACCGCAAAAACCTGTTGGGAAGAAATTAAAAAGAAACTTTCAGAGGAAGAAATTAAAACTCACCCTGCACGTTTTGCGTTGGTTGAGCTTATGAATATCCACGACGAAACACTTGAATTTGAACCTATTCAACGTGTAATATTTGAAACAGAGCCGAAGAAATTGCTTGATGAACTTGTTGCGTTTTACGGTGCGGAATATGAAGATAACGGCGGTCAGCGTATTGATTATACATACGGCGGTAATGAGGGCAGTATCTATATTAAGAATACAGACTCAAATCTTCCTGTCGGAACACTTCAAAAATTTCTTGATAAATACCTTGCCGAAAACGGCGGTAAAATTGATTATATCCATGGAAACGACGTTGTAAGAAATC